>JAABUI010000736.1_pt1 | contig 22041 bp, 25 predicted proteins | sample 5559111 | NCBI WGS metagenome assembly JAABUI01 (sample SAMN10711870, study PRJNA513365) | rock metagenome | isolation source: Antarctica rocks | place: Antarctica: Victoria Land, Buttleship Promontory
GACGGACGGGGACTCCTACGCGTTCCGGCTCGAGCTGACGTCGTGGCCCGGCGGCCAGGTCGAGGTGCTGGCGGACTGCCAGGGGCACGGACCGCCGGTGCGCTGGCGCTAGCGTCGGCGGCCAGCCACCGGAAGACCCGACGAGGGAGACGACGTGCAGTTCGGCCGGTACTACGAGCAGTTCGAGGTCGGCACGGTCTACAAGCACTGGCCCGGCAAGACCGTCACCGAGTACGACGACCACCTGTTCTGCCTGCTGACGATGAACCACCACCCGCTTCACCTGGACGCCAACTACGCGTCGACCACCCAGCAGGGCAGGAACGTGGTCGTCGGCAACTACGTCTACTCGTTGCTGCTGGGCATGTCGGTCGCCGATGTGTCCGGCAAGGCGATCGCGAACCTCGAGGTCGAATCGCTCAAGCACGTCTTCCCGACCTTCCACGGCGACACGGTCTACGGGCAGACCGAGGTCCTGGGCAAGACCGAGAGCAAGAGCAAGGACGACCGCGGCGTGGTGCACGTCGAGACCAAGGGCTACAACCAGGACGGCGTCCTGATCTGCACCTTCCGCCGCAAGGTCATGGTGCCCAAGCAGTCGTACGGGCAGGCCCACGGCGGCGAACAGCCCGGGCGACCCGAACTGCGGGAGTGAGCGAGGTCGAGGAGGCATGATCAGGGCATGGTCACCGTGCTGCTGATCGTCGTCGTCGTGCTGCTCGTTGCTGCGCTCCTGGCGGCAGCCGGGGTCTTCGGGGGCTCCCGCCGTCGGACCCGGCGCGTCGTGGTGGAGCGCCCCGCGCCCCGCCGCGTCGTGGTCGAGGAGGTCCTGCCTCCCGCTCCCGTGCGCCGCGTCGTCGACGACGACCCGCTGCTGTGAGCGGGCGCACTGCTTGACGGTGGGCCGGGTCGGGCGGACCGTTCGGCCATGAGCGTCGTGCCGAGCTGTCCCCGCTGCCGGACGCCGGTGCGGCCGCCCGGTCTGATGTCCAGCGACTGGGCCTGCCCGGCGCACGGTGCCGTGCACCCGTTCACGGTTCTGCACGCCTCCGGTGAGGCTCTCGGGCAGCTGGCCGGCCGCTCCCGGGTGCCGGTGTGGCTGCCACTGCCCCTGTTACCGGGCTGGTCCGTGACCGGTCTGGCTCGCGCCGGGGACGAGCGCACCGGCGCGACGGCCACCGTCACCGCCCTGGCCGGCCCCTCGCCGCTGGGTGGTCCGGCGGACCTGCTGCTCATCGCCGAGGAACCGGGGGTCGGGGTCGGGGCCAGGTACGCCGGCGACGACCTCCCCGAGCCCGGCGACTGCACGTCGGGACCGCCGGAGGCTAAGGTGCAGGCCGCCGGGCACCCCACGGCCCTGTGGCGATGCGGGTTGGCGCGGGACCGGGTGGCGTTCGTGGGCGAGGCCTCGGGGGTGTGGCTGTGGGCCGTCCTGTGGCCACCCACCGCCGAGCTGGTCCTGCTGGAGCACGTCGAGCTGCACGACCTTCGGCACGAGGCGCACGCGGGCGAGGACCTGCCGATCGGTGCCGCCTCGCCCCGCCTGGGCTGACCCGCCCGACCACTACCCTGGGCTGTCCGGGGCCTCCTGGGCCCCTTCGCCTACGTCTGGAGCCCTCCGCTGTCCGGCCGCCACATCGACCTGCACACCCACTCGACGGCATCGGACGGTACGACGGAGCCGGGTCAGCTCGTGCAGGACGCGCGCCGCGCGGGACTGTCCGTCGTCGCTCTGACCGACCACGACACGACGGCTGGTTGGGCGCAGGCGCAGGCCGGCCGGCCGGACGGCCTCGCCCTGGTGCGCGGGGCCGAGGTCTCCTGCAGCCGGGACGGGATCAGCCTGCACCTGCTGGCCTACCTGTTCGATCCCGAGGAGCCGGTCCTGGCCGCTCGACTGTCCGAACTCGTCGACAGCCGCGTGCACCGAGCGCAGCGCATGGTCGACAAGCTCGCCGCAGACGGTACGGGCGTGACGTGGCCGCGCGTCCGCGAGCTCGCGGGAGGGACGGTCGGCCGACCGCATGTCGCGCAGGCGCTCATCGAGCAGGGTCACGTGGCGACGGTCGGCGAGGCCTTCACGCCCGAGTGGATCGGCACCGGCGGCCGCTACTGGGTCGGCAAGCTCGAGCTCGACGTGGTCGAGGCGGTACGCCTGGTGGTGGCCGCCGGCGGCGTCCCCGTCTTCGCACACCCCGCTGCGAGCGCCCGCGGCCGCACCGTCGGCGACGACGTCATCGCGGACATGGCCGCTGCCGGGCTCGTCGGACTCGAGGTCGACCACGTGGACCACGACGAGTCGGCCCGGACCCGGCTGCGGGCCCTGGCCACCGACCTCGGCCTGCTCACGACGGGCTCCAGCGACTTCCACGGCAGCAACAAGAGCGTGCAGCTCGGCGCCGAGCTCACGCCGGAGTCGTCCTACGACGCGATCGTCGAGCGCGCCAGCGGCGCCGCGGTTCTCGGGCCGTGAGGCTGTTCGACGCGGCGATGTTCGGGGCGGTCTTCGTCACCCTCGTCGTCATCATGGATCCGTTGGCAACATCCCGCTGTTCCTCGGGCTCACCGCCGGGCGGACCAACCGCACCCGCCGCAAGCTCGCCCTGCAGGCGGTGCTCGTCTCGCTGTCGGTCATCTCGCTGTTCGCCGCGCTCGGCCAGCAGATCCTGGCCTACCTGGGCATCGGCATCCCGGCCCTGCAGGGCGCCGGCGGCCTTCTCCTCACGATCGTCGCCCTTGAGCTGCTCACCGACAAGCAGGACGACCCGGCCGAGGTCGACAACGTCAACGTCGCCCTGGTCCCGCTCGGGACGCCCCTGCTGGCCGGCCCCGGTGCGATCGTGGCGACCATCGTGTTCGTCAAGCAGGCGCACGGGCTGGCAGACGTCACCGCCATCGCGGTGGGGATCCTGGCCGTGCACCTGCGTGTCTTCCTGTCGCTGTTCTTCAGCGTCAGCATCACCCGCCTCATCCGCGAGGCCGGGATCGTGCTGCTGACCCGAATCTCCGGGTTGCTCCTGTCGGCGATCGCCGTACAGCTGCTGGCCGACTCCGTACGAGGCTTCGCCCGGAGCTCGTGAGCACCGGCGCAGACCCGGGGATGGCATAGCCGGGGGACATAGCGGGAACGTGACCGGGGTTACACCGTTTCGTCACCTACCGCTGAGGAGCCCACCTTGCGTCGCCGTGTGATGCTGTCCGCCGTTCCCGTGCTGCTCGCCGCTGGCCTGGCGCCACTGCACAACAACGTCGCGTCCGCCTCGGGGCCGGCGCTGGCGGCGAACCGCGCCGCCAGGACCACCTCGACGGACTTCTACCGGGCGCCGTCACCGTTGCCCTTCGCCGCCCCGGGGACCGTCATCCGCTCGCGCAGCGCGACCGTCGCGCTCGGGCCGGGCGCTCCCGCGACGAGGGCATCGACGGTGATGTACCACTCCCGCACGACCGCGGACCGGGACGGCGCGGTGACCGGCACGGTCCTGACACCGACCTCGGCGTGGACCGGCCCCGGTGCGCGACCGGTTGTCGGGTTCGCGGTCGGTACGCAGGGACCCGGACCGCAGTGCGCGCCGTCCAAGCAGCTCCTCGCCGGTTCGGAGTACGAGAACAGCAACATCAACCAGGCGCTGAGCAGGAACTGGGCCGTGACGGTCACCGACTACGAGGGCTACACCACCGGTAGCACCCCGACGTACGTCACCGGCCGGTCGGAGGGACATGCCGTCCTGGACGCCGTACGCGCCGCTCAGCACGTCACGGGCAGCGGCGTCAGCAGGACGGCGCCGCTGCTGCTGTGGGGCTACTCCCAGGGCGGGGGTGCCTCCGCGTGGGCGACGGTGCTGCAGCCCGCCTACGCGCCGGACCTGCATCTGCGGGGTGACGCCTCCGGTGGCGTGCCGGCGGACAGCCGCGCCGTCGGTGAGTCGCTCAACGGCAACGTCGGGGCGGCCTTCCTCCTGTACTCCTTGTCGGGCTTCGCGGCGGCCTATCCGCAGCAGGTCCCGCTCTACAGCCACCTCAACGCCGACGGCCAGGCCGCCTTCGCGGCCATCCGCACCCAGTGCACGACGCAGTCGCTGGGCATGTACGCGGGCAAGGACCTGTCGCAGTACTTCAAGGACATGACCGTCACGCAGTTCGGGGACATCGCCAGTGTTCGGCAGGTGGAGGACGACAACACCCTCACCAGCAAGCCTTCGTTGCCCAAGGTCCCGGTGCTCCAGTACCACGGCCTCGCTGACGAGATCGTCCCCCTCGGTCAGGCCCGGACGCTGCACGCCACTTGGTGCGCCAAGGGCGTGACCACGGTCTTCCTCGGGTTCAGCGGGGAGCACCTGACCACCAACGCCCAGGCCGCGCCGGTCGCGGTGCAGTTCTTGGCCGACCGGCTCAGCGCCAAGCCGGTCGTCGGCAGCTGCCTGGCCTGAGTCCGCCTGCTGACACGCGTCGACCCGCACCCGAACGGGGTGCGGGTCGACGCGTGTGAACGAGGACTTGAGGAAGGCCTAGGAGATGCCCACGGCCTGCTTGGCCAGCGCCGCGACCTGGGTCTGGGCGGCGCTGACGACGCTGCTGCGCTTGGCGTGCGCCTCCTCGTAGGTCACGACGGCCCGCACGTCCGCGACGTGCTTGAGGGCCTTGACGGCCTTGATGACGTCGGGGCCGGTCAGGCTGTCGTAGTCCTTGATCGGCAGCTCGGTCTCGCTGAGCGCGCCGAGGTCGCGGCGGGTCTCGTGCACGGCGCGCGCGGCGGTGTCGTCGCCCTCGCGGCGGGCGATCTTCTCGGCCCGCTGCAGGGACGCGTTACGCCCGACGGTGAGGGCCTCGCGGACAGCGCTGGTGACCTGACCGGCCTTACCGGCCGCGTTGGCGAGCTTGGCCCGGGCCTGCTCGGTGTTCTGCTGCACCGTGTCGACGGTCCGGTTGACGGTCTCGGCGGCGTAGCGGGCCGGCAGGTTGGCGGCGCGGGTCGCACCACCGGTGACGCGCTGCAGGGGCGTGGCGCGCAGCGCGGCGGGGCCGCCCAGGGCCTCCTCGGCCAGCACGACGGTCAGCCACTCGACCGTCGCGGTGTGAGCGGTGATGAGCCGGTCGGCGAGCTTGGCGATGCGGGGCAGTCCGGCGGTCTCGGCCAGCACCTTCAGGTAGCGGGCCCGGTCGCGCAGCTCGTTCTCCAGGGCGAGGTCCTGCAGGAGGGCCTCGTCCAGCGGCTCGGCCTGCTCCAGCCCGGTCTTGACCAGGGCGGTCAGGCGCCCGAGGGCGGGGGTGACGACGTCCGGGACGCCACCGAGCTCGCGCAGCGCCTGGAGCAGCAGGCCGGTGCGCTCCTCGGCGTGCTGGGAGTTCTGGTCGAGCTCGCGGCGCACGGCGTCGGTGCGGGCCTGTGCGACGCGGACTTGGGCGATCTGGGCCTCGGTCTGGGTGAGCTGGGCCAGCAGGCGCAGCTGAGCAACGATCTTCGTGGTATCAGTCATGGAGATATTGTGCCCCATTGCTAACTGCTGCAAGCACCCTGCTAGCAGTGACGTGCGTCTCGCTGGCACCCCGAACGGGTACAACGTTGCCCATGAGAGCTCTGCGCCTGATTCTCCTGCTCGTGCTTGCGCTCGCCACGGCAGCAGTCCCGGGGACCGCCTTCGCCGACAACGCCGGCACCGTCGCCGCGGCTCTGCACGATCGACCGGTCTACCAGGCGCCGGGCCTGGACCTCGTCGACATCGCCGCGGTGCAGGACACGCTGGGGGGCTCCCACCCCACGGTGTACCTCGCGGTGCTGCCCGCCGACGCCGCATCGACCTCGACGCAGGCGGCGTCGCGGGCCAGCGACATCGGGCGCGCCCTGGGTGAGTCCGACGCTGTCGTACTCGTGGTCACGGCCAGTAAGCACCTCGGCGCGGCCGAGGGCAAGGGCGCCCGGGCGCAAGGCGTCGCTGCCGGGAGCGCGCTCAGCCAGACCCTGTCGGCCGACGGCGGGGGCGAGTTCAGCAAGCCCACCGTGACCCGCTTTGTCATGGACTTCGCCGGTCGCATCCGCAGCCAGGCGAGCAGCGGCGCGAACGGTCGTTCCAGCGGCAGCAGTTCCAGCGGTGACGGCGGCTCCGGCGGGGGCCACTCCGGGCTGTACCTGCTCGTCGGCCTGCTGGTCCTGCTCGGCCTCGGCGCCCTGTTCGCGGTCCGCAGCAGCAAGAACCGCAAGCGCAAGCAGCAGGAGGGCATGCGGGCGGACGTCGAGTCGCTCTACAACCGCCTCGGCAGCGACGTCTCCACGCTCAACGCGCAGGGTGACCGCGTCGCCCAGCAGGCACTGTCCGATGCCTCCGAGCGGTACGGCGCGACCGGCGCCGCGCTCTCGCAGGCCGACACGCCCGAGGAGTTCGCCGCGGCCCGCCGAACGGCGGTGGAGGGGCTCGTCGCGGCCCGCACGGCGCGGGAGAAGCTGGGGCTGGACCCAGGGCCGGAGATCCCGCTGCCTCCCGGCACCGGCCCACAGCTGCAGGATGCGGGGCAGGTGCAGTTCAACAACCAGTCCTACAGCGGGGCGCCGTCCTACCAGCCGGGCTATCAGCACTACTACGGCGGCGGGATGCTCGGTGGCCAGATGGTCCCCGGCGGCTGGTACTCCCAGCCGTTCTGGACGCCGTTCCTGCTCGGCAGCGCCCTGTCCGGTGGGTTCGGGGGCGGAGGCTTGTTCGGGGGCGGCTACGGCGGTTACGGGGGTGGCTACGGCAGCGGGTACGAGGAGGGCCGGGAGGACGCGCAGGAGCAGAACCAGGACAGCGGCGGTGGCGGCGACTGGGGCGGAGGCGGCGGTGACTCGGGCGGCGGGGGCGACTGGGGCGGGGGAGGCGGCGGGTTCGGTGGCGGCGGCGACTGGGGCGGGGGAGGCGGCGGTGACGGCGGCGGGGGCGGTGGCGGCGACTGGTAGTCCACAGGGCGGCAGCCGCCGGCGGACGTGACCCGGCAGGATGGACAGGTGCAGCTGGGTCTGGAGGGGATGCCGACCGCGCTGTTCGTGTGCACGCCGTCGCGCCTGACGAACTGGCTGGACTGCCCGAGGCGCTACAGGATGACCTACCTGGACCGGCCGAGCCCGCAGAAGGGGCCTCCGTGGGCGCACAACACCGTCGGCGCCGCCGTCCACCTCGCGCTGGCCCGCTGGTGGTCGGTGCCGGTGGAGCGGCGGACCGGCGCAGGGGCCCGCCGCCTGATCGACACCGGCTGGCGCACGGAGGGGTTCGCCGATGACGCCAGCGCCGAGAGGTGGCGGCACCACGCCGGGGACATGGTCGAGCGCTACGCCGACGGGCTGGACCCAACCGACGAGCCGATCGGGGTCGAGCGCACCGTCGCCGTCAAGACCTCCGCGCTGGCGGTGAGCGGCCGGGTGGATCGCGTCGACCTGCGCGGGGACGAGCTCGTAGTGGTGGACTACAAGACCGGGCGGGCAGCGCTGACCGAGGACGACGCGCGCGGTTCGCTGGCCCTTGCGCTGTACGCCCTGGCCTGTGCGCGGACCCTGCGGCGACCCTGCACCAAGGTCGAGCTGCACCACCTGCCGACCCAGCGCGTGCTGAGCTGGGAGCACTCACCCGAGACGCTGGCCCGGCACGTGCGCCGCGCGGAGGGCGTCGCCGCCGAGGCCGCCGCCGCCACGCAGGCGCTCAGAGCCGGTGGGGAGGCCGACGAGCTGTTCCCGGCCCGGCCGTCCGCCGGTTGCGCCTGGTGCGACCTGAACCGGGCCTGCCCGGTAGCGAAAGTGCCGCCCAGGAAGCCGTGGGAGGGGTTGGCCTCCGAGCGTCCCGAGCCGGACGAGGGCTGACGGGAAGACCGGCCTGCCGACCACGAGCTCCGGGGCGATCGCGGTCGCCGGCCGGGCGATCACCGTGGAGCGGCCAGGCCGGCCCGGCTGAAGCGCTCAGGCAAGGCGAAGGCGTTCGCGCGCGGCCTTGTGATGCGGTCCCTGCCGCAGCGAGGACGGTACGACGAGCAGGCCGTGGCGGAAGGCGAGCCCCGCAGCCGTGGCGGCAAGGTCGGTGGTGGGGATGCCGGGCAGCCGGTACAGCCGGCGCGCCCAGCGCGGCAGCATGGCTGCGGAGGCAGCGGCCAGTGCGACCCAGGCCGGCCGGGCGGGGGTGCCGAGCCCGACCAGGGCAGGCATGGGCGGCCAGAGGATGAACCGTGCGGCGCGAAGGGCCTCGGCGGTGACCTGCAGGTGTGGCTGCATGTCCCGGAAGTAGTCGCTCATCGCGGCGACGTCCCCGGGCACCTGCGCCGGGTCGAGCCCGACCATCGCGGCACCAACGGTCTGCTCGCGGTAGTAGGCGTCCTGCTCCGCCCGACCCAGCCGCAATCCGCAGCGCACGGCCGTGGTGAGGAAGGACTCGACCTCGACGCAGTGCACCCAGCGCAACAGCTCAGGATCGTTGACCCGGTAGCCCTGGCCGGTCTCGGGCTCGATGCCGGCCAGGCCGCCATGGATCCCGCGCACCTTGGCGCCGGCCCGTTGGGCCTCCCGCGTGGTGCCGTACGTCGTGACCGCGACGTAGTCCGCCGTCCGGAACAGCCGTCCCCACGGGTCGGCGCGGAAGTCGCTGTGCTGCGCGACGCCCGCCATGGCCAGCGGGTGGACGGCCTGCAGCAGCAGCGCCCGCAGGCCGGCCAGGGCCATGGACGGGTCGGCGTGCACCCGCCAGGTCACCGAGCCGGGCCCGTGCAGGCCCGGGTCGGCGGGGTCCTCGGTCTGGGCAGTCATCTTCCCGAGGGTGCCACGGCCGGCCGCGGACGGCAGACTGAGACGCATGTCCTACGTCGCGATCAACGTCCTGACCGTCCCGAAGGAGCGCGCGTCCACGCTCGAGGACCGCTTCGCGGCGCGCCAGGGCGCGGTCGACAGCGCGCCCGGGTTCGAGCACTTCGAGTTGCTGCGGCCGGTCGAGGGCACGCAGGACTATCTGGTGTACACCCGCTGGCGCAGCGAGGCCGACTTCGTGTCCTGGCGGGACGGTCAGCGCTTCAGCGACGGGCACGCCGCGTCGACCGCGCGGCCGGCGGGCGCCGGACCGGCTGCCTCCGGCTCCAGCATCTGGGCCTTCGAGGTGGCCCAGACGTCTTCGGCCGGGGTGGACCGGCCCACCGCTGAGCGTTAGACCGCGTCGAAGAACTCGACCAGAGCCGCAGCCGTGTCGGCCGGGTTCTCGACCGCCGGCGAGTGCAGAGCCCGCGGGACGACGACGTAGTGCGCGCGTAGCCGGCCGGCCATCTCCGCCTGCAGCTCGGGGAGCCAGGCGTCGTCGTGCTCGCCGTGCAGGACCAGGGTCGGGACGAGCAGCTCGGCCAGCTCGCTGACGCGGTCCGGCTCGGACACGAGCGCGTCGCCCATGGCCAGCAGCCCGACGGCGCTGCCGGCCAGTAGCCGGGCCCGGAGGAAGTCCCGGACGTCCTCGGTGACCAGGACCCGGCGAGGGTCGGACTCCGCGACGGCGTCCATGCTGGCCACCACCGCGGGCATCCCGCCCTTGTCCAGCACCGGTCGAAGCAGAGCCATGGCCTCGGTACGAGGGCCGGTGAGCGCCGACGGACCCGAGCCCATCAGCACGTGAGACCGCACCGCGCGCGGTTCCTGCAGGACCGCCGCCCGAGTCACCAGTCCGCCGAAGCTGTGCCCGACGAGGTGCACGGGACCGTCGTCGAGAGCCGCGAGCAGGTCCAGCACCTCCTGGCCGAGGGCGTCGACGGCGTACGCGGTGGGGTCGTCGGGGCCGCGCGACTGGTACTGGCCGCGCTGGTCGAGCGCGATCGCGCGGTGCCCGGCGGCAGCGAGCGGCGCGAGGACAAAGCGGAAGTCTTCCTTGCTGCCGGTGTAGCCGGGTACGAGCACGACGGTTCCCCGCCGCTCGGCGGCCGGCGTCGCCTCGAGGACAGCCAACCGGCCGCGGGGCGCCTCGACGCTGCGCGAGGTGACGCCGGGCGGCAGAGGCAGCGAGGTGATGACGTCCACGGCTGCGAGCCTAGGCGCCCTTCGCACCCTGATCGGCATAGGCTGGCCGTTCGCCAGGAGCCGACGATGTGGTCCGACGGCGTCAGCTGGGCCGGTGGCGGCGGGAGGTCCGCGCAGATGACAGAACGCGGCGAGGCTGGGGCTGCGGGCGCACCACGTCCTGCCGCGGCGGACTATCCCGTGCTGATGAGCGAGGTCGGCGAGCCCACCGCGGTCGCTTCGTTCCCACACGGGACCGTGTTCGTCTTCGACCACGACCTTCGGTACACGCACGTGGGCGGTGACGTCCTGACGTCCCTCGGCCGCGACCGCACGCAGTACGTCGGCCGCACCCTGCGGGAGATGTTCGACGACGAGGCGGTCGCCTCCCGGGAGCCGGCCTACCGCAAGGCCCTGGCCGGGGAGAACGTCGTGCTGGACGCGCCGTTGAACGGCAACCGGGTGCTGGAGATGCACCTGTCGCCGCTGTTCGATGCCCGGGGGGCTGTCGTCGCGGTCCTGGGCTACAGCCTGGACGTGACCGAACTGAGGGGCGAGACCCGCACCCTCCTTGACTCCCGGGAGCAGTTTCGTCTCGCCTTCGAGAAGGCCCCCATCGGCATCGCTCTCACGCGGGTCGACGGCAGGTTGTTCCGGGTCAATCCGGCGCTGTGCCGGATCCTGCAGACGAACGAGGGCGCGCTCGTCGGCTCGTCCCTCGCGATGCTCCTCCACCCGGACGAGGTCAGTGAGCACGAGGAGCGGGTCCGAGGCCTGCTGCGCGGCGAGGCCGAGACCGTCGAGACCGAGCTGCGCTGCCTTCGCCCCGACGACGGGAGCGACGTGTGGGTCCTGCTGACGTGCACGCTCGTGCGCAGCGCGGACACCCACAGCCCCTCGCACCTGATCGCGCAGGTCACCGACATCTCGGAGCGACGCGCCCAGCACGCCGAGATCGTCACGGGACACGCCTTCCAAGCAGCCGTGCTGGCCGCATCCCCGGACCTGATTCACGTCCGCGAGGTCGACAAGACCGAGATGGTCTGGACCAGCCGATCGATCCTGGACATGCTCGGCTACAGCCAGGAGCACATCAGCGAGCTGGGCCCCGCTCTCTACGACACGCTGATCCCGGACGAGGACCGTCGCGCGTTCGATGCGGCCTCCCTCGCGGCGCAGGGGCTCGACGACGGACAGGTCAGCCAGGTCCGGCATCGCGCCCTGCACGCCGACGGGACCTATCGGTGGCTGTCCCGGCGCCTGACCCCGTTCCTGCGGGACGATGCCGGTCGGGTGACGCAGCTGCTCGGGGTGTCCCGGGACATCACCGACTCGGTGGCGCTGGAGGATCGGCTCGAACACGCCGCCCTGCATGATGAGCTGACGGGCCTGCCGAACCGCAGGCTGCTCCAGGACCGCATCACGAAGGCCTTGACCGCGAAGGACCCGAAGGCCCGTACGGCGGTCCTGTTCTGCGACCTCGACGGCTTCAAGGACATCAACGACCTGCACGGGCACACGGTCGGGGACCACGTCCTGACCGAGGTCGCGGCGCGGCTGCTCACCACCACCCGCGAGGGCGACACCGTCAGCAGGCTCGGCGGCGACGAGTTCGTCGTCGTCCTGCGGGTCAAGGCCGGCGAGGATCCGACGGCCGTGGCGGAAGGCGTCGCCGGCCGGATCAGGTCGGCGCTGGCGGCGGACATCCCGGTGGGTGATGGTGTTCACCGGCTGACCGTGAGCATCGGCGTCGCGATCCCCGCGCAGGACGGGGCTCCCGACGACGTGCTGCGCGACGCGGACCACGCGATGTACCAGGCGAAGCTGACCGGCAAGGACCGGCACGTCGTGTTCGGCACCGGTGAACCCAGCCCACCCAGGACCCGGTAGAGCACGAGCAACCCGACGAGACGGGCCGCGCACTACTGCTCGCGCTGCTCCTGGGCACGCAGGCGGGTCGGCAGGGCGTGCAGCTCGATGTCCGACAGCGCCCCTGCCGAGGCCGTCGCGGTCAGGTAGGTGCAGGCCCGCTGACGACGTCGGTCCGTCGGTGAGCCGGGGTTGAGCAGCCGCAGACCGCCGGGAGCGACGCTGTCCCAGGGGATGTGCGAGTGGCCGAACACCAGGACGTCGGTGTCCGGGTGGGCCTGCACGGCACGCTGCTCCCGACCGGCTGACGCGCCGGTCTCGTGCACGACGGCCAGTCGTAGGCCCTCCACCACGGTCCTGGCCACGAGCGGCAGACGCCCGCGAACGTCCTGGCCGTCGTTGTTGCCGTAGCAGCCCAACAGTGCCGCCGAGCGAGCCTCCAGGGCGTCCAGCAGGTCGGCGTCGACCCAGTCACCGGCGTGCACCACCAGGTCCGCGCGGGCGACCTCGTCCCACACCTGCGTGGGCAGGTCGCGGGCCCGAGCCGGCACATGGGTGTCGGCGAGCAGCAGCAGACGCATCCCGCCAGGCCCTCCCGCGCTCGACCCGGCCGGTCTCATCCCCCGCTGGGCGAGGGCGTACCGGAGCCGCGTCCGCGGCCGCCGCGTCGACGACGCCGAGCGGGCCGGTCGGCGTCCTGGGGAAGCCCGCCGCCGCCGGCCGAGCCGTCGGCCGACGCGCCACCGGCTGGTAGGACCCCGCCGGCAGGTACACCCGCGGGGTCGACCGGCGCTGCGGCCGCCGCGGCCGCCCCGGCACCGCGCGTGCGCCGGCGGTTCTCACCGGAGCGCTTGGGCAGCTGCGGCGCGTCGTCGTCGCCGACGACTGCCGGCCCCGGTCGGTCGTCCCTGCCGGGGCGGCCACCCCGAGCGGCCGGCACCTTCGTACGGCGCCCGGTCTCCCCGACGTCCTCGACGACCTCGGAGTCGAGCCCGGTGCGGGTACGCGACGCGCGGGGCAGCGTGCCCTTGGTCCCCCGCGGGATGGACAGGTCCGCGAACAGGTGCGGGCTGGAGGAGTAGGTCTCGACCGGCTCCGGGAAGGTCAATTCGAGCGCCTTGTTGATCAGCCCCCACTTCGGCATGTCGTCCCAGTCCACGAACGTCACGGCGACTCCGCTCGCCCCGGCCCGGCCCGTACGGCCGATGCGGTGCAGGAAGGTGCGCTCGTCGTCGGGGCACTGGTAGTTCACGACGTGCGTGACGTCCTGGACGTCGATGCCGCGGGCGGCCACATCGGTGGCCACCAGGACGTCGATCTTGCCGCTCCGGAAGGCCCGGAGCGCCTGCTCGCGGGCGCCTTGGCCGAGGTCTCCGTGCACGGCCGCTGCCGCGAACCCGCGGTCCGCCATGTCGCCGGCGACCTTGTCGCAGGTCCGTTTCGTCCGGCAGAAGACCATGGTCAGGCCGCGACCCTCGGCCTGCAGGATCCGGGCGAGCACCTCGCCCTTGTCCATCGAGTGGGCGCGGTAGACGTAGATCTTGGTGTCGGGCACGACGCGGTTCTCATCCGGCTCCTCCGCCCGGATGTGCGTGGGCTGACGCATGAAGCGCCGGGCCAGTGCGACGACCGGGCCGGGCATGGTGGCCGAGAACAGCATCGTCTGCCGCTCGTCGGGGGTCAGCGCGAGGATGCGCTCGACGTCGGGCAGGAAGCCCAGGTCCAGCATCTCGTCGGCCTCGTCGAGCACGAGGACGTCGACCTGGCCCAGGTTCAGGTGGCCCTGCCGCGCCAGGTCGAGCAACCGCCCCGGCGTACCCACGACGACCTCGACGCCCCGCTTGAGGGACTCCACCTGCGGCTCGAACGCCCGACCGCCGTAGATGCTCTGCACGCGGATGCCCCGCGTCTTCCCGGCCACCTCGAGGTCACGGGTGACCTGCACGCACAGCTCCCGTGTCGGTACGACAACCAGGGCCTGGGGGGTGCCGTTGCCGCCCTCGACCTTGCTCTTGACGTTCTGCAGCAGGGGGACGCCGAAGCCGAGGGTCTTGCCGGTGCCCGTCCTGGCCTGGCCGATGAGGTCGTGGCCGGCCAGGGCGATCGGCAGGGTCATGGTCTGGATGGCGAACGGGGTCGTGATCCCGACGGCCACCAGGGCCGCGACGGTCTCCGGGCGCGCCCCGAGTGCGGCGAAGCCATTGGGCCCGCCGCTGTCGCTGGCCCCGCCCCCGTCGGTGGAGGGGTCCTCGGTGGGCGTCGTGGGAGGAGCCGGGTCGGTGGTCGGGTCAGCGTTCAGTTCGATGCTCAGCGGAATGCCTCTCAAGATCCGCGCGGCCACGGGTGGAGCGGGCTCGCAGCGGTCGCGGTCCCTTGCGGGAGGCGACCGGCGCGCCGCAGGAGGGGCGGTCCGCGCACACTGTGCGGAGCGGCGTCTACCGTCCCGTCACGGGAACTCTACCCGGGCGGACCCGCCTCTAGGCTGCGCGACATGACCGCCCGTCTGGATTCCGCGACCGTCGACCTGCTCGGCGTGCTCGCGTACGGCGAGCTGACCGCCTTCGAGCGCCTGGCCAGCGACGCGCAGCTCGCCCCGTCGGTCGAGGACAAGATCGAGCTGGCCTCCATGGCCAACGCGGAGTTCGGGCACTTCCTCCAGCTGCGCGAGCACCTGTCCGCAGCCGGCGTCGACCCCGTCGACGCGATGGCGCCCTTCGTCACGGCCCTGCACGACTTCCACGACTCGACCCAGCCCAACGACTGGCTCGAGGGGCTCATCAAGGCCTACGTCGGGGACGGTCTGGCCACCGACTTCTACCGTGAGGTCTCGGCCTACATCACCGACGAGGGTACCAAGGCGCTCGTGCTCGAGGTGCTCCGGGACGCCGGCCAGGCCAGCTTCGTCGTGGCCAGGGTGAACGAGGCGATCGCCCAGGACCCCTCGGTCGGCGGCCGCCTCGCGCTGTGGGGTCGGCGCCTTGTCGGCGAGGCGCTCATCCAGGCCCAGCAGGTCGCGGTCGACCGCGACGCCCTGCTCGAGCTGCTCGTCGGGTCCGGCGATCTCGCCGGCATCACCCGGCTGCTGACGCGACTGACCGACAAGCACAGCCAGCGGATGGCCTCCTTGGGCCTGTCCAGCTGACCTCCCGCTCGAGGGCGGCGCCGGCCCCGAAGATCGGCGTGCCGTCCCGGTCGCTGCGTACGCCCCGGTGTGGCACGCCGGCCTCGGTCGAGGGGGTGGTGCCAGGGCTAGGCGCGGGAGCGGGACCGGACGGCGCCCTGACTCAGCGCGATGATGACCGCGGCAATGATCACGGCAAGGATGAGCTCCAGGATCCGGTGGTTGTAGCCGGGGATGATGGCGCCCGCGATGAGCGCGCTACCGACCCCGATGAGCAGTGTCAACCACACGGGAAGGCTCTGACGCCCCGGGAGAACCAGGCGGGCGAGGACACCGACGACGAGTCCGACGACGAGCAGGGCGATGATGCTGAGTCCCACGGTGTGCTCCTTCACGCAGGGGCCCGACGGGCCCGACCGGCGTAGTACTGCCCGCTAGCGGGCGCGCCGAACGTCTCCCGGGGTCAGACCCGGGCGCGGCAGCGACTACATCGCGCCGAAGCCGACCCGGCGCTGCTCGCTCTCGGCGATCTCGACGTAGGCCAGCTTGTCGGCCGGCACCAGCACCCGGCGCCCCTTGTCGTCGACCAGGCTGAGCACGCCCAGGTCGGCCTTCAACGCGTCATCGACGGCCTTGACGACCTCGTCAGGGGACAGCCCACTCTCCAGGACGAGCTCTCGCGGGGCGTACTGCACGCCGATCTTGACCTCCACCGAGGGCCTCCGTGTCGTGTCGTTGCTGGTCGACGCAAGGCTAGTCGAGCAGGTGCTTCATCACCCGCCGTACGCCGAAGGCAGAACACCTCAGCCGGTGCGCGGCGAGCCGGAGATGCCCCGCCAGGACAGCCCGACGAGCAGCTCCACGGCGCGCTCGCGCGGCACGCTGCCCTCGGCCGCGAGCCACCACCGGGCGGCGACCTCGGCCATGCCGGTCAGCCCGGCCGCGAGCAGCTTGGCGTCCCGCTCGCCGAATCCCGTGTCGTGGCTGATCGACTCGGTGATCGCATCGACGCACTCCTGCGTCATGCGCTCCATCCGACCGCGTACGGCGGGGTCGTTGCGCAGGTCGCTCTCGAACACCAGGCGGTAGGCCTCGCCGTCCCCGTCGACGAAGTCGAAGTAGGCCTCGACGCAGGCCGCGACGCGCAGGCGGTTGTCGGTGGTGCTCGCCAGGGCCGCCCTGACCTTTCGAGTGAGGTCCTCGGAGTGCTCGTCCAGCAGCGCGAGGTAGAGCTCGAGCTTGCTCGGGAAGTGCTGGTACAGCACGGGTTTGCTGACCCCGGCCCGCTCGGCGATGTCGTCCATCGCAGCTGCGTGGTAGCCGTGGGCGACGAACACCTCCTGGGCTGCGCCGAGCAGCTGGCGCCGACGGACGAGCTTGGGCAGGCGTGTGCCCCGCGCGGGTGCGCCGCTCGGGGAGGTCGTCGTCACCCGACAAATCTGCCACACCGGGGACCGGTGCCCCTGCCTCACGGGGTGTCGGCCGGGACCGTGCGGCCGCCGACTGGCCATCGCTGTCCGGCCGGCCGCAGGCATGCGCAGGTACGCCGCCAGGGCTCAGCTCTCCTGCCCGGAGGCCTCCCGCGCGCCGTGCCGGGTGCGCCGCGCGTCGGGGACCCGGTCGGGGTTGCGCCGCAGGTACTCCTGCTCCAAGGCCTGCACTCGCTGGCTGTGGAAGGCCAGCGCGTCCTCGCTGCCGTGCAGGAAGGTGTCGTTGCGCGTCTCGTGCAGGTGCCGCAGCTCGCGATCGAGCGCCTCGTCGGAGAGCTGGTGGGCAGGCACACCGGTCATGCAGGACCTCCGGGAGCGGGCGGACGGGTGGGGTCGGGTGGGAGGGGCATGCCCCGCCCATGACCGAGACAACACCCTCGACGGGGTCCAGGGACAGCCCTGCCGCCGTCGTGTTCGACGTCGACGGCACCCTGGTCGACACCAACTACCTGCACGTCGTGGCCTGGTGGGAGGCCTTCTCGGCGCAGGGTCACGACGTCTCCTGCTTCGACGTGCACCGGGCCCTCGGCCGACCGGCCGAGGAGCTCGTGCGTGCGCTGATCGGGCGCCGGGACCAGGCCGTGGTCCAGGGCCACAGCCAGCGCTGGGACCGGCTGCGCGACCGAGCCAGGCCGTTCCACCACGGGGCCGAGCTCATGGCCGCCTGCGGCCGTCGTGGTCTGTCCGTCGTCTGGGCGACGAGCGGCAGCTCGGCCGACACCGAGGCGGCACAGCGGCTGCTCAGTCTTCGCGACGTGCTGGTCGTCAGTGGAGAGGACGTCGAGCACGGCAAGCCGGCCCCGGACATCGTGGACGCCGCCCTGCGTGCGGCCGGGGCCACCGCCGAGCGGGCCGTCCTGATCGGCGACACCGTGTACGACGTGCGGGCGGCCGCGGCGGCAGGGGTCGCGTGCATCGCCTTGCCGTGCGGCGGTATCGGTGAGCAGGAACTGCGCGAGGCCGGTGCCGCGGCGGTCTACGGCAACCCGTCCGAGCTGCTCGACGGCCTGGACACCTCGCCGGTCGGTCAGCTGCTCAGCAGCGGCCCGAACAGGTCCCCCTGAGTCTCGACCCGGCCGAGCACGTCGTCGCTGGTGAAGACCAGCTCGCTTGCTGACGAGCAGGTCTCGACCTCCTGCCAGGTCAGCGGGGTCGAGACGGTCGGCGTGTCCCTGGCCCGGAGCGAGTAGACGCTGACCGTCGTCTTCGCCGGGTTGTTCTGCGACCAGTCGACGAGCACCTTCCCGGGCCGCAGCGCTTTGGCCATGCGATGGACGACCAGCTGGGGTCGTTGCTTCTCGAGCCGTTGCGCGAGCTCTTTGGCATAGCTGGAGGTGTCCGGGACGTGCGTGCGTGCGTAGACCTGCATCCCCTTGCTGCCGCTGGTCTTCGCGATCGGTGTCAGGCCCTCGGCCTCGAGCAGCGGCCGGAGCAGTAGGGCGACCTCGCAGCACTCGACGATGCTCGTGCCCGGCCCCGGGTCGAGGTCGAACACCAGCAGGTCGGGCCCGCCCCCTCCCATGCGCCACATCGGGGTGTGCAGCTCCAGCGTGGCGAGGTTGGCGACCCACACCAGCGCGGCGAGCTCCTCGATCACCGCGTAGTCGATGCTCTCGCGCTTCTTGGTCGAGCCGGGGCTCGGCAGCGTCTCGGTGCGCAACCACTCCGGCCGGTACGACGGGGCGTTCTTCTCGAAGAACGAGTGTCCTTGCACGCCGTCCGGCCAGCGCTTCAGCGTGAGCGGCCGGTCGGCGAGGTGCGGCAGCAAGACCGGCGCGATCCGCGTGTAGTAGTCCAGCACCTGCCCCTTGGTGAACCCGTCCGGGTAGAGCACCTTGTCCAGGTTGGACAGCGCGAGCTGGCGACCCTCGACCTCCACGACGATCTTCACGGCTCCCTCTCGATCCTCGTCGGGTCGAGGTCGTCCCGCAGGCCCTTCCACGACGGGTGGCGCAGCCGCCCATCCCGCGTCCACGCGGTCAGTTCGACCTCCCCCACGAGCACCGGATCCACCCATCGGGCCAGGCGTGCGTGCTCCTGTGGCACCGGTCCGTCGTACGCAGGGGTGGGCCGCGCGAGCGGCGCGAGCAGGTCACCGAGCAGGGCGAGAGCGGCTGCGCTGAAGCCGGTGCCGACGTGCCCCGCGTACACCAGCCGGCCACCGCAGCGGACGCCGACCAGCAGCGAGCCGATGCGCCCGGCGCGGCCGCCCTCGCCCGGCTTCCAGCCACAGACCACGACGGACTGCCGCCGCACGTGCTTGACCTTGACCCAGCTCTTCGAGCGCTGCCCCGGCAGGTACAGGCTGTCGCGTTGCTTGGCCACCACACCCTCCAGACCCTGGGCGCGGGTCGAGGCGAGGATCTGCGGCCCGCCGCTGAGAAAGGCGGCCGGGGCGTCGAGGCTGAGGTCGTCGAGCGCGCCGCGTCGGCTGTCGTAGGGCTGGTCGAGCAGCGAGAGCTCACCCAGGTGCAGGACGTCGAAGGGCACGAAGGAGACCGGAGCCGCCGCGACCAGGGCCGGCGAGGGGGAGCGCACGTGCATGCGCGTCTGGAGCAGCCCGAAGTCCGGCAGCCCCTCGGACCCGAGGGCGACGAGCTCACCGTCGAGCAGCATCTCCGGGCCCGCGAGTGCCTGCAGCTCCGGATAGCCACCTGTGACGTCGTTGCCGGTACGGCTGGTCGCCGTGACCCCGTGCGGCGTGACGGAGACGAGCGCGCGCACCCCGTCCCATTTCACCTCGTACGCCCAGCCGTCGGAGACGGGCAGGGCACCCGTCGTCGCCAGCATCGGCGACAGGCCGGTCGGGAGCACGGGCACAGCCTGACAGGACCGCCGGCCACGGGCACTGAGCAGCGAGACCCAGGCCGCCGTCCGCAGCACCGGCGCCGAGCTCGAGGCGACGACGGCCGCCCCCGGTCGCGGGCCCGCTGACGTCGCCACACCCCACAGGGGCGGGTCCGGTGTCCGAACCCGCCCCTGTGCTGCCGGCTGGACTACCGGGTGGGGATGTGCTGCGCCCTGGTGAAGACGTCCTGGTCGTTGGCCACGGCCGCGTTCGCTGCCGAAGCCGTGCAGACCGCCGGCGCCGTGGCCTCCGTCGCGGTGCCCGGGCAGACGAACAGCTCAGGGTTGCGGGTGTCCATCCAGAACGGGTAGGCCTCGCCGGGAGCCGCCAGGCCCGTGTAGTCGCCGTAGAACACGCCGGAGAACTGGGTGGGCGGCGGCATGCTCGAGGAGGTCGTGCGGCTGGTGTCGAAGCTCCTTGCATCCTTCGATCCGGACAGGCTGACGTCGGAGAAGCCGGTGGTCTCGTCACTGCCGTACTGCCGGTCGAAGGAGGACACCGCGAGCAGGCCCTTGGGCGTGAACGCCGCCCACTGCCAGAACTGGTCGGTCGTGGCCTGGCCGCGCTCCTGGTCGACGCTGGTCAGCGCCCTCGGCTCGGTCGAGGTCCCGGTGAAGCTGGCGCCCTTGTTCTTGCTCACGCTGACGAGGATGTCGTTGTTGCAGGCACCGCGCGTCTTCACCCCTTCGTACAGGTTGCCGCCGGTGTCTGGGTTCGTCCCAGTGGGGACGCAGCCGTTGCTCTCCTTGGAGTGCTGGTTGATGTAGGAACCGACCGTGACGACCACCTGGCCGTTGACGGGGTTCACCGCGCCGGAGGGGTAGTTCGTCGCCCGGAAGAACGAGTTGCTGGTACTGCCCTTCTCCGGGACGCAGGCACGCCCGGCGTCCTTGCCGTCCTGGTAGGTCGCGCAGTCCGGCAGGTCGTAGTAGTCCGCGGCCTTGACCGGTGACGAGAACGACTGGCCACCGTCGGTCGACCTCGACAGCAGGATCTGGTTGTGGTTGTCCTTCGGGGTAGGCGCAGACGTCTTGCTGTTGGCGCCGGCACCGCCCGCGCCCCCGTCGTCCCGCAGCCCGCTGCTCGTGGCGTTGTTGAAGTTGGCATAGGCGACGTAGAGCGCGCCGTCCTTGCCGGTGAACGGCTGCGAGAACTGGTTCTCGTTGCACTTGGACGTCTCACCCGTGGTGGTCGTCACGCCCGCGCCGAACGTCTCCGAGCACAAGGGGCTGTCCCGGCTGACGAGGACCGGCTTGCTCGTGGTCTGGCCGTAGTCCTTGGAGTAGGCCTCGTAGATGAAGGCCGAGCCGTTCGTGGCGAACTCGGTCCAGGTGACGTAGACCCGGTCCTGGTACGGGCTGCCGACGGTGTTGTCCACCGTCATGAGCTGCTTGTCCAGGAACGGCTGGGTCCCTGTGCCGGCGGTGTCGGCGCTGGCCCGGGTGTAGCGACCCGGGAAGTTCCACGACGCCCCGCCGTTGCCGGTGGAGCGAAACAGCAGCAGGGCGCTGGAGACGTCCGGGTTGCTGCTCGTAGGCAGCCCGCGGTTGAAGACCTGGCAGCTCAGGTAGGCGTTGCCCTTGGTGTCGTAGGCGACCGAGGTGTCGCCACCGCCACCCCAGTACTGCCGCGCGGCGCCGAAGTTGATCGACGGGTCGTCCTGGGGCCTGCCACGGGTGAAGCTGAACGGCACGGTGCTGTCCTGCCAGCTCCTGCCCTTGTCGTTGCTGTAGGAGGTGTAGCAGTGCCCGTCGCCGCGCCGGTAGTCGTTGGCGCTGGCCACCAGGTTGGCCGGGTTGGTGGGGTTGTAGGCGATCGAGGTCTCGTTGTTGGACTGGCCGCGTCCCTGCAGGTCGGCGTCGGTGATGTTCTCGCAGTTTGCGTTGACCTTCACGTTGCCGTGCAGGTTCTGCTGGCAGCCCTACGCGCTTCTGCCTTTGGGGATGTAGTTGCGGGTCGAGGAGGTGGTCGAGCGGTTGCCCGGGTCGTTGCGGGACAGCTCCAGGGCGGCCTGGCCGGAGAGCAGGTGACGCTGGACCTTCTTGAGGTGGTCGAAGTTCGCGCCGCTGGCGGCGGCCGGGGTCGAGCCGGAGAACAGCGCGAGCGAGCCGGCAGCCAGGGCCACGCAGGTGGGTAGGACGAACACGCGAGTGGTGCGTCTCATCGCAAGCCTTTCGAGGGGGATGGGGTCGGCGCACGGACTATCGCGCTGCGGGGGCCATTCGACAAGCACCGGTCCGGGGCTTGCGGGCTGGTGGACCTTCCCAGGGCGTCGCCGTACCGTGCGCGCAAACGGGGTAGGGAGACGGCGTGAGGTCGATCTGGAAGGGCGCCATCAGCTTCGGGCTGGTGACGATCCCGGTGAAGCTCTACAGCGCTACCGAGGAGAAGGACGTCTCCTTCCACCAGGTGCGCCGCTCGGACGGCAGCCGGGTGAAGTACAAGCGGGTCGCCGCCGACGACGGCCAGGAAGTTGCGTACGGCGACATCGCCAAGGGCTACGAGCTGCCCTCCGGCGAGACCGTCGTCCTGACCGACGAGGACTTCAAGGAGCTGCCGCTCACCACGAGCCGGGCGATCGACGTGCTGCAGTTCGTACCGCTGGAGCAGGTCGACCCGATCTACTTCGCCAAGAGCTACTACCTGGAGCCGGACAAGACCGGCGTGAAGCCCTACGTCCTGCTCCGGGACGCGCTGGAGCAGTCGGGTCAGGTGGCTCTGGTGAAGGTGGCGTTGC
>JAABUI010000738.1_pt1 | contig 21956 bp, 24 predicted proteins | sample 5559111 | NCBI WGS metagenome assembly JAABUI01 (sample SAMN10711870, study PRJNA513365) | rock metagenome | isolation source: Antarctica rocks | place: Antarctica: Victoria Land, Buttleship Promontory
TCTCGACCCGGCCCGCAGTCCCGGAGTACTGCCTTGCCACGCCGGCAGATCGACTGCCCTTCTTCAAGAACCCGGTCTCGTCGACCACCAACACCGCGCCCGGATCGCCCAGATGCTCCACCACGTAATCGCGCAGATCATCGCGGACTCGATCGGCGTCCCAGTCCGCCGTCGCCAACAGCCGTTGCATCCCATCCGGATTAGCCTCGCCCGCCTGCTCAGCCAGCGTCCAGCCGTTCTTGCGCTCCAACGGCGCCAGCAACCCACGCAGATACCCAGCTACTCGCTCGCGCGGCTCAGACCGCGAGAACCGCGACGCGATCCGCGCGTGCACCTCATCCAAGCCCGCCGCCCAGGCCGCTACCTCCGCCACCCCAACATGATCAGCCACCGCGCCCAGAATCCGCAGCCGACCACCAACTACAAGGCGACACGCCGACCAAGATCAGAATTAGTGCGGCTGTAGTACTAGTTCGTGTGCCGATCCTTCGGCTCGCTGCGCGGCTGGAGCTGAATCTCGCGGCTGGCGCCCTGGACTCCGTCGCGCAGTTCGATGCTCCGCTCTCGCTCGGCGTTCAGCTCGGCGCCGAGCAGCAAGGCGACGTTCGTGATCCACAGCCAGACGAGGAAGACGACGATGCCGCCCAGGGTCCCGTAGGTCTTGTCGTAAGAACCGAAGTTCGCGACGTAGAAGGCGAACGCGACTGAGGCGATCAGCCAGATGACGAGGGCGAACAACGCTCCCGGCAGCACCCACTTCAATCCGCGCAACTTGACGTTGGGCGTGGCGTAGTACAGCAGTGCCACGATGGCCAGGACGATGACGAGCAGCACCGGCCACTTGGCGTAGTTCCACGCCGCCACCGCGGTGGAGCCGAGGCCCAGCGGTGCGGCCACGGCCTGGACGATCGGTCCGGTCAGCACCAGAGACAGTGCGACGACCGCCGCCAGCATCACCGTGATCAGCGTGACCAGCATCTGCAGGGGTCGCAACTTCCAGACCGGGCGGCCTTCCGGCGTCTCATAAATGATGTTGGAGGCTCGCATGAACCCGCCGACGTAGCCGGACGCTGACCACAGCGCCGCGGCGAGACCCAGGATCAGCGCCAGGCCGGCGGCGCTGCGGTTCACGGTGAGCGAGCTGATCGGGCCGGCCAGCGTTTCCGCGGCGGACGCCGGCCCGATCTTGGTGACGATCTGCGTCAGCGCCTGCGTGGTGGCAGCCGGGTCCCCGACCAGTCCGACGATCGACACCAGAGCGATGAGTGCGGGGAACAGCGCCAGCACCCCGTAGTAGGTGAGCGCCGCGGCCCAGTCGGTCAGGTTGTCCTCGCTGAACTCCTGTGCCGTCCGCTTCAACGTCGCCATGGGCGACGACCGGGCATCGGCTCCCACCGGGCGGTAGTCGGCCCGCGGCATCCGCCGGCCGCTCGTCCCATCTGGACTGCTGCTCGCCATCACACGCTCCTGATGTCTTCTTGAGGTCGAAGGTTGCAGCGGCTGGGCCCGGCACCCCCGACCGTTGGAGGGCTCCCGGTGGGCTGGACTGGCGGCGCGCCCTGTTGGCGCGTCGCGGTTCCGCAGGGCGTGCACGCGCTGCCGCTGGGCGAGGCCGCCTCCGCGGCCAGAACGTACCGCTCACGGCCAGGAGAAGCGCTCGCGACAAGAGCGGAGTACCGGACCTGAGGCGGTGGCGTCTCTGCGGGGATGGGTCCCCGCCCGCCCGCGCGACCGCCCGAGGCGCGGGACTCAGCTGCGAGCGGCCAGGCGCCTGACTGTGCCGACGACGTAGACCGTCGACAGCGCGAAGAAGACCGCGCCGAGCGCGGCCCGGACTTGGTCATCACTTAGTGGTGAGTGCTTCGCCACGGGCTGCGCGACTGCATCGGCGACCTTCACCCGCCAGCCCTGGAGACCGGCCTTTCCCAACGAGACTGTGTCCATGCCGGCGTCCTACCCCGCTGGCCGCGTTACGACCAGCGCCCGCCGGTGCACCTGACTACGAGCTGAGGTGGCGCCCCTAACGGCGGGAGCGGCGGTCGCCGCGGAGACCGGCCTGACGTGTAGTTCTCCCTGAGGCGCGGCGCGCGTCGTTGCCGGTTCGTGTGGCCTTGACTGCGGCCTTCGGGGACTGCCGCGACGTGCGGGAGCGGCGAACCTTCCGCAGCCCGAGCAACGCCACCACGCCACAAGCCAAGGCGACCCATTGCGGCTGCTGCTTCGCGGCTAGCGCAGCGGACCGGGCCGAGTCCGCCGCCTGCTGCGGGTTCTGCGCCAGGCCGCGGGCTCTACCGGCCAGCGCCTGCCGGGCAGCCTGAGCCTGACCGATCGCCTGGTCGCGGTTCTGCGGGGCCACGGCCCGGACTCTGGCGAGCACGGCGTCCCGACGGGCCTGCGCCTTCTCCTTGGCCCGCGCCCGCATGTTGGCCTTGGCGGCGAGCGCGTCGGCGGTCTCGGTCATGCGCTCGCGGGTCGCTTCTATTTCTTCGCGGATTTGGCCTGGGTCTTCGCCCACTGCGCATCCTCCTTCAACGTGTCGATGGTCTGCTCGGGCTTGGCCGGGCCCGCCTGCTGAAGCGCCTTCTTGCCGGCCAGGGCCAGCACCCCCGCGATCACGCCGTACAGCACGGTCACGATCAGGGCGGACAGCCACACCGGGACGGCCAACGCGAGCACGGCGATCAGGAACGCAGTGAAAGCTCCCAGCAGCGCCAAGCCCATGACAGCCGCGCCGCCCAGCAGCCCAGCGCCCTTGCCAGCCTGCTTGCCCTTTTCGGTCAGCTCCACCTTCGCCAGCTGGACCTCCTGGCGGACCAGCGTGGAAGTCTCTGCCGACAACTCGCGCAGCAACTCGCCCACGGACCGCTCGTCCTCGGCCCCTCGCTCAGGCTCCGGTGATTCGTAGGGAACGCTCCCCATCGGGTCCTCCTCGTCACTCCGCCCACACCGTCAGGCGGCGGAGTCGAAAACCGCGCCAGCCTCCTGACTGGTCGCTGCTGATCTGCCCACCAAGCTTACAGTCCGGCATGGTGTCTTGGCCGCGAGGCGTGGATGAGGCCGCGGACGACGTTGAGTTGTCGGTGGGCAGTGGGGTGGACGACCACGAACTGCTTGCCGTGCGCCGCTTTGACAGCCACACGGGCCCGGTGCCCCAGCCGGGCCCGTACGTCGCGCTCGTCGCAAGGTCTCAGGACGGTGCACCTCCGGCGCAACTAGTGTCCTGCGCCGGTAGTTCGTTGGAGAAGTCGCGCGAGTGAGTTGAGGATCTGTTCGGCGGTCTTGGTCCAGATGAAGGGCTTGGGGTTGTCGTTCCAGGCTTTGACCCAGTTGCGGAGGTCAGCTTCAAGGGCTTGCACGCTTCGGTGGTCGCTGCGTTGCAGCAGGTCGGCGGTGACGTAGGCGAAGAGCCGCTCGACCTGGTTGATCCAGGACGAGTAGGTCGGGGTGAAGTGCATGTGGAACCGGGGATGCGCCTGGAGCCACTTCACGACCGAGGGGCTCTTGTGCGTGCCGTAGTTGTCGCAGATCAGGTGCACGTCGAGGTGCTCGGGGACCTCGATGTCGATCTTGGTCAGGAACTTGTTGAACTCGACGGCGCGGTGGCGTCGGTGCAGGGAGCTGATCACCGTGCCATCGGCGACGTTCAGAGCCGCGAACAGGCTGGTAGTGCCGTGCCGCGCGTAGTCGTGGGTCCGTTTCTCCGGCATGCCAGGCATCATCGGGAACGCCGGCTGCGAACGAGCAAGTGCTTGGATCTGGCTCTTCTCATCGACGCTGAGCACGACCGCGGTCTCGGGCGGGTCCAGGTAGAGCCCGACGACATCGTGGACCTTCTGGATGAACAACGGGTCGTTACTCAACTTGAAACCGTCAGCCCGGTGGGGCTTGAGCTCAGCGCGCCGCACGTCGTCCTCGATGGCGGCGTAGGTCACGAACGCCGCGAAAAGGTCGGCGGCCCAGGCTGCGTCCTGGGGGTTGAGCCCGCCGGCGACCCCAAACTCATACCCGCAGACTACTGCCGTGATCCGGATAGCCCTTTACTTTTCTCCGGGCTCGCGGCACCAAGCGGCAGCGACGTTGCGCACGGACGGGGCCGTCCCCATCGTGACCCCGTACGCAGCCGGACGTCCACGCCCGATTCTTAATCCACCGCGTGGCGCCTACGGCGCCATAACTACTTCTTTCAAGATCTCCCGCTCGACCTGCAGCTCGGCGTTCCCCCGGCGCAACTTGCTCTACTTTGCCCGCTCGCCAGCCGTCAACGGCAACATCCCATTAGCGTCGGGAACACCTCGTTCGGCCGCGTCGGCCTTGACCCAGTTCCCGAGCGTCGTGTCGTTGATCGACAGCTCCCGGGCGACCTGAGCGATCGTCTTACCCGTCGCTTTGACGAGCTCCACGGCCTGTTCCCGGAACTCCGGGCGGTACTTGCTGGGACGGCCCATCAGGACCCCTTCCTCGGGCGAAGTGCCCAAGATCAGGGTGTCCACCGAAGCGGGTCACTCCAGGGTGGCAGGGGGTGCTGCGGTATGTGATGAGGTGGGTGCGGTCACCGGTGCATGTGCATCCCTATCGTCGAAGACCTCGTGGGCGAAGACGACCGCGTTGTCCAGGTAGCTGCGGGTCCTGCGGTCGAAGCTGCCGCCACAGGTGATCAGCCGCAGCGTGGGAGCGGCGGTGTCGCCGTAGACCAGGTCGGTCGGGAAGCGGTTCTTGGCGAATTCGCGCACTGCATCGACGGCAAAGCTCACCGTCGAGCCGTCTAGCCGGCCGATGACGACAACGTTGCCAGGACGCAGCTGCCGCAGTCGGTAGAACACTGCCGGCCCACGGTAGGAGTCGACGTGGCCCAGGACCACCGCCGGCCCCGGATCGCCGGGGCGGGCGCCTCCGTCGTACCAGCCCGCGTGCGCAAAGTTCGTGGGCACGGCGACCGTGCCGTCGGCCTGCAGGCCGAGAGGACTCAGCGGGGTGTCGACCTTGATGTCCGGGATTTGCAGGCGGATGGGAGGCGTGACCGCACTCGGCACTGCGGGCGCCGTGTCCGGGGAGGTCGGGGCCGCCGGCGTGGCGGGGATCGCTGGCCCGGCTGGGTTCGCCGCCGGAATCACGCCCACCTCGACCGGCACCGGCGCAGTGGGATGACCCCACAGCGCCAGTGCTCCACCGCCGCCGAGCACCACTAGGCCGGCGCCGAGCGCAGCCACGCGCAGTCGCCGGGGCCACCGGGACGGTCGGCAGGAAGGGGGGGCGCCGGTCGCCGCGGCGGGAGGGTGTCGAGATGCTTCGGCGGTGCACGGCTGGGGGTCGTTGAGGGATCCGGTCTCAGTGGCCGGTTCGGTGGCCGGTTGCGGCGCGTCGGCGCGCAACTCAGCAGTGGCGTCTGCGGGGAGGCGAGCGGCGGGTCCGCCCGCTGCGCCGGTCGATTCAGCGGGCGGGCGACGCGGCGGGCTGGGATTGGTCATGGGTTAAGAGGCGCGGTGCCGACGCGGCATGAACGCACCCTCGGCGGCGAGCAGCCGACCGCTGTCCGCCGCGCTGCTCGACGCTCCCGGAGGACCGCCGCCGGCGGTCGAAGGTCGACCGCCCCGGTTGACCGAGCCATGGTGTGCCAGCGCACCGTCGGAGAACATGCTGGCGAGCGGCGCGCGTGGGTGTTGGCGCCGTCACCGGCGGCCAGTTCCTTGGCGAGCCAGCCAGGCTGCGCCGTTCCCTCAACCGCCTGCGGCCGGACCTCCACCGACGTGATCAGCAGGTTCGTGCAGATCACCGCCTTAATCTCGAGGCCGACCATCCCGCTCACCCCCTCTCATTCTATCTCCTGTCCTCCTGTCACCGGATTCTATTTCCTGTGACCGGACAGGAAAGTATGTGGGTATGGGAGGCGGCCGCACTGCGCTCTGCCAGTGGCGGCTGGCCGATGGCACCGCCTGCCTGATCCGCCCGAAGGTCAGGTGCCCGAACGTCGGCGACGGCATGTGCAACACGCGACCTGAAATGTTTTGTAACCCCCGGGACGGCGTCTTACCTACCGCCCCCGTAGGTACAGTGCGGCCGGCAACAGGCCAGCCGGCAAGCGGCCGCGAATCCGTCCGCATGGACGGCACAGCCGCGCCGAGCCGCAATTCGACGTTCCTGTTCTGAGGGAGCAAGGGAGTAATGGTGGTCACACGCTCTAATTCGGTGCGAAAAATGTGGGCGGTCGCAGCAATCGGCGCCGTCTGGCTCATCGGCTCACCGGGGATAGCCCAGGCGGCCACGTCCCAGCAGTTGCAGGGCCGGTCGCTGCCCACCGGCAACCTCACCCTGGCGAGCGCCAAGCGTGTGGACCTCACCTTCGACTACGCGACGCTGCCCCTGCACCGGGGTGTCGCCAACGGCAAGACCGTCTGGTTTGTGGTCACTGACGCCTCGGACGCGGGCATCGCTCGTCAGCTCGGGCTGAACTTCGCCCCTCGACTGGCCAACATCACAGTCGGCTGCCCCGGCTGCGCGCAGAACCTCGCGACCGGCAACGGTCCAGCAGGCCTTCCGCAACTGCTCCGCGGCCACACCCCGGTGAAGTTCCTCGGCGCCCCGGACTTCAGCCCCAACCGGATGGACGTGGCCGGCTCGCCGATGCCGTTCCCGCCCAGCGTCTTCCACGAGGGAGCACGCGCCGGGGCGAAGTACAGCCCGTTTGTGATGGACGCCAACAAGGTGGTGTACGACGCCCCCGTCGTGGCCATCGGTGACGGCCCGTTCGATGTGACCACGCACACCGACACCGCCGACCGGGTGCTGCGGGTCGACACCACCAAGATGGAAGTCGATCTGCTGTTCGTGCGCGGGTTCGCCAACGGCAAGCCGATCTTGTATCTGAGTTTCGACTCCTCCGACCCACTGGTCGCGACGCAGGAGCGCGTGACGTTCACCCCGGTGCTCAACCTGTCCCCGGCCGCGGACGGCGCGCGGTTGCCCAGCTCGGCCCGGGCGGCGATCTTTTCCGCGAGCAACGGCAAGTTCGGCACGCTGGCCAGTCCCCCCTCGCAGGGCCAGGCCCACTTGCTGGCCGACGGCATGATCGAGAAGGAGGCGAACTTCGCCGACGTGTCCGTGCTGAAGGCACTGGCCGCCGGCGGCGACGCCCACAACGTGTTCGACGTCTTCCCGACCGAGACCAGCACGAGGGAGCGGGCGCTGTACAGCCCGCTGTGGGACCTGCAGAACTTCATGTACTCATCGAAGGCGGTGGCCAGCGGCGAGAACACCGCGAAGACCGACTCGAACGTCATCCGCCAGCTCGCCGCACAGGGCGTGGTCACCTCCCCAGGCGGCACTCCCTTGCGGTCGTCGGGCGCCATCATCAACTGTCCGGCGTTGGGCTTCACCGACAGCGCACCAGCCGGGCCGCAGACCGCACTCATCGCCGGTGCACCCATCGGCGGCGTCCAGACCGGCGCCGGCGGCACCGCGACCGACGGTGCGGACCACACCGCAGAGCTGGCGGCTGTTGCCCTGGCGGCGGGCGCGGCACTGACCGCCGCCGGCGCGGTCTCTCTGCGACGCAACCGCTCGCGAAGCTAGACGGGTGCCTCGGCCGGGTACGTCCCCCCAGACGTGCCCGGCCTGCGGCCGTCCGCCGCGGGTTGAACAGAGTCGTATTGCAAGCTCGGGCCCGCCAGTGATCTCGTGTCCCCCGATCGACTGACTGTGGCGCGTTGTCGCGTGAGGGCCACGTCTCAGCCTGGTGAACAGCCCGCGCACAGTCATGGCGGAAGTGTGCGCCCTAGGCACCCGGAGCGAGTGGTACGGGCGTGGACGGGGAGGGGACGGAGTGCGGGCGAGGCGGGGATGGGTAATGACAGCGCCAGAGTCCTGCTCGTCGATGACGATGTCGTCCTCGCCGACATGGTGACCCGCTATCTGCAGCGGGATGGCTACGCCGTCGAGTGGTTGGCCGACGGGAATCGTGTCACGCGGGTCATCGCCGATTACACACCCGACCTTGTGATCCTGGACCTGCTGCTCCCCGGCCGGCACGGGCGGGAGGTCTGCCGGGACGTGCGGCAGACCAGCAACGTCCCCATCTTGATGCTGACCGCCCTCGGCGACGAGCCCGACAGGATCGCCGGCCTGGAGGTCGGCGCCGACGACTACCTCACCAAGCCGTTCAGTCTGCGCGAGCTCGTCCTCCGCGTGCGCGCGATCTTGCGACGCACGCAGCTGCCCGAATCAGGCGGTAATGGTGGCAGGCTCCTGCGCGTCGGGGACTTGCTGGTCGACACCGGCTCCGGCGACGTCGAGGTAGACGGCAAACTGGTCAGGTTGACCAGCCGGGAACAGGGCCTGCTGCTGTTCCTCCTGAGTCATCCGCGCGAGGTGTTCAGTCGCGAGCAACTCCTCGAACACGTGTGGGGATGGACTCATGGAGATCCCTCCGTCGTCACCGTGCAGGTGCGACGACTGCGGGAGAAGATCGAGACCGATCCCAACGAGCCCCGGCGCCTACTGACTGTGTGGGGCGCCGGATACCGCTACCAGGCCGCCGGCTCCTGAGCCGTGTTCATCTCCGCTACATCGCTGGCCGGGGGGATCGCCACGACGATCGGCGTGGCCGTGGTGGGAACTGGTCTGCTCTACCTTCTGCGCCGCCGGTCGATCACGACCGTCCTCACCGCGACCGTCCTCACGGCGATCGTCGTCGTGGCCACCGGCGTCCTCGGCAGCGTCGCGGCGACGCTGCGCGGAAGCCAGCTCGACAACCTCCTGGTGTCCATGTCGGTCGCCGCGCTGCTCAGCCTGGCGATCGGGGTCGGGCTGGCGAAGCTGATCATGGCTGCCAGTGTGGAGCTGCGGCGGGCCGTGCGTCTGCTCGACCAGTATCCGGAGCTCCCTCTCCCCGACGCTCCGACCGCAGAACTGCGCGCAGTCGCCGACGAGTTGTCGCTCACGCGACAGCGACTTGCCGAGGCGCGGGCGCGGGAGAAAGCCGTGGAACACAGCCGCCGCGAATTGCTCGCGTGGATCGGGCACGATCTACGGGGACCGCTCGCGCGGATCACGGCAATCGCCGAAGGCCTGGAAGATGGGCTCGTCGAACCCGCCGAGACCAACCGGTACCACCGGGCCATCCGCCTTCAAGCCGAGCGGCTGGCCGCGCTCGTCGACGACATCTTTGAGCTGGCGGCCATCGACGCCGGAACGCTCCGGCCTTCCCTCGTGTCGATGAACCTGGCCGACCTGATCTCCGACGCGCTCGCAGGAGCACAACCGGCGGCCGAGGGAAAACAGATCACGCTGACCGGGGACGCACCCCGGCACCTCGCCGTCGACGCCGACCCCCGCCTGTTGTGGCGGGTACTCGACAACCTCCTCTCCAACGCGCTGCGCGAAACCCCGCCCGGGGGCACCGTCGAAATCATCGCCAGAGACCGTGTGGATGCCGTCTGCCTGGAAGTCCGCGACACCTGCGGCGGAATCAGCCAGGATGCCGTTGCCCGCGTGTTCGATCCCGGGTTCCGTGTCGACCCCGCCCGTTCCGCGGACGGATGCGCTGGACTCGGGCTCACGATCGCACGCGGATTCGTCAACGCTCTCCGAGGCGATCTCACCGTGCAGAACACTGAGATCGGATGCTCGTTTCTCGCCATGCTGCCGAAGAACGTGTCGGGAAAGCGCGGATGACATCGGGCTCGTAGTGGGCCAGGGTGGGCTATGGGCTCTTCCCCGGCCTACCCCAGACCTGACCGATGAGCAGTGGGCGTTGATCGAACCGCCGCGCGTGGCGGTGGCCGTCCAGGGATCCACCCACGACGCCGGATCGTTGATGCGATCTTGTGTGTGGATCGGACCGGGTGTTCGTGGCGGCATTGCCGCAAGACTTCCCGCCGTGGGACACCGTCTACTTGGTACTTCCAAGGCTGGGCCGCCGATGGCACCACCGACCGGGTCCACGACGAGTTGCGGACGGCGGTCCGCGACGGCGACGCGGGGACCCGATGGCTCGGCCGGTGTCATCCGACTCCCAGTCGGTGCCCGGCGGATCCACTGTGGGGGGAAGGACTCCCGCGGCTATGACGCCGGCAAGAAGGTCGACGGCCGCAAGCGGCATCTGGTGGTCGACACCATGGGCCTGCTGATTGTGGTGCTGGTGACCGCGGCCAGCGTGCAGGACCGCGATGGCGGCATCACCGCGCTGGACCGGGCGAAGATGGCGATGCCCTCGCTCGGCCCATCTCTGAGCCCGACGGGGCCCACAGCCGCCGGTGCAGCGAGTTCGCCCACCGGGTGCTGCGGATCGTCGTACAGGTGGTCCCGGGACCGAATCCGTCACACGTCGGCCTGGCGGCGCCCGACCCGCGGCTGATCCGGCCCCTAGCATCGCGGGCGGCGGCGTCGGCGTTGCGCCAGTCGCGGTGGAGCTGCCCGGGCCGCCAGCACTCAGGTGCTGCCTCGCTCCACTACCCGTGCTTTGGAAAACGGCGCTACAGGGCTGCGCTGGGTGGGAGACCAGAACTCCTGACATGGGGGCCGGGTAGGTCGCGGACTTCGGTTGCTGCGTAGCGGTTTTCGGGCGTGTTGTTACCTTGGCCTGCTCACGGCGATGAGATAATTGCTGCGTGAGCAACAGTGGGTCCAGGATAGGGCGTGTGACCCAGCCGGTGCTGCCGCTGCTGCCCGCTCAGGCCCGTTCGGTCGGTGCGTCAGCGGGTTTGCTGGAGGGTCCGGACGGCGGCGTGGTGTTCGTGTTCGGGCTCGCGACGTACAACTACGCGGCCGGCGACCAGGCCGGCCGCAGGTTGGCTGCGGTGCAGCTGGTGAGCACCAGGATCGCCTCGGCGACCGACGTCGCCGCTGCGTTCGGTGTCAGTCAGGCCACGGTGTGGCGGTGGGTGGGGGCGTTCGCCGAAGGCGGGGTGCTCGCGCTGGTGCCGGAAAGGCCCGGTCCGCGGCAAGCGAGCAAGCTCACCGAGGCCCTGGCAGCGCGGATCGTGGCGCTGGAGGCGACCGGCCTGACCTGGTTGCAGATCGCCGAACAGACTGATGTCTCCACAGCCACGGTGCGGGTCGCGCTGGGCCGGGTCACCCCGCGGACCGCGAACCCGGTCGAGCAGCCTGAGCCGGCGGTCGCTGTCGCCGACAGCGATGTCCGCACGCCGGTCGTCGACGACGGCCAGGACGACGGCCAGGACGACGACCGCGGTCGCCAGGACGGTGCAGCCGCTGTTGCTGAGCTGGGGGTGCTTGCCTGTCCGGTGCCGCGCACCGCTGAGCGTGCGGCGGCCCGCGCCGGGGATCTCGTCGAGGCGCCGGTGGTGATCACCCAGGGTGCGCACCTGCCGCTGGCTGGTCTGCTGCTGGTGTTGCCGGCGTTGCAGATGACCGGGCTGCTCGAGGTCGCCGAGCGGACCTTCCCGCCGATGCGTAAGGGCTTTTACGGGTTGCGCGCCATCTTGCTGATGGCCGTGTTCATGGCGTTGCTCCGTGAGCCCCGCGCCGAAGGCGCGACCCGGTTGCGTCCGGTGGATCTGGGTCGGCTCCTGGGCCTGGACCGGGCTCCGGAGGTCAAGACGCTGCGCCGCAAGCTGTCCGAGCTCGCCGGTCACGGCCAAGGCGCGCAGTTGCAGGCCGCGCTCGGCCGCCATCACGCCACAGTCCGGCCCGAGGCGGTCGGGTTTCTTTACCTCGACGGTCATGTTCGGGTCTACTCCGGCACCCGGCAGCTACCCAAGACCCACATCGCCCGGATGCGGATCGCCGGCCCGGCGACCGAGGAGACCTGGGTCGGTGACGCCGACGGTGATCCGGTGATGGTGCTAACCGCTGCGCCTTCCCAAAGCCTGGCCGCGGAGCTGCGACGGACCCTGCCCGACCTGCGGGCCGTGGTGGGGCCCGGCCGTCGGTGCACGGTGGTGTTCGACCGCGGCGGCTACTTCCCGGCGGTGTTCACCGAGATCGTCGCGGCCGGCTTCGAGCTGCTGACCTACTACAAAGGCAGCTGGGGCCGGCCGGCCCAGCACGCCTTCACCACAACGGAGTTCCTCGCCCCAGACGGCAGCACACAGACCTACTGCCTGGCTGAACGCCTGATCGAGCTGGCCGTCCCGGCCCAAGGGGCGAGCGCCGACCAGGCCACCCGGCCGGCCTCGTCGATCACGTTGCGGCTGGTCGTGCGCCGCAGCGACGACGGACACCAAACCCCGATCCTGACCAGCCGCACCGACCTGACCGTCGGCGAGATCGCCTACCGGATGAGCGCCCGGTGGCGGCAGGAGAACTACTTCAAGTATGCCCGGGAACACTTCGCCCTGGACGCACTGGACAGCTACGCCGACCACGACGACGACCCCACCCGGCAGGTCCCCAACCCTGCCAAGGCCCGCGCCCTGGCCAAGGTGTCAGCCGCCCGCGGCGACCTCGCCGCCGCGCACGCCCAGCTGTCCGAGGCGATCGCCGCCGCCACCATCCGGGCGCGGCACAGCGGCAGCGGCGGGAAAGCGACCGTCGACCCCGCCGCCAACCAGGCGTTGACCGCAGCCGAAACCGCCCTGGCCGCAGCCCAAGCCGCCTCCCGCGCGACCATCAGCCACCTGCCTCTAGCCCAGGTCCGGCCCGGCAGCAGAATGCTCGAGACCGAACGCAAGCTGCTCACCCACGCCATCCGGATGAGCGCCTACAACAGCGAGAGCGCGCTGGCCCGGCTGCTGCGACCGCACTACGCCCGCAGCCAGGACGAAGCCCGCTCGCTACTGCGCGAAGCGTTCACCCTGCCCGGCGACCTACAGATCATCGGCGACACCCTGCACGTCCGGCTCGACCCAGCCAGCGCCCCCCGACGCAGCCGAGCCCTGACATCGCTCTGCGCCGAACTCACCGACACCCACACCCGCTACCCCGGCACCAACCTGAAGATCGCCTACAGCGTCAAACCCCACCCCTGACACGCAAGATCCAACTCACCATGTCAGGAGTTCTGGAGACCGGCGTGCAGGAGCGCGTAGAGGACGCCGGCGGCCAGGCCGAACCACAGGTGCCCGATCACGAACTCGACGACGTCGTGCCGGCCGTAGTGGCGGTAGAACACGCCGGGCGGCGAGATCAGGTTGGGAATGTCGGGGTGCAGGTCGGGCCAGGCGCCCACGACGATCCCGCCGAGAAGGCCGTGGACCGCGCCGGCGAGCAGACCCCACCAGGCCAGGTGGTCGTTGTGCGCGGCGGTTTGGAAGAAAGTGGCGTACAGCAGCACGATTGCGGCGGCCAGGGTGCGTGGCCGGCCCAGCCGGCGAGCCGGCGGTAGCGCCGAGGGGCGCGCAGGATCGCGCCGCCCTCGGCGAAGATGTCCTGTCGCAGACCGAGCCCGGCTGCTCGCTGTAGGTAGGTGGGTGCTTCCATGAGCTGGCCGGCGAGCAGTCCCGCGACGGCGGCAGCGGTGGGGTCGATGCTCACCGGCGCCTGGACGATCGGGGCCGGGCGTCGTAGTTTCCCTCAGCGGAGCGGACGGGTCGGCGGTGGGCCAGTCGCCAGCCGAAGGCGCCGGTCGCAGCGACCGCGGCGCCCCTGGCCAGGGCGGGGTGGAAGCCGACCAGACGGGTCCATTGGCTGCGGGGCAGCGCGAACCGGACGACCCCGCCGTCCACGGCTCCGCTCCCGGCCGCCGGTGCGGTGAGGTTGCTCTGGCCCTGGTCAGGCTCGGTGCGCTGCTGGCGGGCCGGCCGCACACCCATCCAGGACGCCGCGGAGTCGTAGAACGGAGTGTCGATCGACGCCGGCAGGATCGTGGTGACCCGCACACCGGACTTGGCGTGCCGTTCCTCCAGCCGCAGCCCCTCGTACAGGGCGTTGACCCCGGCCTTGGCGATGCAGTACGGGACCATCAGTGGGACGGCCCGCACCCCCAGCCTGGAGCTGACGCCGATGATCGTGCCGTGTCCCTGCTCGCGCAGGATCGGCAGGACCGCCTTGACCCCGTACACCTGGCCGCGCAGGTCGACGTCCAGGATCCGGTCGATCGCCTCGACCGGCAGCGTGTTGAGCTCCCCGTAGCCGGACACCGCGGCGTTGTTGACCCAGACGTCGATCCGGCCGAAGCGCTCGAGGGCCGCGTGCGCGAGGTGCTGCACCTGCGGCCACACCGCGACGTCGGTAGGCACGACCAGCGCTGTCCCGCCAGCGCGGGTGACCTGTTCGGCGGTGGTGTGCAGCGCCTGCTCGCCGCGGGCTGCCAGGACCACCGCCGCGCCCTGCGAGGCGAACAGACGCGCGGTCTCCCGTCCGATGCCCGACGACGCCCCGGTGATCACCACGACGCGTTGGCTGGCCGTGCCCACGGCGTGCCTCCTCTGTTCAGCCGGCAAGGGGGTGTGTTGGCGCGGGTGGGACAATCAGGACTAGCGGGCCGGGTCCAGGGCGCGGTCGAAGGCGGCGCCGGTGGCCTGGGCCTGCACGTACTTGTCCACCACGTCGATGGCCCAGTCCTTGGCCGTCCACTTGCTCGGCTGGTAGAGCCCGAGCGCGGTGTTGAGTAGGACGTCGCCGGTGTAGACGACCGCGAAGACGGTGTTGACCGCCTTCTGCCCGCGTAGCCCCTGAGCGGCCGCGATGCCGTACGCGGTGCCCCACATCCCGCCCAGCGAGAAGTGCGTGGTGTAGTTCAGCCGCCGACGCCCCGCCGGGGTCTTGGGGTGCACCGGGAGGAGCTTCTCGGCGAAGTCCGCCGGGGCGTAACTGTCCTGGCGCTGGGTGAGCGGCATCTCGATGAGCTTCTGGAACGCGGTCATCACCACGGTCCCGGCCAGCCCGGCGAGCACCCCCCGGCCCAGCACGGTCGCGGTCGACGGTTTGTCGTTCAGCTGCATGATGGTTCCTCCGAGGTCGTTGCGGGTGTGGTGCCCTGGCCCGGCCGTGGGCGGTAGGGAGGTGCTGTCAGGGCTTGAGGACGACCTTGATGCAGCCGTCCTGCTTCTTCTGGAAGATCTCGTAGCCGTGCGGGGCCTGCTCGAGCGCGAGCGCGTGGGTGGTGAGGTCCTGGGTGCCCAGCGGGTCGTCGTCGCCGGTGAGCGCGGGCATGATGTCGTCGACCCACCGCTTGACGTGCGCCTGGCCCATCCGGATGGTCACGCCCTTGTCGAACAGGTTCATCATCGGGAACGGGTCGGCCTGCCCGCCGTACACCCCGATCAGCGAGATCGTGCCGGCGCGGCGAACCGAGGCGAACGCGGTCCGCATTGCGCCCATCCGGTCCACGCCCGTCGTCTCGGCGGCCTTGCGGGCCAGCGGACCGGGCAGCTTGCCGGCTGCGGCGAGCGCGAACGCCTGAAACGGCGTCCCGTGCGCCTCCATGCCGACGGCGTCCACGACCCCGCGGCCGCCGGTCATCTCCACGATCGCGGCGGGGACGTCGTCGACCGTGCGTTCGTCGAGCACCGCGATGCCGTGCCGCCGGGCGAGCTCCAGCCGCTCCGGGACGCTGTCGACCGCGATGACCTGCTCCGCGCCGAGGTACGTGGCAATCCGGGTGCACATCTGCCCGATCGGCCCGAGGCCAATCACCGCGCAGGTGCTGCCGGCCCCGACGTCGGCGTACTTCACCGCCTGCCAGGCAGTGGTGAGCACGTCAGACAGGAACAGGAAGCGTTCGTCGGGGTGCTCGTGCGGCACCTTGATCGGCCCGAACTGGGCCTGCGGCACCCGCAGCAGCTCCGCCTGCGCGCCGGGCACCGACCCGTACAGGGCGGTGTAGCCGAACAGGCGCGCGCCCTTGCCCTGCTCGGTGACCTGGGTGGTCTCGCACTGCGCGAAGAAACCGCGGGTGCACATCCAGCAGTGCCCGCAGGAGATGTTGAACGGCACGACCACCCGGTCACCGGGCTTGATGTGGCTGACCTCCGACCCGACCTCCTCCACGATGCCCATCGGCTCGTGCCCGATGATGTCGCCCGGCGTGAGGTACATCCCGAGCACGTCGTACAGGTGCAGGTCCGAGCCGCAGATCGCCGTCGAGGTCAGCCGCACGATCGCGTCCGTCGGCTCCTGGATCTGCGGGTCCGGGACCGTCTCCACCGACACCTTCTGCGTGCCCTGCCACGTCAGTGCCCTCATGCGGCCTCCTCGACCGATCGGACGGGAGCGGACCGGGGTGCGTCCGCGGCGGCCCAGCTACCGACCACCGCTGCTGGCCTGCCCCGCCCTCAGCATCTGTACCCTTCGGTACAGTCCCCAGCTGGTGCAGCGGCCCGGGCAGCGTCACGCTGCTGTCTCCCGTAGCCCCACGTTGACCCCGTCCGAGCGCCGACCCCCTTGCTCGCCGCTCCGTGGGGAGGGGGGTCGTGTACGGCGTCTCGTGTGGGGGGCCCGGTTCGGGTAGGACCAAGGCCAGCCGAACGCCTCCCACTCACGAGCAAGGCCAGCGATGCCGGAACCGATCACCCGCCGAGGGAAAGTCACCAAGGGCCGGGTCGTGGGGTCGGCGGCTGCGCTGATGTACCAGCGGGGCGTCAGCGCCACCAGCATCGAGGACATCCCGGCCGCCTCAGAGACGGGCAAGAGCCAGCTCTACCACTACTTCTCCGGCAAGGAGAGCGCTGAGGTGCCGAGCCTGTTGCGGGGGGACGACCTCGGCGCGGCTCGCTGCCTCGTCGTGCGTTGCCTGCGGAGCGCACGAGCATGACCGAGCCCACAACGCGCCGCGGGCGGGAGAGCAAGGCACGGATCGTGGTCGCGGCGGCCGCCTTGATGTACGAGCGGGGCGTAACAGCCACCAGTGTGGAGGACGTCCTGGCGGCCTCGGGCACCGGGAAAAGCCAGTTGTACCACTACTTCAGTAGCAAGGAAGACCTCGTCGCTGCCGTGCTGCGCCACCAGCTCGGGCTGGTGCTCGAGGAGCAGAACCGATTCCGGCTCGACACCTGGGAAGGCGTGCAGGGCTGGTTCGACACGATGGTGGCGATGCAGCAGACCTCCCGGCGGTTCCTCGGCTGTCCGCTGGGCTCGCTCGCCGGACAGGTCACCGAGCAGGGAGAACGCCTGCGCAGCGAGGCGTCGCAGGCGTTCAGCCGCTGGGAGGCGGCGTTGGCGCACGGACTCGACGGCATGCAGAAGCTCGGCTTGCTGAGCCACGACGCCGACCCGCCGGTCCTGGCGGAGGCGACGATCGCCACCCTGCAAGGCGGCTACCTGCTCACCTCGGCCAAGCGGGACATCCGACCGATGCGCAACGCCGTTGCGGCCGCCCGTCGCTACCTCGAGTCGTTCGCCTCCTGACGCGCCGGCTGCTTCCCGTACCACTGCGAGCGTGACGTACTGGGGCGCCCGTGAAGCATAATTGTTGTACCGGTGGGTACAGCCTGATCGGCTCGCCGAGCGAGCGTGCCGCGACCGTGGACGGCCGCCAACCACACCCGCGACCCAGTCCGAGCAGCGCGCCTGTCCCGACTCCGGCGGCGATCCCGGTGAGCGGGCCGAGTCCCTGGATCCGGTTCTGCCGGACGTCGTCGTCTCCCGGAACCCGGACGTGCACCACTGCCGAGAGCTTCTCGACCGTGTCCTTAGGCCTGCTGCTCGACGGACGACCGCGGACCGCCATGTCGAGGTAGGTCACGGCGTTCAGCGCCGTGGTGCCCGCCGCTCCGGCGGCGGCTCCCAGCAGTGCCAGGCGCGTCAGGTCCTTCATGGTTCCTCCTGCAGAGGGGTCGAGTGGGGTCCGGCTCTGCACCGCTTGTGTCCTGGTGCCCCGTCGAGGCAGACCAGGAACGGGCAGCGACCTCGGCCAGCAGGGAGCTCCTTGAGCCGCGCCGGACGCGACACCGAGCTGCGGGGAGGTGACACGGTCAACCTCCCGGTTCAGCCTCCGGAATGCGGTAGACGGCCGCGATCTGGCGCAGCGCCTCGGGCGTCCAGGGCGGCCCGACGCGCTCGAGCAGCCAGTCCAGGAAGGCCCACAGGTCCTGGTCCACCTCGCGGCTGGCCAGCGGGACGAAGCGCGCGGGCAGCGCGGCGACCTCCAGCCCGGCCGGCACCGGCTCGCCCGACCGGCCCGTGAGCACCACCTCGTACAGACCGCCCGTGGGCCCGCGGAACCAGCCTGGCGTCTCGGGCAGCTCCCGCCCCACGACGGCGAAGTGGTCGATGAAGGCCTGCCGGAACGCCGGCACGTGCCCCAGCTGGAACTCCGTCAAGACGGCCTGGCGCCGCCGATCCGCGCGGTCCCCGACCTGGTCGCGCGCGAGCCACTGGATGCTCACGGCTCCTGCGCTCGGATCTGGGCGAGGAAGTTCACCACGTGCTCGCCGATCTCCCGGCCGGAGTCCTCCTGCAGGAAGTGCCGCCCGGTCACCATGACCGGTCCGCGGGCGTCGGGAAGGGCCTGCAGGAAGCGGTCGGCGTAGGACGGCGGGAACACCTCGTCCTCGCGCCCCCACACCACCAGCGCCGGCATCCGCAGCGAGGGCAGCTGCTCCTGCAACCACGCAAAGAAGGGGTAGGTCCCCGAGGCCTGGTCCACCGGGATCAGCCGGGGGAACAGCACCGTCGGGAGCCGGCTCATGGGGTCGGGCATCTCGTCGGCGTACGCGCTGCCTGCGCGCTCGCGGAAGCCGGCCCGGTCGACCACGGACAGGTACACGCCGCGTCCGGCCAGGCTGTTGTGCCGGCCCAGCAGGTGCGGACCGACGACCGGCGCGTGCAGCATCCGCCACGGCACCACGCTGGTGTGGAACGGCGACGGGTCCGGCCACGCCCACGTGCTCATCACCACCAGCGCGCGGACCGCCTGCGGATGGGTGGCCGCGAACGCCAGCCCGATCGGGCCGCCCCAGTCGTGCAGGACCAGGGTGACCCGCTCGACCCCGAGGACCTCGAGCAGGCCGGCCACGTCGGCGACCCGCACCTCGAGCGGATCGTCGTAGGGGCTGCCGAGGGGCTTGGACCCGCCGAAGCCACGCTGATCGGGCACGATCACGCGGTACCCCGCCGCGCGCAGCGGCTGCACCGTCTCCCGCCACAGGTAGGACCAGGTCGGGTTGCCGTGCAGCAGCAGGACCGCCTCGCCCTCACCCTCGTCCAGCACGTACAAGCGCGCGTCATTGACCAGCACGTCGCGGCCGCGTCGAGCGAACTCCTCGACGCCCGACCGCTCCACCTCTGCCACGTCCCCCGCCAACCCACTCACCCGAGCTCGGTGGTGATCTCGACCGCACCGCGCAGGCTGCGCGCCACCGGACAGCCGTCTGCGTGCACGGCGAGCACCCGCTCCACCTTCGCCCGGTCCTCCTCCGCCACCGTCAGCCCGGTGTACGTCACGCGGATGCGCTTCAGGACCAAGACCTTGCTCTCCAGCTCGACCTCGCCGCGCGCTTGCCCCACCAGACCGGTGGGGTCGATCCGCCGGGCCGCGAGGGCTCCGGCGAACGTCCCGACCAGTCAACCCAGGGCGGCGCCAACCACGTGGTCGATGGTGCTGGCGTGGCTCGGGAACTGCCCCGGCTGCGCCCCGTAGTGCTCGGCGATGGCACCGTGCATCCCGTAGAGGACCGGCTCCTGCTCACCCGGCAGGTACGCCGCCCGCAGCGGGCCGCCCAGTCGCTCCACCCGGACCTCCGACACGTACGCGAGCTCACCCATGGCGTCCTCCTCCTGTCGTCCGACTCGGACTTCCTACCCCGCTTGTCGACACCTCAGCATTCGGTCAACCGCGCGCGGTATCCACCACAAACCCAGCCCTGTCGCCTCCGCCGCTCAGATCCGGCAGGTGCCGATCGGGGCAGTGCACGCTGGTGACGGCAGCGCCAGCACGGACAACCAGCGCTCGCCGGTGCTGTCGGGCGTCGCGCTGGCGCTGGTCGTCACCGGCGCTACCGGGGTGGTCGTCGCAGCCCGACGTCGCCCTGGCCAGCCCTGATCCTCAGACAGCGCGTAGCTGACCCGGCCCGGTCTGGACCCGGTCAGCGTGGTGCGCGGCGGGCAGTGCTGGCGCTCGCCCCTGACCGCCGGCGGCGCGCTCGGTGCCGTCTCCTGCTCGGCCGCCCCCCATCCTCAAGCCGAGCCCCCGACAGCCAGGCCTGCCTACTTGGCGCCAGCTACCGCTGCGCCAGCCCATGGACGGGCCGCCGCAGCGCTGACCAGGTCGGTACCGGTGCGGTTGAAGATCCCGTCCATCGGGGTGGACACCCCCCTGATCGACCTGGCAGTGACCCCGGACGGGACGTTGCAGGTGCCGCCGGACGGCACCCGCGCCGGTTGGTTCACCGGCGCCCCGACTCCCGGCGAACGCGGCCCAGCCATCATCACCGGGCACGTGGACTGGAACGGCAAAGGCACGTTCTTCGACCTGCACCAGCTGACCGACGGCAAGCGCATCGAGGTGCGCCGCCAGGACGGCAGCACCGCGGTGTTCGCCGTCACCCGCGTGCAGCAGGTACCCAAGGGCAGCTTCCCCACCCAGCAGGTGTACGGCGACGTAGACCACCCAGCCCTACGACTGATCACCTGCGGCGGCTCGTTTGATCACAGCGCCCACAGCTACCGCGACAACATCGTGGTGTTCGCCGACCTGATCACCACCTCGACCGCATAGCCGCCGCCCAGTCACCCACCTCGACGGTCGGCTGCCAGGGGTCAAGCAGGAACCTTGCCGAAGGCATGGACGCAGGACCGGCCGCGGTGTGAGCAGGCGGCCGTGCCGGACGACGTGGAGTTCGTGACCAAGCCTGAGCTGGCGATCGGGATGCTCACCCGCGCGTTGGACGCGGGCGTGCCGGCCAGCTGGGTCACCGGCGATGAGGTCTATGGCCAGCACCCCGGCCTGCGCGCGTTGTTGCAGGCCCGCGGGATGTCCTACGTGCTGTGCGTGGCGAGTAACCAGTGGGTCTGGGTCGACGCCGAACCGGGCATTGCCGGCGCTGACGGGCTTGAGGGACCTCATCAGCTGCAGGTGAAGACCCTCGCCGCCACCGTGCCACCCCAGGCCTTAAGCCCAGGGATCCACCGCTGAACCTTGATGGTGAACGGCCTGCCGGAAGAGCAAATGCCCTCCTACCTGGGACGATGACCTTGTCGACGGGTCAGAGTCCACCGGGTAGAGGGGCACCTGCTGAGTGCGAGCAAACCACGATTTGAGTCGGGTCACCACGACCTTCGATGAGACGAATTTGGTGCCGAACGCAGGGCTGCTCCCGGCGGCGGCACTCGCCCAGCGGCTGGACCTGGGTGGGTTGGTCGACCGCCGCCTGCACTTGGCTAAGCACGGCGCGAACAGCGGCGCGAAGGCGTTGACCGTGATCGGCTCGATGCTCGCCCGCGGTGACAGCATCGATGACACCGCCGTGCTCCGGGCTGGCGCTGCCAGTTTGCTGTTCGACGGGACCAGAGCGCCCTCGACGGTCGGATCGTGGTTGCGGGCGCACAAGTGGTCCAACGTCCGCCAACTCGACGCTGTCTCGCGTGAGCTGTTGGCCCGGCTGTGGGCCGTTGGCGCCGGCCCGGCCGATCTCGCCGCGCCGCTGACGATCGACATCGACTCCACCATCATGGAGGTGCACGGCCGGGCCAAGCAGGGCGCGGCGTTCGGCTACATCAAGGTCCGCGGCTATCACCCGCAGCTCGCGACCTGCGCGCAGACCGGGCGGTTGCTGATGAGCCGGCTGCGCGGCGGGTCCGCGGGCGCCGCCCGAGGCGCGAAGAGCTTCCTGACCGAGACCGTCAGCCGGGTACGGCACGCCGGCGCCACCGGGCAGTTGACGGTGCGGGCCGACAGCGCGTTCTACTCCAAGACGGTGATCGCGACGGCCACCAAATTCGACGTCCGGTTCTCGATCACTGCTCGGCAGGACAAGCGGATCCGAGCTGCGATCGACGTGATCGACGAGTCGGCGTGGCAGCCGATCCCGTACTGGCTTTCCACTCCGGAGGTCTCCGGCGCCGACATCGCCGAGACGCCGTTCACGGTCTTCGCCCGCGACAGCAAGCACGCCCGGCAGGTC
>JAABUI010000740.1_pt1 | contig 21908 bp, 21 predicted proteins | sample 5559111 | NCBI WGS metagenome assembly JAABUI01 (sample SAMN10711870, study PRJNA513365) | rock metagenome | isolation source: Antarctica rocks | place: Antarctica: Victoria Land, Buttleship Promontory
CAGTGCACCGTCGGCCAGCGCATCCAGCTAGCGCTGAGCGACGTCGAGCGCCGCGCGGCCCGGGCCGTCGAGCAGGAGCTCGCGCGCACCACGATCGGTGACCTCGCCCGCGACACACGCGCTGCTGAGCTAGGCGCCCCCCCAGCTGCCGCCATTGCCTAGCCCTGCGGATGGGCATTGCACTATGGGCTTCTCGCACTTGACTGCGGTACTGGTGGGGGAGTGGCGGTGCCGTCGAGGTGTCGGTAATCGGTGGGGACGGGAGACGCCGACCAGGTTGGAGGCGCCGGGCAGCAGGACCGGGGTCAGCAGCACGCGCCGAGGCCGAGGGTGACAGCCATCGCCGGCACGACCGGCACCTGGCGGTCCAGCAGCGCTTTGGCGCCCGAGGTGTACAGGCCTTAGCACCCGCCGGCCAGCCCGGCCAACGCGACGCCGGCCGCGCGCACCGCTGCCGCACTCGAACTGCTGGTACTGACCAGAGCCACGCAGCCGGCAACGGGCAACAGCCCCGGACCAGTCCCCGCCCGGGTCCTGCGGGCCCGGACCGCCGTCTGGACACCGACCGTCACCGCCAGCCCACGCGAAGTCACCCAGGCGCTACCCCGCGCTTGCCAGCACATCTCCTACGCCGTCGACTACGACAAGCACGGCCACACCGACCCATACGTGCACAACGCCTCGCGCGCCTTCGGCCTCACCGAGCTGCTCATCGTCGACGAGGCCGACCGGCTCAAGACCACCGGCCTCGAGCAGGTCCGCGACTACTACGACCGGAACCACCTGGGCGTCATCCTCATCGGCATGCCCGGCATCGAGAAGCGCCTGGCCCGCTACCCACAGCTCTACAGCCGCGTCGGGTTCGCCCGTGAGTACCGGCCGCTCAGCACCGAAGAGCTCACTGCCGTGCTCATCCGCCGCTGGCAGTGAGCTGGGTAAGAGCCCGTGCGTGACCGGACGGGGGCTGTGTCGGGAGGTCGTGAGGCGCTCCGCTCCGCCCGGCGGTCATGTCCCGCGTGGGGCTGCAGGCGGCTCGGCGCGCGGCTGGCGGTGGTCGGCGGTGGTCACCAGGGCGGCGAGTTGGCGGAACACCAGCTCGAGCTCGATCTGGAGTGTCTGGTGCGGTTGGTCGTGCGCGAGCCAGCGGGTCAAGGCTTCCTGGTAGCAAGCGACAGCGATCCGGCCGAGCAGCGCCGCCTCGGCCGGCGTGACACCGCGCTGGGACAGTCCCTGGGCGAGGACGACCTCCCAGGCGGCGTGCTTGGCCCGCTCCCTGGCCGTCAGCGCCGGCGACCCGGCGATGACCTGCGCGCGACGAGCCACCTCCTCCCGTCGCTGCTCCAGAGCGCGTGCCACCAGGGCTGAGGCGCCGCGCAGCACCGTGAACGGCGGTTGCCCCTCGGGTTGTCGCTTGAGCGCTGACCGCAGGCTGACACGGAAGTTCTGGTCCTCGGCGAACAGCAGGTCCTGCTTGTCGGCGAAGTAGCGGTACAGGGTGCGCTCCCCGACACCGGCGGCGGCGGCGACCTCGCCGACCGTCACGGCCGCGTACCCGTGGGCGGCGAACAGCTCCAGAGCGGCCGCAGCGATCGTCGCGCTCGTCCGGACCTTGCGCTCCTCGCGCAGCGACAGCCTCATGGCACAACAGTGTGGCAGTCCTTGCCTGTTGGCAGAGCCTGCCACTACGGTGGCTGCATGACCACTGTTCTCATCACCGGCGCCACCCGCGGCCTGGGCCTGGCCGCTGCCCGCGCCACCGCCGCGCTAGGTGCCCGCGTGCTCGTCGCCGGCCGCTCACCGCAGGCCGTCGCCGCGGCAGCACGAGAGCTCGGCGGCGAGCCGGTTGTGGTCGACCTCGAGCGGCTCGCCGACGTCCGCGCCGTCGCGCAGGCGCTCCCGGCCGTCGACGCCGTCGCCCTGAACGCCGGGCTGCAGGTGGTGACCGGCGCTACCCGCACCCCCGACGGCTACGAGACGACCTTCCAGGTCAACCATCTCGCTCAGCTGCTCCTGCTCGACGTCCTCCTGGCCCGCGCGCAGCCACCCACCCGCGTCGTGCTGACTGGTTCCGGGACGCACGACGACTCCCGGCGCACCGGCATGCCAGCGCCGCTCGAGGGCGACGTCGCCGCGTGGGCGCACGCACAGGACGGCCAGCAGGCACCCGGGGTGGCAGGACGGCAGCGCTACACCACCTCCAAGCTCCTGAACGCCGCCACCGTCGCCGCGCTCGCCCGTGAACGCCCCGACGTCCACGTCACCTGCCTGGACCCGGGGCTGATGCTCGGCACCGGACTGTCCCGGCAGTACCCCGCCGCGGCGCGCCGGGTCACCACAGCGCTGGCACCCGCCCTGGGCGCGGTGCTGCCGTTCGCTTCGACACCGACAGCGTCCGGCCTGGCGCTGGCCCGGCTCCTGCTTGACAGCCCGGCCCCGGCGGCCTCCGGTGCCTACGTCGACCACCGCCTTCGCACCGTCCCCGCCTCCGCCAAGGCGCGCGACCCTCATTTCCAGGACGAGGTCCTCCGCGACAGCCGCGCCCTCCTGACGTCCGGCACCGGCCAGTAGCCCCCTTCGTGGATACGTCACACCGGCCGGTCGGATCCGGCAGGTAGGTCAGGCGCGCACCGACCCGAGACCACCTCACCCCCTCCCCGAGCAACTGCTCAGCGGGAGGTCCACGCTTCAACAAGGCACTCCGTGACCCCGGAGGAGCGCTACGACAGATGCGCTCGTGGCAGCAGGGGTCGTCGCCGGGCCTGGCGTCCGTCCCATGGAGTTCGGCTGGCAGGAAAAAGCGCTGCCGTGGCACGAGGTCTGCTGTCGGCGGCGGGGCGGTCAACAGGGTCGGTCGACTTGGCGGAGGAGCGGCTGCGCTGCCTTGCACCTGCGCCCCGGCGTGGAGCACCCGACCCAGGCCGGGCTGGTCTCGTGCGATCTCCGGCGCCGAGGGGACCCCGACCGACTCCCCCGCTCGCTCGCTCCTTCAGCCGGAGTTGTAGTGCCAGACTCGCGCCATGACCACCACCCTCGTCACGGGAGCCACGCGAGGCGTTGGCCTCGAGCTTTCCCGACGCCTCGTTGCGGCCGGCCACACCGTCTACCTCGGAGCGCGTGACCTCGAACGTGGTCGTGAAGTGGCCGAACCGATGGGCGCGCGCGCAATCGCGATCGACGTCACCGACGACGCGTCCGTCCGCGCGGCCGTTGACCATATGCGGCAGGAGGTCGGAGTGCTTGACGTCCTGGTGAACAACGCCGGGATCTCGGGCACGCAGCGACCGCCCGCGGAGGCTGACGTCAGCGACTTGGAGACCGTGCTCGCGACGAACGTCGTGGGCGCGACCCGGGTGCTCGTCGCGTCCATACCCCTGCTAGAGGAGAGTGCGACCCCCGTCGTGGTGAACGTCAGCAGCGCCGTGGGGTCGTTGACCCTCAATGCGAAGCCGGACGCCATCTGGTCGCTCGTGGCCTACCCGATGTCAAAGGCGGCACTGAACATGCTGACCATCCAGTACGCCCGGGCCTTTCCTCGCTGGCGCGTCAACGCGGTGACGCCGGGCTTGACGCTGACCGAGTTCACGGGCCGCGCCACCGACTCGGTCGACCTGGAGACGTTCCGTCGTGCCGGCGGCAGGACGGTGGATGAGGCGGTAGGGGTTCTGGTCGCGATGGCCACCGTGGGACCGGACGGCCCCACGGGGACGTTCGTCGGAAACGACGGATCGCTGCCCTGGTGACCGTCGGCTAGGAGTCAGTCCAGAAAGCTCGTCGTAGGCCAGCGAGGACTAACTCGTGCGCGACCGCCTGCTGGGTCGGCGGCTGCCGCAGGAGGTGACGGGGACCGAGCCGGCACCTCCCTGAGCGCAGTGGCAAGCGCAGCCAGCCGGTCCGTCCGTCCCAGTCACCGTTGCCCTTTCGGGCGCCGGTCCATGAACCCGATCGGCTTCGATCCGGGGCTTTCATGCTGTGATGGAGGTAGTGAGGTTCCGGGTCAGTTGCTGGCGATGTGCGGGTGCGGTCGGGTGCCGGATTCGGCCGTGAGCGCGGTGGCGCAGGCGGTGAGGTCGGTGAGTAGGCGTTGTTGAGCGTTCGGCGTGAGTGGGGCGAGCATCTGCTTTTCGATGGTGCGGACTGCGCGGCTGGCGGCCTGCAGTTGCACGCGGCCGGCGGCGGTGAGTTCGGTGGGCAGGGCCTTGCCGTGGTCGGCGACGGCGGCCCGGGTGAGCAGGCCGCGTTGCTGCAGGCCCTGCAGGACCAGGTTCATGGACTGCCGGGTGACGAAGGTGGCGCGGGCCAACTCCGAGCTGGACAGTCCCGGCCGCTGGTCCAGCACTTCCAGGCAGGAGTACTGCGGGACCGTCAGCTCCAGCGGACGCAGCACGGTGTCCATCGCCGCGCGTAGGGCGGTGGTGGCCTGTTTGAGCACGTATCCCACCGCCTGGTCCACCGGGCCGACGGCCTCCACTTGACTCATGTCACTATCCTGACACACTGGGCAGTGTCAATGTATTGACTCGCAATCAGGAGGAGCTCACGATGACCGTGACCGGACCGACCTTCATCGCTTTGCAGGTGCGCAACATCGAACGCGCGGCCGAGTTCTACGAGACCCGACTGGGACTGAAGCGCATGCCCGTCGCTCCGCCCGGCGCCGTGGTGTTCGACACCACACCGGCCTCGTTCGCCGTCCGGGAACCGTTGCCCGGTGTCGACCTCGACGCGGCCCGCCCGAACCCCGGTATCGGCGTGGCGCTGTGGCTGCACGCCGACGACGCCCAGGCCCTGCACGACCGCCTGGCCGCCGACGGCGTCCCCATCACCGTCGCCCCGTTCGACTCCCCGTTCGGGCGGACCTTCACCTTCACCGACCCCGACGGCTACGCCATCACCATCCACGACCAGGCCTGACCCGCCACCGGCTCCAGGAAGGAACGGCGATGAGAGGGCACACCGTCGACGCCGAAGTGCTCGGCCCGTGGTCCCTGCGGACCAGCCGAGCTTTCTGGGAAGGCTTCAGCCCTTCGGCGCTGAGCGACCAGCGCGCCGGAGACGGGATCCGCACCGTGTTCCGGGTGGAGTCCGACTGGTCACGGGCTGAGGTGGAACTCACCCAACGCGACCACCTCGCGACCATCAACATGGCCGGCGACGGCGACCTGGAGGCCGCAGCCGACCAGGTCCGCCGGTTCCTCGCCCTAGACGTCGACGCCCGTGGTTGGCCAGACGTCGCCGGTCGCGACCCGGTCATCGCCGCCGCGCAGGATCAGCTACCCGGGTTGCGGCCGTGCGGCTTCCATTCAGCCTACGAGGCCGCGGCCTGGTCGGTGCTGTCCCAGCGCATCCGCATCGGGCAGGCCACCCGACTCCGGGGCGAGCTGGTCGACCACCATGGCGAGGGCGGAGCATTTCCGGCCCCAGCAGTTCTACGCGCCCTGGACCTGGATCTGCCCGGCCGCAAGACCGAGTACCTGCACGCCATCGCCGACGCCGCGCTCGACGGGCGCCTGGACGGCAACGCACTGCGGGCCGTCGACCCCGACCACGCCATCCGATCGGTCCAGCAGATCAAGGGGCTAGGGCCGTTCGCGGCCGAGCTGGTGGTGCTGCGTGGCGCCAACGCCCCTGACGTCCCGCCACGACACGAGCCGCACCTGGAAGCTGAGATCATCCAGCGTTACGGCACGGACCGGACGCTGGCGGAGATTTCCGACACCTGGCGTCCCTACCGCACGTGGGCGGCAGTCCACCTGCGCGCACTGCGCGAGCAACGGACCCACAAGATCGACGGTCCGAACGGCCACTAACCGGCGGCGTCCGACGTCCGCTCGAACGACTATCGCCGCGGTGCGGGTACACGCGATGCCGCACAGGGCCACGAGGTGCACCGACACACGCCACGTAAGCGTGCGGCTCGATTCCTTCCAGGGCGCCGTGGACGGCTCGAAGGGGCGTGCACGTGTCACGGACGATACCGATCGGGGATAACTGGCTACCGGACAAGGTCACCGTCCCGGGGTCGGTCACATGGCGCTGCCAGGACCGCGCCAAGTATCAGTGTTACTGGAACGTCCCAGAACCTGTGCCAGGAGTAGGGGCGTCAGGTCGGATCGTGGGGGAGGGCTTGCTCGGCGAGCGCGGTGAGCTGGCCCGTCCGATGGGCAGGCGGGGAGAAAACCCGTAATCTGCGCGACATGGCACATGTGAACAGTGGGACAAGTGACAGCGCGTCGGTTCGTGAGTTCGATGGTTGCGCCGTTCGGGTGGTCGATCCGGACCGGGTGCGGTCGGTGCGGGAGGCGATGCCCGGCGAGCACGACGTCGGGGAGCTGGCCGACGTGTTCGGTCTGCTGTCCGACCCGGGCCGGCTGCGGGTGCTGGTGGCGCTGTTGGAGGGCGAGATGTGCGTGTGCGACCTGGCCGCCGCTGCAGGGCAGTCGGAGAGTTCGGTGTCGCACGCACTGCGGCTGCTGCGCGCCCACCGGATCGTGCAGGTTCGCCGCGCCGGTCGGATGGCCTTTTACAAGCTCGCGGACAGCCATGTCCGGATGCTGCTCGACGTCGCGCTGACGCACGTGGGGCACACCACCGCGATCCACCCGGAGCGGCGGTGACTGCCGACGGGCGCGATCACGACACCGGACGTGACCACGCCGACCATCCCTCCCGGGACGGGCACGCCGGACATCAGGACCATGACGGCCACGACGGCCACGACGGCCACGACGGCCACGACGGCCACGACGGCCATGACGGCCACCGCGGCCACGGCGGCGGGGGCCATGCGGGGCATTCGCATGGGGTGAGCGCGGACGCTGACCGTCGGCTGCTGGCGGTCGCGTTGGCGTTGATCGTGGCTTTCATGGCTGCTGAGGTGACGGTCGGGTTGGTCGCCCGGTCGCTGGCGTTGGTCGCGGACGCCGGGCACATGCTCACCGACGCGGCCGCGATCGCGCTGGCGTTGGTCGCGATGCGCCTGGCGGCCCGCCCAGCGCGCGGCTCCTACACCTACGGGCTCAAGCGGGTCGAGATCTTGTCCGCGCAGGCCAACGGTGTCACCTTGCTGCTGCTCGCGGTGTTCTTTACCGTCGAGGGGGTGCGGCGCCTGGTCGACCCGCCGCAGGTCCGCGGCGGGCTGGTCCTGGTCGTGGCCCTGGCCGGGATCGCGGTGAACCTCCTGGCTGCGTGGGTGCTGTCCAAGGCGAACCGGCAGAGCCTGAACGTCCAGGGTTCCTTCCAGCACATCCTGACCGACCTGTATGCCTTCATCGGGACCGCGGTCGCGGCCGGGGTGATCCTGGCGACCGGTTGGCAGCGCGCGGACCCGCTCGCGACGTTGCTGGTCGCCGCGTTGATGGTCAAGGCGGGGTACGCGCTGGTCCGTGAGTCCGGCCGGGTGTTCCTGGAGGCCGCGCCGCGCGGCATCGACCCCGCGCTGGTCCAGACCGTCATCCGGAGCACGCCAGGGGTGCTGGAGGTCCACGAGCTGCACATCTGGGAGGTCACCAGCGGCTTCCCGGCGCTGTCCGCGCACATCCTGGTCGACACCGCCTGCGACTGTCACGCGAGCCGGCAGGACCTGGAGGCCATGATCGCCGGCCGGTTCGGGATCGACCACACCACCTTGCAGGTCGACCACCGCGAGGACCTGCTGCCGGTCCCCGCGGGTGCCGGGACATCCGGTGACCCGCGTGCGCACGGCGGTCACCTCGGCGTGCTCGGCGCGACTGGTGACCACGGCCACGACTGGCGCGGGTGCCGGTGACCGACCGACCGGCCGGCGCCGGGGTGGTCCAGCGGTGACCGGCGCTGTCGCTACCGCCGGCCGGTTGGTGCTGTTCCCGGTCGGTGCGGGCGCGGTGGGCGCCGCGCTCGCGTCGTGGCGCGCTCCTGGGGAGAAGGTCACCAGTGGGGTGCAGCACTTCGCGGCCGGGGTGGTGTTCGCGGCGCTGGCCGGTGAGGTGCTGCCCGACCTGCGCCGTGAAGGCCATCTCGGCGCCGTCCTGGTTGGGGTTCGCCGGCGGGGTCGTGCTCCTGCTGGCGCTGGGCGCCTACAGCCGTCGCCAGGAAGCGGCCACCACGAAGGCGGCCAGCGCCAGCACCGGTGAGGCACGTCCGGGTGGGGCAGCCCGGCTGCCGTGGGGGCTGCTGGCGGCGGTCGGGATCGACTTGGTCATCGACGGCCTGCTCGTCGGGCTCGGCGCGACGTTGGGCAGCAAGCAGGGGCTGGTCCTGACGATCGCCCTGACGATCGAGATCTTGTTCCTGGCGGTGTCGGTCGTCGCGCAGCTGCTCGAGCAGGGACAGCAGCGCGCCCGGGCGGCGCAGCTCGCGGGTTGTCTGGGCCTGCTGACCGCAGTCGGTGCGCAGGCCGGCGCGGCGCTGCTCGGGGGCGCCAGCCGCACCACCCTGGCCGCGGTGCTGGCGTTCGGGGCCGCCGCGCTGCTCTACCTGGTGGTGGAGGAGCTGCTGGTGGAGGCGCACGAGACAGATGAGACTCCGCTGCTGGCCGCGATGTTCTTCGTGGGGTTCATCGGCCTGTACGCGATCGCCGGATGACCCCGCCGCTCCGGCCGCCGACGCCCGGCCCTGACCACCGACAGGACCCCCGGATGACCACCGACCAGCCGGCGCCCACCGCCGCCACGCCTGCCCCGGCAGTGCCGGGCGACCTCGCAATCGACGTCGGGCTCGCCCCGCGGCCCGCACCTGCTTGCGCGGGCGAGCCGGTGGACAGCGGCTGCGCGGACGGCTGCTGCACGGCCACGGCGCCGACCGTGGTTCGCGACAGCGACTGGCACCGGGCGGCCCGTACGGCGCTGTGGCTGTCCTGGGTGAGCTTGGGATGGATGACGGTGGAGGGTGCGGTCGGGCTGCTGGCCGGGTTCCGGGCCGACTCGACCGGGCTGGTCGGGTGGGCGCTGTCCAGCGTCGTGGAGGGCTTGGCCAGCATCATCGTGATCTGGCGGCTGACCGGCACCCGGACGTTGTCCGACACCTCCGAGCGGACCGCCCAGCGGGCGGTCGCGGTGTCGTTCTGGCTGCTCGCGCCCTACGTCGCCGTGCAGGCCACCCACGACCTGCTCACCGGCAGCCACCCCAGCGCGAGCCCGGTCGGGATCGCCCTGACCGTCAGCAGCATTCTGGTGATGCCGGCACTGGGCCGGGCCAAGCACCGGCTCGGCGCCCGGCTCGGCTCGATCGCCACCGCCGGCGAAGGCACCCAGAACCTGCTGTGCGCCTACCTTGCCGCCGCCGTCCTGGCCGGGCTCGTCGCCAACGCCGCCCTCGGCGCCTGGTGGCTCGACCCGCTCGCCGGGCTCGCCGTCGCCGCGGTCGCGGTCAAGGAAGGCCGAGGGGCCTGGCGCGGCCAGGAGTGCTGCTGATAACCAACCCGCCAGGTACGCGCCCGGATCATCTCGCGGTCATGCCTCAGGTGCCGGGCGATCGACGGCGCCGTTCCCCTTGGCGGCTTCACAGCGTGCACGTCCACGTCCGTTAGTCGCTGACGATCCGGGCTGCCGCAGGATGTGTACGTAGAGCAGGACTGGGGCAGCGAGATATCCGCTACGCTTAGCGGATAGGAGATTGCCTGCGGCGCCTGGGCGTCTGGGTCTGCGCTGGGGCTCCGCCTGGGATGGCCGGCTGGCCGCGCTGGGGCGCAACGTGGGTGGCCGTGGGGGGCTACAGGGGAGGCCGGGCGAATGGCTAACGTTCAGCCCGCGCAGGTGGGGGGAGGCCGCGCAGGTGGCTGAGGTGCAGCGGGTGCCGGCAGGGGAGCGCGGGTCAGCGACCGAGGTAGACCGGGCCGGTGCTGGCGGCGACGCCGAGGGTGGGCCGCGCCCGGCCGGGGATGCTGCGGTGGCGGGTTCGGGGTCTGGCCGTCGGCGTCGTCGGCAGGTGGTGGCGCGGCCGCATGCGGTGTTTGCGCGGTTCTCGGTTGAGGAGTTCGAGGTTCTGGGTGTGGCGGCGGCGGCGGCTGGGTTGACGCCGACGTCGTTTGTGGCGGCGCGGGCGGTGGCGGTGGCCCGTGGGGTGGTGCGGCCGGTGCCGTCCGGGACTGCTGAGGTGGTGCGGGAGCTGGTGGAGGCTCGGACGCAGCTGGTGCGTTTTGGGGTGTTGTTGAACCAGGCGGTCGCGAAGCTGAACGCGACCGGTCAGGTCGATGGGGCGCTGGTGGCGGCGGTGCAGCGGTGTGACGCGGCGACTGCGTCGTTGCGGGCGGCGACGGAGCGGCTGGGTAGGCAGCGATGACGGCCCGGCCCAGGACGGAGGGCCGGCGGCCGTGGGCCGCCGGGCGAGGGCGTGGGTGGGGCGGGTGATCGGCCGGGTGTACCGGGGGGGCAAGGTCGGTGGCCTGGTGCGGTATCTGTATGGGCCGGGTCGGCACAACGAGCACCAAAACCCGCATCTGGTGGCGTCGTGGTCGGGGTGCACGCAGCAGGAGCTGGCGGTGGTGGAACCGGAGTGGACCGGGGTGGGGGAGCGGGACTACCGGGGTCTGGTCGCGGAGTTGGAGGCGCCGGCGCGGTACGCCGAGCGGGGGGAGCGGAACCCGGTGTGGCATTGCCCGCTGCGCACGGCCCCGGCCGATCGGGTGCTGACCGACGGTGAGTGGGCTGAGGTCGCGACCGACTTGATGCACCGGACCGGGATCGCGCCGCGTGGGGACGACGGTGGCTGCCGGTGGGTCGCGGTGCGGCACGACGAGGTGAGCATCCACGTGGTGGCGGTGTTGGCGCGGCAGGACGGCGCCCGGGCGCACCCGGCCAATGACTGGCACCAGGTCCGTGCGGCCTGTCTGGCGGCGGAGACCAGGTATGGGCTGCAGGTGACGGCGCCGGCGGACAAGACCGCCGCCCGGCACACCACCCGGGCTGAGACGGAGAAGGCGACCCGGAGCGGGCAGGTGGTGCCGGCGCGGGACTGGCTGCGCGGGCAGGTCCAGTACGCCGCCGCTGGGGCGCGGGAGCCGGCCGCCTTTCTGGACCGGCTCCGGAGCGCCGGTGTGGTTGTGCGGGAGCGGCGCGAGCCCGACGGCCGGCTGTCCGGGTACGCCGTCGGGCGCCGGGAACTAGCGGGGGAGACGGTGCTGTTCGGTGGCGGAAAGCTCGCGGCGGACTTGAGCCTGCCGAGGCTGCTGGCGCGTTGGCAGGCCGTGGGCGGTGCCCAGGAGGTGAGCGTGCCGGCGGTGGCGGTGGAGCCGGCGGAACGGGTTGCGCTGTGGGAGCAGGCGAGCGCCGCCGCCGCGCAGGCCACCGAACGGGTCCGCCTGGCCACTGGCCAAGCCGATGCGGGTGGGTCGGGGGAGGCGGGGGACGCGGCGGCGGCGGCGGCGGCGGAGGTGTTGGTGGCGGCGAGTCAGCTGATCGAGGGCGACGCCGACGGGCTGTTGACGCAGGCGGCACGGGACTACGACCGGGCCGCCCGGGAACGACGCGGGCGGCTGGTGCCGTGCTCCGCGGGTGGTTCGGCGCTGCGGGCCGCGGCGTTACGGATGGCGCAGGGCGGCAGCCGGCCGGGGCGGGCGGAGGCAGCGCAGGTGGCGTTGCTGGTCGCGCAGATCGGGCGGCTGTCCGTGTCGATCGCCCGGCTCCGCGAGGCCCAAGGCCAGCAGGCGCAGGCTGCGGCCGCCCGGCGGGCAGCGTTCACGATCGGCCAGGCCACCGGCCACTGGACCCACCAGGCGCAGACCGCTGCGGCCGAGCTGGAACGCCGCCAGCCCGCAACGGCCACCCGCGCGGGTGTGTCGACACCGGCGCCAGCCGGTCGCCGGCCACCCACGGGCCATGAGCCCCGCGGCCGGCGACGTTGACCTCGGCCGAGGCGTAGTGGAAATCGTCCGCGCTCGGTGGCCGACACTCCGGCGTGGCCGGCCGGAACCGTGCTGGGCGCCCTGACGTCCAACGAGGGTGGGACTGAGGGGCTGGAGGGGTGAGGGGGTGAGTGACGGTCTGGACCCCCGACATGGCGGACGGCTGGCGTTCATGGCGGTTGCGGTGCTCGCCGTGGCTTTGACAGCCGTGGTCGTCGGTGTCCCGGGCAACACTGCGGATTCGGTGCCACGGGTTGCCGCGCAGGACCGGGCCGCCGCGCTCCTAGACAAGGTGGTGCTGCCGGCTGGGGCGGTACGCCGCAGCCGGGCCCCCACAGCGCTGCTGGACTGGCCGGACCATGCCGGCTCGACGACCGTGGTGCGGCTGAGCCGGTTCTGGACCGTACCCGGCGGGACGGCTCTGGAGGTCCAGCACGCGCTCGGCGCGCTGCAACCCAACGACCTGCACCCCGACGGCCATTCGTATGCCGGCGGCGCTGGGCCGGAGCAGGAGATCTACGGCCTGCGCTACGCCGCTGACCCGCAGGCCGTGGTGGTGTTGTCTGCGGCCCTGGTGGGCCCCCGCGTCGTTGGTGTGCGTGCGGACGCCGAAGTCACCTACCACCCACTCAGGGGCAGGCGGGAACGGGTGCCCGACGGCGACACCACTGCCCTCGTCCAGGTCGTCGACGGCCGGTTACCCCGGCCACTGAGCAGCATCAGTTTGCGCGGCCCGGACTCCCGGCGGTTGGTCGACCTGGTCAACGCCCTGCAGGTCGCTGCCGTCGGTGGAAGGACCAACTGTCCGGGCGAGTCCCTGAAGCACCGCCGGGTCACTTTCACCGGGTCGGGTCCGACTGTGGTGCTCACCGACGGGGTCTGTACCGGTCTGACTTTCAGCCTCGACGGCAAGGCCCTCCCGCGCCTGAAGGAGAGCGGCCAGCTCGATGCTGAGCTGCGCCGGCTAGCACCAGTTAGGTGAGCCAGGGCCGTCACCCGCCGGGCCGTCGCGGCCCAATGCGAGCACCAGCCGCCACACAGCATCGCCGACGCCTGCTCACCGCGGGCCGAGCACGACAACTGCCAGCGGGTACTCGGTGAGCGCCGCCCGCAAGCCACTTAAAGGTCCTGGCGGCAGGGCCGAAAAGGGCGGTGGCAACGTGTGGCTGAACCCGACCGCGTGCGTACTGTCGTTCGTCGCAGTGCTGGGTGCCTGCTCGGCCTGCAGTCAGATCGAGCAGCGTGGCCAGGTGTCCGCGCCGCCCGCAAACGCTGCAACGTCGACACCTGACCCCAAGGGTCCGGTCAACGTAGTAACAGAGCACCCACGGCCGACCCAGGCCATTCCGCTCCTGACAGCAACAGCCACGCAGGGCTTGACCCGTCAGGTGTGGACGCTGCAAGAAGTGGTGGACAACGGTGCCGCTGTGATCGTCGCCGTCACGCTGAAGCCCTGCGGCTCGGACATCCGAGGGGCCACCGTCGATCAGGCACCCAACCAGGTCGTCCTGGCAGGCTGGAGCAAGACAACCGCGGTCCCGGCCAGGTGCCTCCTGCACGCAGCAGCGCGTTACTGCCATCATGCGGGTACGCCTGAGCCCCCCCTTGGGCACCCGTCGGGCTTCAACGCAGCTCCTGAGGCACGTGCGTCGGGCCGGTCTGTGCGGTAGAGCCGAGCCCCCGGTAGGGAGCTCGCAGCGAAGGACCTGTCGTTGCGTCGGGTCCACAACTAACGGCTCAGCGGGTGGTGACGGAGCGCCGGGTGCCGGGGGTGGGTGGCAGTGCCGGGTGCGCGGGTCGGGTGGGGTTGGGCAGCGGTTGGGGTGGCCGGTCGTGCAGGGCTTGGCGTAGCTCGCTGAAGGCGGCGTTGGCGTGGGACGCGGCCTGCCGGGTCGCGGCGCGGACCCGGTCCGCCGGGCTGGGGGTGCCGGTGATGGTGCTGAGCGGTCCGGCGGCTGCGGCCAGGGCGGTGGTGCTGCGGGCCGCGGCATCCAGGACCGGGTGCGGGCCGTCGGCCGGGACGGCGAGGGGCAGCCACAGCAGGGCGGAGCCGCGGCCGCGTGGAATGTCTTGTCGGGGGGCCAGGAGCTGGCTGGTGGCGGCGGCGGCGTGCAGGCCATCCCGGACCGCGGCCGCTACGGGCACGGTCTCCAGGGCCCAGCGGCTCAGTGGCTGAGCGACCCGGGCCAGGTCGCCCGGCCGGCGGTCGCGTTCGAGCCGGTCGACCAGAGCGGTGAGCGTGGCCAGCCGTTCCCGGACCTGGCGGGCGAGCAGCAGCACGCTGGGGGCTGCTGGGGTCAGGGTCGCGACCTGGCCGTAGGCGAGGTGCTGCAGGTGCGGCAGCGCCGCCTGCAGGTGCCGGGCGGCGAGTGCGGCCGGTTCCTGGGCGGCGGTTCCGCTGCTGGCGGTGGCGGTCAGGACCTGGGCGGTGAGCTGGACGCCGTCGAGCAGGGCGCGGGTGACGGCGCGGGCCTCGGTGACAGTGAGCGCGGCGCCCCGCTGGGACAGCAGCGCGCCCAGGTGGGCGGTGGCTTCGGGCAGCTCGGCCAGGGTCCGTGCCGGCGGGAGGGGGCGGCGCGGCGGGAACTGGGTGTCGGCGCCCCCGGGCGCCAGGCCCGCGGTCTGGGTGCGCATCTCCTGAGTGGCCAGGTGCAGCAGGGCGTGCGGTTCGGGTTGGAGCAGCACGGCGGCCGCCGGGTGACCGGCAGGGAGCGCGGAGGCCAGGTCGGCGTCCAGGGTGGGCAGGGCGGCGGCGAGGTCGGCGACGTCCCGGGCCAGGCTCCAGGCGTTCGGACCGGTGAGCTCGGCGGCGACGTCGTGATAGCGCTCCAACGCGCCGGCGGCGCGGGCCGCGTCCTGCCAGGCCTGGGTGAGCGGGCCGTCGGCGACGGCCAGCGCCCAGGTTAGCGGCCGGCCGGCGTCGGCGGCCGGCGGCAGGTCGACCAGCGCGGCGTGCAGCGCGTGCGGTGGGCTGGCGGCCAGTAGCTGCGGGTCCGCGCCGGTGCCGTCCGGACCGGCCTGCAGGACGGCCCGGGTCAGGTCCCGCAGCTCGCCGGCGACGGTGTCTCGGCACACCAGTGCCGCCAGCTGCTCGCCGTCGGGCAGCGCGCCGGCAGCCGGTGGGCCGGACGCGACCAGTAGCGCGGCGGCCCGGGCCAGCTCGGCGATGTCGTCGCTGTACCTCACCGGCGTGGCCTGCTCTGGTCGCGGTCCAGGGCGGCCAGGGCCCCGCCGAGCTCACGGCTGGCCCGGGCGCAGGCCATCGCGGTGGCCACGGCAGGGGCGTGTTGGGACGCAGTGAGCAGCCGGGCGCGGGTGGCCACCAGCACCCCGCGCAGGTCGGCGGTCGCGGTGTCCGGGATGGTGATGAGCTCCGGTAGGTGCAGCGGGTCGATGAGCTCGTCGATGGCTGCTGACAGACAGGTGCTGGCCCGGATCGGCAGCACGTCCAGGTGTCGACGGCCGGTCGCTGCGAGCAGCTCCCGGTCCAGGTCCAGGTCCGTCGTCATGGGTGTCTTCTCACTGTTCGGGGGGGTGGTCAGGGTGCGGCCGCGGCGGGCCATGGTGGGCGGCTGGCCGGCCATCTGTGGACAGCGGGAGCGGCGCGAGTTCAGCGGTGCCGGGCCGTGCGCCCGGGCGGCCGGGTCGCCGGGGTTCGGGTTGTTGCCCGGTCGGTGCCGGTAGCACCCCGGTCGCTGGCGGCCGGGTGTCTTCCGGCGGGTGCGGGGGCGTCGGTGAGGGCGGTCGGGAAGCTGCTGGCGACGACGTCAGCGGCGGTCGGGGTGCGCGGCCCCATGCCCCCGGGCGCGCCGGGTGTGGGGATGCGCTGGGCGAGGCGGTGGTTCAGGACCTGCGCCGGGCTTTTGGCGCTGCCCAGCTCGCGTTCGCCAGCGACGGCGAGCAGCAGCTGTCCGGGGTCGGCCCCGGCCTGGTGGGCCTGCGCCAAGGCCTCAGCCAGCTCCGGCCAGGCCGGGTCGTCCAGGACGGCCCGGCTGGTCTGCTCGGGCAGCCCCGCAGTTACCAGGGGGGCATAGCGAACCTGGGGTGGGTCCTGCGGGTCCATCGACAGGCCGGGGTGGTGCGCCACCGCGTCTGGAGTCATCAGGTTCGCCGGGGCCAGCGCGTCGGGGACGGGGCCGCCGCTTCGGGTGTCGCCGGTCGTGGGCTTCGCCGTGTCCACGGCGCGCCGGCCGGTGCCGTCCTGGTCGGCGGTGGCGGCCAGGGTGTCGGTGTCGGTCCGGCGGGTGGTGCGCGCGGTCCGCCAGTCCGCGGCTTTCTGCGCGGCAGCCAGCGCCGCGGTGAGGTAGGACGAGGCGTGGCGGGCGGCGTCGCCGGTGACGTCCTCGTGCTGGGTGTGCAGCTCATCCATCGGGTCCTCCCCAACCGTCGGCGGTCGGCCGGCCGGGCACGTCATCAGGTTCGGGTGCGGGCGTGGGGGTGGGTAGCCACCAGCCGGCTGGGGCAGGCTGGACGGGCAGGTAGGGCTGTTCGGGGTCGAAGTGCCGGGTCGGGTCGCAGTCGGCGAACGGGCCGGCCGGTCCGGTGAGGATCGGTAGCTGCTGGTCCAGGTGGCTGGCGTACCAGCTGGCGATGCCCAGCAGCGGGTCGGTGCGCAGCGCCTCCCAGGACCGCCACAACGCCTCCAGCCGGGCGATCGCCTCCGGATGGCGCCACCACTGGGCGCACCAGCGGAACGTCGGGGTCGACCGGCGGGCGTAGGTGGCGGCGAACACGTCGGCGACCCACGCCTCCAGGGAGTCACAGCACGGCAGGAACGTCGGCGCGTCGCCCGGGGTGGGTGGTGGTGCGTGTGGCAGCAGGGCTCGGTTGTCGGCGGCGCTGCCGGCGAACTGCCGGTCCAGCTCGGTGAGCCCGTCGTCGTCGGCGGTCATCGGCCGGCCGGCCGGGCGGGGGCAGTAGCGGTGGTGGTGGCGCGGGCCCGTTGGGTGATCAACTGGGTGGCGGTGGCGGCGGCGGCGGCGATCTGGGTGGCGTGCCGGCCGGTGTACCAGGGCTGCAGGCTCAGCAGCGCTGGTTTGGCGCCGGTGGCCAGCAGCAGCGCCTGGCCCTTGCCGAGCTCGCGGACGGCGCTGGCCGGCAGGATCCGCTGCTGCCGGGTGGCGTGGGTGCGGCTCGCCCCGCCCCGCCCCCCGCCGCTGCTGCGGGAGACGGTGAGCACGTCGTGGTCCCCGACCAGCCGGGACAGGTCCTCGGCGAAGGTGGGGTCGTCCGTCCCGGCGCCGATGAGCTTGACGGTCGCGGCGCCCCACAGCGCTTTGGTGCCGGTCTCGCCCCACACCCCGACGGCTTGGCTGTAGGACTGCAGGATCGTCAACGGCACGATCCCGCGCGAACCCAGGTGGGAGTACAACGCCGGCAGGTCGGCGATCCGGCAGATGTTGGCGGCTTCGTCCAGCACCAGCACCATCGGCGGGTCCAACCGGCCCCCGGCGCGTTCGGCGGCGGTGACGCCCCAGCGCAGCACCCGGTCGGTCAGGGCCGCGACCAGCGGCCCGGCGCTGCCGCCTTCGTCCTTGCTGAGCAGATACAGGGTCTGCCGGGAGGTCGGGAAGGTTTCCGGCTGGAACTCCACCAGCGGCCCAGCCACCCCACCCGCAGGATCGGTCCCACCAGGGTCATCGGGGCGGTGGGAGGCCCTGTTACAGGCCGGTGGGGTGACCCAAGCGGTGATCTGCCCGTCACGCAGGCAGGCGGTGGCGGCGCGGGCGGTGAAGTAGACGCTGCCGCGGGTATCCGGGGGGCTGTCCTGGGTGCCGCGCAGGGTCCGGGCCAGCAGGTCGTAGCCGTGCTCGCGGAGCAGCCCGCCGGGGATGGGGGTGGCCTCGTCGGCCAGCCAGGCGTAGACCTCCAGTAGCGTCCCGCCGCCGACCGCGGCCGCGAGCAGCAGCGTGGCGAGCAGCTCACGGGCAGCCGGCCCCCAGATGTCGCGGCGGTCGTCCTCGACGGTGGCCACGAAGTGCCCGGCGAGGCGGTTGGCCTCGGCGACGGAGGTCAGGTCGCGCAGCGGGTTCCACCACCAGTCCTGCGGGGTGTGGGCGATGCGCTGCGGGTCGAAGGTCCACACCCGCTGTCCGGTGTGGGTGGCGCGTAGCGCTGCGGTCTCCTTCCAGCCCTCGACCTTGTTGGAGGTCAGTACGACCGGGCCGGGGGCGGCCAGGGTGATCGGGACGGCCAGGGCGGTGGTCTTGCCCGAGCGGGGGGCCATGAACGCCACCACGACGTCCTCCCAGGAACAGAACAGCTCAGCGGTGCCGAGCCGGCCGAGCAGCACCCCGACGTCCCCGGCCGGCAAGGTCTTGGGCTTGTGGCCGGCCAGGGACGGGCGTAGCCGCTGGGCCCGGGCCGCGGCCGCCCGGCGCAGCAGCGGCGTGAGGTGGCCGGGGCGGGCCAACGACCGCCGGGGGTCGTCGGCGGCCGGCGCCCGCAGGTACCGGCGCAACGTCAGCACCGCGGCCGGGAGCAACACCAGGGCGGTCAGGGCGGCGGCGCCGCCCAGGACCAGGTGCGGGTCGGTTCCCGGCCAGAAGGCAGTGGTGCCGTTCCGCACAACCCCGATCAGGGTGGTGAGGGTGAACGGTGCGGAGCGCCAGCCCCACCCGGCCAGCACCGAGGCCAGCCCGCCGGCGGTCCACAGCGCCCCACCGATCACGGCGGCGACCGCGGCGACCGCCGGGATCAGCCAGGCGATGGCGTCCCCGCTCCCGCCGCCGCTGGTGGGCGTGATGGCCCGGGCCATCAGCCACCCGCCCGCAAGGCAGACGGGGTCGGGGTGGTTGGCAGTACCGGCGTCGGTGCCGGCGCCGGGGCTGCGGTGCCCAGGAGGCTGCCGGTGGGGGTGGTGGTCCAGCGCTTGTTGGTGTTGTGCACCCCGGCGGTGAGCTCGGCCTGGGTGAGGTCCAGGTGCATCGGCACCCCGGGGCGGCGGCCGATCTTGAGCAGGAAGTTGCCCATCCCGGGCGGGCCGAGCCGGTCATCCCAGGACGGTGGGGTGGACCAGGACGTGATCAGCTCACGTTCGGTCCGGGTGAACGGCACAACATGCTGCAGGTCATCCAGTTCCTGGGACGGCAGCCCCCCGACGATGACGGCGCCGGCGCGTTCCACGAACCCACGGGCCTCGGCGATGTCCTCTGGGTTGGCCAGGGCGCGCAGGTCGCTCATGGTGTGGGTGATCTGGGCCATCCCGACGCCTTGGGTGCGGTTCAGCCGGGTCAGGGCGTCGACGTTGTCGACCATCCCGACCCCGGAGCGCAGGACCCGCCACAACTCGTCGAGGACGACGAAGAACCGGCGTTGCGGGGCCGCCCCGGCATCGGCCAGGGCGTTCGCGGATTCCACCGCCCCGAACCCGTCGGACCAGCACGCCAGCAGCACGGCGGCCTGCAGGTGGGTGTCGGAGCTGGATATGCCGGAGACGTCGATCGCGACCCCGGGGCTGTCCAGGGCGATCCGGGTCGTCGTCGGGCGGCTGAAGGTGTCGCCCAGCGGGCCGTCGAGCAGGGCGAGCAGGCTGCGGTGCAACGGGTCGACGCTGGCGCGGTACCGGTCGTCCTGCCCGCGGTCCAAGGTGACGGCCCGGACCTCCGGCGGCCCTTGGTCCAGGACCCGGACCAGGTCCGGCAGGGTCGGCGGCCCGCAGGTGGTGGTGTCGTGCCGGGCCAGCAGCACCCGCAGGGCCGCGGACAGCACCGCGCGTTCGTAGTCCGCGATGGGGGTGCCGCGCACGATCAGGATCAGCCCGGACAGCACCGCCAGCCGGCGGCCGTGGGCTTCGGCCCGGAGCCGGTCGGCGTCGGCGCCGCCGAGCTGACAGGCGGCTTGTTCGATGGCGCCGACATCCAGGACGTTCAGGCTGCCCAGGCCGCGGCCGAGCTTGACGACCTGCCCGCCGATCGCGGCGATCAGGTCGGCGTAGTCCGGTTTCAGATCCCCCAGCACCAGCGGGCGGACGCCTTGGGCGGACAGGCCCAGGACCTGCCGGCGGGTGAAGGTGGACTTGCCCAGGCCGGGTAGGCCCAGGCAGAAGTAGGACGGGTTGGGCAGGAACTGGCCGCGTTCAAACCAGTTGATGACGTCGAAGCACACCGTGGTGCCGGCCCGCAGGTGCCGCCCGATCGGGACCCCGAGAGTGGGGGTGCCGCCACCGACCGCCCACGGGAACAGTCCGCAGGCCTGCACGGTGGTGGCCCGCCACTCCGGGGGCGCCTCGACGTAGGAGACCCGGCCGCCACCCGGCCCGCGGTACCCCCGCGGGGTCAACGCCGCCATCACCGGCCGCCGGCGGAACGTGGGCGGGCAGCTGCCGGGCCGGCCGGGCGGGGCATCGCTGCGGGCGGCAGCGCCCGGGGTGGGGCGCAGACGGCCGCAGGAGCCGAGACGGCGCGTGTGGGGGTGGTCGCGGGGGTGAGGGTGTGCGTGGGGGTGGCAGCGTTGGCGCGGCGGTGCTGCGCGGCGATCCCCTGGTGTTCGCGGGTGACCAGGTCGGCCAGGTCCGCCAGCGGCAGGTGCCCGGCGCTTTGCAGCAGCCGCACGGCGGCGCGCTGCACCCGGCGGCGGTAGGAGTGCTCCAGCACGATCCGGGCGTAGAAGCTGCCACTGCCAACTGTCGGGGCGCTCTGGCACAGCTCGAGCAGCAACACCCCGGCGTCCTTGCTGGCGGTGCCGGCGTGTTCCAGGCCCTGCCGGCGGAGCTGACCCAGCACCGTCACCGGGTCCACCGGTTCCCCCCGCCCGAGCAGCGCGGTGATGGCGCAGATGATGTGGCCGTGCTGCGGGACGGTGAAGTCCTGCTCGGCTAGGCCGGCCAGCAACGCCCGGGCCCGGTCCGGGGTGGTCTGCAGCGCACAGCCCAGCACCGCCGCCTCGGCGAGGGGCTCGCCGAGCTCGACCAGGCCGTCCGGTGGCCCCAGTTGCTCGAGTGCCTCGCTCTGGGTGGGGCTGCCACCGCTGTTGCTCGTCGTGCCGCCTAGCGCGGTGAGCTGCGGTCGGCGTCCCATCTGATGCTCCGGGTGCTCTAGAGGTACTGGCGCAGGACGGCGGGGACGGCGACGTGCGCAGGCAGGACCAGGCCGACGCCGAGGGCGGCGGCGAAGGAGGCGGACTGCCCGGCGTAGACCCGGCGCAGCCGCAACCGACTGGCCCCACCGGCCTGGTCGATCAGGTCGGCGGCGTGCGCCAAGGAGGCCGGGTCGGTGACCGTCGCGGTCACCAGCAGACTGAAGCGGGTCAGGCCGGCGCCGGCGGCTTCTTCCCCGGCGGTCTGCCGGGCGGCGGTGAGGTCGCTGCTTTCCTGCGCCCGGGTCTCGCCCTTGCGCATCGTGGCCTTGCCCAGGGCGGTGCGGACGTCGGCGTCGGCGATCCGGGCGGCGCTGGCCGGGTCGTGCGGCCGGTACAGCAACGTCACCCGCTTGCGGGTCAGCTCACCGCTGGGTTCCAGGATCGCCCGCAGCACCTGGGACTGCACCGCCCCGCGCGGGGCCTCGGTCATCTGCCAGGTCACCGAGGTGCCGGTGTCGTGCCGCAGCGACCCCCAGCCCTCGACCTGCCCGGCCGGCCCGGCGCCGGCCCAGTCGACCTGCGGGTCCTGGCCGTGGGCGTGCAGGCCGTCCAGGACCGGGCCGGCCGCCGGGTCGTAGGCGACCCGCACGGTCTGGGCCAGCTCGGCGGCGGTCAACGCCCGCACCCCGCCGGCGCCGGTCGTCGCGAGCTCCCGCAGCAGCGCCGGCAGTCGGCTGCCGACCTGCGCCGCCATCTCGGCCGGGGTCAGCACCCGGGCCCGGCGCGCCGACTTCCCACCGCTGCCCGCCGCCCCCTGGGCGCCGCTACCGGTCGTGTTGGTGGTGCGGCCGGCGAACAGCTCGCTGTCCTCGCTGACCCGGCGGGTCGCGGTGAACGTCAGCGACACCCGCCCGGTGACCTGGGGTGAGCCCAGGGCGTAGGTGTTGGCGACTTCGGTGAGCATCCGCCGGGCCAGCTCCGGCGCCCCGTCGGTGAGCAGCTGCTGGACTTCCCGGGCCAGCCGGGACCCGGGGTCCGGGGCGGTCTCCACCGTCGCGCTGGCGGCTTCCAGGTG
>JAABUI010000741.1_pt1 | contig 21903 bp, 22 predicted proteins | sample 5559111 | NCBI WGS metagenome assembly JAABUI01 (sample SAMN10711870, study PRJNA513365) | rock metagenome | isolation source: Antarctica rocks | place: Antarctica: Victoria Land, Buttleship Promontory
CTCGAAGAAACATACATAAAAGTCATTGATAGCCTGTAATCGTCTCTGTACATTTTCGTCGTTCAATTCCTCTTCAATTTCCGAGGGTCGCTCCGTGTGTTGCTGGCGGGATTTACTGTCATCCTCTTCGTCATCGGCGGAATCCTCCTCTGAGTCTTCATCTGATTTTGCTTCCGAGGTCTCAGGCAAACAGCCATTTCCAATCTTGAGTGAGCTATTCCACCCTCTTTCAGATTCGATGTACTTTTCCCGCACCTCCCACAATTGTCGTATGGATCTCGACATTCGCATCCTGCTGGCAAAGAGCTGACCAGCTTCGAGTATTGAAGCCGGAACGTCGCTGCCTTCCCACCTTTTGCCTACAAGATGATCTTGCAACTCAGCGTTACCCTTGCCCCCAACGGTATTGCTTGTGTCATCTAAAGGCGGGTATAAGAATGGGAAGTTCTGATTGGTCTGATAATTCTGCTTTTTCCCGCCCTTACCCCCTGCTCCAGCAGGAGAAGGTGGCGGCGACGGAGCGGGAGTTGCAATATGGACTGGTTGGTAGAAAATTGATCCACCGGTATTGTTCATGTTCGAGGCAATAGCGTGTAGGCTCTCTTGGCTTGCTTGCCGACTCGGATGCGTACTCAGTGGTGGTAAGATGGAATTGTTCTGGTCTTCAATCGGCACTAATGGGGCAGGTGGGCTGTAAGCCGGATATTTCGAGGTGATCTCTTGACGAAAGAGATGGTAGTCAAGAGGTGATGCAGTGATGAAGCTCTCGTCATGCTCATTGTCATGGATGTCAGATTCCTGTCGTAGGGCCGCTTTACAGTCTTCAACTTCCTGGAAATTGCCGAATAGGAGCACAATGGACTTCCAGAACAAGAGTAAGACCTTGAGGGTCCCGCATTAGCCAACTACTTGTAGAAGATCCGATGAACGGAAACCCACTTTGGGAAGAGGTATATGAGAATTCTCCTCCCACCGCAGCTTTGCAATCGTCTGGGTCAAGACAAGTAGTATGCTGGGTTCAAGACCCTCTGTGAATGAACACATCAACATCAGGGTTTTAAAAGGCTACCAATGCTTAAGACTCACCAATGGTCTGCAGTGTCATAGCACCCCTCCCCTTGGCACATTGCCATCTACTCCCCTCTACAATCAGATATAATGCAGTGAGAGTTTGGTTGACTTCTATCTGCTTTAGAAACCTTGCAGATGTAACCTTCTGATCCTGGGACGACGCTCCATTGGCCGGCATATCGACATCTCTACAGCAGTAAGGTCAGCCTGACCGCGGGACACAGAAGAGCCAAGACGGAGGAGAAGAGTGGACTGACTGACTGTTCGCTTTCCGATAATTTCTTCAGGATGTTGAGAAGTTTTTGCGCCGCACCATATCTACATAGCATGTCTACACCGCTGATGATCCACCTCAATTGAGCCTTAGGCCTAGTACTTTGAGATGCCACCCACTTAACATCCTCCTCCGTCAAATGAAGGTCTTGGTAGACGTCGTCTGCCCCCGCAGTATCTCCCCATACTCCTAGAGCAATGTAAGATATGCACTCTAAACTCTTCACGCGAGACGAGATATCGTTACTTTCCAGAGCATTGATTGCGCCCAGAATGAAACTCTCACGATCCTCCCGATCAACGTCTGTCCATTCTAATGGCTTGTCCGAAGGATCTGGCCGTTCAGCTTGCGCCTGCTCCCACTTTTCTTCGAACGTCTGTTTAGCCCTGAGCAGCATGTATCTCTCTTCCTCGGTGTATGAGAACCATTCTTCTAGCTCTTCCGGGAATGACCGTGTTTCCGAGTACTCATAGGCGTAAGCTGTGGGCTCAAGCTTTGGTAGGTCCGTTACCAGTCTCTTCAATTGCTGAAGGCTCAGCGAATCCGTCGCGTTAGTCGATTCTCCTTGCGACTGAGTAGGAGCAGGGGGAGGGGGCTGCTGAGGTGGTGCAGGAGAGGAACCCTCACGGCGGAGAATGGGACGAGTTGCGGGCCTAGGCGGGCTGGGGACTGCATTCGCGAGTATCTTTGGACTGCCACTAGGCTGGGCGTCCTGGGCTCTTCGTGTCTCAACTCGGGCATTGAACTCGGACTCGGACTCGTCAGCAGGCGAGATGGTGGAGATATCAGCTCCAGCTTCGTCCACCTCGTCTGCCTTCACAATTATAGCATCGTTGTCCTCACCCGCGCTGGTAGCCTCGGCATACTCCATGTTGAGAACAGCGATCCACAATTAGCACATTGCTATGTGCGTATTAAGGGGTCCAAGATCGCATTTCATGATGATCAATTCTGTGTAAGAGATAAACAGCCATGCATTCTCAGCTGCACATGGCCTCAGTCAAGCACAATGACCACTTAGTGACATATGTTCTGTTGTGCTGATCCCGCGTCTCCAATCCATCAGCCAATCAGCCGAGAGGAATAGGCGCGCGGGTATATCTCGGCAGCTGATGTAAGTACATTACTTAGTCTGTCTGGGATAAGTCTAACTTATTCGAGCCAAGAAAAGCAAATATCGCTTCTTATCAACATTACAAATTACTCATGTCATCGAAATGAGTAGAGATTGACGAAGTATTTGAGGGGCGATTGAACACCAGAAGTTTAATCAGCCTCTGTGGAGACGCTATGGATTGTGAATGAACAAGAATAATGTCTGTGGTTCGCTAAGAAACATAATCTGATCAGGCAGCCAGCGCCTCCAGACACATCGAAACAAATTTGAAGCGACTCTAAATTGACAGCATAGTACGATCACCCATTGTTTACGATAGGGATCCGCTTATCAAGGCAAGTCACCAAATGCTCAATAAAGGATCAAGGCAGTAGCAACAGCCCACAAGAGTTTCATGTTCAGCTTGGTGGTCCAATTGACATCTCAAGGGTAGATATGAACTCCGATCCAGCAACCTTGAATTCGCGGGAAGGCCAGTCCAAGGTTCGGATTCTCCGTGATTTGACACAGTATAGAATACTTGTCCAGACTGCATTATGGATTAGCTAGGATTCTAGCACTATCGAGCGATGCCACGGCGACCGACCTTAGTTCCGAGAGACGCCGGTCATGAAATTTGCTTGATAGCCTCCTTGGGGATCGCTCCTCGTGCAAGGTAATCCGGCATAGGTTTTGCGGCTACGACACCCATACGCGGAGCTATATCGCTGACTTTGTAGAGTTTGGTACCTTTCAGCTTGCTAGTATCGATCTCGCACATGACACATTTCCCCGCGCTTTGCATGCTACTGCTATGCGCGTTGAGGAACTTGCTGACCCCCGTTGTGCTCGTGAAAAGCGGTACATATGCGCCATTGCTGATATGCTTGAGCTGTTCCTTGGCAAGATCAAGGCTCAGGAGATCTTTGTCCGAGCTCCCTAATTTGTGGGCACTGGGGGCTTTTATAGGTTGCTTCTCAGCTCGTGGCCCGAGGTAATATAGTCTTGATGGTTGAGAACGGCATTGGTCCATGGTTTCGTGAGCAAACTGATCGATGGCTGCGGCCTAGGTGTGCGAAATAAAGCTCTGCTCTCCAGCAGTATTGGTGTGCTCCTAATTTCAATCCAGGTCTGGGTAGCCATTTTATCTCGCAAAACAAAGGAGCAAATTTGGATCTTCGCCCACCACGCCGGCCAAAGCATCTGTAATAGCATTAGTGGCGCAGCATCAGCTGCGGGCATGACAATTTGTTGGGTTTTGTGTCTGGATACAACACCCAGTAGAGATAACGATTCCCCACTGTCATTGCGCTCCAGTAGCGTCGGATATTACTCATGCAGGTTTGTAGAGCTTTGCTTTAGGGAGACGAGATCGGCATGTCATCTGTCATGATAGCAGCCAGCTTGTATTCATTAAGCTGCCTGATTAGGGAATACATATTCTGCTACCTTAAGGACTTAGGTCAAAGCTTCAAGCGCAGGAACACTCTTCGATCGAAAATCCTTGGACAGAGAGAGAGCTAATTCCTTTCCTATGACGGTTCAATTGGCACGAAAGAGTCTACAAAAAGCCATTTGAGACGGTCAGCAATCGATGAAGGATGCTGGCATCATGCCCCATATTCTTGCTATCAAAACTTATGTCATTTGGCGCAAAGAAATGACAGACAGAATATTGGAATTGTCTCCACCGAAGCAGTTTGAGATACTCAAGAGTCTCTGAAATAACAGAAGCTGACAAATGCAGCTTCTCCGCCCATGACAAAGTGGGAAACGGATTTTTTGACATCATACATCATACAAGTCCCAGGTTCCAGGCCACGCCATCATGCAGAACACAATACAAGGCTGGCAGTACTGGTTGAATTAGGGAAATTGGAAAGGATAAGAGAAGGAAAATTCGGAAAGGGCCATGTGGTCAAATTGGCTCAACGACCAATCGGGTTCATCCCAGCTTCCGCATCAGCTTTATGATCCGCGACTTCATGCCTGATCTCATCCCTTCTATCCACATGGGTAATGAGATTTTCGCCTATCTTATCCCGAAGAGGCACCAGGATGATGTCGGTGGGAGTCTCCGTCTTAAACCGTCCTTTGGTGGCTTGTGCTGCAAGTCAGAAGGAGACTGTGCTTTTCCTAACACTACCGGTTGAACTCCGGAACGCAATATACCGATATTGTATCGTTGAAAATGCTGGGAGTGTCAAAGTCGAGAGCAATTATCTGGTCACTCAGTTGCCGGCAAAGATCAGCTTCTACACCCTTCACGATCTTTCCCTTCTAGAAGTGAACAGGCAAGTCCGAGCCGAGGCTAGTGAAGTGTTCTACGCAGAAAACGTCTTCACTCTCAAATCATATCGAAGAACGCAGGAGCACGGGCAGAAGCCTTTTTATGGACACAAGTCCTACCATATCGATTACGGCCGCGTTCGCAAAGCCCACGTCTTGACCCCAAATGGATTCGCTCCCGAGTCTCTGAGAAGTTGTATTCAAGGCGGTGAAAGGATGCAGAGTTTCCTAGAGGGGATTGCTGATGCATTGGCCAACGGCCATTGTATGAAATACATGCTCATTGAGTCGTATGAGTTTGAGAGGGTCCCGTTCGATCCAATCAGATCGACAACCCCTTGGGAACTCGGTCATATCTTGAAACCATTGGAAAAGGTACGAGGCCTCGAGCTATGCCATATTCGCGCCATGAGAATGAGCCTTTGGCCATACCTTAGGTTTCTCGAAGGCGGAATGACCAAGAGCTGCAGCGATCCGCCAAAGCCCGATGACGGGCAAAGACCTCTGGCAGAAAGAGCGCTGCTTTGCAAAGAAATCATGAGCAGAGCGGGGGTCGTAAATGCCTTCGGTGACCCCGACTTCCCTCATAGGCACAAGATCTACGAAATCTTCCAGACCAAACCTTTGTACAAGGAAATCAATTTCCTTGCGAAGATTGAAGAGGATGTTCTCAATAGGAGCGAATGAGCAGGCGTGTTATATCTTGTCCCGTTCCTTTGGAACATGATTTGATAAGTCTTGTCACGTAGTCTGGTACGACACAAAATATTGGACGCTCAATCTTTGAAAATCTCTGGATATTCAGGCGCGCAAATCGTGCATCTGCGACTAGCGCGCATCTCTCCACATTTGGCTTCAAGCAACGGTAACTAGACGCCGAGTGGGGGATTGGCTTCTTCAGGAATCGCTCAGCCTTCTACCGCGTGGAGAGAGGGCTTGAGCACTATGGTCAAAAGCCTCCTGTGCTCGAGCTAAAAGGCCGGCGAGACTGTGGCCTCGACCGAAGTAGCTGATAACACCCTTGTACCTGGCTCAAGTGAAGAAAAATTTTCTGGCTTCTGCAGAGAAGCTTCAAGGACAGCATTGCGCTTGGAAGGGGGGGATTGTGACATGAGGTAATGCATGCCGAATGCTGGTGGGAAATGAGCTCAAGGCCGAGCAAGACCGATACCTTTCAACTCCGTGCGCCATCGACTCTGACCATCACCGGAACAACCACTCTGCCAATCTTCCCACCGTAACATTGTGTGTCATGAATGTAATCTGCAATTTCATTCACTTTACTTTCGCTGAAAATGATCCCTGTCACCGACGCAATGCTGATCACTGATCTAGGTTCCTTTGAGGCATGGTTACGACTCATTCGGCTTCCTCGTCTCATCTGGACAATACGTCCGCTTACGCAAGAGGCTATGACATGTCCGCTTCAAGCACTTCGAAGCCGAAACCGCAAGCCGCGTGACAAAAGCCATGAGCTCAAATTTGCAGCTGCCGGCGAACCGTCCTTAGAGTAGCACCATCGACACATTCAGCAATGGACCCGGGCAAGCAAGCAAATGCGGATCTTCCCTATCTAAGGATCTCGGTAAGAGACCATGCCACCCGCTCTGACTCTCGCGGACTGCCCGTTATGAAGACGTCAGAGCCTTCACAGAAGTCGATTAGCAGCTGTTCAATCATATCCTGATCGCGCGTGAAGCCCGGGAATGAGCTCATGAAAAGGCATGGAATCGGGGCCCGAGCAGTTGGGGAGAAGAATTATTTCCTATCCGACAAATCACATATGGCTGGACAAGCATGGGTACATGTTACCAATAATAATGAACATCTGGCAACACCGAATTACGGAGAACAAGAGAGGGTCTTGACGGCTACGGTTCGGATCAGCGGAGAAGTGAGCTGAAGTTTGACCAATTCGTCAAGCTCTCCGTGATCAGACCCGACCAGAAAAGCGTCGCCGAACGTTTGTTCGTCGCTTCAACAGTATGGCAGATGCTCTGGCAATTATAAATCCAAATCCTCATGCAAAGGGCTGGCCGCACACGGAGTATCAAGAGATTGGTTCATCTCACGAGCGAGTTTGGTACGAGGATACATTGCCGATTGGTTCAAAATTCTCGTCAGCGCAGGCTTGCCAAAACATGCTTATGGATCTCCTACGAAGTCCGGTCAGCAGGGGAAAGCCATTCATTGCAACTTACTCTGGAAAAATACCCCTGATGGTCATTGGAAAACCGTCTGTTTCTGCAGGGGGTATCTTGCTCATCGCAAAATAAAGAACTTGCTCTTTTAAGCGCAGTAAAAAAAAAACGCACTCTGCTCAGGGAGGCTCTATTTCGAGATGAATCTTCCGAGTCTCCAGAATTCAACCTCGCCAACCCTACCACAAAAACCTTGTATAATCATCTGATCAACTCAAAGAGGAACTAAACCACCAGTCCAAGGTCCCGAGGACGAAGTATCGGGCAGCTTTGAAAACTAGGCGCAAAACAAAATAGAGTTATACCTCACCCTTAATGCTTCCTTGCGAATACCTCATGCAGTCTCGATCTTTGGCAAGAGCACAGAAAAGAAACACGAGCGCCAACAACCAAGACGAGGATATCCATGTCAAGATCTACAAAACATTGATGGTACAGAAAAGAAGCCCTGGCGCTGGCTTGGAGGGGAAAAAAGACACTGGGAGGATACATTCATGCAAGGCGATACCATCGCCAAGTCATCTGGCCTAAGACTGGCATATGCTGGAAGATCAAAGAGGTGCAAGCAAGAGACAACATGAAGCTGTTAGGCGGCGCTGGCGCTTGCGCTAAGAGTGCACTAACATTAACTAGAAACGCAGACATGTAGAGACCAGGCTTCAAAGTTCATCCACCAAGAACCAGACTTCATCTAACACAGATGGTCTAAGTCTCTCCAATCATCGGCGATACAACCCTGTTCATCACACCAGAGCTACCCACGCGCTCTATGTCCAACTTTACTGCAGCACTGCCCGAGCTCTCATCCAGCCAAATATCTCGCCCTCCCATCCAACCCACTATCCTTAAACCCAGCTCTTTACCCCTACTCCTCCGCTCGCCCACGTACTCACCCGATGCTCGTACTCTTCCGTCCACGTTCTCAGCCTTCCAAACTTTCTCTCAGTAGAATACCCGATCGAAAGACCTTCAATTGGGAAGCTAGGGTTAAGAATTCAGATATACGAGTGAGACTTTGAGATGGAAGTTTGCAAAGCGCGAGATTGAGGAAACAAGGTCGATGATTGTTGATTGATTTTCGCAGTGTGCGGCTTGTTGCTCACCATTGATCCCAATAATAACTACGTTTCACGTCATGACCTGAACATATACTATCAGGACGAGACGACCTCCAGTTAACGGTTCATGTGTATTTATAATCCTCAGCAAGCATATATACAAAACGCAATCCACGACCCCCACCCCCTCCCTCAACTCCTCCCCCACCGCCTCCAAAACTTCCAACTACTCTCCTCCCCCTTCCTCTTCCCCCTATCTTTCACCCTCCACCAATAAACCGGCACCCCAGCCGCCACAAAAGCAACCACAATGATAGTCTGCCAAGGCTTCGCAAACACCGCCCGTGACAGCAAAAACAACGAAACGCAGCAGAATATGATCGGTGTGCTGATCCAAGTCCGATATGGTCTTTCCAGATAGGGCTCTCTGACTCTCAAAATGATGAGACCGAGTACGGTGAGGAAATAGAACGTGTAGCCCGCGACGCCGTAGAAAGTGACTAGAGTGCCGAATTCGCCGACGACGATGTAGGCGGCGCAGAGGATGGCATTGAACACCATTGCGTTGATGGGTGTGAAGCCGAAACCACCCTCGTCGTCCCCTATCCAGCGTATGATAGTACGACTAACCCGTGACCTTCGTTGAAGACCATTGTTTTGTTCTCTCATGCCCGGCATACCGATGTGCCCAAGCATACCGGGGAGGAAGCCTTCTTTCCCAGCAGCGTATACCAATCTGCCACTCGTGAAAGTGGTGGCATTCAAGGCGCCGAAACAGCTTGCGGAGACAATCAGGGCGAGGACGAGGGAGCCGATGCTGCCAAAAATGACGGAACCGAAATGGACAGCTATGGTGTTCGAGGAAGAGATGACGGAAGTGGGGAGGACGAAGATGTAGGCGACGGTGGCGGCGAGGTAGGAGATGATGACGAGCGGCATGGCCGTGTGTATGACTCGGGGAAGGTCTCGGTGTGGATGAAGGAATTCGCCAACAACGTAATTAGTATTATCCCAGCCATCAAATGCCCACAAGCCAGCGTACAGGGCAACAGCCCAACTAGAGGGATCAGTGCTTGTGCCGTCGAACCAGCCAGTGGTTTTCCAGTCCGTATTTGGGGTGCCTTTCCAAGAGAAGCCGGTGACTGCGACAACTATGCCTGTCACGGTGATTGCCAGCAGCGCAACGAATTTGAAGAACATGAAAATGTCACCCATCCTTGTTCCCAGCTTAGTGGAGATGCAGTTGAGCAGGGTGACACCGACCAGACCGGTCAGTGCGACGCCTTTGTTGATCCAAGCGCTCACATTCTCGGCGTCTGCTCCCACGACAGCGCGAACGATGTATTCGCCAAAGATGATGGCGATGATGGCAGATGATCCAGGCTTCAGGACAAAAACTGCGCTCCATGTGAACAGGAACCCAGCCCAGTCTCCAAATATCTTCGACAAGTAAACTTGCGCCCCGCCGTTCAAAGGTATCGCCCCTCCCAACTCCGCATAGCTTGCAGCACCCGTCCAAGCCAATAGTCCTGCCACTGTCCATACGATCAAAGAACCTGCATAAGATCCAGCGTTTATGTTGACCTGGGCTGGCGAAGAGAAGATGCCCGAGCCAATAATCAAGCCAACGATCAGGGAAAGACCATTGAGATAAGTCAAGGATTTGTGTTTTTCCAATGAGGCGCCATTGAGGTCTAGTGGTCTGGAGCTTGGATCCCCCAATGCGGAGTAGCCCGCCGCGGTCGAGGAAAGGGGAAAGAGGTTGGAAGCAAAGTCGAATGCGGAGGAGACAGAGTAGGAGCGACTGTGAGGTAGAGGCCTGCCATTTGTGGCCGAACCTGGATTGGCAGACGATAGTGGATCATCGTCGGAGAGAGAGCCTTTGCGAGAGGAGCCTATGCCAGAGGGTGAAGAGGATCGAGAGCTGTGGGACGGGTTTGGGCTGGAGCTGGCGAGACTGGCGAGCTCCAACGAGTCTCTGGGAGGTTGGAGGCCAGCGTATTGAGCCCGTGACATCTCAAGCCTGGTATAGACTGCGTCCTCTTCTGGTCATGTTGATGATCGAAATCGAGTGCGGAGGAAAATTCGTGTATCACGGGGATGGTGGGAGGGTTTTCGGGCGTTGGAGCAAAGACATTAGAAGTCTCTGGAGATCGAGGTATGCTCTGTCCCAGCTGCAAGAAAAAAATCGGCTCCAGGAACAAGGACCAGAAGATGGGTTGACTTCTCTCAACCTCTTCTCAGCAAGGAAGTCGCATGCGCATAAAGAGAGGCATGACTAAGCTCAGTCTCATACCATGCTATTGGTCTCCTCATTTTCCGGCTACCATTAGCGTATATCCGGTTTTGGGTTAGTTTCTTCTGAGACATCATGATGCGTTTCTGTCTTGGTCATCACAATTGTTTATACAGCACAGTATCTCCTTTCTTACGCGATTGCTTTCCTTTTCAAAAGGCTCAGATGCAGAAGCTTTTCTCGGCTCGCACAAGCAATCAAAATTCCCCTCTGAGGTGTGGTCTCAGTAATCTGCATTTGTTTCCTCCTGCTCGGAGATTTGTGACGCAAAAGACTCCTGGCTTTGGCTCCAATACGCCGCCCGCCGGACGACCGAGACCTTACAAACCTAAGTCTCAAGATACTGACGCCAGTCGTTTGAAAAAGAGAAAGAGCCAAGCTGGTGAGCAACAGTCATTCGAGGAAGCAGCCAAGCCCAAATCCCCTTGGAGATTTCGCATCGGTCCTGGGAAAATAATTTTCCTTGGCATCTTTGCATATGTTAGCTATCGAATATACAATTGGCAGACAGACCCACATAGATCTATCTTGCTAGAGCCTCGAAATTTCACTCCCTTCATTCTCGACTTGAGGAAGAAAGTTTCTTCGACTAGTAGTATTTTGAATCTTCGATCAGTGCCTAGAGGCCAGAACTCAGACAATGTCGCCGAAGCGTGGAGAACTGGCGTGTGGAGCGTGGAGGCCATGCAGCCAGAGCTTCAAATCGCGAGGTGCTACACGCCACTCCCGCCAGCTGAGGACGCAGAGCCTGAACAATTGAGGCTCTTCGTACGCAAGGAACCTCAAGGAGAGGTTTCGCAATTTCTCCATAGAATCAGTCGCGGTACTCTTGTGCACCTTCGTGGTCCACGCATCGAGTATACAATTCCCGAGGATGTGGAAGAGGTCTTGTTTCTAGCTGGAGGGACTGGCATTGCTCCGGCACTGCAGGTTGCGCACACCCTCTACAACCATCGCCCAGCACGCTCAGAGAATGGCCCAAAACTACGGATCCTGTGGGCGAACAGACGAAGTGAAGATTCACATATTAATTTAAAGCCTGCATCACCGGAGGAGCCCCAAAATTTGCTTACTCAGGAGATCGAATCATTGAAGGCCAAACATGCCGGCAAATTTGATGTAGAGTATTTTGTTGACGAGGAAAGCTCCTACATCACCGAAAGCCTACTCAGGAACTACTTGAGAGGCGTCAAACAGGTATCTGATCCATCGTCTCAAGATTCACCGACTTGTAAAAAGCTACTCCTCGTCTCGGGGCCGGAAGGTTTCGTCAATCTCTTCGCTGGCCCAAAGTCTATGATGAGCGGAAGAGAGATTCAAGGTCCTTTGGGCGGAATGCTAGACAAGATCAAGCCGGCTGGGTGGGAGATCTGGAAGCTTTGATTTATCTAGTGTTCAATGGAGAGCCACCAAGGTGGGGTTTTGCAAAATGGTGGTTTGCATGGCTGCGTTACGACACCGAATTTGTACCACACGCACAATATGGTCATGCAACTGTTGATTTCACACCATTCTAGCTCCTCCGGTCCTAGCTAAGCGCCTGCAGGATCGTGCACGCCTCTCAGCAGCTCCTGAATTATCTTCCCTTGTAAGATAGTTTGTTCTATGATCCTGGCGACGTGACGGGGCTCAACTCGACCATACCAGATACCCTTTCCAGCCAACCCGCTCTCCCATCCCTTCACCCAGGTCCTTTTAGGAAAATATATCACTACATTACCTGCAAAGGCATGGCCGCCAATGTGACTGCACGAACCTACTGCTATCTGCTCCCTATGGTGTTGTGCAAACCGATTTGGAAACTTATCACGGATTGCATGCCTCAGTTGCGGTAAATGCCTCTCGAATTCTGCCTTTAAGATCGGAGCAAGGGTCCCGCACCGAGAGTCACGGGACATATGCCCACAGATCAGAACGGTAAGATCTCTGCGACTCCGATCGATTTTACAATGTGGTAGCTTGGGATTTCCCAGGCTGTTCATGCAATCTCCAATCCGATTCAACGCACAATAACCAGCGTGTTCGTGGTTCGCTCGCTGTTGATTAGGAATCTCCGCCCACGATGTATAGCCGTCTGCAGAGCACAGGAACCGCCGCGCGAAATCTTCAATTGCATCAGGCGTGTCCGGCAGATTGGGAATAAAAATGTCACGCGGGAAGAGGCGAAGGACATGTTGATCATGCTCAGGATTAAGGTTGGAACCCTCGTGACGAATACGCGGTAGAGAGCTGTTGGTAATCAAGATAGGGTGTGAGGGCTATTATTCGTTTATTAATTACAAGTACCATCAACACATAGCTGTATATACACACATCATGAAACTTCCCCCCTCTACCCACCAGCCCCTTCAACGCCTTTGCCAAATTCCTCCGCCGAACTCCACCCCCAGCCTGTTCCCCCGCCATCTCATCCGCCTCATCTTCAATCCTACTACTCCAATCATTCCTTCCCGTATGAATCACCACATGCTGCGCATACGGCGGCATCGTACCATTCAGCTCCCGTTTGCGATCGATAGCTAAGCCCTCGGGCATGGGTGCGCAGGCGCAGGTGGAGGGTGGACATTGTTGTATTGATGGTATAGAGGTGGATGCTTGGCGGAGGGTGGAGGTGGTGAGGAAGCGGCGGGAGGGGGGTGGGCGGAGGGAGCGGATGATGTGGGAGATGCGGAGGAGGGATGATGGGGGAGGCATGACGGGGAGGGTCGAGAGTGCCATTTTGAGTTGCCCTTTGGGTAGGGTAGGTGTAAGAGCTTGAATACAACGGTGCCTCGAGGGTGCCTCGGAGTGAGCAATGATTCCTTCGCTGAACATGGAAGGTTTGCCGATAATCTGCTAGCCTTTGAGCTCGACTTCTAGAGAATCTTCGTAAGTTCTACAGGCATTGGTTCTGAGATCCCTCCACCAAAAAGTACCTGCTTTTTTTCTCTCAGCAACGGTAAGCATGTGACTAGCCCGCAGGTCTACGCCTGCTTTTCGATTCGCTGGGGTGCCTCGGATTTAAGGCTCGTCTCATAGAGGGCCACGGATCGATGTTGCTCATCAGCTATCCTCATTACATCTCTTCAAGACAGTGACCAAGCTCTCGGCAGGCGGTTCTATATGAGGATCGTCCCATGGGCATTTTTGGTCAAGTAATATAGTCAATACATCAGAGGCTGAAGCATTTGCTTGCCCTATTTCAAATCCTCTACGCTGTGCATTGTTTGTGTAGCGATGTCTTTCGGTTTCTCCATAGGCGATTTCATTACCGTTGGAAAAATAATTTCCGACATTATCAGCGCACTCCGCGATTCGAAGTCAGAGTACCAAGCGCTGATCCGTGAACTTGAAAGGTTCGTGATGGCTGAGACTCCGCCGGCTATGTCCTGAGAACGTGGGGAACTATCCTGATCTTTTCCTAGTCTGAGACGAGCACTCGAGTACGTGGACAAGCTTCAAGGGCCTCCCTGCCAAGCGTTGGCAATCGATCACATCAAATGTGCCGCTCTTACCTGCCGCCAACCTTTGGAGGACTTCTTGAGGAAGATACACAAATTCGAAAGCAGTCTTGGAGTATGGAAATCTGGGAAAAGGTTGAAAGACGCCGCAAGAAAAGTCCAGTGGATATCCAGGCCCGGGAAAAAGGACGAAAAAGTCGAATATACTTCCAGGGAAAGACTCGCGAACCACGAGGTGCTGATAGAAAGAATAGAGAATCCTGCACTAGGGCTGCAGGGTGTCAGAGGAGACATCAACGCTCAAATGGTCATAGTTGCGGAAGCCAGGTCCATGACGCAGATGCTCTTGAGAATTATTAGGGGAGACATAGCTGCCTCAATTAGATCGTTAGCGGCAACTGTAACAAAAAATCCGGTATTCTATTGCTCTTAGAACTAGCCCTTTCTCGGTTGTCAGTGCTGATGAGACTCCAGTGCATCAACGCAACAGCTCTACAGCATAGTTCTCGAAATACGTACAAACACTGCTGGTATTGATACTCGCTTCAATTACTTTCAAGCTCCCGTGAAGGTAGAAGATGTGCTTGGGCGAGTATTTCCGTTTCCCTCAGAATTCAGTATCGAAGCACTGAGCGCAGAGATCGTGTCCCGCTTCAAGGAAGGCCCTGGGAAGACGGAAGTTTCGGCAGGGCATTTTGAGATCCTAAATGCCAAAACCTCAACGAATGTACTTGACATGGCGGGGGACTCGTTCTTACTCCCTGGAATGTCTGTCAACATGGCCATCATCTTGGAAAGAAAGTCCGAAAGGGGCTATAAATGTCCTGTGCCTAATTGTAAATCCCCCAATATCTACGATACTCTGGGATGGAAAACATGGTAGGTAAAGCTTCCTAGAGTCTGAGCGATTGACTCTGTTTAGAGTGTGGGAAGCTTATAAAGTACAGCTCTAATTGTGGTTTGTGGTTCAAGAGTTGCCGCGAAAAGCGTACAAGAGACCTCCATCTTACAGATGGCATGCGCGACCTTCAGGATGTCAAGAGGCCAAGAACATTGGCCTCTTAGAATCGAGCTCAGTGGCAAGTCTCAACTAGCGAGAGAATGACAACTGTAAAACCTGGTCAAGAAGTCAACTTGCTGCTTCCAAGCGCATCACTTTCGGTGGAGGGCTTTACGGGCGTATTGAAAGCGCTGCGCTTCATGGATACTTCAGCAATAAAAATGCATCGAAAGGGCTCAGTGCAATCTCCGAGACGGCTCAAGATCTAGTCGGTGTGCTTTATAAATTCTTGGAATCCGGATCAGAAGCCAAAGAAGATCTTACAGCTATACTTTCCGAATGCTCTGCGCTCAAGTCTTCATCGCGCGAGCTAGCCAGAACAATCAAGGGTTTAAGCCACTTATCTAACTTTCCGAGGACTCTAGACAGTCTTACGAGCCTGTTACACAACCTCGACTTTATCGTCAATGATGCTTACCAGATCATCGAAAGCGGCGTTACAGACGCGAAGGGAGCAGGGCCTTCTCGTGAGACATACAGCAAACTCTGGTCAAATATTTTCGTCTTCTTCCGAGAAAACAGCGGACATTCCATTGATAAACAGCTTGAAAATTATCAGAAACTTCTACCCGATTTCATAGATATATTGCATAAAAGGTAGCGTGTCAAAGTCTCACCTTCGACAAACGAGCTGAGCTGAGCAGTATTCTGTCACAGGTACTCCCATAAACATAGCTGATAGCCCCTCGACGACATCGCAGTGAAATTATAGCTATGGCTAGCTTAGTGAGCTGCTGGGAGACTGGACAGGGCGGCCCAGTGCAGCCTTAAATGTACCTCAATGACTCTAAAACGCATTACTAGGTTTGTTACAGTAAATGATGATTAGCTAAATGGAATAGCAGAATTTACCTAACTCGATTCACAGACAGCGGACCAGTGGGACCTTCGGCTGCGCTAAATGCGATGAAGAGTTCTGGTGTCAAATGAGCACCTTAGTTCTAAGACTCGCTCGGCGAGACAATCGAACACTGATAAAAACGATTTCTCATTTGCCTGTCCTCTACCGATCGGCGCTCAAGCTTGACTCTCCAATCAGCGATCTTTAGAATGCGGCGCGTAGTAATCCACACTTTCCAGATACGGGCTTCGTAAGCCCTACATATATTCGCTGCCAAACATTCCATCGACGAACGACACATCATCGGCAGGGCGATCTCGCATTCGAGTTCTCTCCCTCCAGCGCGCGAGCTAAGCAATGCAAATCTCAGATCCTCAGACATTACAGCTACAAATCCATTCTATATCTGCTGTTTATTGAGTTGTGCTGTCAGGCGCTGAGTTTTGGGGGTATTGAGACTTTTGCGGAAGAGTAGGGCTTAGACCTCAGAGCTTTCCCAGTGGTTAGATGAGACGATGAAGCGAATATTAGAAACATTTTTGTCGGTGGAAACGCTGTCCATGACGAAAGGGAAGATTCGATTAGTAGCTTCTGAATATGAGAGAGCGAGCGGTGATGTATGCGAAGCACCGGTAAAGTCGAAAGAGAATCAGTGATGAGATACCTTCGAGTGGTAACTTGCAGAAAACTGTTAGCCGGCCTCTGCTAATTCCTAAGACTATTCTGGGATTGCAAAAGATAGGGTCATGGTCTAGGATGATCCAATAATAGGACTGACGGTTGCGCAGGTGAAAGTATATAAGCGCGCACCATCAAGGTCAGGGTGATGCTAAGGAGGCGAGCCGTAAGCTTGGACATCCGTCCGTGAATAGTTCTCTCTGGAAAAAAGCAAGAAGGGACGCCATAAATCGATTGGCTCTTGTTCTCTCCCGAGATATGGTTGAACAGGCGCAGCAACGGGGAAAAGCTCCGAGTAGGACGCGGAGTCAAAAGGCTGCACCTTGCAGCTGCTTTCAGAAGTTGGCGGTGAAACGCCATTTCGTCCCGTTTTGCAGCGAGCTTCTAGAAGTGAGTGGGGGGATCAGCCATGCTGACTCCATCTACTGCAAACCCCGCATTTGTCTGCTTGTTTCGGTATGATGAGATTCCCACTTTGGGGGCGAAGCTTGAGCGTGTGAACTTTCTTACCACTTGTACTTTCTATGAATCCTGTGATCTCGTGTATGAGGATTAAATATTTTTGCAGCACCTCGTTAATTGTTCATCACCTTCACCTTTTATTAGCCTTTCCTAGAGAATGAAGTATGAGATTGTCCGAAGAAGTTGTGGCTTGGTTTCTAGACCTAAGGCTGTATATGAAGGCTTGGCCGCTAACAACCGTAGCGCCGAACGAAGAACTAATAGGATGTAAATGTCGCCCTCCACACTAAGCTCATACCCCCTACCTCCTCTTTCTCTATTAGTAGCTACTAGTACCTTCGATGACTGGGCTCCGGTGGTGAGTCGACACCCCTTCCACATATCAAATTTCATGCTTCTGTCGCAGCAGACCCATCCTTTATTTCTCGAAAGCTACAGCTGCCTGGTCACCTGCACGTTGCTTCATGGGTCTTGCGCTGGCTAGCATTACTATTCGGCTTTGAACTTTGCGATCGAAAGCTAGACTCTTCTGGCAACCGGGTTACCTGAAGTTAAATAATGAAGCATCTGTTAACGACGGTTCGCGGTCTACCGCTAGACGTATTAAAGGAGGACATACGTAATTTCTTCTAAAGTTCGCCAGACATTAGATCCTGTGTGATCGGTCCTATCATTAAAGATAGCAGGAATGGAAGCTGCTCTACCACCGTGACGTTTTAGAGTAAGAAGCATGGCCGAAGCTGCGAAAAGATGAAGGAATCATTCGATGGGTTGGCTTTCTATGGGAATAGGACGTCGACACTGTCCGTGACTGACGATTTCCTGGGTCTCACTGCTCTTGCGGGAGAGCATTAAGCTCCAGTGCAGTACGTCAATTTGGCTACAGACTGAATCTACATGCAGACTGACTGATCCTTTGGCTCACAGTATTTACTTCATTCATGGCCTCGGCGGACACGCTTTTAATACATGGTCATCTGAAATAACGGCGAGAGGATCTCGGCACAATCAAGACCTGGCCACAGGACTTACTGCCATCCCGTTTGCGAGAGGAAGGGATCCAAGCCTGCATATATACCATAGGCTACAGTGCCAACATAGCGAGTAAGGCGGCAAGAGACGGAACGATTGAGAACGCGGCTGAGGACCTCCTCAACCGCCTATGCGGCCAAAGTGGTTCAGTAAGTGCAGCCTTTAATGTCTTGAGGCTAGCTGACAGGCTTAGGTGATGCCTCGAGAAATACATTTTGTCTGTCATTCTCTCGGTGGATTGGTCGTGAGCCAGGTACTTCAAGATCCTTCGTCGACACTTTGAAAGTAAACTTACATTCAATTTGCAGGCCCTGGCAATGGCATTGTTTGAGGTTGAGGATTATCCCGCGAAACGGCATCACAAGGATCTCTTCTTAAAAGGCCAAGAGTATTTGGTAAAAGGCGTTACATTTTTGGGAACACCCTTCAACGGCAGCGGTTATGCAGACCTCTTCGGCCCTTTCATTAAAGTCATCCGGCAGCTTAATGATTTCACTGCGATGAACGATAGCTATATGAATATTTTGAGCACAAAGCAGCCTGTCAATCTCACGAACATCATTAACCGATTCCATCGGGTCGTGACTCAACGGGATATCCAAATAGCGATTGGCTGTGAAGAGAGGCCAGTGGCTGGTTCTAAACTGGTAAGAGCTATTTCATACATCGCTTCTTTCTAACGTGGCGGTGAATTCCACGAGTGATCATCTCTAATGAAGGATGATTGTCACAGATTACTACATATAAGTCAGCTATGAACCGGTTCGGGAGTAATACCATGGTGTTCCAGATACAAGGTAGAGATCATCGGCAGATGGTCAAGTTCCACGAAAAGCACGATGCACAGTACGAAAACTTAGAAAATCAAATTGTGAGAATGATAAAGAAGGATAAAGACTCTGCTATGACCGCAGAAGAAGGAAATTCGGTAGGAACCTCGCGCCGGTATCAAAAACCCCCAGATGCAAGCCACCAATCGTATGACGTGGAACACGACCGGGGATATCGAGGGGTACCTGTTCATAATATTACCTACATCAACTTCAACCCAGATGGTAGGACTCAAGCCCGCGCGTCACACTTAACCAATGATACGGGTGGGGGAAATGTGAACGACGGTGCTGTCAGTGGGCACTTCAATGAGATCGGGGGACATACCCAAGCAAGACCAGACTTCTCACGCCACAATGGACAGCATCGGGACAAGATCCGTCCTCTTCGATCAACAGAGAGCTCGGAAGCTGTTGAAGGGGCAAGTTCAGCGTTTGCCGACATGCAGCTGGATTCACAAGCACCTAGGCGGCGAACGTTCGGCCCTTCTCGTACGTCACAAAATGACAACGACAGAGTTTTCAACAGGTTGAGCATGTTTGATACCGTATTCATTCTTGATGATACCGGCTCAATGGATGAGTCTGTGAATTCCAAAGATCTACATGACACCAAACGCTGGGAAGCAGCCAAGCAGGCATTGAAGCATATCGGCAAGATAGCAACACAAAAAGACCTCAACGGTGTTGATCTCAGATTTCTGAAAGCTGACGATGTAGCGGACAATATCACCGACTTCGATGATCTCGTCGACAAACTCGATTCTGCAGAGTTGGATGAGTTTGGCGGCGGCACTTTCTTTCAAGAGCAACTGGAGGAAATAATCCACCCTCGCTTAATAGCCTACACAGAATTCAGACAGCAGTCGGAAGTCTATAATGCGGAAACTCGGCGACGCGTGCATGACAGAAAAGCAAACGCACACCTCACAAGACCTTAGGAGCCGAAGAAGCTGAATTTGATTGTAATCACAGACGGCAGTGCAGATGATGAGCCCGAAGTTGAATCGTACATCACCGAGGTTGCCCGAGAGCTAGACCGCCTCGGAGCGAAAGGTTCTCAGATTGGCATTCAGTTCGTCCAAGTAGGTGAGGATCCTAACGCCTCCGAATTCCTCAGACGCCTCGATGATGACCTGAAACACAATACGAAACCTCCAATCCGAGATGTGAGTACTATGATAACCAATGCATGTGAGCGTGTATACTGACTCATGACTGTGCAGATAGTCGACACGACGCCCTTTAATAGCGCTAATACGCAGGACAGTGGATCGTTTCTTCAATTGCTCGAAAAGGTCTTACTTGGCGCCGTGACAAAAGCCATCGACGACAGAGAAAATGACCTCATGACCCTGCAGCCTTTGGAGCTGAATTAACCATGTCTTGCTCCGAGCCTCGCCGGGAAGTAGCAGCCCAGCCAGAAGAGTCTGAAGAGAAGGCTAGGAAGGTTGGATTGTTTTGATGATTAATTGAGCCCAGCTCCTTCGGACACTCAATTCGATTCGCAGCGTCCAAAAGCCTGGCTCTCTCTACAAGTCTCGCGACATTGCTAAGGCCTAGCGAGAACATGGCGAGCTGCGTTTGCAATGCTTTAGGACATATTTGGGCATCGGAGTTCGGGGTTTCATCGGTTTTGTGGGTAGATATCCTCCGCCGCGTTCTTCTTTGGAGCTGCAATCAAGCTCACCTTCACATTTACGTCTGCAAAGATCTAGAGACGATTTTGAGGATGTCCCTATTCCCTGGGCTGGTGCCTTGGTTGCTCGATGTTCTGTCCCTAAGCTCAGTCCCTATGAGTAGGACATTAGGGCTGCCAATTACAGTTGTTTTTAAAAACATTGGCGCGAGACGCTAGTGGGGAAAAAAAATTTGCGCGACCACGAAAAATAGGCCTATCCCTTTCCTTGAGTCGGGATGGCCAACGCTAAGCTTTAGCGTATCCGAGGGCATCTTTCTTATCTGATTGATCTATTCAGCTCTTAGCAGCATTCTCAGTCATCTATAGATCATTAAGTGGAAAAATTGCAACTTCAGGATGACCCCGGGTACGCTAAAGTTAGCGTTGGCCATCCCGACTCAAGGAAAGGGATAGGTAAAATCGAGTATGTAGCCACCGTAGACCTTATAAATAGCTATTTAATAGATAGAATTAATAGAATATTATTAGAATTCGCTGTTTACTTAGTAAATAGGCTACACATTAACTATCTATGTAGCATATCTAATAGCTATAGCCAAACGGTAGCGATGGCCATATAGGCCAAATATTAACCATATGGCCAAACAATAGCTATGTACAGCTTTTTGCAAAAACACTGGCCACCGCGCTAGTGGAAGAAAAAAAATTTGCGCGACCACGAAAAATTGGCCTATAGGCAAAATCGAGTATGTAGCTACCGTAGACCTTATAAGTAGCTGTAACATAGATAGAATTGATACATTATTATTACACCTCGCTCTTTGTAAAATAATTAGTCTAAGTATTAGCTATGTAGCGATATGGCCAAATAGTAGCCATGTGGCCAAATATCAGCCATGTAGCCAAATAATAGCTATGTAGCCAAGCAACAGCTATGTGGCCAAACAGTAGCGATGTAGCTATGTAGCCAAACATCAGCCATGTAGCCAAACGTCAGCTATATAGCCAAACATCAGCCATGTGGCCAAACAGTAGCGATGTAGCTATGTAGCCAAACATCAGCCATATGGCCAAATAGTAGCGATATAGCTATGTGGCCAAATATCAGCTATATAGCGATGTGGCCACATGGCAGCTATGTAACCTATTTGCCTAGTAGCCACATAGCCTATTTACCATAGAGCCTATCAGCTATATAGCTACATCGCTACCATCTGGCCACATCGCTATATCGCTGATGTTTGGCCACATAGCTATATCGCTACTATTTGGCCATATGGCTGACGTTTGGCCACATAGCTGATATTTGGCCACATCGCTACATAGCTGTTGCTTGGCTACATAGCTATTAATGTTTGGCTATATGGCTGATATTTGGCCACATGGCTACTATTTGGCCATATCGCTATTTCGCTAATATTTAGACTAATTATTTTACAAAGAGCGAGGTGTAATAATAATATATTAATTCTATCTATGTTACAGCTATTTATAAGGTCTACGGTGGCTACATACTCGATTTTGCCTATAGGCCAATTTTTCGTGGTCGCGCAAATTTTTTTTCTTCCACTAGCGCGGTGGCCAGTGTTTTTGCAAAAAGCTGTACATAGCTATTGTTTGGCCATATGGTTAA
>JAABUI010000744.1_pt1 | contig 21869 bp, 30 predicted proteins | sample 5559111 | NCBI WGS metagenome assembly JAABUI01 (sample SAMN10711870, study PRJNA513365) | rock metagenome | isolation source: Antarctica rocks | place: Antarctica: Victoria Land, Buttleship Promontory
AGCGATCATGAGCTCATCAGAAGAACGACTTCGACATACGGATCGGCTCTATACGGATGAGGTGCATAGCTAATCCTTGTCTCACCTTACGATACATAATGAAGAGGATACGGAGAGGAGAGTTGGAAGGGAAATTACCCAACGGATATTTCTTTTGTGGCGCTAGGATAATAGTAAGGCCGAGCCCCCGAAAGCAACGCTCGGGCTTGGCAAAGCCGGACCCTCACGTGACCCTTATGTAACCTATTCCTGCGAGGAAACGAAGCCACTGTTCTAAGTTTTCTACCGCAATGGCAGAAGCGGTACCCCAAGCCGCTCCTGAATAAGACTCTATTGGGATCTACCTTAAGCCTCGTAGGGCAACGCAAGTGGATGGTATCCTTGAACTCCTGAGGAGGAACCATGAATAGACGGCAAATCATAAACATCTTGTAGTAAAAATGATTTGGCTGACAGGCTCCAGCGCTGGCTTACAATTGAGCCTAAGGCTGCGAGGAGGCGAAGAGGGTGCTGCGAGAACCAGTTGGGGGTGAGTGTTGAAACCACAAGAAACTTGCGCCCCGAAGAGGGCCAGAACGTCATTTGTATCATGAGCTAGATACTTTCCAGGACTCGATGTAACTTTCAGCATTGTGTTGGCCGACGGCGGTGCCCTTAGATCTGTTGTTGATATCAGTCGCCATGGCCGCGCAGGTATACTATCAGAATCAATCCCTTTACCAAGAATAGGAGGTAATCTTACTTCGGACGATGCCGTCGTTGCTGGTGCTCGGTCCTATTCCTCCTGTTACTCTAATCTAATTGAGAGTGCTAATGACCGATGCTTCCGCCTAGCCCTTCCTATCCCATCGCGGGTACTATAGTAATATCCGCCTATTCATGGGATGTCCTTGTGGCGCTAGGCTGCCAGAATTAACAATCGATTACCGCAACGAGAACCCAGGAGCGACTTTTGGAAGGTGAAGCCTCCGAAATTACAAGTTCCTAATGGCCGAGACTTTGAATGCTCCCCAATCTCTCCTCCTGGTGAAACGGGCCGGCTCATGACCTAGGGCAACTTCGAGTCACCGAAAGCAATCTACAATATTATCCGGAAGCAGCCATTTACATGGGCCGAATACTCAAAGAGCGAGCCGGAGACATATTTCTTGCTTGCGAATATGACGAAATTTGTGTGGAGTCACCGGATCCTGTCAAATTTCTTGCTCGGCTCATCGTTCTTCATCTTAGGTCTACTTCTCCGACTGAATGATTTGGCTTCCATGTTGTGGAAAGATCGCACATGCCATAAATTGCTGGGAGAGTACTAAGGAGCTCCTGGATTGAAAGCAATTGGCACATGAGATCGCCGTTTGCAATAAGAGGTATGGTGCTTGGCCAATATTAGAGTATGTATGCCGGTTGACTCTGGACAAAGCTATCCCTAGACCTTTGAGACTGCTTCAGCCTAAAGGCCGCAGGATCAAGTCTTGTTTGGTTCAAGGAGACCTTTGGGACGAGAAAACGGCGACAGGCATGAACACTGGGGAACTCGTGTTTGATGCCGGCTCTATATACTCGGCACACAATGAATACGAAATTAGTATTTGGAGAGCTCTAAGACATCGACTCAGCAGCAGAAGTCACCTAATAAATTACATGCGCAAGTTTTCGGTATCTGAGCCGCTTAAGTGCTCCAAAGTGGCATATACTTGCCTTTCCGCAATTTTCAAGGACTCTCATTGCATCACGGGAGATGAATGGGATACCAGAAGCCCGCTGCACTCGCTCCGATTCGATATCGGAACTGCCAATCTGATCCCAGGATACAACTAGCGTCAAGAGTGAGTGGATGTGTCCACAACAAGCATTATTTTGGCTGTACTGAGGACTTCCTGAAATCTAGAGTATTTAAGGATACGACAGGATTGTGCAAGGTGTTCTGTCCCGAACACTTGAAAGCTAGGACTGGCAATGGCGATAGCCCCGAAGAAGAGAAGCCCGAAGAGCCAGAGCAACTAGAGAGAAAAATGATTCTATTCTGTCTGGGAATAAAACCAAGGTTCTCCGACTTCCTCGTTGAGATTGTCGAATCTTAGGCAGTCCCTCGTCTCGAGATTGCAGACCCCCTTTTTACCTTCCACGCCCATCAGAATTTTTATCAGTGCGAAATCTGCAGGATGAAAATCAAACAAGGAACCAAAACTCTCTTCCATGCGATTTAACTTTTTTGATTTGGGTATCACCGAGACCCCCCGGTTCATCATGAAGTTCAGAAGGACCTACACTAGCCTCTTTGAGTACCTAGTAGATAAGTCGGCAATTTATATGGCATGAGTCAGCTGAAGTCTGCAGGTACGGTGGGACTAGGTTTCACTTTACTTAAGACAGAATCTTCGAGCGGGCCTGCCCTCTATCTCCCTATATGTACAGGGGCTGGTGTGCAACCAAGCGGACTGAAGGCAGTGACATGAACGTTGTTGGCCTTGCAGTATTTGACCAGCCCCGTTCGTGGAAAACCGGCGTTTACCTCACCTTTTTTGATGACCGGATGTATTCGGGCCGTAGAAATGAGTCTCTTAGGCTTTGGAATCGAAAGATTTGATACCAATGGAATGGTCATTCTTGGACTGGGAAGACAAAGGGAATTTTTTCCACCGATCATCTTTGAACTCAGTTCATCCACTCGCCTTTCCATTGCTTTCCAGGTTACATTGAATTCTCTGGACAGCGCAAGATCTACAATTGGCTGCAGAGATTGAGACTAGGACATGACACAACGTTTCCCACCAGCGTAAGAAACTAATTCTTTTACGCTTTCATCTTGTGTTTCACCATTCACTTGCACAGGCGTAAAAATCCGTGATGACAGGTGAGCTTTGACCAGATGGACAAATGCGAGAGATTGCCAGCGCATCGAACTGGCTTACAATACATTCGGTACACATCCACTGTTCCAACGTGGTTTAGCTGCTTGAGAACTTTGGTCAAGATTACCATACTCTAATTCCACGTTCTTCAAGCTCATTTCCATCCCAACGTTAGCGTCTTCAGCTCCGTGAAAGCAATTGTACCTGAATCGATGCAGCTTTAGCAAGTGCATCAGACATAGTGACAGCCAGATGACAGCAGAATCCGATTGTGTCAAGTATGACGATAATTCACAGTTCAGTCGCTATGATCAGCTCGTCTCTAGGAACACCACTCTCTTTTGTAGCCTGCTCAATACTCCGCTCGACAGAGCCCCATTCATATCCAAGGGCGGCGTCGATATGACGATGCCCAACTTGTAGTGCCTGGAGAACAGATTGCTTGACGGGTCTCTCTGGGTAATCTTTAGCGTTTCCCTGAATCGTTCCAAGTCTGAACTCCGCTTGGTACAGCATTGGATCCACATGAAAGTAGCTGATCTTTCTCTAAGAGAAACCCGCAAATCTTGGAGGGTCTCGAGGTCTTGGCTTGAGAGTCGCAGGGGGACTACGAGAACTTGACGCTGCTCGGGAGACATTATTTGATTCAGACGAAGGAGTAGGGGAAAGGGTAGCGAAAAAGCTGCAAACAATCCTTCTGGACAAGCATGATCGTACATTGTTCCGAAGTGTCGATGTCATAGAAGCAGAGGCTCTAGATAAAACTACTCGTGAGATTGCAGACGAATTTGGAAACAAAATCGATATGTTGATTGCCCTGCTCGATGGTCAACTCGGTGAGAGCGATAGCTTATGCTGCAGAAGTTTTCCTTACAATCTGTGATGTGAGTGCTACCGGAGAAGTGTTGACTGTACAAGCCGTCTGTTGGTGAGCCTATATCGAGTCGAATTTTGCGACTTCATTCTTCGAACCTACCAGCGGCGGGGAGATGATATCACGCAAGACCGGCTGGTCCATTGTCTTGACTACCTCAATCGTGGGCTATATTGTTTATTACATGCAGATACATGTAGCTTATTGTACATCCAATGCTGGTGTCAAGTACATGGCACACTGTCTAGTCGCAGAGTGGGCGTTTCACGAGATCTAGGTCGAATTCTATCGCTGGGATACATAGAAACTAGGCTCAATGCTTCGCGGAATCTCACAGATGGAGTGCAGGCTTGGGTCGATCGAAAATCATTGGGAAGATCTGGTATCAAACAAGAGTGCATTGGTTTTGTCGTCCTGCTCGTCAGCACTGCAGGTTCTTTCATGACTGGATTGGACCTGGAAGTGGACGGTAGGCAGACTTTTGTCTGTGCGGGTTTTGAGACTGATTGCAAGAATCCAGGTGGTACCATCCTGTTTCTAAACAGTAGCCCTTTGGCAGGGAGGCGACTTTCATCGTTGTTGTATTGGGGCTTCGGAATCAAATTTTGGTCAATAGCCTTTTGATAACGCAAGTAAAAGCTTATGGGTTAAAATTTTGCTGCTTGTTATATGTCATCATTCGCTCGCTGTGTAGTTTCGTAATCATTCACATTCCCGGCTTCTATCACGGATGATCGTTCAAAAACCATGCCTCGATCGCTGCAGTAGCAGAGACTCCGCTCGTTATCCAGAAAGGAAGCACAACGAAGTCTCTTCTGTTACTCCAATCAAATAGGGGCCCAGTCGTCAAGGGACCAATTGACCGTGCAAGGCAACTGAACGATGCTGAAGCGCCATTGACTATTGCAAGGCTTCCAGCCGAGGGCACTGTATTCGTGATGCTTTTCCGCTTGATCAGCAGATCCCAGATGACTTGTTCTCGCGACTCCCCAAAAAAATAATGGCCTGCTACATGGGCTTGTCAAGACTTACAGAATCGTAGAGCAAACATAACCGAGCGCCACTAAAACTACCTTGATCCACAAGTCTAGCAATAGTGCGAGGACCGAAAGCGGCGGATGTATCTTTACCACAAATGGTGTGAGGAAATACATGAATGGGAAGATAGACAAAGTCCAACGGTATGTCTGGAGCGGACCGAACCGTGCGATGATAGATGCCACAGCGATGATGAGGAGCACATTGCCAACACCCGAAGTGTCCATTCCGAATCCGCCGCTGAACCTGAAAAATGATCGGCCGAGGCGCTGGGTCCCGGACTTGGACAGAGGATGTGCAAGGAAAAGGGGGATCAACGTATCCGAAGCGACTTTGTGAAATGCTAATAACGACACAGACAGGATCTGTAGTAGGACCTGATACGTGAAATGTCTAAACTTTGGATCCGCGCCCAAGGATTCGTCTTCGTTGAGACGAATCTCTTCTCTTGATTCGTCAAGGCTCTCGAGCTCAATTTCGTGCCCTGGCGCTGGTGATCTGCTTGCAAAGGTCGTTTCTTCCGAGTCATCAACATCCCCTCGATCTTCAATGAGGGCGTAGTTGGACCTCAGTCTTCTCCATGCTCTGTTTCTGAATGTACTCATCAGAGTGAACAAGTCTTTCACCCCAGCATCCGGTCGTCGATGGTTTTCAGGGTGGGTTTCTTCAAGAAATATAAAGCCCAATAACCAGGTGATGGCAAGAACTACCACCACAACCTCATTGGGCAGGATGAAAGGGCTCCTGTCCCAGTAAGAATGCTCTCGGAATAGATGTGGGTATCTTTTCACTGGCTCGGCTAGAATTCCACCTACCGCGGGGCCAAGGACGCTCCTGAATCAGGAGAAGTAAGTCTACCGCGCAGATAGCGAGAGCATTGCTTACTGTTACCTACCCAAGACCTCGCATGCATGGGACAATCGAGAAGGCTTTGGCTGGAAAGAAGAGATATTCTCAGTTTCCATACTCTGTCAGAATGAAAAGCGAATGAAGACAATACCTTGATGTTCTTTGTTCTTTACCAGCTCTCCGACACAAGTTTGTACGACTCCAACATTGGGATTTGCCAGACCTCCGAGAGCCCGAACGGTCACAGCAACATGTATGGATTTTGACAACCCAAATAGGAGTGCCGAAATCATGGCACAAGCCAACCAATCAAAAGCGTCGGTTTTCTTCCTATTCTGTCGCTGATCCTAATCCAGACAGTACCACCAAGAAATCCCCCAAAAGTGAAAACAGCGATCAACAGTCCGACGAAAAAGGCTGTGTTGGCCTTGCTCGTCTCACCAAATGACTGTACCATGAAGTATGCATAAGGGAAAACGGAAGTCCAGGCTAGAGCTTCGCCGAATCGGAAAGAACCTTTAGACACCACAGACTCAGTCCCATCGTAGACGGGAAGGAAGGGGACCAGAATGTTCTACCCAGTAGTATCAATTGCAAACGCAACTCGGAGAATTGCTCTTCCTTGACCGAGTTCTGCACTCAAGCATTGATGTCTACGTGATTGGTGCTCATTGTTGAAAAAGACCCACCAATAGTGGAAGGCAGTCACCGACCTTCCGATTCCATCGCCAAGCTGAAATGTCAGAGAGGGTCAAGGAGATGGCACGTGAATTCCGATTGAAAACGGCTTCTTGCTGTATCCTTAATGGTGACGGGTTTGAGTTCCCCTGCGCGGTATCAAGTACTAAACGGGTAGGAAAAGGAAGCGGTGTGCACGTTATGTGGTGGATCGAAGCGAAAGATCGTGGAAGATGCAACACTGACGTGATGATCAAGCGTGTTGGCATTGGAGAGATTGTATGTGGGTCGTGATGATTACGAGGACCATGATGCATGGAGTGTAATTACCAGGAGACTGGAAGCTAACCCCCGAGCCCCCCCGTCTTCGGGGGGAGCATAACGTAAAGTTCGGTAAAATTGCTTCGGTAGAAGGGTTCACGGGCCAACCGAACACACTGGCCAATCGAACACCCTTGATAATTCCGTATATGTTGATATTGTTAAAATTATTTGCGTACAAACTTATAGTAATTTTTCTTTCAAGCAACTGTCGAGGCAAAAGTCTTTACATCACCAACTTCGTTGTGAAGTTACATGAACAGGTGTAATAGCAACCTCAATATATTATAGTATATAGGAAAGGCGGAAAGACCGGTCTATAGGGGATATCACTCGTGTCGCTCAAATCAAAACGCTGCGCAGATATCCAACACAAACCTAACATTAAAATTACCAAAATCATCGCTCATGATAGGTTGCCCCCCGTGTACGTATGCTGCTCCACACGTTCCCGTTGTGTGCACAGTTGAACTGCCCGTTGTCCGTAAAAATAAGATTTGTCGTTCCTATCCGCCCTACATTCTCATAAACGTCGTCAGAGGACGTAGATATGATGCACGCTATAAACTAGTGTGGCTCAAGTCCCGCGATATGTTTTGTGTAGCAAGCTGATCTGTAAGGCGGGCGATTGATGTAATACCAAGATGTATTATGTTGATCGTCAGGAGTGGTTCTGCCCGTAGATATGAATCGAGAAAAGGTCTAATTGGTCTATATGCCGTATTTTTGATGTCTAATCTCTTGACGTCGCGATGCAATCCCATGGTTGAAGTCCGAGGTGCATTTGATGAGAAACTGAGTAATAATGAAGCTATCCCGAAAGTGAGTGTCAATAGGTGATGGCTTGGTCAAGCATTGATCGAATCGACTGAGGAGAGTTCGAGAATAAGAGTCGAGAAGAATTGGATCGTAGATTAGGCAGTCATGGGCCGATTATCCAAGTCGAACCATGTGTGGATGGCGCCGAGTATCATCTTCCATACGTTGCCGTTAGCCGGTGTGGTATCGACAATGTCCCTAAAGACTGGTTAACAACGGATAATTAACTATAAAAGAAGAGGGTAGGCGGTCGATTGGTATCTCGTACAGTTTAAGGTCCAGTCCATCATCCAAATAATTTAAAGAATCAATAGCTTGCTGGTTGGTATCCCCAAAACGGATAAATTGTATGGCGACTTGTTTCCTTAGGTCACGAGACACAAGAAATTCAACCATCGATCGAATGACAGCTTCAACGTTACAGCCTTGCTGCCAATTCCCGTCAGTCAAGATGTAGAGGCTCAGAGGTTTCGGCGGCCCCCGTAAGGTAGACATGATTTTCCTAAACAATGCTGAAGACGATCTGGGCCCTGGAAATTGATCCTTATAGTCCTGCAATATCCTGTCAAGGCTTATTTCCATGTCAATTATCCCCATAAAGTCGAGCTCGTCGAATACATTGACCAAGCGCTTTGTTCTTTCCGTCGAGGACACCTTGCGATCACCCTGGGTGCATCTCATGTCGATGCCGTTATCGTCATATCTCTTCACAGCGTAGGCCATCGCTTCAAGCACCTTTCTGGCATCAGACCGGTGATGGTTCATTGATTTAGAGTTGTCGATGACAAAGACCTTGAGGGCTTAGCTTTGAAGAAGAAAACGGGAATCAAAGCAACATACGGAGTCTCTGCCCTTGATCCCGTCGAGGAGATATTGATCTGGTAATTCTCTGCCTATTCCATATGACTTTGCATTTCTCCACTCTAGCATAGTAGCGACTGAAATCCTAGGCGGCGGTTCCGCGTCATTTGCCGCTCTGTCTTGCGTGGATGGAGGGCTTGGAGCCCTCTGCTTCGAATACGGAGATGTGGAGCCATTCCTTGCATGTGCTGTCTGCTGTTGTTTGATTAACGCGGGCTGCTCAGACATCTGATCAGGGATAGACACGAGGAGATTAGTCCGCTCAGGGGCGGGACTGCCGCCCATGTAAGTTTGCAGTTCCTTTTTTGCAGCACGTATCGCTTTTTCAGCCTTATTGTAAGCTTGAAGCGCAGTCACCCGTACTTTTTGATCCTCTAACATGTCACCGATAACGTCTTTTACCACTTTAAGGGTAATGAAGTCATCAAGGCGACGGCTGATCTGGATCGATGAGTGGCTTTCACCAACGGCGTCGAGAGCTTTGTCTGTATCGTGGAAAAGGTCTCCGTCTTCTGGATTGCTTAATTTCCCGGCGACTTCTTTCTGACGTTCCATTCGGTATTGCTCAACCCTAGACCAGCCATGGACAATCCACGTGGCCACCTCGCTGAATATGCATCCAACAGACCATACGTCTACTTGTCTCGAGACTCTGATGGATACATCCTTGACCGCGGGACCAATTCTGTGGGCTTCAGGCGCACCTATGGATCACGTAAGCCCACATTGATGCTCAAAGAACTGTAAGACGTACCGTAAGCATATGTGCCATAGGTGTCCTCATCAGTCACGTCCTGCTCATCTTTATCCGACGATTTAAAGTGACATAGACCGAGGTCCGCTAACATGAAAGTGGAATCATAGGTCGATTCGGAATCTCCACAGCTTTTCACGAGAATGTTTGTTGGCTTGACATCCTGATGCCAGCTAAGCCCGTCAGATCTAACCAAACGAGGACTTTGAAAGGTTAAGAAAACTTACCCAGACATGAACGTTGAGCTAGATACTAAGCCACCGGCTTCATGCAGCGTGTGCAGGCCGACCAGAAGCCCAGAAAGGCAACGCCAAAGGACCAAAATGTCTTCGCCCTTGGAAGGAGGATCGTTGTCCTGCATGAAGTCTTTTAATGTCCCGCGATCTGCATACTCAAGTATCAAATGATAATTTCCGTGCCGCGTGAAACTCCCGTGAAACCCTACCAGATTTGCTGGCGGCTTCGAACGATCATTCAATCTTTCGTACGCTTCCTTCTCAGTCTTGAAGTATTTCTCTGCGTCTTTGCCATGGAAGGTCTTCACAGCATAAAAAGGGGTTCGAACTGCGCCCGGAGTCTTTGACCGGCGTTAGCCACTTCTCGAAGCTAAGGGTGGGAGGGCCCAAAGAGTGATGGACGAACAGGGTGACCAAGAAGATTGTAGTCTTCGTCTACCTCAATTTTATCGACTTTCGCGCTCCTCCCTCGCCCAACCCGTCCTTTGACCCGGAATGGGATTATCACATTTGGCGGTATCGGGCCTCGCATCTTATAGTTCAATTCGAGAGGGAGATATCGCCATTGACGTTCGTAAAAGGCGGAAAAGAGGTTTGCTTGATTAGAACTAGACTGGGGGAAATTTGCAGGCTGCTCTGCAAACGGCAGAGACTTGTCCTGGAGATTAGAGAACTCGATGAACTGTTGTATCATAGGCCCCTCATGGATGGACAGTAAGATGGCAAAGCTGCGGCGATAGTTTCTCCATATGAAATCGGCATCAGGCAGTCTGTCTGTAAAATTCAGAGCCTCCAGGAGGTCTTTTACGGCAGCTGGCGAGCCGAAGTACGCGTTCAAGGTGGTGCATGATATGTACGGCTTCGTATCTTCATTCTTTGGACCAATTGTGCCGGTGCGAAGGGTGTGTGGGGAAGCCTCCCAAGCCAGAAAGCGTTGAACGGGCGGGTGATGATCAGGCTGTGACTCATTCATCTCGAGGCTACCCTGCGGCGACGGTTCACACCCGGTCAGTTGAAACCGAATGAAGGGCGATCGCTTGATGTGAGGAGGAATATGAGGAGAAGCAAGATTGATGACGGGTGAGAGGCAGTGAAGGCCCATTGACGGTTAGGACTGCGCTGCAAGGTGAGAGCAGGCAATAGCGTCCGGCGAGGCTCTACATAGGGCGTACTCGCACAGGGAGGCTGGGTTCCCATTAGTCACACTCATTGGGCGAATTTGGTTGGCTGTGGGAATGGGAGCGACCTCATGCGATGGCGTGCATGGCGTGCATGATTGGTGCCGTAAGTCATGAACGGCAGACCCGCCCACCCCCCGTTCCACGCGGCTTCGCCTCCAGATTCAGCCCTGAAAGCGATCAGTCGTGGCTGAGGAGTGAAGAACACTTGCATCTGGCTGCAGGCCTGCAGCAGCTTTGACCTGCGGAATGGTCGTTGAAGCCTGCGCCCACGGACCAAGCCATGACACGAACATATGGAGTTATGTAGGAGTGCTTCTCTACTCCCACCCTCTCCGCGAGGGTGCTGTGGAATGAGGTGACCATGGACACAAAGGAAAGAGAATGTTACGGTAGCCCAAGGTTCTCCCGCGCCATTGACGGGCCTGTTGGCCAACTTCTGCAGTGCTTCTTATCCTCGACCACATCGATGATGGGATTGGAATGATTGAAGATAAGATATGATATTTATTCCGACCCGCGATGCCCCCGCACGAGCCGCATTCGAGACTAAACTCCGGTGTCAGCGCAGCTAAATGCTGTCCGAGGAGCTTAAAACTCACCCCACCGTCGCCCGCATAGCTTCGGCTCCACCCTTCACTATCTTGTTCGCCAACCTAATACAAGTGATCTTCCGAGGCTCTTTGGCTTCGCCTTGTGCCTGTTACCAGTCGCGACGTATTGATTAGATCGGTCGGATCACTAGATGACTCGCCGCGCCTGATAGCGAGACAATCTGTGGCGAATACTCGCGAAAAATGCCTGACCCAGTCCGTCCAGCGGGCGTGAACAGTAAATGGGTGTTCGATTATACAGAAGATTATGGCATCGATTCGACCAGAGTGAAGACGTTTTTGCGCTCCACTTTCGGCAGCTTTGACTTCTTCGTGAGGGTGATATGGCAACTCAATCGAGACATTTGGCAGTGCTGATGTGCAGTAGCATGTAGGTGAGCAGTATCAATTCTGGGCTCCGAGAACCCTGGAAGATGTACGTTATACATTATGCAGGCACCAGCCATCCCGTCCGTGGATATGGAACGAAGCAGTACCCTAATGCGAGACAGGAGGAGAGGGAAAGACTGGACGAGGAACGCGACAAACACGATGATTACTCGTAAGGTTTCACAATAGGGTTTGCAGTACGTTTGTCTCGCCTGCGCAGTTCTTCGAGAATTGCACAGCGACTCAATTTATTGCTTTACGTCTGATGTAGATCGGTAGGAACTCGTGAGCAGGCGTTGTGGATCAGGAGTGGTGATATTAAGGGGGCGAGGAGGCTGAGCTTAGCTCAGCCACAAGCTGGGATTTGTTCGCGAGTCTGGAGTATGCCTCAAACTGAATCCATTCATAAAGGCCGTCTTTTGCTGTCCCTATGATCGCACTTCATCGGCAATTGTGGACTGCCATGGATAAACTAGAAAATCAATGTAATGGTACTGGGAATTACCCACTGAATGTTATGGATTCGGCGGCTCTCGAACACAACCATCGCGCACGGCTCATTAGACTCAATGACCAGCAAAATCGTCTGTTTGGTGCAGAAAACAAAGCCTGCTTGGAATTCTTAGAACATGGAGAGCCACAATCTGGTAGGTCCTGGTCGATACGTTGCACCCGCATGCTCTAATTTTTGCAGATTGGTGGTCACACGCCAAGAAGTCCATCGCCAATCTCCGGACGCACTTGGAAAGAGCGAAGAATGCCAAAGAAGCAGATCCGCTGTGTAGATTCGTGTAGGAAGCTTGCGCCTAGCGCTAAGAGGTAACTGACATTGTCTACCAGCTTCGTCAATGCCCCCAGCTCGCGGGATAAGCTCAATACCACCAAAGAGATGCTGACTCTACTCTTCACATATCACCAAGTCATGCCGGATTTCGTGGACTTTTTGTTTCCTTTCGGTAAACAGTCAAGAGCTCAAGACTTTCATTTCACAGCCTTTCGGCAACGAACGCGCTTGTGGAAAACGGTTCAAGGTCTCCGAATCCGTGAACTGGGGTGGTCGGGACGAGACATCCAGATCTGCTACAATTTGAAGTCTGTCGAACCTTCCCCATCGCAGTCTGATCGACCTTGGTCTATTCGGCACTGCGCCATTCATCACTCATTCGACGTAGAGACTGGCAGGGTCACATGGATTATGATCAAAGGAAACAAGTTGATGCAACAACGTCTGGCTAAGGCTACCAGTCATTGCGGTTTGGCGGAACTGCGAGATTTTACCACAGTCGACCGAGCTTTCGCGGCAACTCTTGTGGTCCATCAAATACTTTGCGGCTGGTTGACTGAGAATTGGCGATGGTATATCAACTACCTCGAAGATAAATTTGAGGACATATCTCGTCGTACTATAGCGAACGAAATCAATATCTCGCCAGGAAGTCCCGGCAAAAGTCCCATTCAGGATCCAAAACTCCAACGAGTCCAGACTGATAAGAGTGAAAAGTCTGTTTTCTCCAAATTTTCAAGAACTAGGACACCTACCATGGAGACGCTGGCTTCAATCAGAGAAAATGGTGATACCGCCTTCGACAACGTATTTACTCATAAAGACAGTGGTCTCAGACAGCCCTTGCCACCTGGCATCAGGCCTGATGGAGAAATACTACCAAAAAAAGACGCGATCCAATACGATGAGTATGGTCAGCAGGATTTTTCATTCCGGGATCTCCAAGACCTTCATTTTATCGACATTCAGGCTCGCGAAGGTGCATTAGTAATCAAGCATGTCACGAGCATTCTCCATCAGCTGATACAACATTACCAATATCTGTTCAAGCTCAAGGACTTTCCTCAGGAACTTGTAAACAACTGCACCGAGGAGATGTCCCGGTTCGAAATGGAGATCAAAGCCGTCGAGATGGAATTGCAAATGCAAGCTTCACGGATCGAGGCGCTTCAGCGCTCAACATCAGACTGCACAAGCTTGGTAACATATACATTCCAAGCTACGGCGTAACGTTGCTGACTTCTCATAGCTGCATGGCATCCTAGACTTCCGGAATACGCAAAGCAACAAAATTCTGGCTCTAGAATCGAGAGCGTCAACACAGCAGATGGAGCACATGACGACGGAGATGAAGGATATCGCGCAAAAAACGCAGACAGAAACGGTCTCAATGAAGATCATCACGCTGGTGACGTTGTTCTTCTTACCAGGCACATTCATTTCTGTATGTTATCTTGCCCAGAGGGTAAGCTTTTCCTTTCGCCCTCTGATCACGGACAAGAATGCCACGGATTGTGGCGCATGCCAGCTACAGAGCATCGCCCAGACGTCTGGAAACAGTACAGCTAAGCTAACGAATCCACTTACAGACGCTTATGAGTACAAGCATTTTCCAGAACAAGGATATCGCAAACCCAGGACCTAATCCGTTCGCAAAAATGAGCCCTTTACAAATCTACTTGGCGGCAAGTGTACCTCTCACCCTGATCACACTCATGATCTGGGCTGCTTTCCATTGGTGGGAGAAACGAAAAGAAAATTTTAGTAAACATAAATCATACGCTGAACGCCATGAGTTATTGCCGTGAAGCTACTGGATTGCTGGGTCTTGGAATCTCAGAGGATCAGATTGAACAGAGCAAGTTTTCAGCATTGTCAAGCTTTCAAATACCGAAGTGAGGAAAGTGATTATACCAGGTCACAACCCTGGACAATTATGCTGGGTATAAGCGGCATCAGAGATGCTGCATCTTTGTTGGAATTCAGCCTTATGCTATCAACTATTCCCAGTTTTATGGGTGGATTGCCTAATGCGGTTTAGCGTCTTGGCATCCCCCTGACACTTCTCTTTCTTCTCTATGTAACCAACTTAATCAATCAATTCCACACCTATGAGACCTCAACTTCTCCTCGTATTCTAACAGGTTATAAGCCCGGGATTCCGTCGAGGAGGCTCTCTAATTGGTTCAGTTTAATTAACGAAGTCTTAACCTCTTAGACTCGTCATCGCAATCGACTTTACGATTTTTGCGATTTTTGCTATATAGAAGAAAGTTGGCACGTGTTTAAAAGTTGGTTTTTAGTATTTATTTTACCACCATCTAACCGATTATCAACTCCACTACTATAAACCTTCTTATATAGCTCTGTGTTATCATTAGTAGCTACTATGTTATCGTCGGACCACTCCTACGCAATCTAGGCGTTTCCCAAGCTGAAAGGGAGCGACAATTATAAGCCCTAGGCACGCAGCTGTAAGGCCGCTTTAAAATTTAACGGCCTATAGTATATTAACGAGAAAGACTTAAGACTAAGGCTATAGGTTAAGGAGGTTCATCTAACCGAAGTCACGCCTACTAGTTAAAGAAAGGTTACTCGGAAGGCCCCTACTACCGCTAAGAAGATAGCCGTAGAGGCTAATCAGGAACTCTAGGACCTTAATAACGTTAGGTTTATCTAACGTATTATTATTAAATATAAAGAACGACTAGTAGGTCGTATTAAGGATAAAGTTCTATCCTAGAAGCTATAGGAGAAACTCGAGAAGCTACACGTTAACTCCGGGTTTACCTCTCGTTATACAGCCCTTTAAGAATTAATAAGTATATCGCTTAATAAAAGCAATAACTCGGTTAATATATACGTTACCGATATTAACTCTAAGGCCAAAGACCTATCGAAGATAGGAATTAAATTTAATAACTAGGTATACGTCTCGATACTCCTAAATAACCTTAATAGTAGATTCAAGGATTTTATATATCGGACGGTTACCACTATAAGAGAAGTCCCTAATTTTAAGGACGTAGTTAAGATACTCTATAAGGAAGATCGCCTTAACAAGCGAGAAAATACTATATAGGCTATAGCTACTTAGTTCAAGAGGTTCTAGAAGGATTAGAAGGACTAGAAGAACAGCCGCAGTAGCTCTAGGTTATCTAGAGCGAGTAGGAGTACACTACCCACCACTAATCCTAAGTACGAAGGTGTTGAGATTAGACCTAAGTATCCCACTTATAATAATAGTAGGAGGTACTAGCCTTAATAGTACTAGACTCTACACCCTAATAGACGGCCTTAATAGTCGAAGGATCAGAAGGTTAAGAGAGAGTTAGCTAAGAAGTAGAAGAAGGCTACTATCGCTATAACTAGAGGTAGAGGTGGAGGTGGATCGAAGAAACCAGACGATTTGCCTAACCAATAGAACCTTTCGATGCTAGCCCGAATGGCTAATTAGGAGACGAGGATAGCGATTAGTTATTAGACCGACCTAGATAAACTAGAGGGTTACTAGGATTTCGACTTAGATATCTCGTCGATAGATATAGGTTAAAACCTGAAACTCTTAGTAATAAATAGCCTCGAGTAATTAAAGTTACCTATTATAGCAATAACCTACGTAGACCTTACACCTAATTTAGGTAGTAAGTCTACCTCCGAGGATGTCGTTATAAGTACGATATCCTAGGCGGTTAATATGGGAGCCTAATTAGTGCGTTCTCCACAAATCGCATATACAGCTAAACGTAGAATTGCTTCTAAATTACCTAACTAGTTGATTAACTCCGGCTGTACGAACTATATATATTATAGTAGAGAGGAGTTCTCTCGTTACTCCGCTTATCGAATAGCTATTACTATCGCTGACGGTAACGTGGTTTAGACCGAAGGTCGTAGATTAATCAGTATAGAGTTACTTCTCCTAGATAGATCTACTAATCTCGTCGATATCGACGACGTACTATACGTACCTAATTTAACCTATAGTCTCTTCTCTATCCATTAGGTCACTAGTAAAGGCTTTGGGATAGGTTTTTTTAATAATAGCTATTATATTATAAGGGATAACACGCTAATTAGGTATACTCCGAAGTATGGTAACGTCTATATTCTAGGTGTTACCTATTCCTCCGCTATAGTAGCGTCTACTACTACTATAAGGATAAGGCCTAACTATAACGACGATATAGTCGATCTGTAGTATAGACGTCTCGGTTACCTTAATAAGGCTAACCTTAAGAAGCTGGTATATATAAGCGAGGGTATATTATTAACTAATTAACCTCGTTTATCTTATATATGTGAGGCCTACTTAAAAGCAAAATCTAAACGTAAGGTTTCTCGACTTATTTAGAAGAATATCGATAAGAAACTTGCTAAGATATATACTGATCTAGGGGGGCTAATTAACGTCGCCTTAGCTAGAGGAGCTGTTTACTATATACTCCTAACTAATTAGTTCACCCGATACACGTAGTGTTACACCTTTAAGTATAAGGATAACGTCTTTCCCTTATTTACTTTATAGAAGGTGATGGTTAAAAATTAATTAGGTTATAAGGTTAAAACGGTTCGAGTTAATAACGGCTCTAAGTACGTTAACTAACGATTTGATTTCCTATTTAAAGAACTCGGAGTTCTTCGTGAGCCTACTGTTACTTACACCCCCGAGTAGAACGGACTTAGTAAGGTCTAAAACCGAACCGTTATAAGTAGTGTTAGAGCAATATTATTTAACTCTAAATTAATACGTTATTTATGGGGTGAACTCCTATATACTAAGGTCTATTAGAAGAATAGGTCGCCTACCTCCTACCTTAAGAGGATGACTCCTTATTAAGCCTAGACCGACGAGATACCCTAGGTGGGATACCTACGTATTATTAGATATATCGTGTGGTATTATATACCGAAGGAGAAGAGGAAGAAACTTAATGCTAGGAGCAAAAAGTGTTACCTAGTAGGTTACGATAGTAACTATATATTCCGTGTTTGGGATCTAACTATACGGACCATCTAACGAGTATCTTACGTTATATTCGATAAGACTTACCTAGAGAAGTCTCTAGTAGCTGACTACGGCAAATGGTTAGATAATAAGGTCGTTATAGACCTAGAAGATGGGGTGAATAATAAGGCTCTTCTAGGGCCTATATACCTCGATAAAGATAACGACTTAGTAATTAGAGACGTACTAAGTTACGTTATTAACTAATTAGGAGTCGTATATAAGGAAGAAATAGCTAGTGACTCAGCTATAGACCTAAACGATTAATTAGATTCTGTAGGAGTGTTAAATGCGGGCGGTTATTTTACCCCCGAGGGCTCCGACTCTATTAAGGTACCTACGGATAGCCTAGAGACTTACCTAGATCTAAGTACCGATTTAACCTATAGACCCCGACCGATAAGAAATTTAAAGATATCGGAAAAGGCTTTACAAAACGAACGTTAGTTAACTACGACTAACTAGGCCTAGCGAGCTATAGCCCATAGTAAGCTCGATAAGACTATTTAGGCTAAGAAATAGTACTATAGACTCGCTACGTGTAACTACGATAACGCTAGCCACCACGATTTTGACCCTAAGTTCGACCTTAATAGAGTAATCTAACTTATGGGTAATAATCGAGCATATGCGGCTATAGCTAAGGCCGCTGAGTAGGAGCTACTAACCTTCTATAAGGCTATAACTAGGCCTAATAAATATTACTAGAAGAAGTCTACCGACCTAGCGATAGCTGAGTTTAATAAGAAGAAGACCTAGGTCCTAGTTAAGAGGCCTAAGGATATACTCGTACTCAGTAGTAGGTAGGTCTTTAAAATTAAGAAGAAACTTAATAGGACCGTTATCTATAAATCTAGATAGGTTATACGAGGCTTTAAATAAACGCATAGCGTTAATTTCGATTAAACGTTTACCTTAGTAGTCAAATCTATAAGTTTCAAAACTCTATTTACTATGATGGCCTATTTTGATCTAGAAAGCGAATAGATAGACGTCGTTATAGCGTTTCTTAACTCTATTATCGATAAGTTAATATACGTGGAGTAACCTACTAGATATATAACTAATAAGAATATAGTATATAGATTGCTTAGAGCCCTATATAGCCTTAAGTAATTACCTCGGGCCTAGTACTCTACCCTCCACGACTTCGTATTATTAAAAGGATTTAAATATACCGAATCCGACTACTCTATATTCGTTAATCGAATAACTCGTCTTATCGTGAGCGTATATATTAACGATATACTAATTTTTAGACTACGTCGGTCTATAGATATTGCGGTACTTAAGAAGGCTCTTAATAATACTTATAAGATGACCGACCTAGGCCCATACTCTTAATATCTTAGGATAGAGATAGTACGTAACCGGACTAATAGGACGGTCCGTATTACTTAAAGCACCTATATTAGGAAGATATTGGTTCGGTTTAAGATGGCCGATTATACCTTAGTTGCTACACTAATGGTGGCTGATATAGAGTTCTATAAGGAATCTATCGGAGTCGCTATAATTACTAATACTTATAAGTATCAAAGCATAATTAGGTCATTTATATACCCTATAATATAGACGAGGGCTGATATTTACTACGCTATATCTATCCTCTCCCAATTCAACCATAATCTAAATGCGAAGCATTTCGGAGCGGCTAAACGAATACTCCGTTACCTTAAAGGAACGATTAATATGGGTATCACCTACGGTAGAAGTGGAAGAGATGGCCTTAAGGCCTTCACCGATGCTAACTGGGGGTCTGATATAGCCACCCGTTTATCACGTGGTGTATATATCTTCTTGCTCTATAGAGGAGCTATTAGCTGGACCTCGAAGCGTTAGTAATCGATCGCATTATTATTATGCGAGGCCGAGTATATGGCCTAAACCTAGGCCTCTAAGGAGGCCATTTGGTTAACTAGGCTATTTAGTAAGCTAGATATAGGCTACGGCCTACCGACTAATCCAGTTATTATTAAGGCCGATAACTAGGGTGCTATAGCCCTGGCCAAAGACCCTAGATTCTACTCTAGGACGAAGCATATCGACATCTAGTGGTACTTCGTTAGGGACCAGGTGGAGTCAGGAATGGTGGAGTTCTCGTAGGTTCCTACTAATGAGATGGTAGCTAATGGGCTGACTAAGCCGTTGACCAATGAGAAACACGCTAGGTTTCTCCGTCAGATTGGTCTAACCAAGGTGTAAAAACCAGTTGGTTGAGAAGAGATATTTGGTCAATTGCATATAACTGAATGTGGGAGTGTTGGAATTCAGCCTTATGCTATCAACTATTCCCAGTTTTATAGGTGGATTGCCTAATGCGGTTTAGCGTCTTGGCATCCCCCTGACACTTCTCTTTCTTCTCTATGTAACCAACTTAATCAATCAATTCCACACCTATGAGACCTCAACTTCTCCTCGTATTCTAACAATCTTCCATAAAGTACCTTTTTTGTACGACTAGGAGTAGATATTGCAGCGCAAGCTGAGAATAATACATCGTTCGGTTCGACGCAATTCAATGTGCAAATCGGACTGTTAAGACCCACGTAGTAGTAAGATAGAAAAAGGCGGTACTCCGGGGGCCGGTCGCAATGTCTTAGTGGATTGGAGCGGCACCCACCCTTATGTATCCCTTTGTGGGGAGAAAGCAACGGAGATTTCCGAGATCTTGGCACTTCTGTATCACTGATATATTTGGACACTACTTAAAGTAGAGATTGCATTACAGAATACAGCTTAACCTCGAGAAAGACTACGAAAATGTCAGACAAAGAATTTGGGGGTAGGTTAAATACCAACGACCTCTAGGATACACCCCTGACCATTCCCTAGGCGCAGATGAGCTTTCATTGCCAAAGGGTAAGTAAGAATCGTTTCTGCCCGGCTTTGCGAGGACCTCATCTGACTCTGATTCTCGCCACAGCGACCGTCCAGAAAATAGTCACTGAAATCCTCGCCACTCCGGACTCCGAATCATCCATAGCTTTTGGCAAAGATGCACGCGATCTGCTCATAGACTGCTGCGTCGAATTCATCACCCTCATCTCATCGGAAGCGAATGAGATCTCGGAGAAGGAGTCGAAGAAGACAATAGCGCCTGAACACATCGATAAAGCGCTGAGGGATCTTGGATTCCCGGAATATGTTCGCGAGGTGTTGGCCAGCGCCGGTGATATGAAAGAATCTTTGAGGGTGAGTGGGGAGAGGAGTGGGGTCGGTTGATATACATTGCTGATCATGCGCATACAGACACGAGAGAAGAAGACGAGCAAGATGGATCAGAGCGGTCTTACACAGGACCAGTTGCTAGAGCAGCAGCAGGAGCTGTTTCGGTCGGCAACCAGCAAGTATACACAAGGATCTTGACAGGTTTCAGAGACCTGCACAAGAGGTATAGGCCATGGCTATGGTCGGTGTATCGATGGACACATGAATGCGATGATCTCACGAACGGAAGTCTCGATATCTGGAAGCGATCCCAGGCATTTTTGGTACAGGGCTTAGTTTTCGATGATACCCCACAATTTGCTTCCTACCAATGCATGATCCCAATGAATTGTTCTGTTGCTGGCATGCGGCATCTATCTCTCTGACTAGCTTCGGACATCGTCAGCTGTTGCCCGCGCTGAGCGGGAATGACAATTATATTGCGGGAGCCCCTTTCACACGACTTGGCTATCACAACGAGCGTATACCTTCTCAGACTGCTCTCAATTCACAGCTACAATTTCTACGCATTTGATGACATCAGTGAAGCTCTTTCACAGCATTGCACAAGGCCCTTTTGAGGGCACACTTGCGACTCAGATGCTGACATCACGAACGTTACCGAATCAAAAAAACAGTCTCATTCCAATATATGGACTACCACACCGAATCGCATTTCACCAAAACATCAACCATCCCTAACGCCAACGTGGACACCATCCCAAACACCATCCAAATGCAGCGTCGCTTTTCTCAATCTTCCAATCACTGTTCAATACTCCAAATCACAATCCCAAAAAGCACCCCGAAAACAACCGCACAACCCACCGCAACCACCGCTCGAAAAGGCGTCACATACCGACACCACCGCCCCTTCCAACACCTGCATCTCCCCCTCCAACGCACTCCACGCTCAAGCTCTGTCGAGTCCAACTTCTGGACGCCCCCGCCTTCACCTGACTTCTGCCCCCTTCCCTCCTCATCTGCTCCCTCATTATTTGAGGTAGATTGCAGGACCGGTGCCCTCAATGAGCTTATCCCAGACCCCCGACGAGAAGTTGGCGTGAACTCCTCCCTGAAATTTGGGTGCGGGATTTGGTGACCTGTGGTTGGATACGGTGATGGCGGGCGTGAGAGTGAGTGAAACGCTGCTGGCGGGGGTGGTAATGGTACTGGCGGTGGTGGCCCTGGCGGCGAGGGAAGGGGACTGGGAGCTGCGATGTGGACCGTTGGGGTGGTGATGCGCTTGAGGGCGACGGATGGAACAGGAAGAGTCGTCATGGGTAATGATGGAGGACGAGCGGACGATGGTGAACAGTCGGTGAATTAATGAGAAAAGATCGTCTCGGTATCATCAACTTCTTTTTTCGAGAGCCAAAGCATTGGTCTTGAATCCATGCGCTCACTTGCACATGATTGTTTGACGT
>JAABUI010000746.1_pt1 | contig 21822 bp, 21 predicted proteins | sample 5559111 | NCBI WGS metagenome assembly JAABUI01 (sample SAMN10711870, study PRJNA513365) | rock metagenome | isolation source: Antarctica rocks | place: Antarctica: Victoria Land, Buttleship Promontory
GAAAGCTCTTGTAGATTTACATCTTCGAGTTTATTTCTAGCTGTTTTTAGAAGTCGATCGATTTTCGTGACGATGATCGCGAAAGTAGTCACATTCGACCGTTTGACTAGTGATCTATATGCTGCAGTCTCTATCATTGCTATGTTCATTGAATCGAAAGACGAAGCGAAGTTGACTGAATTAGGTGATTTCATGATTTTACTGAATGAAGATGACTTCTCGCTGAGTCGAGTGACGACAGAAGAGATAGACCTCTTTAGTATTTGAGTAGAGGTCGAACTCTTCTGTTCTATCGCGATTTTCTTGCTCGAAAGAACAGTCGAATGAGCTTTGATAGAATCTTTGATATGAGCTTCGAAACTAGGAAATTGAAGATGATCATCTTTCATATCAATAGTTATTTCAATCTTGTTCATTCATGTTTTTCCGAGAATCATCTGATGTTGATTTAATCGAGTGATCAGCATAGAAGCGAAACGTTTCATATGATCTTGAACAGTTAGATTCGAATAAATCGCATGAGTAATGAGCTTTTTTGCATAATGATCATCGAATCCCCTTATTGATTTGAGCTTGGTTAAAGATAAAGATTCGATTTGCAAATGATCACAAACATTCTGCGCGATTAATTCATCAATGAACGAATAGTCAGCTGCTTCAGTGTCAATCAATGACTTTAATGAGTAACTAATTTCATTGCTAGATAGTACACATTCAGTAGTCAAAGATTTCGAAGCAAAGAGATCATTTGAGCTGCTCATTGTTGAAGAAATTAACACATCTTTCATCGCGCCTTTGATGAAAGTCACTAGTTTTTTGCCTCATTCTTCGATTTCTCTGTAAATAATTTCTTCTCTTCTTTCGACATGACGATCTCATTGAGGCGAGAGATGAATGCATGAGATGCCGAAGTACTAGCCTTCAGATGAGAGCAGTTCTTTGAAAGATGATTCGATACTTACAGTTGAAGCAGATGATTGACATTCTTGATCATTCAGATTCGAAGATGGAAAAAGTAGCGAGTCGAACATAGCTAGTAGCTGAGGTTGAAGCTGATGTCAACAAAGAAACAAAACGTTTTTTCGAAGCTACTATCGATTTGACTGTTCGTTGCTCGTCATGTAGCTGATAATTGACTCGTTGTTTGTTATTCACATCTTGAAGAAAGATCTTGAGCTTATCAAGCGAGCTAAACTCTATGAGACAAACTGACAACGCGTTCTGAAGACGATTGTTGATTTTATCCTGAATGTCGTTCATCAGAGTGACATCGTCGTAGTTCAGAAAGCTGAATATTCTAGTGAATTCTGAATAGAAAGAGCTGAAGAGCTTGTTGAGCTGCTTCAGAGCGACGTATTCGCGACGACACTTTCGAATCAGGTTCTGATCTTCGTAAATTTCTTTCAGATGTTTCAGTAGCTCTGATAGTGATTGATAGAATGAGAAAGCATCAACACGACGCTTTGCATAGATTTGCTGATCAGCATCGTCTTCTAGCCTGAAAATCACATAGACAATACGAATCTTTTCAGTAGAATAATGATTCGCGTTGACATCGAGCTTGTCAGCTATTTTGATGTTTCATGTTTTTCAGGTAGAATCATCTGTTTCGATGAAGATGAGTGAATTCAAAAGCTTGACGAACTTGTGATGATCATTTTCATTTTCGTTACCAGATAGAGTAGAAGATTCTCGTTGAAAGTGAGCTTCGAAAGTCGAGCTTCGTTCAACTTCAGAGCGACGAATCGAAGCTTCTTTCTGATTGACTCGTTGTTCAGCTGACTGAGTATCTTGACGAGGCATAGATCGATCAGCTTGACGTTGTTTCGCTCTGAAGTTCAACCGCTCGCCTTGTAGCTGATTGATCTTTTTCTCTAGCTCATCATTTTTATCAAAAGCGACTTCTAGTTGTTTCGCTCTCTTTTTGTGATCGTCTTGTACAAGAAGTCAGTGTTCATTGAGTTGTAGAGTCAAGTCTCGCTGACTTCGAAGCTCGTTCAGCATATTGATAACTTCGTCGAATTGATTGCTGACTCAATGAAACAGTTGTTCTTCGATGTTTATGTTTCATGAAATGACAGCTTTCTCAGCTTCGACTGAAGCATTGATGAGTAGAAGTGAAACTTTTCTATTGACAGTGCTTCTAAGCAGGCGAGTTGTTCGAGACTCAACTGACTCAACGTCACGTGTCATGATGAGAGAAGGTAGAAGTTGTTGAGGTAAGAGTAGATGAGAGGTTGATGTTTTGAATTGATGTTTTTTGATGAGTGAAAATTCAAAGAATTTCTTGTGAATTTCAGGTAATAATTGAGTGCTTTATTCAAAGAATTTCTTGCGAATAGAATGATGAAAATGAGTGTAGAATCGAAGAATTCCTTGCGATCTAAAATGATGATGCAAATTTGAAGAATCTCTTGCAAATTTTCCTTACTGAATAGATTGTTTTGTATCATCTATTCGTCGATAGCAGAATAGTAGATGATGAGCATTTATCTAATGTTAGAGACCTGCCTAGAGCGAGTCAGATAGAAGTGTCATTTAACTAGAAGATAAATGCTAAGAAAGAAAGATAGCTACGAGAAAGAAGCTGGCTACATATGTGTGTTTCTCAGCCGACGCTAGGCCCAATAGGGACTAGTCAAGGTGACGAAGCGAGAATAGGTCTGGTAAGACTAGAAGACTGAGCCTGACAAGGCTAGAATCGTGACATTACTCATTGCATCGTCTATATATTGCATTAGCTTTTCGCATTACTCATTACATCGTCTATATACTATCTTCAAGCTATTAACAACTATTGTTGTTAATACAAACTATTCTATAAAATGTCTAGTTCGTTGACAACTTTCAATCTGTCTGACGAAAGTGTTTCGCATAGTTCATCTTCAGATAGTCTTCAGAATGAAGACTTTGCAAGTCAAGTTCAATGATCTATGAATTCTTCACATCATTCTGAAAAGATGAAGATTAGACAAGAAGTGATCAACAAAATTCAGCAGAATTTTTCACAGCTCAAGCTAAGAGAGAATAGCGAGTATGTTCAATGAACTTTGAATACAGATAGCTCTTTTCTACAATGATGATCTCAAATCTCTGTTGCTGAGAGTATTCAAAACAAGACTCAAAAAAAGATAGACAATTCGCTCTGATTCAAAAAGACTACAGACGATAAACAATTTGATATATGAAATCACTTTATACAGTTGACTTCGATTGTTGAAGAATTGTCTAAAATCTCATGCAAAATCTGCAATAAGATTATGAATCATTCTACAGCTTTTAATAACTTCAGCACGTCTGCTATGAAAAAGCATCTTGAATCAGGCTTTTGCACAGCGACAGAGCGAAAACGCAGACACTCGCAATCACAAGTTGAACTGACTTTCGAATGAGTAAGTCATCTCTGATAATGCAAATTGATAATGCAAAATTGACAAATTATTAGAAGAAAAGTCATATCGAGTTAATCTCTGTCTTCAATCAAGAGAATTGAGAAGATCAACTATGCAAGATCTTTGTTGACTTGAACTTATTCTTTCGAATCGTTGACAACGAGCAATTTCGAAAGCTGCTACGAATGCTTCGTTCAGATTTGCAGATTGTGCATTGCACAAAAATGATAACTATGATTCTCTCACACTATAAGAAGATTTGTGATAAGATCAGATTGAATCTTAAAGAGTCACAACGTGTCTCTATTGCTTTGAACGCGTGATCTAGTTCTCAAAGAGTAGCGTATCTAGAAGTGTTGATATACTGAATCGATATCAAATTTCAGTTTCATGAACATCTTATTGAATTTACGTCTCTCGATATTGAGTATATCGATCGTCAATTAATGATAGAGCTAATGAAAATCTTGAAGAACTACGCTATTAAGAACAAGCTTTTTGAGATTGTTATCAATAATGCGAGCAATAATAGTATCTTGAAAGAGAAACTTGAAAAGATCATGAGTCGTCGTGAGTTTCGATGATACAGAACACAGAATTTCATTAATTGCTTGACTCACATCATCAATCTTATGACTCAAGATTTTATTCAAGCTCTTGAATCAAAAGCAATAGCAAATAACATTATTATGCAATTAAAGAATGAGCAAATGCAAGATATTGAGACAAGCAGAGACTTATCTGTTGTGATTAAAAAGATATTGCTTCAGATGATAATGCAAAAAAGTAATGCATTTATTAATCATGTAATTAGATTCGCGCTCTGACGATAGCTATCAACGACTCTTCTCAGCGATTGCTTCGCTTCAGAGCTTTTCAAGAGCAGAATGACAACAGATTCAGAAAACTGATACAAGATATTTGCATTCGTTGAAACTTTACTTACTTGATGCTTTGTTGAGTGTATCAACTACGTGAATTTATTGATCTTTGAACAGAGAAATACTGTGAAGATTCAAAAATTGCAAAGATCAAACTCAATGAAAGTGAGTGATTCATGATTTTGCTTGTTGACAATCTATTAAATTCTTTCTATGAGTGCACTTTAATAGTGTCACGAACAATTAATATAGATATTCACTTGAGATTTTGAATATTTGATGCAATTTTCAATCATCTTGAGCAGATTGAAAAGAATATAAGAAGAAGTACTTGCTCATTGAGTGCTGTTATAGTAAAGACTTGCAAAAAAGTCTCAATCAAACTTGCAAAGTATTATGTCAAAATTGAAGACAGCAATGAAACAATATACAATCTTGCAAATATTCTGAATTCTATCATGAAGCTAAGTCTCTACAAGATTTGAGATGACAAAAACAATGAAGATACAGATCACGATGAAGAGTCTGTCAACTACAAGATCAAGTATAAGACAGAGTTCAAAAAGTATTTTCATCGTTATTATGAAGATTCAGCTGTCAATTCGAGAGCAGAAGCACAAAGAGTAAGAAGTGATGCTGATGAGATAATGCATTATAATAATGCAGTTGATCTTTTACTAACAATCTTGTAGTCTGTTGCAACTGTCAGAAGATCATTGCTTCGACAATCTCAGCGTGCTCATTCTTCTCAAGACAAAGATGATCGATATCTTTGCACTGATGTTATAGATGAGAAATATTTGATCTGACAATTTTGAAAAGACAATGCTTCGAATTTTTCTAAGTTGACGCAAATGACTAAGAATATTCTTTCATGCTCGATATTCTCAATAGATATTGAGCGAACTTTTAGTCTTGCTAGAAGAATATGTCGATGAAATCAATCACAGATGAGTTCGAAAACGATGAAACAAATAATGCTGATCAAGTATTACAATTGAACTATGAATTTGAATTCAGACGAGATTATTACTGAGTTCTGAAATATTTATTGCAGAGAGAAGAATGATGATCAAGAGATCAACGAGTCTGCTGATTCATTTCGAGTATCTTTGAAGACTGTTCTGACGCAGATTTATTCATAGATCTGCAATATCATCTCATCTATTAAAAGTCTTACATTTAGAGCAAGTACTTATTAGAAGTACAATTGAGTCAATGCACAAGAGTAATGCACAAGAATAATGCGAATATGATTTCAAGAATTACACTGTCTATCTAACTAATGAAGACAGATATTTCCTAGTCTGTCTTGAAAAACATAACATCAAGATTCATCATGAGATTCTTCATAAATTTCATATTTTTATCTTGAATGATGACGCGTTTGACATGAATTGTCATCAAGTTGATGTCTGCATAAAGCAAAATGTCAATGAAAATTCTACAACAAGAGTGATAATGTGAAAGAGTAATGCACTTACTTTTCATAAAGAAGCACATAAAGTCTTCAGTGACTTCTTGAAGAGCACTCAAGACAGAGCGCTGAATGTGAAAATCATATTGTAGCATGTTCGCTTGAGCATAATCATGCATAATCTCTTTAATCAGTCTTTCGAAGATCATTTTGAGAATGAGATTTTCTGCGATCTTCTGATATTTTCAAATTTCGCGCAGCGCAACAGTGTCTGATTTGTAGCGTCTTTTCTGTTGCAAAGCATTAGTATGTCAGTAGATAATGCATTACTCATGTGCATTATCTTTTTAGTAGTAATAGTAGATTTAAAGACTGAAGTTTCTTTGATAGCATAATGATCAGTTGAATGCATCGAGTTCTTAAACGTCTTACGTGCTGATGCACATGCTAAAAATGAACTTGTCAGCAATAAACAAGTCATATTGCATTATCAGTATGCATTATCAATAACATGCTTGCTGCATGTCATTGTTTATCAAGAATGATTGATTTGATTTATGTAAACTTGATTTTTGAAAGTATTATCTTCGAAAGTATTATTTATTGAAGCGTTGATTACTAAAACGATTCAAGAAAATATGATAGAAGAAGTGATTGAAAAATCAGAAAAGAAATTAAAGAAAATATTGAATAAGTGTTAAGAAATAAGTGTTAAGAATAATAATTAAATTTTTCTCATTGCACTCAAATTCATCTCACTTGATGAGTTTTTTCCTTACTTTTCAAAATTCTCTATCTGTTCATATTCTATCAAACTACTCAAATTTCATCAATACTATTGCATTACTCAAATGCATCATCAAGAGAACAATGCTGACTTTAACAGATACTTTTCACTCTGTTCAACAGTTCAGAAATAATTCTTTGTGAAAATTAATTCATCTCACTTGATGTTATATCTCTTACTTTCTCAAATTCTCTACAAGTTCATATTCTATCGAACTACTCAAATTTCATCGATACTGTTGCATTACTCAAATGCATTATCAAGAGAACAATGCTGACTTTAACAGATAATGTTCATTCTATTCGTAAACTCAAAGTCTATCGCAAGTTGAAATCGTGGTGAAAATTGGTTCGATGAGATCAAAGAACACTACAAGCGACAGAACAATGATCGTATAGTCATATTCAAATGATTACACAAACTAAGACAATTCAATGTTTGAAAAGAAGTGAATGAGATCGACAAAGCAGCAATGAAAGACAATGTAAGAGACGAGATAGAACAAGAGCGAAAGAACAAAGATATTCATGATAATGCATCTTAGTAATGCAATACTAGATAAAGCGCTGATCTGTTTATAGTCGAATGTGTTACGATCCTAGCTACGCACCTTCGTTGGTAGCTATGTTGGTGACTATGTTGATGACTATGTTGATGGCTATCCTGAGGACTATCGCCGATCGCTCGCCGCTAGGGCATAGACTTGTTCCGAAGCCAACCCTATTCAGGGTTAGCTTATGTTCTCCTGAGTCATATAGATAGCCGACCCTTCCCTTCTAGATACTTTCCTTCCTTAGCATTTATATACTCGTTACATTACACCCATATGACTCGCTCTATGCTGGCCCCTAACAGAATGCTTTGAATCAAAAATCAGATGCAAAGCGAATGCTGAGATTGTCGCTGAAACGATAAAGCTTTTTGATATAACTGCTGCAACATAAGATGCAAATACTACTGCAACACAAGATGTGAATACTACTGCAAAGAAAATTGCTTCGAAAGCAATGAAGATATGCATTATCTATATGCATTATCTCTCAGTTGTAGAAACTAATATCAATTTTAAAAGACAACAGACGAGCTGAACGTGAGCGAAGAAATATCAAAATTTATGATTTCTATAGTTCACTTAATTCAACAAAGAATTCTTCATCATGATGATCTGAAGAAGTTAAAGCAGATTGACGATACTAATTTTATGACAGCTTTTCAAAATTTTGCAACAAAATTCGTCACTTTCTCAACTGTCAAAGAATGAGAAATTCAGAATTCGATACATGCAATAAATTCTAATTCGAATGATCTCATCATAGTAGAAAACGATGACGCAGAGATGTGCTATGAAGCAAAGAAGAATGAGAAGAAACTACAACATAATGAATATGAGATAATCAATAGTGAGAAGAAAGAAAATAATGAAAGTGAAAAGAAAATAATAGAGCTGTTCAACTAGTCACTAGCGAACAGCGCTTATCTTACTTTTTAAGTTCTAATCATAATTCATAATCTTATAAATTCATAGTGCATTATCTTTTTGCATTATCGTGAAGAGTGTTCGATAGAAAGTCATGATGAAAATCATGAAGTCTTCATGATGAAGACTGTTTGATCAAGCTATTTACATCTATCTAATATCTTGTCGAGTCGAGTCGAGTTGTTGAGTCAAGCTTTTCAACTTGATTCGAGTTCTCGAATTCAACTTCTCAACTCGACTTGACACTTTTTCAAAAAAATTTCAACTTAACTCAACACTTTTCGAGTCGAGTACTCGACTTGACGCGATTAGTCTACTGATCACGTAGATCACATGAAGCAGATTCTCAAGAAATTAAGAAAGTTCAAGCTATATGCTAGCTTAAAGAAGTGTGAATTCTTCATCACTAAAGTGAACTTTCTAAAATTTGTCATATTCATCGAGAGTGTTTCGATGAACTCAAGTAGAATAGACATCATCAAAACGTGATTCAGATCAAAGATGTATCAAGAAATACAAGTTTTTCTGAGATTCATCAATTTCTATCAACGTTTTATACATCACTACTTTCAGATAGCAGAGTCTTTAACAGAACTGCTGAGAGATAGTGTAAAAGATGTAAAAATGAGTTCATTCATATGATTGAACGAAGCGAAACAAGCTTTTAATCAGCTTCGCGACGTCTTTATGAAAACATCTATTCTAAGACACTTTGACTCAGAGCGACATATATGCATCGAGATCGACGCATTTAATTATGCAGTCGCGAATATTTTATCTCAGTCAGATGACGAAGATCAGTGACATTCAATTGCATTCTGATTCAGAATGATGATAGACGTTGAAAGAAACTATGAGACACATAATCAGAAGTTTCTAATCATAGTAGCGATGTTTAAACATTGACAACACTATGTGAAAGACAGTTATCATACTGTTAAAGTTCTGACTGATCATAATAATTTGAAGAGTTTTATGAACGTTTGAAAGTTAAACGAAAGACAAGTCAGATGAGTCATGAGATTGTTGATCTGCGACTTTGAAATAGCACATAGATCAGAAAAGACAAACTCAATCAATGTGTTATCAAGATGATTTGACTATAAGAGTGAGAACATTTCTGCAAATCATTTGCTGCTCACTCTGCAGCGAAAGCTGACTAGAATAGAAAGCTTAAATAGCTTTATATTCATAGCGATCAGAGAACTATACTGTATACAAGTGATTAACGATGTCGAGAAGACATTCATTCACAGTATAAGTATGAACAAATATTCAGCAGAACATGTCAAAAGCAGACTGCAAGATGAAACTCACTGATGAACATGAGTGATTAACGATGTTGAGAAAATGTTCGTTCACAGTGTCAGTGAACGAAGATATTCAGCAGAACATGTCGAGAGCAGACTGCAAGATGAAACTCACTGATGAACATGAATGATTAACGATGTTGAGAAAACATTCGTTCACAGTGTCAATGAACGAAAATATTTAGCGAAACATGTCGAAAGCGAATCGCAAGATGAAATCTATTGTACATGAATGATTAACAAAGTCGAGAAGATGTCTGTTCACAGTGTCAGTGAAAACATGAGTACGTGTTCAGCAATGCATGTCAGAAGTATGCTGCTGAGAGTCATGATTTTAGCAGTGCAAGAAACGCATTTAGACGAAGTACATTTCTTGAGAAGTAGAATCTCTCAACTCGAATCAACAACTTCGAAAAGCACAAACATTGAAACGTCAACTCATAGAGATTGCAACGTAGCTGAGAAACAGCTTAATTTTGTTGCTGAAACTGTTGATTGCAAACAACTCATTTCACGTGCAATTGTCAGAGTACTGACAATTCATGAAACAACATATGACTTCAGTAGTAAATTTGTAGTCGAGCTCATCAAGATTTTACAGCAAGAAAATGAATTTGCTGTGAGACTAAAAGCAGACGAAACGATGAATATATGAAAGAATGATGTCGAAGCTTGAACATTGAATAGTCAAGAAATGATAGAGTACAATGAATCATTGTATGTTTCAGAAGATCTTTCTGTCAGAGAAGAGTTATTAAAATGTCATCATGATGATTCATTAACGAAGCATTTTGATGCTGACAAGATCAGCGAGTTATTAGATCGCAAATATTACTGAAAAAGTATGATCAAGAATGTCAAAGAGTATATAAATACTTGTGACATTTGTCAGAGAGTAAAGATGAAACGTCATCTATCATATGATGAGTTGAGATCGTTATCTCAATTCACAGATTCATGAAAAGAAATCACTATGAATTTCATAACAGATTTGTTGTCTAGTAAATGAAAAAAAGTCATGTATAACTTGATTCTTGTGATAGTTGATCATTACACGAAGATGACGCATTATCTGTCTACAAAGAAGACTCTGACTGTCGTAGAGTTAGCAGAGTTGTTCTTTGAGCAGATTGCTTTAAGATATGAGATATCAAATGATATAATTATCAATAAAGATAGTCTATTTATCAATGCGTTCTGATCAGAGATTTGCTATCATGCGAAGATGAAATGATGACTAAGCATCGTCTTTCATTTGCAAACAGATGATCAGACAGAATGACAGAATCAAACGCTGAAACATTATTTATGAGTATATTGTTTTGAAAAGCAAGACAACTGAGCTATGCTTCTACTCATAGTTGAGTTCATGTATCATCAGGCAAAGCACTCTTCGTTGAGCTGTAGTTTCTTTAAAGTCATGTATGATTACAAGTCAATCTTGAACATACACATCGAGAACGATGCTATGAAAGAAGAAGTGTCAGCAGCAAAAGAACATGTTGAAATGCTGCAAGATGTACGAAACATGTTGACACAATAATGACAAAATGCGATCGATGCTCAGACAAAGTACTATAATCAAAAACATAAGTCTAAGTTCTTTAATATTAATGATTTAGTCATGCTATCAGCAAAAAATCTGAAGCAGAAAAAGTTGAGCAAGAAGCTATCAAATAAGATGATAAAGCTCTTTCATATACAAGAACTTATAAATAAGCAAACGTATTATCTTGATCTTTCGATCATTTATAGAGTTCATTCTGTCTTTCATGTATTTCTTTTAAAGTTATATAATCGTAGACTAAATGATAACTCTATACTCGATTATTTTGTACTCAAGCTTATTGATGATGAGCAAGAATGAAAGATAGAAAAGATTCTACAGAAGTGAAAAAGAAAGAAAATCTTATATTATAAGATACAATGAAAAGAATATTTCATTGAATATGATCAATGAATATTGAGCGAAGATATGAAAGATGTCTTGAAGCTTATAAAAGCTTTCGAAATGAGGCTGAAACGTGAGCGAAAAGCATAATCACTCACTTTCAAGCATAAACTCATTATTAGAAAAGAAGAATCACTGTATTATGATAGTTTCGCTCTTTAATGAGACGATCACATATGTAAATCAACAAACAGAGAGAAAAAGCGCAAAAATGCTCAAACGCGCTCAACAAGAGAGCGCAATCATCATGACACAATAAACATCACTTCATCAAACATCTTTCACACAAGACAAGATTGCAAACTTCTTCTTTTCTTTTATTGTCAGATTTACATTAAGACGCGAAGATAAAGATTCAAAAAATGACAGATTGTGCTAAAATATATCAGAATAATTAGAAACGTTGACAAAACGATATATAATCAAGATTGAACATATCACAAAGCGCTTTACATTCAGAATTTCTCTGACAATATCATTGACAATTATCATCTCTTTGAGAATGAGTTTTTGAATCTTTAGAAGCTCAAGTTTGTAAGCTCTCTTGAAACAATTCTTCACACAAGTTGTTGTTATCAACTTCTTGTAAAGAATTTTCTGATGAGCAGTGAATGTCTTCAGAGCGATGTTCTCTTCTTCACTCTCAATCGCACTATCATGAATATTCTGCAGACGAAAGAATTCATTGACAGTCAAAATGCAGATGTCAAAAATCTAAACATTGAATCATGAGTGTTTAGCAAATGTATCAGATAAGTATACTCACTGTGATACAAAAACTCTCATTACTCGCATAGCGAGCACACTTCTTGTACATTGTCTTTCTTTGAAAGATGACATCACATCGCAATGCTCTATTCTTGATGTGTAGAACTCAAGCACACTTTATACAAATCACTCTATCTAGAATTTCGAAATCAGCAACACTTCTTTCGCTTATTTTCACAATTGACAGCTGAAAAGCATTAATAATGACATTAAGAAGTGAAATAAGCGAATCTTATCATCGTTTTTCGATTTCGCAAAGTCTGTGAGTTCAACAAGATCGTTGACGAAGCGTCAGCAATCATTTCTTTTCTCATTGTCTTTCAAATTTTCTCTTCAATAGCTGAGATATACTCGAAAGTTTAAATAGTAGAAGTGATGAGCTTTCGATCAGAATTTGACAACGTCTGTATCATCACAAGCAATTCAGCATCAGCAACATCAGCAGCATCATGATTATCATGTCTGATCAATGTCTTTTGAGCAAACTTATGATATTGTTAGTCGCAGTAATAGTCGTGAAATTTCAAGTTGTAACATCACTTACTTTCATAATAATCTTAACTTAAGCATCAGTCAACTTCATCATCTTATGACTCTCTTTGAGCATCGCTGCGCATTCACGACTCATGATTTAGATCTCTTACTCTTACTATACAAATATACTCAAAGTTTGTCAAAAGTAATTACACAATGATAAAGATATGATCATGATTGAAAAAAGATGAAGTTAAAGAAAATGAGAAGTTAAGAAGAACTGAAAGAGCGATAAACAAATCAACAATTATTATTCATTCTTGTCTACATTCTATCGTCTCAACAACATCATTTACTTGAAAAATAAACAATGTTTATGTGTTATCTACACGTCATCATTGCTGTCATCTACATCAACTACACATCACATATACTATTTATAATGTCATCTATACGCATTATAATTGAAGATGAATCATCATTCAATTAAAAGTTTCTCTTTTTCTTGTTTTCTCACAGAGATTTGAAGATTTTTATCGAGAGCTTCTAAAGTGAATCAATGAGTGTGCATCATCGTTTATCAGAGTAAACAAAGACATTAATTATTGAGATTGAGAATGAACTCACTTAAAAGAAAAGACAATTGTCATGATGAATTGACACATAAAGATTAGATCAGAGACTAAAGTCAGAGACTGAGTCAAAGATCAGATCTGAGTTAGCTCTGAAACTCTATGACTTTGTCAAGACATTGTTTAAACTACGTCATATCTTTGACTTAATATGTCATGAGTTATGTCGTGCTCAACTTGACAATTCTTGACAAACTTTCTATAGTTGATTGATTCTCTCAAGTTATTGAGAGCTTCTTAATAATTAGCTCTATCATAATATATACTTATTCTGTGCCTGCTTAGAATATCACATTGTCATATCACTTTTATAGACTTCGTCTATTCATCTAATAGATCGAGTCATCATACACAGACATTCTCATCAAGAGTTTACTTAAGCATCATGTGTTGAATAAAAGTTATAAATTCATTACTGATAACATAGTATCAATTTTATTGTTTCGACGACGTGAAGTCATCATGTAATCAATGAGTGATTTTCTCTTTCAGAGAATTTTGTTTATTTGATACATATAACATAGTTTTTCTCATGAGTTGAATCTAAATCAATGTCACAAGAATGTATGAATTCAAATAAAAAATCAAATCAAATCAAACAAGTGAGAATATTATTGAAAATGAACAGTAAGACTAGTGTTGCAAGCATATCTTGTTACTCTGAATTAGTCTAACATAGATTGTATTAAACTATCATAAACTAGTATAAAGCTGATGTTGACACGTTAGTGATTTAGCACGTCTTCGTGAGTATAAGACTCTTGACATGTTTTATCTTCTTTCTTCTTTAGCTTTGAACTTCTAGTTAGAATACACTCATATGATTCGCTTTATGCAGACTCATAACATTAGTTCAAAGCTCATTAATCTTGCTATCAACGTGTAAATGATACAAAAACAAGCTACACAATCAACTTAATCAGAAGTTGAACTCAGAAATTTTGACAGCAGAATTAAAACTCAAGCTCAGAAAGCTTGATAGAAATCAGAAATTTCTAAAGAAGAATCTTGATTTGAAATCAGAAATTTCGATAGAATCAAAATCAAAGAACATAAACGCGTTGCTCTTGATTAACTCTTTATTGAGTTCATCATCAGAAATCAGAAATTTCAGCAGTACTTGAACTCAGAAAGTTCGATAGAGTACTAGTCGTTGCTCAAACTCAGAAAGTTCAATAGAGTAACATCAGAATCTCGATCAGCAATTTTCTACTCATACAATGATTAAAAGCACAAAATCAGAATCAGTGAGCATTGCTCGCTATGACTTTCAAAATGTTAGAAGAGAATCACTTTTATCATAGAATCGAGCAGCATCAGAAGAAGAGAAAGACATGAATGCAATGTCAAACACAGAAGAAAAGAACACGAATGCATTGCTTTTTGTCTACGAAATGATCAAGATCAGCATCAATGAAGAGCTGAATGCTTGAATAACAGCTAACGAAACAGATGATATCATCATCTTTATCAAGTACATGCTTCATCAGCATGACATTGAAATCAAGATTCACAATGATATGATTCAGATGTTAGAAGATGTTAATGAGATAAACATCATGTTGAAGATTACGCAGACGCGTCTGCAGAAAGAGATGAAAGACAAGAACGTAATTATACATCATTTAGAAACTGCATCAAGTCGACAAAGCACTTCAATCTTTGAAGATCATTTCTTGAAATCAATCAAGTTATTGAATTCATCTCTGTTTGAAAATTCAACGCAGAATGTAGACAATTGACTGTTTTGAATGCAAAACAAGTTGAAAATAAACAAGAATCATTTTTCTATTGAAGAGTTGAAGATTGCATACATTGAAAGTTGAGTCAGTGAAGCTGCGATCAAACATATTGCATCTTGCATGCAAAATATTGTTAGGGGCCAGCATAGAGCGAGTCATATGAGTGTAATGTAACGAGTATATAAATGCTAAGGAAGAAAAGTATCTAGAAGGGAAGAACCGGCTATCTATATGACTCAGGAGAACATAAGCTAACCCTGAATAGAGTTGGCTTCGAAACAAGCCTATGCTCTAGCGGCGAGCGATCGGCGATAGCTCTCAGGATAGTCATCAACATAGTCATCAACATAGTCATCAACATAGCTATCAACGAAGGTGCGTAGCTAGAATCGTAACATTATCTCCCCTCTTCAACGATTCATGTTCGCATGAATGTATTTTCTTAGCCTTGTGTAGAATCGAAATGCCTATTGTAGCAGGCTCACTATGCGAGGTAGAAGTGCCATTGAAGCAGGCTCACTAGTTGCACGCGAACGAGTCGGCAGATCGGTTCACTGATAGATAGGGCGATGTGAGTAGGTAGATCATCGCATTGACGGAAGGTACCATTGTAGCAGGCTCACTAGTTGCACGTGAATGTATGATCAGGTTCACTGATGAGTAGAGCGATGAGAGCGAGTAGACCATCGCATTGACGATGCCATTGAAGCAGGCTCACTGGGGATTTGCTCCTCGAGATAGAGACTTCACGCAGTTCTATGACTGACCTCGTTTGATTGTTCAACAAATTCGAAGAATTTCTTGCGAATCTGAATGAACGGTTAATTCGCTGATCTTTGACCTAGTCGAATGGTTTCAATCGTTTGTTTATACTTGTTACGATCCTAGCTACGCACCTATGTTGGTAGCTATGTTGGTGGCTATGTTGATGACTATCGCCGGCCGCTCGCCGCTAGGCTATAGGGTTGTTCCGAGGCCAACCCTATTCAGGGTTAGCTTATGTTCTCCTGAGTCATATAGATAGCCGGCTCTTCCCTTCTAGATACTTTCCTTCCTTAGCATTTATATACTCGTTACATTACACCCATATGACTCGCTCTATGCTGGCCCCTAACAATACTCGCTGATCAGCGCACGAGTTCGAATCTTTTGTTTATCCTCGCTGAATCAGCTCACGAGGGGAGAAAGATGAGTGCTGCTGCACGAACGCAAGCCGCTAGACCAAAGTCGATAGAGAATTGAAGAACTACTAGCAGAAGCATTCGAAAGAATCGATGCAGATTATTTCACTTCGCCTGTAACGAAGAAGCATTTATATAATGTTAGAGGTCAGCATAGAGCGAGTTATATGAGTGTAATGTAACGAGTATATAAATGCTAAGGAAGAAAAGTATCTAGAAGGGAAGGATCGGCTATCTATATGACTCAGAAGAACATAAGCTAACTCTGAATAGAGTTGACTTCAGAACAAGCCTATGCCCTAGCGGCGAGCGATCGGCGATAGCTCTCAGAATAGTCATCAACATAATCATCAACATAGTCATCAACATAGCTATCAACGAAGATGCGTAGCTAGAATCGTAACAAATATCTTCTTGAACTCATTTCTAGAAGTTAAAGAAGTGCTATTGATTATTAACAAGATGTACGATGATTTCAATCATTATCACACGACTCAACAACAGTATTTGAAGTTGTATCAGAACAAGATCTTCTTTCATGAATTTTGAATAAAATTTCAGAGATTTAATGCAGAACTAAAGTACAATAACGAGACTTTACTAAACGATCTTCAGCATAAGATCAGCTCAGATCTTCAGCGAGCAACGCTTAATGAATAAATCACGAATTTGAATGAGTTTGTCAACATCTGCATGCAAGTCAATGTTAAATTAACTGAATTGAACGCTTGATCAGTCATCAAAGCATCAGCGACTCAAGCTGCTCGCTCTGTCTCTAGCACATCGACTACTCGATTCACGTCATCAGTCTCTTCATGAAAGAGACTCAGAAGATTGAATCTCAATTCTATTCAGAAAGAGTTGTTTAAGAAAGAACTTTACTTCAAATGCAAGAAGTCAGAACATAAAGCATATGACTGTTTCAAAATGACTTAAGTGCACAAGATTATTACGAATTTGAAAAATGATTTGTCTTCGTCAAAGTAGTGACTGAGAGCGATATACTCATATTTTGTTTCATCAGCATATCTGATGATTCATTTGATTTCAAGTCATTCACTGTTGATATCATCTTGAGTAGTTTAGAAAAGATACTCAGATTTTTTGCTCTGATAAATACTGAAATCATTAACATGATTTTCATTGATGAATCTTTGATGTTCGAGCTATGTAAATGCTTTAATATTCAGTCAATATCACTGTCAACATCAAAGTTGATTCAATCGTATGATGAAACTTCTGATTGAAAGTCAATTACACACGCTCTGTATACATTGATCATGATACAAGAACATAAGAATGAAATGATGTTTTTATTGATAACTCATCTAGAACAGCACAAGATAATCATTGAAAATCTCTGATTGAAAAGAAATCAGATTTTGATAGACTCTGCAAATGATTGATTAATATTCTCATTAAATATTTAAACATCAAAATCTGTTGTTTCAAAAACAAGCAGTCAATCAGCATTTCACAGATTTGAATCAAGCGAGATTTGTGAAATGAAACGAAAGAACTTGAACTCAATAATTACGTTGACAATCATCTTGAAGCGACTCACGAACTTGAAACTAGTGAATCAGTTCATTGAATCTGTTTAATTCATTGAATTTGTACTCATATGAAAGCAAAGCACTCAAGTTGATCTCGATCAACTTCGTCTCTTTCAGTCAATTGAGAAAAAGAGACTCGTCAATATTGTCATGATCAAAGTCGTTGCATATCAAACTCTAGTCAAGAATAAGAAGATCAAGATCTTCTTTTTGATCATTAGTGAAATCAACAAAGCGCTTAACTCAGTCAAAGATTTCACGAAACTGAATAAAATGATCTTTGTCATGTCATTAAATGAACTGAAGAAGAAGCTTTCAATAGTTTATCATGATTTTCTGAACGTTTTTGATAAAGAAAAGACAACGCAGTTGCTCTTGCATCAATCATACGATCATAAGATTGAATTAAAAGAAGAAAGTCAACTTTCTAAAAGTCAATTGTACTCTATGTTGAGTCACAAGCTACAGAAGATCAAAGAGTATTTAAAAGAAAATTTGAAGAAGAAGTTCATTACGCTCAGTAAAGCTTCTTTTGCTTCGTTAATACTATTTGTTGAAAAGAAAGATGATAGTTTTTGCTTTTGCATAAACTATTGAAAACTGAATGCTCTGATCAAAAGAAATCGTTATTCAATACTCTTGATAGACGAAGTACTAGCTTGAATTCAAGGCAGTAAGTATCTGACTTGACTCAACATAATCATCACGTTCAATAAACTGCGCATGAGTTTAGAAAGCGAGAATTTAACTACTTTTGTTACTTTCTTTGACGTTTACAAGTATAGAGTAATGCTCTTTGAATTGACTAATGAATTTGCGTCTTTTCAACACTATATCAACGATGTATTGTTTGAATGTCTGCATAAATTCTGTCAAACATACTTGAATGATATTCTCATCTACAGTAAGACATTGAAAGAACATAGAACTCACATGAAAGAAGTGCTAGACAAGCTTCATGAAGTCAATCTACAAATAAACATAAACAAGTGTGAATTCAAGATTCAGAAAATCTCGTTTCTTGAACTACTGATATTCATTAATGATCTACGAATGAACTTTTGAAAAGTAAATGTGATTCGAAGCTAAGAAGTGTCGTGATCGTTGACTCATATGCAGATCTTCATTGACTTCTGCAATTTCTATCGACGATTCATAAAGAACTTCTCAAAGATCATTCAACTCATAATAAAGCTGACTTGAAAAAATCATTTCTTTGAATGAACAAAGATCTGTCAGACAATCTTTGAAGAACTAAAGTAACAAATGATGACAGTTCTCATTCTGAAGCATTTTGACTCGATCAGAAAAGTTATTTTGAAAATCAATTTCTTGAACTATGTCAATGATGAAGTATTGTCTCAGTATGACGATGAAGACATTCTACATTCAGTGATTTTTTATAGCAAGAACATGATTCTTGCAGAATGCAACTACGAGATCTATGACAAAGAACTGCTGATCATTATTCGCTGCTTGAAGCATTGACACTCTGAATTGAAATGTACAAATATTTTGATTAAGATCTTCATCAATCATCTGAATTTGAAGTACTTCATGATCATCAAAGAACTGACTTGACAACAAACTAAATAAGCTGAAAGATTATTTGAATATAACTTCAAGATCATATATCAGTCAGAAAAACAGAATTTGAAAGTCAACATGCTGATCAGAATGTCAGACGTTAAGTTGATTGAGACAAATGATGATTAAAAGCTATATCAGCATCAGATGTTATTGTCAGAAAGTAAGTTTGAATTGCAGTCAATAGAAGTTAATTAAGAAGATGATCAGAAATATGACTCAGATCTGACTTAAATCTTGCTCAGATTTGACTCAGAGTTGAAACAAGAATCAAAGATTAATGAAGATTCAATCGAAGAAGTGATTTCTATTCAGAATCAAATTATAGTTGAAAATTGAACGAATCAACTATGTATTGATATTCAAGCAGCTCTGAAACAGAACAGAAGAATCTGTTAAAATATTGATTTGAACAACTGCAGAGTACTTGATGAAGTACTCTGAAAAGATGATAGACTATAAATTTCTCAGTCAATGATCATTCAATTAATAAGAAAAGCACATGATCTTTCAATCAATGATCATTCTGATATGAATTGAACATTAGACTTGTTGAGATAATCATATTGCTGATCGAAGATGAGAATGATGATTAAATGCTACATTCAAAACTGTTATGTTTATCGTAGATCAAAAGCATCGAGAGATCGAATCAATGAACTGCTGAAATCATTGCTCATACTCAAGCAGCAATGACAGAACATATCATTAGACTTCATTATTGATCTATCAAAAAGTGATGAAAACAACGCGATTCTGACAGTCATAAATTAATTGTCTAAGAAACAACATTATATATCATGTTGATCAAATGACGAAGAAATCTTTGCAGAACAAACAGTCAAGCTACTGTTAATATGAGTCTTCAGAACTCATGAACTATCAAGATCAATAGTGTTCAATCATGATTCATAATTCATATCAATTGTTTGAAAGTCTTTATGTCTGAGACTTGACATTAAGATGAAACTATTCACAAACTATTATTTGCAGATTGATGATCAAACAGAAAGAGTGAATCAGAATGTGAAATGATATCTACGAAGCTATTGCTTATATATGCAAGATGATTGATTCATCTGATTATTTATGACTGAATTCATCGATAACAATGCTATTTCATCATCAATTGAACAGTCAGCGTTCTTTCTGAATAAAAGCTTTCACTCTCGTATGAGCTTCGATTTGAATTCAACTGAATATGAGATCACTTAAGCTAGAATCGAAGTGAGCAAAGTGAAGAGTATATTCAAACACATGAAACGATCACTAGCATTGATCAAGCAAGCATTAACAAGAGTCAGAGTCACAATGAAAAAACAGATTAATAAGCATTGAAAGAAAATGATTTACAAGATAAATGACATGATGTTTCTAGATTCTAGAAACGTTATGATTGCAAAATCATCAAAGAAACTAAACAATAAAATGCTAGAATTTTTCAAGATTCTGATCAAGATTGAACATGTATATTGACTGAAATTATCATCAATAATGAAGATTCATTCAAAGTTCATCTTGAATCTGCTACAACTGAATTCAAAGAACTCTCTGAAAGAACAATGAAATGAGTCGTCTGATTTTATAGTGATGAATGACGAAGATGAATGAAAAGTGAAGAACATTTTGAACTTCAGACACTACAAACAATGATTACAATATCATGTCAATTGAAAAGAATACGACGTCAATCTACATTGATACAACGTCAATGAAAATGAGTTCAAGAAGTATCAGAAGATTGTAAATGACTTTCATGAATGAGATTTGAATAAGTCAAGATAAAAATCAAAAGAAAGATCAATTAAACTGCAGCAATGAGAACATTACTAAATGAAGAGAGAAAGTAATGTTGCAAGTGTGTCTCATTACTTTAAGTTAGTCTAACATAAATCATGTTAAACTATCATAAACTAGTATAAAGCTGATGTTGACACGCTAGTAATTTAACACATCTTCATAAGTATAAAACTCTTGATGTGTTTTATCTTCTTTCTTCTTTAGCTTTGAACTTCTAGTTAGAATACACTCATATGATTCACTTTATGCAAATTCATAACAATTAACTTTATTCTTTGAAGAATTATTGTGATTGTGATTGTAATTCATACATTCTTGTGACATCAATTTAAACTCAACTCATGAGAAACTTTATGCTATTTATATCGAGTGAATAAAACTCTCTGAAAGAGAAAATCACTTGTCATTTATATGATTACTTCACGCAGTCAAAACAATGAGATTGACACTGTATTATTAAGTAATAAATCTATAGCTTTTATTCAGCATGTAATGCTCAAGTAAATTCTTGATGAAAGTGTTTATGCTGTTTAATTATGACACATCATCTTTGTTTTGCTCTTCATTAATGATATTTTATACAACGATGTTTCAATTCAATTCTCAATTCAAAAATGAAAGATGTTTTCTTTGCATTCATGATGCTCATGATTATAACATATGTAGAGCTGTGTTCTTTTACTTAATGATTATCACTCATTGAGCAGAAAAATATGTGATGAAAGAAAGATGCACATGATGAGAAATGTTAGGGGCCAGCATAGAGCGAGTCATATGGGTGTAATGTAACGAGTATATAAATGCTAAGGAAGGAAAGTATCTAGAAGGGAAGAGCCGGCTATCTATATGACTCAGGAGAACATAAGC
>JAABUI010000747.1_pt1 | contig 21820 bp, 18 predicted proteins | sample 5559111 | NCBI WGS metagenome assembly JAABUI01 (sample SAMN10711870, study PRJNA513365) | rock metagenome | isolation source: Antarctica rocks | place: Antarctica: Victoria Land, Buttleship Promontory
ATGGTGGCCAGCATTGCCGTGATGCCCTCTTGAAAGGCTTTTGAGCAGCAAAGCTTGCATTGACTCTGATGTTTTGTCTGTATTACCGCAATTGACAGACAGAACCTGCACTGCAGTCACATGTTGCGGCTAGCGGGCCGAATTGAGCTCTCGATGGACTCGATGAGGTGGGAGGGTGGTTGGTGGAAGCGAAGGATTGATTGAAATGAGGCTACTCGTGCGAATCTCTTAGCCGTGGATTGTGGACGCTTTGATTGGTAGGATCTAGAACTCGGGCTATATCTCATTCTGTCGCTATTAATACACTTTTCTGCCACTAGCTTGAAACCGTCCATCTCTGCTCCACTCCTCAGTCCTCTCTTTTTAGAAACCCACCCACCTTCCACGCTAGGCTTGTCCATACTATATGGTCGCTACTGAATCCACGTGCAAAGCGCCTCAATAGCAGCGACAGATTTCCTGCAGGCTTCCAGCGGTCGAGCGGGCGTAACCACAGCCTTCTCCTACCCCAGCGTAGGACAGATTTCTCGAGTACCACCGACTTCGAGTACACCTGCGACCTTCGTCAGATCCGTCTGTTATCTGGCGATCTAAGAAACCGCGTCTGCCATCATGGGCAGGAGGAAGATTGAGATCAAGGCGATCAAAGATGATAGAAATCGTTCTGTGTAAGTCGAAAAGTGTCCCTAAGACGCGCAAACAAAGAAACACCCGCAGCGACAACAGTGAAAAAGGCGACGTCACCCTCTGAATCGGAAACGCAAAGCTCGTTTGATGCTTACTGCACCTGCCTGTCTATAGCTGTCATGTGCTGATCAATTGATACAGGACTTTCCTCAAGCGCAAAGGCGGGCTGTTCAAGAAGGCTCACGAGCTCTCCGTGCTTTGCTCTGTAGATGTTGCCGTCATCATTTTCGGTCATAACAAAAAGTTGTACGAGTACTCCTCCGGTGACATACAAGAGACTATTGGGAGATATCAATATGTGCGCATCTTGGAATGGAGTGGTATTCAGCGACTGACGTTCCATAGTATGGGGGACCACACGAGCACAAAGGGCCTGCGGATTTCAATGGTGGTGGAATGGATGAAGACGATGAAGATGATATGGGGACACCACCACTCGAAGATCATATGCCTCGTGAACATAGCTTGCCACCACACTTGCAGAACCCATCCAGTTACATGAGAACGGCGTCTCCACCAGTTGCCAATGGCGCCCCATATCCTCCGAGACAACATACTCCACAAGCGCAGATGATCTCCCGCCCAGGTTCAAGGAACAGTGGCGTAAGTAACGTACGTCGGTCGAGCACCAACCTTGGTCCTTCTCATCTGCAGCAAGTCAGTCAAGCTCCCCAAAATCAAAACGGGTATGCTTACATGCGCGCTCCACCAATGCACAACTACCAGGCTGCACACGGTATGCCAGTTGCACCTCATCATCCTCAGCAGCCAAATCCACAACCCCAGTACTACAGCCAACACCAACCCCAACCACCTGCCTCACATCCTCAAGTCCAGCAAGTGTACATGCAAGAGCAGGGTCAGAGAAGACAGTCTTTACCACCGACACTCGCGCAGCATGATCGCCAGCAGCAGCAACAGCAACACATGCCATCCCCTCCACAACCGGATCGTGACCACCAGACCCAAGATGACCAATCTAACCGCCTCCAAAAGCCCGCACCCACCAAATCTCGAAGCATCTTCACTCCTATCGATGACAGTAGATCCATGCTAGCTCAACACTGGGGTATCGGAAAGTCTACAAACGAACCCAAACCAGACATCAAACGTGAGCGAGATTCCGAGGGAGACCAATCGTTCAATCAAGTACAAAAGCCAACACCAGCCCCACCAAGACCGCAAAAACAGACCCCCGCCCCAACGAGATCGAATTCTTCCGAGTTCGTACCACCGTCACGTACGAGCACTGCTCAATCCAACGCAAAACGGCCAAGGCTCAAGGTACAAATCCCTGAGGAGCAGTCAGATGCAGACAGCGCCACAGCGGAGTCTTCACCTCAGCAGTCGGGCGCTACCCCAGCAAAAGCGAACACCGAAGCTAGTCATTCCTCCGGTACCAACATCGTCCTACCACCACCATCTCCGAGCACGAGTGCCATACTCAGCGCAGGAGCATCAGGCCCCCCAAATCCTTTCGCTCGACCGCATCCCCCTTCGCAACAAAACAGCCAATCCTACAACAGCAATAACAACATAGATACGCCGATGTCAGCACTACCGTCCCGCTTTGTCGCCGATGCCCTTCTTCCTTCACCTGGATCCTTCTATCCGGAATGGGGTTTTGGTCGATCAGGAGAGCAGAGCAACATGCTTCCGAGCCCTCTGAACTTCTCTACGCCGGTGGTCGGTGGGCCCACTTTTCGAGATGAGGATGGAGACAGGAAGAGAAAGAGCCCTGAGCAAGACGGAAATGAGGCTGCTAAGAGAGTGAAGACGTGATGAAATTCTGTACCAGCATTGATGGCATACTCATGACATCTCCAATGGGAACCGGCGGTTTGGCATACATTGAGATGTGTACTACGATGCGATGCAGTTTGGTCTTGAGATACCCAGACTCCACGCTCGCTTTAGCGGATTTTCCCCATGTTTCCCTTCTTGAAATACACTTTACCCGGTACGCTGGGCCCTGTAAGCACATTTGATTGAAATGAGAAATTCAAACGATTCCAAAGTTCCTACGACCCTCACAGTGAACCCAGAATAACGTAGAATGTAAACAATATAGGCTGTTATGTCTACATGTAGACGAACGCTTCACCGGTATCTAAGAACTGCTGAAACTTGCCCACCCTAGGGCTTGACCCATCGAACAGGCGGACCCGAGGGACTATCGACCTTGCTCTACTGAAATTCTCAACGCTCATCGTGAGTGTTCGCGATTACTCCTCCGTTGAGACAATGTAAGACAGGTTCTATCGTATGATCCAGAATGTCTGATGTTGTTGTCACAATATCGATGAACCGGAAAAGGTTAGTTCTAAGAAATGCCGAGACTTGAGTCCGAAAGTCCATGACGAGCCGAGCCGGCTTTAGTCAAAGTCCGAGATACCGTCATTCAATTATTTTTATACACTACGAATGCCGCATTCATCTGGGATCACATCATGAGGCTGCGACCAGCTGCAATGAAACACTGCTGACCGCCCAGAACAACTGTATTTTTGGTCTTGGTACGACTACACCCAAAGCCTTTTTGCCATCGCCGTTCGAAGTAGTCGATTGTCATGGCTTCAACAGCCCAAGAACCTTCGCAGGCGGAGCGCCTAGAGGCTGTCGCAGAGGCAACTGTCGCAGGCCCTGGAGCCACAGATAAAGAAGTTGCTGGTGATCCTCTTTCTGAGAAGCCTGCCAACAGCTCGAGCTCCAATTCTTCTGAGGCGGCCGCAGAGCAGAATGGAGCAAAGGAAGCACAGGCAAAGCCAGAGCCACCGCGACGAAGCGCTGGCAAAATCGCATTGATCATGGGCTCCTTGTGTGTGAGTAATATGCACTCTGAAATCGTAAAGAGGTTTCTTACTGACGGAGTTCCCAGACTGCTGTCTTCCTCGCTGCTCTCGACATTGTGAGTCTTTAGTGGCTCCCATGCGCTTTATTCGCTAAGTTCCTCCCAGACTATCGTTACAACAGCTATTCCCACTATTACCGAGCGTCTCGATGCGTCTGGGGCCGACTACACATGGATAGGGTCTGCATACCTGATAGCTGCGGCAGCGGCAGTACCTACATGGGGAAAGTTCAGTGACATATGGGGACGGAAACCCGTCATCCTGGTCGCCAATGCTGTTTTCTTCTTAGGATCGCTGATTGCGGCTCTAAGTATCAATATAAAGATGCTGCTTGCTGCTAGAGTAATTCAAGGGGCTGGAGGCGGAGGTCTTGTCGTCTTGGCTAATATATGCATCAGTGATCTCTTCAGCATGAGGTATGATCTCCTCACACCAAGGTCTGATTTTTACTGAAAGCATTGCAGAGAGCGAGGGAAATATTTCGGAATGATTGGCGGTGTCTGGGGTGTAGCAAGTGCTGTCGGTCCTGTACTTGGTGGCGTCTTCACGCAAAAAGTGTCTTGGCGTTGGTGTTTTTACATCAATCGTAAGTCTATGCAATTTGTAATCGCTTGTCTCAAATTTCCATCTAACATATGTATAGTCCCATTTGACGGAGTCGCCTTTGCCATTATTCTATTCTTGCTCGACATCGAAACCCCAAAAACTCCCATCTTGGCCGGTCTGAAAGCCATCGACTGGACTGGGGTTGTATTGATTACCGGAGGAACGACCATGTTCCTCCTCGGTCTCGAATATGGTGGCGTCAACTTCCCATGGTCCTCAGCCACCGTCGTATGCTTAATTGTTTTTGGCGCCATCCTGGTCGCCTTATTCTTCATCAACGAATGGAAGTTCGCTCGGTATCCAATGATGCCTCTTGCTCTCTTCAACACGCGCTCCAAAGTCGCCTGTTTTGGTGTTTGCTTCGTCCATGGCTTCGTCTTTATCTCCGGCACCTACTTCCTACCACTCTATTTCCAGGCGGTTCTTGGCGCGACTCCAATCCTATCTGGTGTATACCTTTTTCCCTTCATCCTGTCCTTGTCGGTATTATCAATCATTGCCGGTGTGTTCATCAGGGTGACGGGCCAATACCTTCCGCCCATATGGCTTGGAGTCTTGTTTATGACAATAGGCTTCGGTCTCTTCATCGACTCACCAAATGGCCGTGAGTGGGGTCGGATTTTTCCATATCAGATTATTGCGGGTATAGGCGTTGGCCCCAATTTCCAGAGTCCTCTCATAGCTCTGCAGACAAACGTTCAACCTAGGGATATTGCAACTGCTACAGCAACTTTCGGTTTTGTTCGTCAAATCGCCACTGCTATCTCAGTAGTAATTGGTGGCGTTATCTTTCAGAATGGTATGATGAAGCGAGAAAATACCCTTCGGGATGCTTTAAATCAGGCTACCGCACAGCAGATTGGTGGCGGTGGCGCCGGGTCTGCAACAGGCATTGTCAAAGCACTTCCAGAGCCTGGGAGACACATCGCCAGGGGCGTATATGTAGATAGCCTGCGGACCATGTGGATTTTCTACGTTTCAATTTCTGCTTGTGGTCTTGTTGCTGCTGCTCTAATCGGAAGAAAAACCCTCAATAAGTCTCATGAGGTGCAAAAGACAGGCCTGGCTGAAGAAGAAAAGAACAGGCAGCAAAGGATAGCCGAGAATGAGGCCAAGAAGGAGTCGAGAAGAGTCTCGAGGCAGGGCTTGGATGCCGACAAGCGGCTCAGTGGGCTGAAGAAGATCGACGCCGGACACAATCACTGAGAAGACGAATGGGGACAATCACGGTTGACACTAGGCTTCGATGTTACATCGGCGCTGCATGATCAGAAGAGGCGCTGGCGGATACCCTTTGATGAGCATTTCGAGCGACGTGAGCATAGCGACTGGGGTCAAAATAAGCATGGTGATACAGACTGCACTGGAAGCAGCTAAGATGTATCTTTTCTTGAAACCACATCACTCTTCCCTGCAAATATTACATAAAATTAATACCAACGTCCATACAGGCCGTACATGTTCTTCAAGCCTCTTCCTTCAGGGTTGTGGACGGCATCTTTGTTGGCTTCAGCACGTTTTCCGCTAAGCAAGAAGCCAGAATCCTGTTTGCCTTAGCGTTGCCAGATTCGTTCTTACCAACCGTGGCACTAGCAAAGGTTCCCGCTGTCTCTTTCAAACGTCATGTAACAGCCATCGGAAATTGAACACGTGGTGAGACTCCTGGTCTGATCTGGTCTAAGTCAAAGCGACATCAGACTACTTGATGGGCCACGTTCATGCAAGTCATGGAGAGAAGCGTGACATATCTCGCTGAAACATGTGAAATGCGGAGAGACTACGTGGAACTAGCGCGAATATGCTCATTTTAGCTTTTAGGTACCAACCGTCAATGCGGCACGGTAGCGGATCTGGGGTGCACTTAAATTCTGCACAAGCCCGTCATATGCGATTCGCGCCTTTCGAATTTACATGCCGTCTTGACCCTCCAGTTTGCATGCAAGCGGAGCATCTCAGAAGCTTTCATCAGAAGCCAGTTCGCCAAGATGCCAATGTAAGTCTTTGGATACCGAAGAAACAGGCAAAATTGGCTGCTAATGGTCTTCAAGGTTGAAAGACCCCTCTACGAAATATCGGCATTTCAACCCCATTGACTTGCCAAACCGTCAATGGCCCTCGAAATCGCTCGATAAACCTCCCAGATGGCTTTCAACGGATCTCCGCGACGGAAATCAGTCGTTGGTGGACCCTATGGTGTGTGAGGACATATGAGGGTGTGGCTTCAAAGGGAAGATCAGGCTGAGTGCATTGGCGTAGGACTCGGACCAAAAATGGCAGTATTTCAAGATGCTCGTTGAGCTTGGCTTGTACGTAATTCTCCAAAGCTGATATTGTATGTGGAGCTAAAATGCCGTACATAGTAAGGAAATCGAGGTCTCATTCCCTTCGTCAGGGCAAACGGACTTTGATTTCACTCGACGTTTGGTAGAGACTCCTGACGTGGTGCCGGAAGATGTAGCGTTACAGGTGCTCAGTCCATGTGAGAACCTCTCCACATTTTGTATGAGTCGGTGACCGAGACCTCAGTTAATCATATTTCCAGGCCGGCACGATCTCATCCAAAAGACCGTTGAGTCTGTCGAGGGTGCAAGTTCCGCAATCCTCCACCTTTACCTTGCAACCTCGCCATGCTTTCAACAGATAGTTCTCTCACAAACCCAAGAAGAAGGAATAGCCCTTGCTGTCTCGTGTACCAAGTACGCCAGGTCTCTAACGAAAGACAACCTAGCTACAAGAACGAGATGGCAGTACGAGTTTTCCCCAGAGACCTTCACGGACACTTCAATGGACTTTGCAGTCGAGATATGCGAAGCGGTCAAAGCAGCGTGGGAGCCTACAGAAGCGAACCCTATCATCTTCAATTTACCAGCTACGGTTGAAATGTCGACTCCAAATGTGTACGCAGATCAGATCGAGTATTTTTGTACACATGTGACGGAGAGGGAAAAGATTTCCGTCTCTCTACACGCACACAACGACCGAGGTTGTGCTACGGCAGCATCAGAATTAGGTCAAATGGCTGGCGCAGACAGAGTCGAAGGCACTCTGTTCGGCAACGGCGAGAGAACGGGAAATGTAGATTTGGTGAATCTAGCACTAAATCTGTACTCCCAAGGGATACATCCGGGCATCGACTTCTCCGACATAAACTCCGTCATCAGCGTCGTCGAAGAAAGCAACAACATCCCAGTCCACCCCCGAACTCCATACGGCGGCTCCCTCGTCCAGTGCGCCTTCAGCGGATCCCACCAAGACGCCATCAAAAAAGGCTTCCAAGTCCGCAAAACCCAAGGCCTCTCCGATTCCGACCCCTGGCAAATCCCCTACCTCCCCCTCGACCCCCAAGACATCGGCCGCACCTACGAAGCCGTCATCCGCGTCAACTCCCAAAGCGGCAAAGGCGGCGTCGCCTGGATCATCCAACAACGCCTCGAGCTCGACCTCCCTCGCGGCCTCCAAGTCGCCTTTTCCAAAATCGTCCAAGTCAAAGCCGACACCCTCAGCCGCGAACTGCTCCCTCAGGAAATCGTCAAGCTCTTCGAAGATCAATACCACCTCAACGAAAACCCTCGCTTCAGCCTCGTGGACTACACCATCTCCCCGGAACGCTCCGGCACCCCTCAATCTAACGGCGTCTCCCACGATGGCCAACAACGGGCCCGCAGCCGGAACGCGCAAGATTCCATGCGCCAATTCAATGGTACTATTGAGCTTGACGGGCAGGAGCACCAGATCATCGGAGTCGGAAACGGCGCCCTCTCCTCTCTCGCTAATGCCTTGCGCTCGTTGGGAATCGACCTCGACGTCGCGCATTACAGCGAACACGCGGTAGGCTCGCAGAAGAGCAGGAACGTCAAGGCGGCGACGTACATTGAATGTACTGCGGCGGGTAAATCGGAATTGGTCTGGGGAGTGGGGATTCATGAGGATACGGTGCAGGCGAGTTTGAACGCCATGCTGTCTGCGGCTTCGTCGGTAAGATGATGTCTCGATTCACCCGTCTTCTGAAAGTAGTAATATCGACCCAAAACGATGCTGACTGAGTGCGATAGTTCATGTCGAGTCGTCCGAGCACGCCCTTGATGGTTCGGAAGTAGAGCCTTTTAAATCAAGTTCAAAGTTCAAACCATGGAGCAAGAGTATTTAACGGGCTCATTTCTGGTAGTCTCCATCTTGGATTTTTTGCTCGGAGAGCCCTTTACAAAAGCATTGATGTGTAACGATCGTACGTAGGGAATGACTCGTATACAGGAAACACCCAATTGGAACATGTGAAAGTGCTTGGCAAGAAGGTGCCTAGAAACATTGCTATTCTTTGGCCCCTTCGCTTGACAATATATATTGTAATAGGCAAAAATCGTCGAACCACCCGACCCTTTTCGGTCAGTTGGCAGAACGCGAGGCTCTAATTGATTTCGACGAGAGATGCGTAGTCTACCGCGAATCCAGTTAATCGTTGAGCCCTCAAAACAGGTGTGTCTTGCAACACGATCAATTCTACATTTACCCAGGGTATGTTTTACATTTCGCGCAAGCAAACAAAGACCGCCAGTATATCCTTCCAGCAGGCTCAATTCCTCAGAGGTGGAATTTCTCTAAATACTTAGTCGCGGCTTCTACACCCTCGTCCACCTTCTCAGGCTCCGTACCGTTGCCCACGCTGGTAGCACCTTTCCCTCCCGCTGCGCCGCCGACGACCCCGGAGACGGCTTTGGCCCATTCGCTGGCTGTGAGGCCTTGCTTGCTTGCGCCCTGCAGCCGTGTCAGTTCGATATCGTATCAACGCTTTCATGGGTTCAAGCCTGTGGGGACATACCTCTGATACGTGACATCCATGAATGACCTTCCCGTCGATGACAGCGAATAGGTAGACCGTCTTGTCCTTATTCTTCTTCTGAACATGATTTACCGCCTCGCTGATCGCCTTCTGGTTGGCCGTAACAGGCACCTTTGCAATGAATTCTTTCTTCTCTTTGTTCTCCGTGAAGAAATTGGTGATAGCGTCGAGCGCTTTCTTCGCGTCAGCTTTCTGCAGCGCCTTTTGCTCCTCCAATTGCGCTTTGACGATTTTGCCAAATTGATCCCGCAGTCTCGATTTCGTTATCCATGATATAGACAATTGATTCAGGTCTGACTGAGTTGATTTGATCTCTTGCTCTTTCTCGAGACTGTGGGGCATCCTTTCTAAACGGGATATCCGCTCGCCGAACTCGGTCGCTATGCGTTGGACAGTATAAGCATCCTCGCCAGTGACGGCGACAATACGTCGGATGCCTTTTGCGATACCGCTTTCTTCTATGACGATAAGTTCTCTGATGACGCCGGTTTCCTGCACATGAGTCCCACCGCAGAACTCTACGCTAACGTCTCGCCACTTGGTATCTTTAACGTTTGAGAGAAGGTCTTCGACTGGGACGCCAACGGAGACCACTCTCACTGGATCTGGATATGTTTCACCAAAGACGGCGCGAAGTCCATTGATCTCTCTAGCTGTGGCGAGAGGCACATCCTTAGAGTAGATTTCACAATTCTGACGGATGTATCTAGTGGCGATGTCTTCTACCTTTTCGAGCTCCTCTATCGAGATGCCAGATCTGTGAGAGAAGTCGAAGCGAAGTTTTTCTGGGGCAACGAGAGACCCTTTCTGGTCAATGCCGTCTCCAAGAACTTCCCGTAGTGCATAGTTGAGGATATGCGTGCCGGTATGGTTATTTCGTATCGGCCCTCGTCGAGACTCATCATATTCGCAAATGACTTCATCGCCAACACCTAATGATCCGTATTTCATCTTTCCGGTATGTAGAACGTATCCAGCGTAAACTTGAACATTTTCTACTTCCATTTCGGCAACGCCATCGATGATGATCTTACCGGTGTCGTTTTCCTGACCACCCTGCTCGGCATAGAAGTTGGTCCGGTCCGTAATCAAGCCGATTTGCTCGCGCTTTGGTATCTCTTTGGTCCTCTCCAGAAATTGGTTCCCATGGTACACCGCTCTGATTTGTGCTGTGATATTGCCTCTGCCAAATTTTGCACTGTCATCCGTAGGCGAGACATCGCTCATCTTAGACAATTTGCCGAGATCATGTACATCCAGCTTCAGTAGATCTGATGCAGCCTTTTTATCTCCTTTACTCGCCTCTTTTGCCATCAGCCGAGCATCTTCAAATTCTCTGTCATCTATGGTCAAGCCTCGCTCCTCCGCCATGAGCCGTGTTAAATCAACCGGAAATCCAAAGGTGTCGTACAATCGCCAAACATCGGCACCATGGAGCTTTGTCGAATCTTTCTTTTTTGACTCTCTTGCGTAGCTCTCAAATTGCCTTTCTCCACGATCGAGAGTTTTGGCAAAGGATTCTTCCTCCTCATTCAGTATCTCTATTACCTCTGACTCCTTCTTCTTGATCTCCGGAAACTGATCCGCCATTTGCTGCACTAGCGTAGGGACAATCTTGGAGAAGAAACTGCCAATATCTGAATTGAAGTATTTCCGCGCATATCGAGCACCTCGTCGTAGGACTCTCCTAACTACATACCCTCGTCCTTCATTATTTGGTGCAGCGCCGTCCGTGATAGCAAACGTGAGCGTCCGCACATGATCAGCCACCACCCGATAGGCAGTATCAATGCCATCTGCGTCTTCTTCTCCAAAATTACCCCTATATTCCCTTGCGCCGGTAACCTTCCTAATAACATCAAACAGAGGTGTGAAAACATCGGTATCGTAATTCGACATCTTATTCTGGAGCACCGACACCAGTCGTTCGTAGCCAAGTCCTGTATCAACATGTTTGTTGGGTAGTGGCTTCAAAGACTTATCAGGTCCCCGATTGTACTGTATGAAGACATTGTTCCAGATCTCCAGGACATTAGGATCATCTTGATTGACTAGATGTGCAGCATTTCTACCCCCAATTCGGTCGTAGTGTACCTCACTGCAAGGGCCACAAGGCCCCTGGTCACCCATTTCCCAGAAATTGTCTTTCATATCTCCAGGTAGTATGTGATCCTCAGCGACACCCACGGACTTCCATATCTCTTTGGCTTCTAGATCTGGCTCCAGACCACCGCTTTCGAGACCCTCAAAGTAAGTTACATACAGGCGATCAGGCTCCAGCCCGTAAACTTTGGTAAGGAGCTCCCAAGAGAATTCGATGGCACCTTTCTTGAAGTAATCACCAAAACTCCAGTTGCCCAGCATCTCGAAGAAAGTCTGGCCAAGATCATCAACCCAGACTCCTTTGTGAGCAGGATTGGGGGTCACCTACATGGTGATAGCTGTCTTTGCCGACATCATCCAGATCCTTTGAGAATTAGCCATTGCTCCCCGGTGACGCAGCTTGATTTTACATTATGTTTGCCTCCCGCACGTATACACTACAGATCTTAGCCCTCGGTCCCTCGTCCTGCACGGCATGCTGACCTTTTGAGAGTTGACCGCGCGCTTCAAATGAGCAAAATCTGAAGATGGGTCGACGGTACCGAGGAATATGGATTTGTATTGATTCATGCCAGCATTGGCAAACAGCAGAGTAGGATCTGAGTGCGGCACGACCGAAGACGAGGGGACTGTAGATCATGTCAGTTCGAACATGAATTGATCGATTTCAGCATGAAGCTGTACCGAATTTATGTCCATTCTTTTCGAAGAATTTTATGAACTGTTTCCGCACTTTCACCGCGGGCCACTGCTCTGAGGAGCCCATCGTAGGGCTAGAGGTGGTGTAGGTGTTAGTTCTGGATGAGAGACTGTAGACTGGTGGCCGCAGTAGAGTGTATCTCGGATAGCTGTGACTCAGAGAGCTCAGAGAGAGTCCGCAATTCCGCACGACTGAGGACCCTCTCATTAAGTGGTCGCGAAGACCTATAACCTTTCTGTATGCCCAAAATCAGGCAAGCAAGTCCAAATCAGAGATCGGGAGATAGATGTCTATTAGTGCATGGCACGTGAGGCGTGTTGTGGTTTTACGAATGGAGAGGAGGGGGAAAAAAAAGGAGGGCGGGGGGGGGGTCTCACGATGTGCGGACTGCGGGACTCATCCACCTCATCCACCCGGAAAGCTATCTAGTATGAATTGAGAACTACTCTTGAATCGGGCAGTGGGCTGCTCTAGTCTGAAATTGTGTATCTGAGTTCACTACCTAATACCAGTCTAAATTCTGTATCACAATTTTCTCTCTCTGGTAGAGACTTATGTTACTCACGCCTCGATGGGGAATGAAGTCGACCGTGCTAATTCATGGATGTTGGGAAAAGATAATCAAGCGGAATTCAAATCTCGTTCTTCCGTACGAGTAGCTCCAAAGAATATGATCCATCATCAAAATACAGAATAAAAAAGTGGCTCCTGAGGACTTCGGGGATGTTCTGTCAAAGATGGAAAGAAGCTTTTACAAGAACAGGATCATGAAGGTGTGGGCCTTGATAGATGGACCCCCACATCCACTCCTAAAGGTGAAGATGTCGTGGTGAGTAGTAGGTCTTTCCGAAGAATATCATCTCCTTTGCACCAAAATAGGCCCGAACCATAGATTGAACCGATCCTCGAGGGAAAGGGGGTAAGGGCCAGAGTGTTGGCAAAGTACTTTGCGGCGGACGATGGAGGAAACTCAAGCAGAGGCGTGAAGCATAAGTTTTGATCCTGTTTCATGAAATTTCATTCTGCAAAAGCAGAATTGCCTTTGTCGGCAAGAGCGGGCACTGTGATACAGACATGCTTATTCCTCAGGTACTGCTGCCATGTTAGCGATTGTCGTATACAAGTGTATTGGCGCACGAACTCTCAATTGCTCCGCTGCTGATATCATCGCTGATATCCTTCGGCGACCTCCCGTCCACTTGACATCCCACACTAAACGCGGTCCCCAGGACTTCCTTTACGGTACCCGATAAATCTTTTGCTAACGACTTGAAGCGCATAGTCCTAGCAATACTGATGATCTCATCCAGAGGAATCGACTTGGTATGTTTGATGTTCTTTTCCTTTTTCCTATCTCGTGGTGGTTCTTTGAGAGCTTTGATTACTAGGGAGGATGCGGAGGGGACAACAGAGACAGCGGCTTGTCGGTTTTGGATGGTAAGCTTGACGGTGACACGCAGGCCTTTCTACTTAAGTATGAACGGAGTGAACCGATGTCATTTTACTCTTGCCGTACGTACCCAGTCACCAGTAGCTTTGGCGATATCTTCTCCGACTTTCTTTGGCGATAGACCTAAGGGACCGATCTTGGGTGCAAGGGCTGATGAGGCACCAACTTCACCCCCTGTAGCTCTCAGGGTGCTGCAGTGTACCACATAAGCTCCATATTTGTTGAGAGAGATAAGTTGTGACATACATTTCTTTAACCTCATTGGGGTCGAATTTTGGAGCTAGATGCAGTCAGGTCAGAGCGAAGCTATCGAAGGCCAGCGATGGTTACATACGCATGATGAAGAGAGCACAATGATTCTTGCTGTTCGTCACAACGAAATCAAAAGTCCTTGAGATGCGATAGAAGACTAGCGGTTTGTGGGAGCTAAGATCATGTTTGGCTTAGTGCATCATTGTCGCCATATCAATGGAACTTTCCTGCACTTGGAGCTTGACCGCTTGGTGTTACTCTAACTATGAACTTCTGAATCGATATCGCAAGTGGAACAGCCTAACATACATCTTACACGATATAGCACTGATCTAGAGTGACATGAATTGCAAATTGTTCCCTCGCATGGTCGATGTTTCTCGGAGACGGAAATGGCCATGAGCAATCAGAAACGGAAAGCAGATGACGATCTTCAGAATGAGCAAAGATTGACGAAGAGATTCGATTTGCTGAATCTGGGTACGACTTAATAAAATGAAGAAGATACAAGAGGAGCTCTAATTGTATGCTTTCTATAGACCAGAATGGCAAACTCTACGTTCCCGTCAAGCAACCCAAAACAACTCGTCCACAACGTCGAATCCATGACAACGATGAGTCAATGCAATTAGATGATACAAAGGACCGGGTCTACATCCACAATCTGGACGACGAGCTCTCGGACATAGAGTCAGAAGATGAAAAGCTAGTATTCTTACCTGACATAGAGAAGAAACTTAGCAAGATCCCCAAGTCAGTATTGCTCGGCGAGAGTCGCTCTTCAATTGGGAATGAGATGGTTGTGTACAGCGTGCCGACCTCTCTATCTATTCCTAAGGAGCAGGATAACGTCAGAAAGGCTATCATCGAGAGTAGAGCGCGGGCCAGGGAAAGACAGGCAAACGATGCTGCAAAGTCGGATTTGATTGGGGATCCTGGTCATCTTTCAGAAAATCTACCCGTGGCTTCCACTGAAGATGACGATGCTATGGATCTCGGATAACCATAATGGAGGCGGCTGAAGAACAATACATGTAGCAGTAGCATGTTCAAACAAGAATTTTCCCCCAATTCTCGGTCAACTTCATTAGAGCACGCCAAACATTGTCAAATACAGCCTTTTCCATCACAAGGGCTTTTCAATTCTGTGACATTGAAAACTAAAGGACAATCGCCATTATGCTGAGGTATCTGATGCAATATACCCGTTCGTTCCTCTTGCATTTAAACGAGACCGACAATTTTGACGCCTCGCTGCTCTGAAGAACTCCACCTGGTATCCAGTACAAGTGCAAAACGAAAAGTCTTTATCCGGGCGCCGCATGTCCTATCCTCTTTGGAATAGATTCAACCTAGAAAGTCGCCCTGGCTTCTTCCCTTGCACTGCTGACTCGCTTGCAACCTGAGCCTGACCTGTCGGTTCCGGCCCCAAAGGTACGCCCTGCATCGCAGTTGATGGTCCTCCCGCCTCAGCATGTCCTGGTGGTGGGCCAGCTGGAGGTACAGCCCAGTCCTGAGTCGGGTTGACCTTCGATCCGCCTTCTGGAGGCTGGTAAACAGGTGGGGGGATATGCTCAGCGTGATAGGCTGGATGATTAGCCGTTATCCAGAACGCGTTTCCCTGATCTGGTCTTACCAGGTGGGGGAGCAGCATAGTTTTGCATAGGATAGCCCTCGCCATATCCATTTTGCAGTGGATAAAAATGTTGCGAACGTGGTCTGTACATCATCCGTTGTCTGTGAGGAAGAAGGAACTGTGCTGCTTTAGCTCGTTGGATCCTTGCCATGTAACAGCTCATCCTTACCCTGTGATACATCAAAGGGGGCAATCCTCTCTTGATCCTTCGTTGAGCATGGTAGTATCCTCCAACGAACCACAGTAGAAATAGTGCCAGGATCGCACCCACAAAGGCCCATTTGATGGCGACGGCAGTCTAAATAGTGTTTAGTCGACGCAAACAATGAGCTTTTGCACAATGGCATTCACGGTTGAGTAGCCCCAATAGTCACCATCATCCCCATTGTCACCATAGAACTGTCTCCTTACGAGCGTAAATACCATCTTTTGCTGGTTATTGTAGTCGCCTGGTCCAACAGACTCTTTTCTTCAAGTCCGGTCACACCCAGGTTCGTCGCTCGTCAAAGCTCGATGACCCTCTTATATTTCCTGGCGACGGCCTGGATGCAAGATCTGGAGAATCACGAGTGAAGATGAGTAGAATCAAGTCGGTAGGATTTACTGTCAAAGCTTTGATGTTGAAGCAGGAAAGACCTTGGGACTCGTGGCTGTCCGCTACCATCACTTCAAGAGGTGCAAGGTACAGCGGCAAGCGATATGGTGGGCAAAACAAACGCCAAGATATTGATAGCCGTTTCATTAAGTACCTTAGCGTTCCAGACCTATGAGAGTTTGTCTCAAAATCTTAAACAGAGGTATGTGTTTCAAATGATTCGTTATACAATGTTCTTCATCTACATATCTTACAGCTCACCATGCGTTGGTGCCGCTGGTTGCTCCTCCCCATCAGCGAACAAATCTTCTGGTAGTTTTCCTTTTGGACCTTCACCAAACCTGATGTTGTCCACCCAGTTCTCTATTGATTGAAAGTTAAAGGTCTCCCCCTCGTACCGTCTCCACCATCCTCGCCTAGCATTGACAGCTACTAACTCGAAGTCCTTTGGGCCACCGAGCTTCAATGCATCGCGTAGGGCAGCGGAGCCTGTGTTCCTAACGGGGATCGAGAAAAACGGAAACAGCTTGGTCTCTCTTTTCACGTGCTTCTCGGATAATTCTGCAAGACTGGACAAGGCAGCATTTGCTGTATCTGGCAAGACTTCTTCGTCTCCCACCTCAGGTAGTAAAGCAAGAACGCAAGTGGGTGTCTTCGCTCCGAAGCATCTCTCTTGGAGATATTTCTGCTCAATCATATCGGGGATTGGCTCGGGTTGATCAGGTACCACGACTGGTTTTGGAGCATCTGGTGAGGGTATTGGACCTGGAGATTCGGTAGGATTGCTTTCGGGCTCTATGGTGATAGACGTAGCTCCAGCTGCCTCCTCAGATGCTTCGGCCGAAGCGTGCGAGGAGGACGCAGCAGAGAATGACGAAGCTGCGTCCTCTGACTTAGGAGCTTCCTCTCTAGGGGCTTTTTCTGATTTCTTGCCCATAGGTTTCTGTTTCTGGTCGGTGCCTTGAGACACTGCGGAGGCGTACTGGTTGAGGAATCCTTTCATAGTGTCCTTCTTATAAGATCCGTCGAATTTGACAGATTCCTGCGTTCCTCCAGGTAATATTACAAATGTAGGATACTCATCCACGCCAAACATTTCGGTAGCTGCTGTCTCCTTACTTCTAATTTGGGCAAAGATCATGTTACCCAAATATTCTGTTGCTAAGACTTTCATCAGGGCACTTGTAGTTCCCTTATCGCTGAAAAGAATAGCCTTGCTGGTATCGTTGCTGCTTTCCAGGAACGCTGACAATCCCTTGTCGGTGATCTTCTTTACGTTGTTGGGAATTGCGGCTTTGACAGCGTCAACGATGCCGCTGGCTGACCTGGGCCCTTGGTAATCTTCCACTGTCGGCTTTCCTGGCTTCTTAGATGGTTTGACAATTTTCAATGTGGGAAATCCTTGGACCCCCATGCCTCCACAAAATGATTTGTTACTTTCATCGTCGCAATTGACTGCTGCCACCTGGGCAAGATCTTTTAGACCTTTTGCTGCTTTCTCATACTCCGGCTTGAGATTTTTGCAGTGCCCGCACCACGGGGCGTAAAACCTTTATTGGTTCAATTATGTGTATCTATGTAGTGGCAAAGATCACTTACTCCACTATCTACAGGATTTTGTCAATACGAGGATCAAAACTTGACTCGTGGTCACTTTTCAATACTTACTGAGACCTGATTTGATTTTGCAATGAGCTTTTTATAGCTTTTACCGTCAACTTGAAGCACAGCAGAGCCTTTGGAATATAGACCATCCGCGCTGACCACTGCTGTTAGGGCAAGGGTAGCAAAAGCCACCAGGATACCTTGATAGACCATGATGACAACCGAGTGTAAAGTCTGTGAAGTGCTCAGAAAGCCAGCAAAGGCTTTAAGTGCTCATCCAAGGAAGACTGAAAGCTGTCCTTTTCGAGCTCTGCGCGTAACTGTTTTTGCGGGGCTTAGCGTGGACCCGTGAGCCGGAGTTAACGTATTTAACAGGATTCGCCCTTAGCTCCAATTGAGTATCTACCTGGAGGTAGCAACGGTCTCGTTCTATGTCAGCTTTCATGCTATAATTTCTGTTACTGCAAGCTAGGCCTAGAGAATAGAGGATTCCTCAGTTTCGCTAGAAAGAAGACAGGCTGTAGCGTACGATAGACTCGACGAGACGCATTCTCATTGGGACTTCAGCCAATATGGCGGCAGCTATACCGCCTTCATTGAAGGCAGCGGATATTGCACGTTTTGCTCAACGCGCTGGCCAGGTGGAGAAAGCCAAGCCTGTCGTTGCATACTGGTGTAAGAAAGTAACTGAGATCTGGGCGACCCGATGTTGAAACGCTCTACAGGCTATTACTGGATTGTCGAGCAAATTCTAGCAAAAGGGCTTCACCAAGCGGATGACGACAGCAAATCCTACACCATGAATCTCATGGACAAGCTTGAACTGGTATCACTCAAATCTTACGAGTTGACCTCTTCACAAGCTCACCTTCATCCAGACCAAATCCGACTTTTCAGAAAATGATGCCATTGCAGATGATATGGCTGGTCAGGCATATACAGAACAGTTTGCTCTTGAGACATTTCAAAGGGCGGATAATGCTATGAAAGCTAACAAGGCATCGAGGTACTATAATTGCGTTAGGTTGTATTTCCTCAGACTGATCGCTAGTGACAGACAGACCGCGGATACTTTTCAGGCTGCAGCAACATTCTTAGACCTTTGCCAGATATGGGGCCCTCTAGAACCTGAGATAGCTTCGAAGATCAAGTTCGCCAAGTATCATTCTCTGCGAATCCTGAAGGCGATCAAAGCTAGAGAAGATCCAAACCTGTCAAATCCAGTCCCTGAACCGGAAGAAGAACCGCCTCTCGACCCTAATGATCCAGAAGTTCGGCTGCTGAACGGTTCAAGTGACCAGGGGCAGCACAGAAATGATGTCCATCAACCGTCTGTAATGGACGTACCTGATGAGGATGATCGGCTACAACAGCCATCTGCACAAAGATCCAGTTACGATGAGTCCCTCCACCAATCGAGAGCGCCTTCCGTATCGCCTCACCCTCCCCAAAATCAACCTACTCCTCAAGAATCTGGAGAGAACTACTACCAAAGTGCCGTTCCCCATGACATTTCTCCCCTTGCTCCAGGAAACACGAGTCACACCACGTCTTATGGCGAAGGGTATTTTCCGGTCGTGCCAGACGCTATCAGCCATGCTCCAGGTCAGTCCTTGCCTCACGTACCTCCAACAGATCCAGGGTCACCACCAGCAGTCATTCTTCCAGACCCTACCTCGCTTTCACCTCCCGGCGCGTCAGGCTTCCATACATCGCGGCCGCCACCCAGCGATTCCCTACATTCCTTTCCACCGCCAAACATGGAAGACTCAAAAACCATCCTTCCGTTGCCTCCTGTACCAAAGTATCCGTCTGCGCTTCCACCCGCTTCTACTGCATCTAGTCATACTCAGCCTTCGGCTACTCCTAGAAATTTGTCTCAAACTCCTGTTCAGCCACCTCGTCCAACGCCAGCGGCACCTGCAAGACATGCTTCCCCTACACGTAACATAGCTTCTCCTTCCATTTCTAGTCAGACAAATTACGCGGCCGACGAAGAGGCCATACTCAAAGCCCAGAAACATGCTAGATGGGCTATATCAGCTCTCAATTTTGAAGACGTAAGCACGGCGGTGAAGGAGCTGAGGGGAGCCTTAGAATCATTAGGTGCAAGTACACAAGGGAGGGCATGATCATCACAGAAAAGCGAGCGAGCGCGCATCTCTTTCTAATAATATACCCACAGCAATTTGTAGAGCAACGCGGTCATCGAATTCAACGAGGACTGCTAAATCTAATGCGAATTTCCCTCTGATTCACGCCAACAATCGAACATGCTCTTGCTCAAAGCAAGCGATTGTTGTGGTTACTCGCTTATTACCTTTCAACACATAGTGCAGTGAATAGCCGGTTGTCAAGGCCGTATGACTGATCTGTTATCAAAACAAAAGACGCGACCAAAACAAACCTCCTTTCTTTTCCAACACCGCGGTCCTTACCAACTTGTCAGGCCATACGATCGTCTCCTATGTTTACATCCACTGTACCAGTCAGTGCAAACGGCATGGAAGGGCCACGAGTAAAGTACCTAACCCCTGCAGTGAAGTCTTAAGCCGAGTCCAGGACTGGCATCACTAATCCTTTGACTCCCCACTGAATGCCCCGGAAGCTGACCAAGCCGTCAAGTCCTGTTGCGACACCTCCAAGCACGCCACGCGTTGCTAGTCCAGCAAAGAATCACCCACCTGGGTCAAGTCTTCCTAACTTCACTCCAATTAATCCTCAGCCTCCAATGTCGGCAACGTCAGGTATGTCACCTGTCCAATGACCCCTCATATAATGCAGCTGGTTTAACCCCTGTTTTTAGGTCTCGCAAATGCTGTGTATCTTACTTACACCCCGATCTCTACCGGTCCAGCAAACACTTATGAGGGTTGCTTCCGAAAGCTCGGTTTTAAGATCGAGTTGAGTACAGTGAAGATCCGCGATAACTTCAAGCGCGATCTTAAGTATCACGTAGATGATTCGGACCTCAAATATCTTCGAGAAGGAGATAATGTGCAAGCATTCAAGACGATGACTGCAGAGTTCCTCAATCAACACGGCCTAGAATACTGGGGCCCCTCCCAACGTGGCCACCTTCAGGAGCAGGATCCTCAGAAAGGATTCCTTTGTCCACGAGATGCCAATCGCACTCCTTCAGTGTTAGTGCTTGCGAGTTTGAGCTTTGTCGAACCTTACACTGACTCTACCAAAAGGCTTGTCCAGGCTCTACAGGCAACTTTCAATTTCAAAGCTAAGCGCTGTGTGGAGACCAAAGTCAGCCTCTTCGTTCCTTAGCTCGAGTATTATACTGATACAGATCAAATCAGGAAAAAGGACCAGGTTGGGCATCAATCCGTCCTAACTATGCGGCTCTGACAGGCAGAGAAGGAAACGCTGCAGGTTCAAACTCGCAAGACGGCTCTGATGTATCGGAAGATGAGAAGAACGGCATTGCGCCAAATGAAAACTCCGATGACCAACAAGTTACCTGGAACGTATTTGATGTGAAAACAACCCCGCATAGGCTCCGGGCCCTTAGTGGCTCCGGCTCCAACTCAAAGGACCGACAGCCTGCGAATGGCGACGGTGAAGATGAGGCTGAAGTTGAAACTCCCTCGAAAAAGCCGAATTCCGCCGAACGTCGTGTTACCTTCGTAGACCCACAACGTCAGGCCCAAGCTACGCGTGGTCATGCGCAAGAGAAACCAAAACAGAACGGAAAGGTACCTGCGCCAAAGGTCAAGTTTGAGGCGTCTCCCCGACCTGGATATTCAGCTCCAGAAGCTCCTCAAGGTATCAAAATTCCAGCCAAGCGAGGTCGTAAGGCCTCTACTACTGCACAGTCTCTTGTTGTAACGCTCCCAGACATCAGCTCCACCTCTGACAAGACCGACAAGCCAAAGTCAAAGCGTCCTCGAGCGAATTCCAATGCCTCCTCCACGGCCGATGAAACGCAGGATGGGTCTGACTCGGGTGGATCATATCTGCCACCGCCAAAGCGCCGTAGGGCAGATTCTAACAGCTCTGTCACGCGTAATGCATTGGAGACCTTCTCTTTGGGGGATCATACTGACGATTCTCAAGACAACCAGCCTGCCGCTGCCAACACTCTCAAGCCATCTCTCAAAGGGCCCTTGTCCGCATATGAAACTGACCGTACCTTCCTGCGCGTAACCGCCGATAATCAGCTCGATAGGGGCCCCGTGCGAGTCTCATTCCCTACTTTCAACGGCAAAACAAAGACCGAAAAGCTCTTCCAGCTACTCCTTTCCGAGCGCGGTATCCATGAAGACTTGCAGAAGCGCGTCTCTGCCCTTACCGCCACGTTCACTTGGAGCCAGGAGAGAGTTGGGATTCGCAAGGGGAGAGATGGAGATTGGGACTATGTTCGTGAGGTTGTGGGGAAGGCGTGGAGGAATGAGCGTCGTTTGTTCGAGGGGAAGGGATGTAACATCGACGTCATGATTCATGTTGATTGAGAATCCCATCATGTCACAAACACATGGATAAGTA
>JAABUI010000748.1_pt1 | contig 21802 bp, 16 predicted proteins | sample 5559111 | NCBI WGS metagenome assembly JAABUI01 (sample SAMN10711870, study PRJNA513365) | rock metagenome | isolation source: Antarctica rocks | place: Antarctica: Victoria Land, Buttleship Promontory
TCTTCACAGCCCTTGAAGTTCAAAAAGCTATTCATGCGTCAGTATAATCTCGATTATGAAGATTTACTACATACTCGATACATCGCCAGGGTAGTGCGGGCATCCAAAATTCTGTCTTGTCTCTCGAATCTGCCAGCCGTGACGCGATACGAGTACATCGTGTTTGCTGGATCAGGGGTAAATTGATGACACTCAACACATAACGCTCTTCCTCTTTCGCATTGCTGCTACCGCTCCTGGCAACCTTCCCAAAAATACTTTTACCTGCTTTACCAAGTCCACCGGCAGCTTTGTTGGATGTATTTTTAATGTTCATCAGTAAATGAGAGCTACCACCCTCACGCGAACCACCAGAAGAGGATGCTGAAAGTCCTTGAGTCGATGTCTTCTCGCCTTTACGCAACGGAACATTCTCTTGACTGTGATTTGAGGAGGGTTGGCGGTCAGCTGACCGATTGCGGGCACTTGAGCCCATCATATCTCGATACGATTTATCCTGGCGCAAAGGCGCAGTATTTGGAGGTACCTGATGACTCTCGTCCTCACTTGGTCCGTCATATTGCAATCGTATCTCTGGTCCATTGGGTCGAAGGGGTGTGGAAGGCTTCGATTTCCGTCCTCCCTCATCCATTCGCATTGAACGCGTACGAGTCAGAAGTCCTGCCAGCCGTGGTTTGGGCTTCCTTGTATGCGATGCTTCGTTTGGACCAGTGACGATCATGCTGTCTGATGCCGCAGAAGCACCAACAGGTCGCCGAGGAACTTTGTATGCATGAGCTTGATGATCTTTGACGAGGTCAGTGAGTCAATAAAGCACTCAATGTGTTCGGAGACTCCCTACCTGCACGGTCCTCCAGTGTCACGCTATCCACACTTGTAGATAGGCTCAAGTCAGGGGTTGACCCAGGATTTTCGCGCACCGAGTAGATCATGTTTTGACTCGTATCCATATCGGTTCGAGGGAGATCTTCTGATACCCGTCGGATCGTCGGCTCCACGTGATGTACCTTGTTTGATGATTTTGAGGCCTTCAGGTTTGAGAAAAACCCCTTTGAGGGCTCGCGAGCAAGTGTGGGCGTGTCTGTAGGTGAGGACGGAAAGGGCGGGAGAGAAGTGAAGTCTGGTGATCTTGGTTGATCCTCATTTGAGATTTGTGTTGCAACTGGTAATTCCCTAGCTCCATCATTGATCGATCGGGCTTCTCGCAGAGAAGGAGATTTACTCCTAGCATCCGTAGGGGAAGTGATGATGCTGCTGACCGCAGACGTGCCTTTGGGCATGGCCAAAGACAGCGAAGCCGGTCTTGCCATGTTTTCTTCCTTTCCAAAATTGGTCCAATCTGAGATAGAGACTGTGGAGGCCCAAGAATGGAGCTCAAAGAATATAAGTTCTGACCATGAAGTCGCAAGAGAGACCAAGTAGCCTTGCAGATTTTCCGGTGCACACTTATCAGCATGAGAAATAATCTGGAGGACGAAGAAGTAGCTTTCATCAGTACGCTTTTGAGTCCAGCTAAAGTATGACTAACCTGCAACGCCTTCTCAGTACCAATGCCCCATATCTCAGTCAGGCTCTGTCCCCACCCTAGACGCAGACACGTTGTATGTCCTTCCAATGTTCCTACGGCTGGTTTGCCCCTCTCTTCTTGCAGTTCCAGTCCGCTTATCTTGAGCTAATTATTTTTGAGACACTGTAAGACAAACCCCGAAGAAGAGCCACGACGGAGACGCAATTGAATCTTTCTTCGAATTTGTGACGAGGTCTGAGAAGATGATTCTATCTGGCACTGTGTTAGTTCAAGTCACAATGATACACAGCTGAGAAGAACAAGGAAGTCCGCGAGGAAGCCCTTTGAAAGAAACATCTTCCTGGTCACCACGTACAGACAGCAGTGGACAAATGCAGATTCTGATGCACGTACTAGTGTGCCAACCGCACGCATGAACGCTCCCCTTGGATCTGAACCGGCTTCCCACAGCCAGTCAATCGGTATGTATTATCGCATTCGGTTGATCGAGAAGCTCGAAAGAATGGAGAATAATTATCAGGCCTTTGGTGTATTAGGTAGGGGAGTAAGTGTCGCCTCTATTGCTTCTATGCAGTACGCTTCGTAAGATGCGGCAAGGCCCAAAATCTGGAAGAAGCCCCACGCACGACGGCCGGCGTCAGTAACGCGGTTCTTACGCAGTGTGGTGCAGTAGCGGCACCTCGATTCGCTAAAGTTCAGCGGCCAGGAGCATCAACCTCGGTGAACGTCTCTTTGCTGGAGGAAGAGGCGGCGCACAGGGAGCTTCAGAGGCGTTGCAGTGAGTACCAGGTATTTGGATGTCGCAGAGCAGTAGGTTTAAAGATACTACTATGACACTGTTCAGGCCTCAGGGTGAGCGTTGTATGCCTCCTGGGGGCCGTTTTTGGCGGGAGGGAGCTTAATACGGCTTGAGGAATGTTTCCCTTGTTCCTGAATGCATTACGCGCTAACCATGACGCTAATGCAGGCCATTTCCATACTATACCCAATCCAACGCTGGCCCGCTGTTTCATGCTCAATACAGATAAGCGAAGCTAGGCGTAATGATCGCTTACCTTAGTTCTAGTGTTTCTGGTTTGATATCTAAAGGACTTGTCACTCCACCGCTGCAGACTTCGAACCCAACATTCATGAAAGCAGCGATGCATTATTCCTCATAGATCGCCTAACGCTGCCACAATCCCTCTCGGAGTAGCTGGCCTCTCTGCTCTCTGGCATTATGTCTCTCATATCTGGTCCTGGCAAGGGAGGAGCTTCTGCCAATCTTGTACCCGACGAGCTTAGGCTCGTCGTCGACAATCACGTCAAGTACATCCAGAGCCTGAATAAGGTAAGACTCCCACCGCACTTCTCAGCCTTGCTTGCTGAAGCTCATCGACTGACAGCGACAAGATGAGCTTGAGTATTGGTTGACAGAGCATCTCCGCTTGAATGGTGTATATTGGGGATTGACTGCATTACATCTGCTCGGGCATCCTGAAGGCCTACCACGGGACCAGACTATCGACTTCGTGCTTTCATGTCAGCATGAGAATGGTGGCTTCGGTGCTGCCCCTGGTCATGACGCCCACATGCTCTATACTGTGAGCGCCATTCAGATCCTGGCGACTCTTGATGCATTTGAAGAATTGGACAAGCGAGGGAAGGCTCGCAGGGACAATGTCGGAGAGTGTATGTATCTCATCTTCGTAGTAGAGCCCCACTGACATCGTCTCGAAAGATATTGCGAATCGACAAGATCAAAACACCGGATCATTCGCCGGAGATGAATGGGGAGAAATGGACACGCGCTTCGTTTTCGGAGCTTTGCTGGCATTGTCACTCCTCGACCTGGTGTCCTTAGTCAACGTGCCAAAAGCTGTGGCGCACATTCAAGCCTGCGCCAACTTCGATGGTGGCTATGGAGTCGGCCCCGGGGCGGAGTCCCACGCCGGGCAAATTTATACATGTGTTGGTGCATTGACGATCGCTGGCCGTCTGGACCTGGTCGACAAAGATAGACTTGGTGGTTGGTTGAGCGAGCGGCAACTCTCAAATGGGGGACTAAATGGGCGACCAGAGAAGCTGGAAGACGTCTGCTACAGCTGGTGGGTAGCGAGCAGTCTGGCCATGATTGACCGGCTACACTGGATCAATGGGGATAAGTTAACTACATTCATCTTGAAATGTCAGGTTGGTTATCACGGCACTCCCGCTCATAGGCGCAAACCTTTCTAAGCTTATGCAGGACTCCGAACAAGGTGGCATTGCTGACAGACCTGGAGACATGGTGGACGTTTTCCATACAGTCTTTGGTATCGCTGGGTTGAGCTTGTTGAATTTTACAGGATTGGAGGCAGTGGATCCAGTTTAGTAGGTTTGCAGAAACCTCACGGTTATTACCAGATACTAAGCGAGTACAGCTGCATGCCGAAGACCGCAACGAGACGAATCTTTGGTGATTGACCCGGAAAGTGGTCGTGAAAAGGTTCTAGCGTTTCGGTGGGAAAGACCATTGCGATCGCTACTCGAAACAAATCCTGGTGTTTACACGCCATAGCTAGAAGCAAGTACAAATCATTCTGGTTTTCGTGTTGAGCATAACAGTAGGTTGTTTCAAAAGAAGTTCCTCTCACAGCCGCGCTACCTTGATGATGCCTTAAACAGCGACTTCCCATATCTCCAAAAACCACGCCGTCGACCGTGCCTGCGTGCGCTTGATAAATCGTCGCCCAGCCGGCTTGATGAATAATCATCCTTTAAACTGGTACCATCGTGGCCGTATCTCCTTCCTTGACAGCAGGCCCGAGGACTGGTCTTGGCGGACCCGGCCTAGCGTCTCCTTCCACCACCATTGACCCATCCCAAAAAAATTCTTTCTCACCTGCTCCCAGAAAACATCTTCACTTCATCTTCGGTAGCAGCTTTGAGGGAAACACGCCGCTCTGCCTGCTGGCTTCAAGCATGCAGCAGTAGCATTGTGGTCGTCATTGCTTCCGTCTAACCCTAGCCAACATCCGAGTCAGTCGCTACCATGACCAACATCCCCCTTCTTTGTAACATCTGCCCGAAAGAACCTGAATTCAGTGATGTGTCTCACCTTCTCACCCACGTCGCATCCAAAGGCCACCTGGCACAACATAACAAAGCTAAACTTCGTGCTCACCAAGATGCATCTTTTCGAGAGAAGCTTGAAGCGTATGATCGCTGGTACCAGCGACATCAGATCGAAAAGCTACTTTCTGAGCGGATGATTGCTAAGGACTCTAAAGATTCTAGTAACAGAGGTCGCTCAAACACAATCACTTCACGCTCTACAGCGCCCTCAAGACAGACTTTGCCACGCAGAAGAAGAGCAAAAGCAGCCGAAGATCCAAACAGAGGCCCCAGTCCTGTCAAAATCGAAGGCCTCATTGACCCCCAGCTTTCTCGCCCTAATCGGGCGACAGATTCAATGACAGACAGCGTATCGTCGCTTCCTGAGCAACCATTCACTGGAGATGACGGGGGCGGAATCCAGATCTCCCCAACCTTGGCGGCCACATCTTATCACATTGATCCATCAGCTTTTTTGGACCGGGGACGTCTTCACCTCAGTCAAAGAGCGCCCATTCCACACATGAGCAGATGGCAAGGAGCCAGCTCACCTTTACACCATATCTCAGTGTCGACCCCGCCAGAGAGCAATGGCAACCTGCCGCCGACAGAGAACGATAACACTGACGGCGAGAGCGATTACTTCCAAACCTTCCTACGTAGTCCTACGAGAACAGCATATCCTGACCCATCTGATGTTACTGATCCCCCCTTGGACTTCTCAATTGGCTCATCATCCTCTATCGTCAAAGAAAACGACAGAGACCATGTTAGCTATAAAGTAGATTTCAAGGATGAGGCCCCCACGATGATGAATTCGACTCCCCAGACACCTGTGTTACGGGGCGTCAAGTGGCCAGGTATGTCAATCTTTGACTCCGCCAACTTGGAGGCACAGCGTCTCCGAAATCAGAAGAAGAACGATGGCCTTATAGATCGAATGGAGCTCAATTCTGCAATGGTCGAACAATTAGAGCGGATCTATTGGCCAGACGGGTCTCTTAAAGCACAGCGCTTGATCACAGGAGATGTGGAAAGCAGTCCAATTAGAGAGCTGACGCCTCCTCCGAAACCAGCAAAGCGACGTCGTTCAAAAGCTGTTAAATCTGTCCTCACAGAACTCAGCACCAACGTTCCAAAATTGAAAAAGAAGCCAAGGACTAAGGCGTCTAGTAATGTTCCCGCTTCTCAAGCTGCAGACTTGCAAAGCATCTCCCAAGAAGTACTTACTTCAATTGTTCCTTCTAAATCTGTCTACCCTCGAAATGCACACATGGGCTATGATCCTCCCAAAGAGAAAGCATATGGAAGGCAACTGACACAGGGCCTCACTGTGAATACTCGCCCCCGGCGCTTCAGCGTATTCAATGACCAAGAAGGGAGTCATGAAGGTGAGCCACCAACACTGATCCCGAAGACATGCAACCACGTCTTTAAGGAGCTTTCACACAATCCTCCACGTCCTTTTACGGATGCTTCTTCTCTCAGCTCTCGTAATGGGTTTCAATCGCCCATCCAGCCTCATCCTAGTTCTGGCCTTGTGATCCCTTCCCATGGAGTAAACTGGGAGTCTCAACTTCGCGACTTCTCTAGCAAATCTCAATCGCCCTTTCTTGGTGACGACAGTGAAAATATTCAGCCCATCTTGGATGTCAATGGGCGAGTGCAGGATGACGCGGACCACATCGAGAACGAGCGAGTTACACAACGCTACTTTACAGTCACGGGCAACCAGCCACCACAGTTTTTCAGCTCTATGCCACCGGGAATGGACTTCGGTGGCATCATGGAACCAAGGTACTATGGCTCCACGCTCAATCCTTTGAATCCCTTTCTCAGGCAGCAGCGTGCCATACGGCCCCAGGCATACGCTACTCAGTTCTCACAAGCACCCGGTATTTCTACGGAGTCTGTTGGCAATGGGGAGAATTTGATGCATCCCGCACACCATGGATCGGGTGGTGGAAGGGTCAGCAGGCCTCGCCGCTGAGTAACGTTGCGTTTGATTTGGGAGCCTAACACGATACCCATGAATTGGTTTTCACTACAGTACCCAAGACTCCCAAACCCCCAGGAGTCTCGCCCTGCAACCATTTTAGACACACAGAGGTGGATTCAGGCATCGCAAACCATTCCCTTTTTAGTCTTTGGGATTGTTTTCCTCGCATGCCATTCCAGCAGGATAGGATCTGTTCTCTTTGAGTCTCCCAAGGACATTAGTTGGAGCTTTATTGGCATTACTTACCAATGTATTCACCGTCTCATGTATAGACAATATACTTCTTGCAGCAGCTTAGGTACGTACAATGGAGAACATATATCACAAGCAATACTCCCCAAACAACGAGATGTGCAAAAGAGCAGATCTGATAATCTCTTATGTATTACCTTCTGCGCTCAGAGAGCCGATTTAGCGCGCAAATCTACTAGATGGCGACACGATGGTTGCTATGGCGACGTACTCACAGGTAGCGCTCTTGTGGAACAATTGGGAAAAGGCTCAGAAAAGCACTAGGATACCGCGCTAGCTCCCGGATAAATTTTAGCGCGAACGCGAATTTTTGACGTGAATTCGTCCGTGCAGTGAGAAAGTCAATTCTTCTGAACTGCTCTCTCCATCATAATGTAATAGTGAGACATAATTACCTGTCTGCAGAGACGGTGGAACATGACATCAGCACAGCTATCATCTCAGACCGCTGCCAAAAAGCAGCAGTCAATTTCGAGTTTTTTCACTAAAAGCGTCCTACCGAAACCACCACCTACATCGACTCACACAACGTCTAACGCTTCCAACGGAGCCTCCTCCCTCGACAAGGACGAAAGCCTCTTTATTTCTGAAGGCGAAGAGGAAGACGCAAGATCCAATGATAGAAGGACCTCTACTACACCGAAGCACGGCCTTGAGGGGAGACATTTGCCGGCAGCCAAGAGATTGCGACAGTCAGGTAGCCACGAGGACAATCTAAGTCTGCAACTGACTCACAACAAGAGACTCCTACCCGAAGACACATCCTTCGCAGACAAGTCTTTGACTGCCATTGATGCTAACCAGATCAAGACGCCTAGAGTGCCCAAGCAAACCTCCAAGTTTGCCTTCTCCAGTTCCCCTAGTCGAGACGAGGAAAATCAAGATGATGAGGAGACAAAGCGACGAAAAGAAAAGCTCCATCAACGATTCGTCAAAAAGCTAGGCCGACCGGACAGTATTGCTGAGATTAGGAGACGTAGTGGACTCTTAGAAGGCGAAATCGCACAGGACGAAGGAGTCGCAGAAGATGGCGAAGAAGAGGATTCTCCGAGACCAGTCGTGAAAGGTAAGGCAGCGGCCGGGGGCCGGAAGCGGTTTGGCAAGTTAACTCCTATGGAAGAGCAATACTTGGAAATCAAGCGGAAGCATTTGGACACCATAATCATTATGGAGGTCGGCTACAAATTCAAGTTCTTTGGAGAGGATGCACGAGTGGCAGCTAAGGAGCTGAGTATCGTATGTATACCGGGCAAATTTAGGTACGACGAACACATTTCAGAGGCCCACCTGGATCGATTCGCTTCGGCCAGTATTCCTGTTCACCGTCTTCATGTGCATGTGAAACGTTTGGTAGGGGCAGGTTGCAAAGTCGGCGTAGTACGGCAAGTGGAGACGGCAGCTCTTAAGGCAGCTGGAGACAATCGCAACACTCCATTCATTCGAAAACTCACCAATTTGTACACCAAAGGCACCTATATAGACGACGTTGAAGGACTTGAGGCACCGGTAGGAGCCCCCACCGGAGGTGCGCCTGCTACTGGATATCTTGTTGGCATCACGGAACACAACGCCAAAGGCTGGGGTACAGATGAGAAAGTTCGTGTTGGACTCGTGGCTGTGCAACCCGCTACTGGAGATGTGATATATGACGATTTCGAGGATGGTTTTATGAGAAGCGAGATTGAAACTCGCCTGCTTCATATTGCACCTTGCGAAATCCTCATTATTGGAGACCTGTCGAAAGCTACAGACAAATTGGTGCAACATCTTGCAGGTAGTAAGACAAACGTCTTCGGAGATAGGGTCCGAGTCGAAAGGGTCGAAAAGCCAAAAACAATGGCCGCGCAGGCTTACAGTCACGTCTCGAACTTTTATGCTGATAAGATGAAAGCTTCAAGCGCAATACAAGACGAGAAAGCAAGCAAGAACTTAGATAAGGTACTCAAACTCGCTGAGGGTGTAACTATCTGTCTTTCTGCGATGATTACGCACTTGTCAGACTACGGTCTCGAACACGTCTTTGATCTCACCAAGTACTTCCAGTCATTCAGTGCTCGATCACACATGCTACTCAACGGAACAACATTGACGAGCCTTGAAATATACCAGAATCAAACAGATCACACTGAGAAGGGCAGCCTCTTCTGGACTTTGGACAGGACCAGAACTCGCTTCGGGCAGAGATTGTTGCGCAAATGGGTCGGTAGACCGCTTCTCACCAAGCCGGAGCTAGAGAGGCGAGTCACAGCAGTGGAAGAGCTCAAGACAGATCAACCGACGATTCGAGTAGACAAGATCAGGCATCTCTTGTCACAGATTAGGAACGATCTAGAGAAGAGTTTGATCCGTATATACTACGGTAAATGCGCTCGGCCGGAACTCTTAGTTGTCCTGCAAACCATGCAGCGAATTGCTATTGAGTTTATATCAGTGAAAAAGCCTGCGGACGCTGGCTTTGAATCAGACATAATCAATGAGGCTATCGCTGCTCTCCCCACTATCGCTGAAGATGTTGTCTCTTATCTCGACCAAATCAATCCGGAGGCAGCAAAGGCAGATGACAAGTATGCTTTCTTCCGAGATGATATGGAAAGCGAAGATATAGTAACCCATAAGCTCGGGATTGCAAGCGTGGAGCAAGATCTCGATGCTCATCGAGCGGTGGCTGCGGACAAAATCAAGAAGAAACGGGTGGACTACGTTACCTCATCAGGGATTGAATATCTCATCGAGGTTGACAATACTCTACTCAAGAACGTTCCTGTATCTTGGGCGAAGATCAGCGGCACGAAGAAGGTTTCACGTTTTCATACCCCAGAAGCTATTCGCCTCATCCGCGAGCGAGACCAGCATAAGGAAGCACTCGCTGCTTCCTGTGATATTGCTTATGCCAACATGTTAGCCGAAATCTCAACCAAATATCAGTCTTTCCGAGATTGCGTGCAGGCACTTGCCACGCTTGATTGTCTACTCTCTCTGGCTGTCATAGCCAGTCAACCAGGCTATGTCAAACCCGAATATACCGATGAAACTTGCATCTCAGTTGAGCAAGGTAGACACCCGATGGTCGAGCAGCTTTTGCTTGATGCCTATGTCCCAAATGATATCGATCTTACATTAGACAGCACTAGAGCACTGCTTATTACGGGACCAAATATGGGCGGTAAATCAAGCTTCGTACGCCAAGTCGCGCTCATTGCAATCATGGGTCAGATTGGATCTTATGTACCAGCCGAATCTGCCAAACTGGGCCTGCTTGATGCTGTGTTCACCCGCATGGGCGCGTTCGATAATATGATGACAGGTGAATCCACCTTCATGGTTGAGCTATCAGAGACATCAGACATTCTCAAGCAAGCCACGCCAAGATCGTTGATAATTCTGGATGAGTTAGGGAGAGGGACGTCCACACATGATGGAGTTGCAATAGCTCAGGCTGTTCTAGACCATGTTGTCCGAGAAAAGAAGAGTTTAACACTATTCATAACCCACTATCAGAACCTCAGCGCGCTAGCCAAAGCCTTCGAAAATAGTGAGCTGAAGAACGTTCACATGAAATTCACAGAGACCGGTGATGATGGCCAAGAAATTACTTTCTTGTACGAAGTTGGAGAAGGGGTCGCTCATCGATCATACGGCTTGAACGTTGCCCGACTGGCCAACGTACCAGAATCCGTCCTTGATGTGGCCGCTTTGAAATCGAAAGAACTTGAGATCAAGGCCAAGGAGAAGAATCTGTGTAATGTGTGAGTTATATTTACAGACCGGGCAGCAAGATTTCTGACGATACCTCTTCAGTTCTCGATCTTTGTACTCAGTCTTATCCGAATGTGCCAATCACGCAATGGGTGGTCTCATCACTGGTATTGAACAGCTTTGAACCGAGGGCCACAGAATTAGACGCAAGTTCAATCTGAAGGAAATAGAAACCATTCTGTAAGCTCCAAACCCCATTTTCCTCATCATTGACGCTTCTATTATGATGATTACCATGTCAACAATACCATTGAGCATCTGCATTTGCAGTGCTATGAAACTTCATACAATTAGACTCTGACATTTGCCTTTCACATCCCTTTCCACTGTCTTCACTTACTGTCTGATGAAGCTAATGAAATGAAAGGAAGAGGCCAACGCTATCATCCAAAGCCACGACTGCGAGATCCTTTTGCACAAGAAGAAATCACCTTTCGAGTTCATGGTACGTTCTGTTCACTATTTACATCAGTGAGGTTCAGCATCTTGTGTTCTATCTTTAAAAGGTCCTTTGATGAACTGAATGTCGTTGAGATCCGAGGCTCTGTGTGTGTATGCAGCCACAAACCATGGAGAGATAATCAAAGACCCACAGAATCTGAGAGATTTTGTACTTTTGCTGTCTTCATTGAGCGAGTTCTCAAGGCGAGGCTAACGACTCCGAGACCGCAGTAGTGAGCAAGCACGCTTGCGGCAAGCTTTGTCGATTTGCGAAAGCATCCTGGTATCCATTTGTACTTCTATCTCAAGCAATGATACCATGCATTACTACCTATACGGAGGTAAAGATTTGCTCTTCCTTCATTCAGACGTACAGTTAAATCCCGTGTATGGTGAATGGAGGGTCATCGTAACTCACGTGATAAGCGAGCTACAACTCGATATTCAAAAGGGTTGAATACGCGATTTCGCGAAGGCAATGCTGATAGCTCGTCACATAGTTTTCATACAAATCAATCGACATAGATTCGCGCCCGCGGCACCCTGCAGAGCTGTATGTAGGAGCAGGAGCTTGTTCATCCCCCCTTGTCAGCCTTAGCTCTTTTTTACCGTGCGCTCGTCCTGCCTAGCTCAGCGTAGTGTCACGCTTCAAATTCGCCCTTTTAACGTCTTGCCCAGACTCAGCTGACTCGGCCGATGCGACGGCACTTGGGGCTGACACTCGACTTGAGGAGGCGTCAAGGGAGCCCGAAGATGTGGATGACCTAGCGCTGGAAAGCAGAATAAGACTCTTGTTGAGTTGAGGTAAAAGGGTCATGTACCCAAGCTCTTTTCCTAATTCCTACTAGGTTGTCGACCTTATGGTATCGATCGACTGGCTGGCTGAGCCGACAATGTGACCAAATCTATACAGTTCTTCTTCATGGGCCTCATACCAAACGAACCAAATGCTTCGGATGTGAACTGATGAGAAAGCCACATATATCATAGCTGGATCTCGCTCGAATCAGCGCCAAGCTGAACGAGCTGCATCAGAACTGCTTTAAGCAGTCTCAAAGTGCAAACATCAACAGACAGAGCTGTTCAAATGCCTAATGATCTGACTTCCTCAGGGGTAAGCTCATGAGAAAGAATTGTAAAAGAGGAAGGTTGATCAAATGCTCATAAGGCCCTATTTGACATCAAAAGGCGCTAGTCTTAATTGAGTTTTCAACACTTCTCTGTCGAGCGCAGTGGTCAAGGGACAAGCTTGTGATTGAGAGTCCACAAATCAAGCCCTAGACTTCCCCAAGTCATAGAGTCAACGTGGCTAATTTTTATGACCTGGACTTAGGTGCGGCGAAAGCCAGCAGTCTTGGTCGTCCAACTTTTTTGTTTAGTAATCTCATCGCTTTCAGACTTTCGGGGAGAGAGTTGCATCTTTTGGTAGGAATTAGCCATGTCATTATCAAAGACCTGAATGGGTGTCGAAAAGATTTACTCGAAGATATTGTCATCTCATGTTGAATACAAGAGGGCAAAATACTCATAGACTTGTACCTGACCAAAATCGAATACTGCTACAATGCCTATCAAGATTTGCTTTTGCTCCGAATTCAATCGACTTGATTTCAGACTGGGCTCAATCAAGGTGAGCGTTCAGAAGGGACAGAAGAACCCAGTATGACTTTTGCGCCAGGTCTCCAGTTTAGCCCTTGGACAATTTGCTCCTTGGACAATTTGCTCTTCGTTAGAAAACATGAACAATTGGCGAAGTGTCGTTCCATTCCAAGGACACCAATTGCTACAATCCTCATTCTCCATCTTCTTTTGTTCGTGAACGTAGCCATAACGTTTCCAATCACGTGTTGCGAGGACTGCCAGATGGCAAAGAGTTTGTACCAACAAACCACGTGCTTCTACATGAAATTGCGAAGCGAGTAATAGATTATAAGCCACAGTAAAAGTCTCCTGATCCTTCCTTGTGTTGGATGCGCACTTTTGCTGTTAAGAATAGTAGATAGAATTCTAGATCGCACAATTGCCGGCGTCAAATGCTGTAATCTTCAACTCCCGTGGTCAGTCATTGTAATCACTGAGAAGATACGCTGGCGGTGGATGAAATAGATCTTCTCGACCATTGAAACCCTGTATAACGTCACATCAAGCTGCTTCTCCCTCCTACTTCCGTAGAACCTTGCCCACTCGGCATCTCGCCATTCCTCCCAACAACAAATTCCCTATAGATTCGCTCAAGCCTCTTTCTTTCATTTGCACCGATGGAGCTTTTGGTGGTAGCTAGCGAAGCTTCGATATGTTTCCATTCGATCATGACTTCTAACTTGGAATCACCCTTGCCAAGATCTTTGCTGTTTCCATCTTTGGCTGATTCTTCATCGACAGCGCGCCGTGCATGTCTCTGCTTTCTCCTGGCGAGTCTAATGGCATCAAGTTTAGCAATAAGCGTTGCGTACTCGGCTGCTTGCTGCGCTCTAGATATAGCAGTGCCTGATATATCTTTGCCGAAGCGGAATTGGAGGATGTCTTTCTTCGACGAGCGGCTGGAATCTTTAGTCTCCCTCCTCCCACTTTGATCCACCCCGTCTACCTCAAGCCTGCGGTCGCCAAGAACATCATGGATAGCCTCTAGATGCGCGTTATAAATGACAGCCTGGAGATCAGCACCAGAGTATCCTGATGTCCGAGTGGCGACCTCGGACAGACTCCTGCGGTGGTTGGAGCCCACGATGATAGCAGGAGAAAATGACAGCTTCTTGCTCAGGGCTTGGATTATGTCTCGCCGATCATCAGCGGAAGGCATGTCACAGAGGAGCGATTTGTCTAAGCGACCCGGTCGAAGCAAAGCAGGATCGATCAAGTCAGGCCGGGATGTAGCAGCAAGCACGTAGACACCTGAGAGACCCTCGGCACCATCCATTTGAGTTAAGAGCTGATTAACCACACGGTCCGTGACACCAGTGGAATCGTGACCTCGCTTTGGTGCAATGCTATCAAATTCATCAAAGAAAAGTACGCAAGGTTTCGCTGATTCTGCACGCTCGAATAGATCTCGAACGCTTTTTTCACTAGCTCCAATATACTTGTTGAGGATCTCTGGACCTTTGACGCTGATGAAGTTGAGGCCACACTCGCCTGCTACCGCACTGGCTAAAAGAGTCTTTCCGCATCCTGGATAACCATATAGAAGCAGACCAGAACGTAGGCGAAGAGGGCATTGGGCAAAGATTGGCGCATATGTGGTAGGATATTGTAAGGTTTCTAGAAGGATCTTTCGAGTTTCGTGCAGACCGCCAATAGAGTCAAAGGTTGTCTTGGATGACTGTAAAGCCACATTCCTTAACGAAGCAGGGGTGAAACCTTTCAACGCATTTTGAAAATCCGACCTGGTTAGGGTAATGCTCGAGTTGTCATCTTCTCCTAGCGCTCCCTCGATAGTTTGGATCAGAGCTTCATTCTTGGCTCGAGATACTAACAAGACGAGGTCGCCAGGCATGTAGCCATCAGTCTGTCCAGCCAAGTCGAGGAGGTCCAAGTCTCGATCCACTTGAAACTTACCGGGACGCTGAACGTCCTCGGACGGAGATCCACCCATCCAGGCGGCTTCGTCGCCTTCGCTACCTTGGCTGGCATTTCGGGAATGATCATTTACACCATTGGTGTTAGCCTCATTTGGAGCTTTTTGTCCTATGAGAGCCTGCAAGACCTTTCTTCTTCCACCCTTGTCCGGCACCTTCAACGGGATGATCTCGCGTACAACGTGACCACCAACAATGATATTATTCACAGACTCTTTCCCCTGCGCTGTTGCGAGAATGACCACACCAGAGTTGGCGCGGCAATACTTCTTGACCATGTAGCAAAACAGTTCGCTAATCTGGCGACTACGGCCATTATCGCTGGTTTGAAGCTCCGTCTCCGCCGGACAGAGCCTGTCAAGGTCATCCAGGATGATCAATGCTTTACCACTCAGCTTGATCCCCCACACTGCTGTCATGAAGAGTCTATCGAAAGTTTCTTTGATAGTGGAAATACGGATCTCATCAGTCACTAGCTTGCGGCAAGGAAAAAAGGTAGTATGATATAAAAATTGGGCACGAAGCCGAAACCCGATTAATTCGGCCAAAGATGACTTGCCTGACCCAAGGCCACCTGTAAGCAGTACGGATGAACAGTGCGAAAGATGGGTTGCGAGCTGTCCAGCGATACCTTCGATGTTAATCATCAAAGGAGGTTCGAAAGGAAGCGGATCGGGGCTCAAAGCTAAAGTTTTGGACGCAGTCATGGGGTTCGTTATTCCTTCCTGCACCTCAATATCTACCTTGACCTCCGAGCCAATACACCATTTGGCCATGTTTTTCGAAGAATCTCTACCATCCACCGACTTGGGTCCTAGCCGGAGAATTCCTCCCGCCCATGGTTCCATTAACCTCCCTCGATCAACCTCTGGCAAAACAAGACCGTCCGTGAGTGGTCCATCTAGTAAGCCCCTGAAATTCTGCTTTATGCTTGCATACAACGATTTGATCTCCTCTGCAGCGGCCTCACGAGCAGCCTTTGACTGGCTACCGAGCCTGAGACCCTCGCTTCCTCCCAAGGCTGTGGTGAACGGGTATATCTTGAGACATTCTAAATCGCTTCCGGCCAACTTTTGTGACGCAGATTCAATTCGGATGAGGCCTCCAGTTATAGCCTGAACGTCTAAGGCACAGCACAAAGCTGGCGAAAGAGCTGCATGGCGGGAGTCAGGGGCATCTTCCCACGCACCTAACCTTGCAACAACTCTCGAGGTGGGTCTGCCGGCATCGCTGGCCTCTATGTCTTTGAGGCTTTGCAATTGTCGTGGGTCTAGAGGAACCTCGATGCCGGCAGGTCTGACCACAGATATAGAGACGTATTCCAGACCTCTGAGCGGTCTACTCGCAAGGACGTCTCCATCTACCCACACAGTGAGCGTCTCCCCGCGATCCGAGTCCTCTTCATCCTCGTCGAAAAAATCTACGCATATGTTCTTCGCCACTCCGCGGAGAAATACTGCGCTGGGGCCAGAGACGTCTCGCTGACTACGCTGTCGGGTAGCGCCACTCCTTGCGCCAGTACTTCGACGACTGGTGCTAGCAACACTTCGGCTAGTTGTTCGCTCGTTCTGTGACAACCGTGGCCGCGTCTTCGGTGCCACAATGACTTCCCCATCAGGAGAGATCTTCGCAAAAGGCGACGAGGAGGGCTGAGGAGGCGTGAGAGAAGTGATGATGACATTTGCTGTAGAGGTTGGCGACAGATGGATCGTCAAAGGATGTGCTTGATGAGCTTGAGTAGACAGAGGGGCGGCGAAAGATGGATTGGGCAGGGCCCGAACTTGGAACAGTAAGTTCGATTCGAGAAAGCTCGCATGGAGTTCAATAACTGCGAGCCGTCATTAGTCCAATATTACTTCGGGTATTGGAAATAAACCTACTTTCCCAATCTGCTGGAGTCAACGGCTCAATGTGCACAGTATGCGCCAGTGGAGGATCTAGGTGCAGCAAGATGCCTACCTAGAGTCCGGCCTTAGCATATTGCCTTTTCACCAATGGACTATCCCACCTTTCCCCCATCTGTAAGCCCAAGCATACGTCCAAATGTAGCATCGATTTCAACTGCTCCCATCTCTTCTTTCGGTCGTCTCCCAGTCCTCTCTATCACGGATATCGTCTTGGCGGTGCTGGCCATCCCTGTCCATCCAGCGTATGCCGAGCGATATGAGGCGCCATTGGGTCTTTTGGGGGCTGGCACCGTGGAGGTGGAATCTCTGTATTGTAGCTCGACAATGACATTCTGGACTACCTAGCCCCGTAAGCGATGAATTGATAGCCGGAAGGCCTATTCGATTTACTGCATTTGCATTGTCCAAAACCGTAACAACGGATTGTGGTACGTTGACAAAGCAGCTTTTGAGCTGCACGAATCTGACTTCTGCTTGAGTCGGAGCCATTTTTCGGTGCACCTGTTTTGTTTGTATCTCACATCGGGTATGTAAAGTCGCTCGTCAGGGCCATATTTCTATTAAATTCGAACCGAGGCAAGACGTTGAAGGACTGCGCTAGCCTGCTGCGCTTACCCCTGTCGAGCCTGCTGATTGACACGCGACGTGGACGCGTATTTTCGCGATTCGATTAAGCCGTTAGCCAAAGAGGTGGTTGCCGTGAGATAGTATTAGTGAACTACAGTTCTCAACCTCCTCCTCCTCAGCCTCTGCTGTTAGTTAAATTCATCAGCGCAATGGTGCTCCTCACCTTTAGAGCACCAGTTGATTATGCTGCCCAGCAAGGTAGGCGCTCCCATTGCGCGTTTATACTCATGATGATGAGGATTTACTGACAATGAAACGTAGCGGCTTTCGAGGATTTCCTACTGAATTACAAGTCAACGCAATCCGACTTAGACCTTGCGGTTCAAGATCTCAATATCGACGGTGATGGTACGAGCGATGAGTACGACTTCATGGACGATGTGGCTGGCGGCAAGGATGCACGGCGGCCGAATCGACAGTATAAGGAGGCGCGAAGGAAATATATGGACATGTTACAAAGGGTTGTAGATCGAGAACTGGACGAAGTGACGATAGAGTTGGACGATCTAGATAATGTGGGCTCTTATACAGGTTTCAACGGCGAGCAATGCTGATGGGCTCGAACACAGTATGAGAAAAGCTTTGGCGAAGATACGCCTCTACGGCTAGTGGACTCAATCGAGCGGAATGCAAAACACTACATCGACGTCCTTTCGCGGGCCGTGGATAAAGTAATGCCAAGGGAGACGAAGGAAATAACGTTCAAAGATGATGTGCTGGACATTATCATGTCCCAACGCGAGAAGCGCAATGAAAGCATCATGGTGGCTGCAGAAAATGAGCTGGATCCCTCACAACCCGAGGGCGTTTTCCCTGCAGAGCTTACTCGACGATACACCTTAGTCTTTAAGCCACTAATACCCGCAGGAGCAGACAGCGATAGGAATACCAAAGCGCTTGCGGTACGGAATGTGCGGGGAGAGCACTTGGGTCATCTGATCACCGTTCGAGGTATAACCACAAGGGTTTCAGACGTCAAGCCTTCAGTCCAGGTAAATGCATATACTTGTGACAGATGTGGTTGCGAGATTTTTCAGCCCGTCACCTCGAGGCAATTCACACCCATGACAGAATGTCCAGCAGATGAGTGTAAGAAGAACAACTCGAAAGGCCAACTGTTTCTGTCTACCCGAGCATCCAAATTTCTACCGTTCCAAGAAGTCAAGATACAAGAGATGGCAGATCAAGTACCCGTTGGCCACATCCCAAGAACACTAACCGTACACTGCCATGGAACCTTGACAAGACAAATCAATCCAGGAGATGTGATAGACGTAGCTGGCATCTTCCTCCCAACTCCATATACCGGCTTCAAGGCCATTCGCGCGGGCCTTTTGACGGATACATATCTCGAAGCCCAACACGTGAATCAGCATAAGAAAGCATATGACGATATAACCTTTGACGCTAAGACTTTCAAAAAGATAGAGCAATACAAACACTCCGGCCACATGTATGAGTATCTCTCGAGATCGATCGCACCTGAAATCTACGGCCATCTAGATGTCAAGAAAGCGCTTCTCCTACTCCTAATCGGTGGTGTCACCAAGGAAGTAGGCGATGGCATGCGGATACGAGGGGACATCAACATCTGCCTCATGGGTGATCCCGGGGTGGCCAAATCCCAACTTTTGAAGTACATCACCAAAGTAGCACCACGGGGCGTCTATACCACTGGCCGTGGAAGCAGTGGCGTCGGGTTAACAGCCGCTGTAATGCGAGATCCTGTCACGGACGAAATGGTCCTAGAAGGCGGTGCCTTAGTCCTCGCAGACAACGGAGTTTGTTGTATCGATGAGTTTGACAAAATGGACGACGGGGATAGAACAGCTATCCATGAAGTGATGGAACAACAAACCATCTCAATTTCCAAAGCCGGGATTACCACATCCCTGAACGCACGAACTTCAATCCTTGCAGCAGCCAATCCACTCTACGGCCGCTACAACCCACGAATTTCCCCGGTCGAAAACATCAACCTTCCTGCAGCACTGCTCTCTCGGTTCGACGTCCTCTTCCTCATGCTAGACCAACCATCTCGAGAATCGGATGAGGAACTAGCCAACCATGTCACTTACGTACACATGAATAACAAACACCCAGAGACCAAAGGCGTGGTTTTCACCCCTCATGAAGTCCGCCAGTACATTGCTCAAGCGCGCAGCTGGCGTCCGCTGGTTCCCAAAGAAGTGTCAGAATACATGGTCGGTGCCTATGTCCGCATGCGTCAGCAGCAAAAACGCGATGAAGGTGGAAAGAAGCACTTCACGCACACTTCGCCACGTACACTGCTGGGCATAGTCCGCCTTTCGCAAGCTTTGGCTCGGTTGCGGTTCTCATCGCAGGTCGTGACCGATGATGTTGACGAAGCATTGCGACTTGTCGAGGTCAGCAAAGCTAGCTTGTACAAAGATGGGAGAGGAGCGCAGGATCAAAGTCCTAGCAGCAAGATATACAACCTTGTAAGGGCGATGAAAGATAGTGGCGCCGCAGCAGTGGGTGATGGTAGCAGAGGAGAGTTGAGTATAAAGAAGGTGAGGGAGAGGATTATTGCGAAAGGTTTTACAGACGATCAATTCAGCCAGGCGTTAGACGAGTATGCTTTGCTTGATGTGAGTATCCTCTCCCTGACTTGGCAATGGGACATTGGCTAACGTCTGGTGTTCCAGGTATGGCAAACGGCTGCCGAAGGTACAAGACTCGTTTTCATTGAGACAGGGGATGATGTTGAGATGGACGGAGCTGTTGATGAATTTTAGATGGGGATGCGATATATGAAGGCGTCAGGGAGTATTTGATCGAAGTCTGCATGGTGGCACCCTATATACCACTGACGTGCGCGCTGTGAATCGTTTTAGACGTCGACGACGGCTGATATTCAACTCTTCGTGACAAACATCCAAAAAGGGAACAAAATGGCTGAGACATGTTTCAGCCCACGAGAACAAAAGAATTCTCCAGCTTCACGTGTGTAATCCATTTCCCGCTCCGTACTCTGACACACAACTTGTCATAACAAACAGAGACGAGGCATTCTTTTCGAGCGCACGGAAGGAAAAGACTGATTCTCCACTGAGCCGGCGCCATTAAGAATCGAATCTAAGACTGAATCTATCCCTGAACACGCGCACATGTAGATTCCAACGGGATTGGCACGTGACCGGCGCCTTAGCGGGACTGCGGGAGATCTGCTCCATCGGTTTCGTGCGAGTCGCTTATTCTTGCCTCATTGCGGCATTGTGCATGCATCACGCTTTGATTTCGAATCCTGGAATCTGTGATCGACCTCTATCGTTAGCACTCTCTCAGTCATTCCTGCCATCCCAATTATAGAGCCACACGCAAGTCCCACACCCAGGTCTGCAGTCAAAGCACAAGTGCGAGCTCCCATCGATTTCCCCACCAGCACATTACCCGGTCTCTCGCGCAGCAACGAGATGTACTGAAAGACAAAACAGTATTCTCTCTCCCCCCATTTCTGCGTCCCCCGATACCACTGGCGCATCCTCATCTCATATCGAACGTTACGCTCAGGGCTGTGCAGTAGCAGAATGCGTGATTCTGGTTTTCATCCTTTCAAGGGGAGGATCAGCAGACACTTTGGAGACAATGTACGCCGCGGGAGAGCTGCGTCACGTACGATTCCTTGAGATTGACCTTACCTTCATTCTAGTTGAGAGCTGATGATCCCTATTTGAGCTGTGAGTTGGAAGCCAAATAGCTTCGTCAATATTCCACCACGTGTGCTGATACTTCAGCAGATCATGATATACGACGTTTGTGTGCCCATACCTGCTAAGGAAGCATTTGGATTTATGATGTGCAGTGACGAGAGAAGACATTGATACCCTGAAGAATGATTGGTTGACGGATAACGTATGGCGTAATCTTGACATTGCGCAGGGCTTGTGACTGACCTACAATGTTAGAGCATATCATTCTGGGAAGAGTACGTGGGGCCGACGCCGCATATGCAATATGCAATGCGGCACCCTGCATTGAGCAAACGCCTTGTTCCGAGGTCTAAGCTTACGACTGTCAGGTATCTCGAACGCGAATTCCTCAATCAATACAAGAACGCCAATATCGTCCTCCTCCGTCCCTCCATGTCATTCATGCTTATGCAAACCCCTGACCCATTGACTCTCAAAGACGCCCTCCCAAACTTCTCACACACAACCCACATATTCTTGCCCATCAACGACTGCCGAAATCCGTCTGTCGCTGAAGGCGGCTCGCACTGGTCTCTCCTTCTCGTGAGCGTCATCGATCGCGTGGCTTTTCATTACGATAGCCTCAATCCGGCGAATCTAGGAGAAGCACAACACGCAGCGAAGAAGCTAGAGCACCTATTGGGAAAGCCACTGCAATTCATCAATCTCGCAGACTCTCCTCAGCAGTCGAACTCCAGCGACTGCGGAGTCTTCGTCTGTATACAGATGCGTCACTTATTACTAAGAAAACTGCTCATGGCCCACGCAAAGGAAAAAGTCAGCATGAGTATGGGAGGAAAATCGGTCGATGCCGTGCAGGGGAGGAAAGAGATGCTGAAGGTCATTGAAGAGCGGAGGAAGGAAGGCGAGAAGCGCAGATCGTAAGAGCCACCTCTCAGAAGCATCGAATTGTCTTTCGTGGCTAATTA
>JAABUI010000750.1_pt1 | contig 21776 bp, 12 predicted proteins | sample 5559111 | NCBI WGS metagenome assembly JAABUI01 (sample SAMN10711870, study PRJNA513365) | rock metagenome | isolation source: Antarctica rocks | place: Antarctica: Victoria Land, Buttleship Promontory
TCCTTTCGGATTGCTGCTGCTCGAGCCTCAAAATCATCCTCATCGTCATCATCCATAAAGGACCTCTTAGGTTTCTCATCGGATGTAGACGCTTCCATTTGAAAGTCATTGGTGCCGTAGGGGGGCGGATCGTAGCTGCTCAAACCTGGCGGATCGTAGTGGTCACTAGATGGTGGTTCATACGCAGACAATTCAGTGTTATAAGATGATAATGACTGATCATAGCCATTGGTCAATACAGGCCTAGCATGACCCTCGTGGAGCCCCTGCGATTCTTGCGGTTCTGCTGGCAGATTTGGGTCGTCGATCCCATACTGGTAAAGATATGATGAGAGCTCATCTGGCGGAGCTGTGGCCATATATTGTGGCTGTGAAGACGGTGTAGGCAGAGAGCTTTCAGTGCGAACAGGGTTTTCAGAAGCTACCGGCCTATATGGCTCATGATACGAGGTAGTCGAAGATGTAGGTCTCGACTGATATGCCTGTTGCAACGCCTGTGGTCGGAGGGAGTCATTGTATGCAGGGCGCTGAGAATCCTGGGCGAGCCGCCCTTGCTCTTCAAGAGACGATCTTGGAGTATACAGCCCAGCTGGTGCATAGCGTGATTTGGACGGGTTTGCCATGGGTGCTGATGAGATACCTGGAGCATAGGAGTTGTACAGATCGTTCGAAGATGGTGTTCGGCTTAGAGTGGGCGAATCGCCGGCGACACCAGCAAAAGGGCCCGCAGAGGTATCATGGCCTCTGCCCGATCCCACCGAGGCAGCATCACTTTCGTCGCCAACTACGTACTGGTTGAATTTAGCCCATATTGAACCCGAAACTTTGTCCATACTTGGTTTAGATATCCATGACCCGGAACTATCCCGTGGTGCTTGTCGCAATCTTTCCATGAAGCTATTCAGAGCTTCCAAGAGCAGGGCGTGGTAGTAAGGTGAACGCTTAGTCGTCGAATTGAGGGTGCTAGTGATGACCTCGCAATACTGCTGCGCTTCGGATTTATGACCGTATTCTGCCAGGATCATGGCGTGGTAAAGCTTGAACGGTTGCAGATGTGGCGACACTGTCGCAACAGGAGCTGAGGAAAGTACTGTGCGGGCAAAATCATACATCTCGGTGAGAAGAATGCTATCGAGGTCGCGGCCGTAGTCAAACGGCTGCTGGAGGTGATCTGCCCCAAGAAGAGAGATACTCACTTGCGGGTCGTCGGGGCCACCAAAAAGATTGGGCGACTTTGCAAAGATATAGCAGATGTGTGCGGCTTCAGTCCTTCCGTACCCGGCCAGAAGCTGTCCCAAGGATGTCAAAGCTCTGCTATCGTCAGAGCTCCTGTTACTCAAAATGAGGGTTAACGCTTCCCGCCACCGATCCAAACCATCTAGTGCGTTCTTGGTGGGTCCCGTGCCTGCTGTTTTACTGACCATTTGGAGGCCAGCACGGGCAGAGGGTGGGACGAGCTCGTCAGCACTATCTTCCCCATTGCCAGCAAACATTTGATACAGTGCGGCTAATGCCTCGGTGTTCTCCCCGTAGGTTTTGACCTCTTGTCGAACGAATTCTTGTGACACTTGCTTCCATATGTTTTGGTCCAATGTGGAGGAAAGGAGCATTGCATGGGCCCATAGACGGTTGTCGACTGCGTGCCAGACAGCCTTTGCCCGCTCCCCATGCAACAACAGTTTGCGCAGGCTCTCCAATGATTCCGGGTCGATTGAATCAGGATTGATGCGTGACCCACTGTGTCGCGTGATACCCACAAGCGATGCATTGAAATTCTGAAGGGGAAGCGTTGCTGTGTCTCCTTGAGCCAGCTCTGGGGAGAGGACAAACCGAACAGCTTTTTCTGCTGATGTATTGCCATCGAGCACGCCATCGTGCTCAACTAGGATCCGCACGATCTCCCATAAAAGTATTTTTTCTTCGTGTCGTTTAGTCGGGTCTGGAAGACTTGGGCCACCAGAAAGGGCGGCAACGTCATTTTCCAGTCTGGATATGCGCCTTTGTAGCCAATCCACGGCATCCTTCTTCTTGCTCTTAGACTTCAAAGGGCCCGGAAAATTTGCAATATCTTCTTCAAGCGGTAGAATCTTGCCATCTTGCAGGTTGACCTCTCCAGGACTGCACTTGATCATTGGAGAGGCCTGCCCAGCTGCAAAGCGTGGGATCTGCTTTGGAAAGCTTGTCACGATAGCTCCACCGAATCCGAACGAGAAAATTGGACATCCTTTCCATCGCTCAAGTTGATCTAGCTCTCGACCGTCTGAAGGTCTGATAAAATTTAAGTCTTTCGACAGTGTCCTTCCCCGCGGTCTGACATTGCTTCCAGAGGGCAGAGTGGTTTCGAGAGAGGGAGTTGATATCTGGTGGTTGACGGAAGCTGGACGCTGGTATGGTGCTTGAGCGCTTGCACTTTGCGGAGTGTACTTAAAAGCGCCTGGGGACTGGGTCTGAGATCTCCGAGGTGGTCCACGACTTGAAATATCTGATGAAAGTGAGGCCACTTCTCTATTCTGGTGAAGTGATGAAGAACCATGAGGAAATTCGTGCTCCATTTTAGGACTCCTGATGGCGAGGGGCGGATTGGAAGAAGAGGTGCTCTGTCGTGTCTGTTGGGAGATTGTAGAAGGTGGAGGTGACGATCTCCATTCAGACGAATTCTTCATGTCTATACCGCTTTCATTATGTAAGCCAACCGACTCCATGCTCTGTGAACCCTGACGATGGGGAAAGGGAAATCTCGAAACCTCCGGGTCTTGCGTGTAAATACTTTGCTTGACGCTAGTTTGGGGCAGGCGTAGCGATGGATCGGGGAAAGAGTCTTGCTGGTTTGGTTGCGGCTGAGAACTGCTTTGCGCAAGTGGGCTAGAAGTCCGAGGTTGGAAGGGCAATATTTGCGACTGTGGAGGACGATTCCCGGCCGATGGGGAGGCTGCATACCGATTACGGGGCGGTGGGACACTGGTAGGTTGCGTTGGAGCAGGCGAGTATCTAGCATTCATTGCTGGTACAACCTGATGAGCAGCTTCTGGTTGACTAGTGTTCCCGTAAAGGCTCATCCTTTCTGAGGGTAGAAGTTCATATTGCTGCGAACTTTTGAGAGAATTCGATGACGCTAAATGTGGCAGCGGGGACTGCCTTGATGGCTCTATTTGAGAAGACGTTGGCAGGGGCGGATTTCGTTGGGGTGCTGCCGGTGCGAACTTGCCCATACTGCTTGGTGGGCGGGAATTAGTCGACGGTAATTCCTCAAAAAAGCTGCCCATGCTGGGCGAAGCCTTCAGCGCTGGTGAAATTGCATGGCCTGCTTGTGACGGCGAGTAGGCGCTTGGGAGTTGGGGTATAGGGGGGCGAGAGTCGACCGGTGGAGGTGCTCCAGTGAACATGCTACTACTCCTTGGTGGTGGAGGACGACTCGATGATTGTTGAATATCAGAACTGGGATGCATTTGCTGATATGCAGTGCGCTTTTTCGGGCGAGTGACGTCCATTGGAAGATCGTAAGGTGAAGTGTAACCGCCTTTAGATTTATCGGCAAAGCTTTGCGTCGACGCAGGCATAAGGGGCCTCGAGGCTGGCTGTGGTTGCTGTGGTTGGTATACTGCCTGCCTCGCCGCTTCTGAGCCTGCTTTAGGTGCGGAAGGGGTGTAATAAAGACCAGTCTTTCGATCTACCTGTTGTGTATGTGGAGTAAAGCGGGATCCTGATATTAGAAGATTACTGTCTTGAAGTACTGCTTGTTTTGAATTGCCCTCCCCGTATCCCTGCATTGTTCCTGGGTATGCGACTGATTGCGACTGAGGCTCTCGCGCATAGTCCTGGTCACCTTCAAGAAAACCGTCCTCATCGCCATCGAAAAAGGCCGAAGGATCAACGGACTCTTCATTGTCTTCAAGAAGATCATCGTCACCTAGCGCCGCCTTCCAAATTTCGGCTAAATCTTCATCCTTTGGTTTCGAGTTCGCAATGTCCATGCTTTGTTTTGCAACTCCCTCAACTTCCTGCCCCGCGTGATTGGCACTGTGAGGCGCAAAATGCATCGAGCCCAGGACTTGGGTAGTAGACTTGCGATCTAGAGGTTTTGGCGTGAAAGTCGGGGTAGCGTCTGGTGATCCTGACGAGATGTTGTTGTAAAAGTCGTCTTCCCTAACCACACCATTGGGAGATTCAGCCACTACACCATTGACTTCGCCCTGCGGTAGAAATATGTCTTCACTTTGAGATGCTGACATTAGAGGTAGGCCTTCTTCGTATCTCGACTCTTCGTCGCCTGTTAAGGTTTTTACAACTCCTTCACCACTCTGTGGATTGGCAAAGAATGCCTCGTCCCCCTCGTCCACGATCTCCCTAAAGACATCGCCCGGCAATTCCTTCTCTACATGCGATGCAGAAAAAGTATTGCTAGGCAATTCATGGTTCGGAAACCCCGCGGTCTCTTCTCCTTTCATAACATCCTCGGCTTGTGATTGCGGTAGCGACTGTGAGGGCACGGGTTTACTCTGTGTTGAGGGAGGTATTGTAGGAAACGAATTCGTCCGATTAACGTGAGCCATTCGATTTGCAGGTGTATCTCTTTCTTCCAATTCCCAAGCCTTGTCCATTTCCACTTTATCGCCTATAGCACCCTCAAGATGGCTTGTGGCTGTAGACGACGGTGGGTTGTTTGCTTGCCCGATATCTAATGCTAGTGATTTCCTTCGTGTATCATCCGATTTCGAATTGTCGTTTAAATCTCTAGATAAAGGGGCCGGCTCCACGAGATTGGTCCGGTTCGTTCCAGCGTCCCACCCATCATCCATTTGTTCCCCAGATCGCTCTCCACTTTGAAAGTTTCGCCGGTCTTGACTTTCAGGCACGCTCAAATCGTTTCGAGAAGAGCCGGCATTGGCACGTGTAGCGACCATGGAGTCTTCGACCTGCTGGGCACTTTGGAGGTGGTCTGCTTCAAAAGAATCGCACAACGGTTGATTCTCCGGAGTACTTTTCGGTCGGAACGGTAATTGATATGAGGCTGGTATGTGAGTAGCTTCGTCCTCTGACGCTGTTGAAGGTGGAGAGGTCTCCGCGATTTGTTGCCCTTCTTTGGCGTACTCATCTTCATGCGCGTTGGGTCTCATTGCAGGATGCCATGAACCAGGTCCATACTGCTGACCCTGAGGCGATGGCTGCAAATCCATCACCTGAGGACGAGTCTGTGATGAAACAGTCCTATTCTCCATCGACCATCGTCAATTCCCAATCTAAATGTTCTATCGGGCACAACCCTAGCTTCAGGCGAGGGCGCAACTTACCTGTCACGGGTACGGACATGTTAGCAGGTGGAAAACAAAAAGGACATCTGTGAATGGTTGGGATAGGTCTTGACTGAATTATGACATCCTCAAGCTGAAAATAAGGTAGTTTAGAAAGCCGACTGCTCAAGGTAAGGAATCTTGTCATCTAGCACTAGCAACGGGAAAACCTCGGATGACATTGCAAGGAATAGAACTAGATCCGAACGAGCAACAAAGACAACATGTAATCCACCGCTGACCACACGATAGAGACTCTTGATGGGTCCCTAAATCGTCTCCTTGATCCACCGTACATTGATGTTTCTCCTTAGACCCCTCGCATTTCTAGATGCCTTCACGGCAACTGGGGATCGCCGCCGCTGTTGATCCCGGTCCTCGTTGCCAGCAGGCAGCGTTGATGAGGCAATGTCAAGAGCGCACAGACACAGCCAACCAAACGCTCCAGACTCGCCCAATGATGACTCCGAATCGGACATCGAGCTCGACTTACAAGAATTGGAACCAGCTGACGCCCAGGATGGAGAACAACCCTACAATGATCAATTCATGAAGGACAAGCGCATACCTTTGAGAAATCTAAGGCCCGGAAGGACAAGACGCTTCGGACGTCACAAGTACAGCTATGACTATGACAACAGAGATGAGGATGCCGAGGGCTTGTTAGAGGAGAGTGCGGATCAAAGAGACTCAACGGGCAGTTTGCGCGCAGTGGAAGATGATGCCCCTCTTCTGCAGTCAGATGGCAGACGAGAGTCTGGTATCCTTGACAGCGAGCGTCGCGGAAGGTCTCTCACCTCTCACCTACGAATGCCGAGCTTTATGTCAGGCGAATCTTGTCTTCAAAATTCCCGTCCAGACAGTACCCGAATAACGCAAAGCGGTGGTGCATCCCGCAACATTAGCATAGGACAATATCCACCTCCGCGGTTTCCTCCAAATGCTGTGTCAAATGCAAAGTACACTGCATGGAGCTTCCTCCCTCGGACCTTGTACAACGAATTCTCTTTCTTCTTTAATATGTATTTCCTCCTTGTCGCCTTGTCACAGATAATACCCTCATTGCGAATTGGCTTCTTGTCGACTTATATTGCACCTTTGGCATTTGTGCTTGCGATAACGTTGGGCAAGGAGGCATTGGACGATATTGCGCGACGAAGAAGGGACTCCGAGGCAAATAGGGAGGGCTACACCGTGCTACGACTGCGGGACACATCTAAAACGCCGGCTAAGAAAGGATTGCAAAGGGGAAAATCACGCTTTAAGTCAAAACAACGCAAAAGTCGGGACGCTTCGAAACACACACGCCTTGATGATATCGAAGAGGAAGAGGAGAATCTTAGGTGGTACGAGCGAGACACCAATGTGGAGGTTGAGATGGATGAAATTGATATTCAATCCCGAGACCTCAAAGTAGGAGATGTACTGAAGCTTGGGAAAGATCAGAGAATACCCGCAGATCTTGTCATACTGCAAAGCTGTACGGTTGAATCATCGATTACGGCGATTCCTATCCATTCGCCTCAGGCTAGACCAGTGAATGATACCCCTTTACCCGAAGAACCAGGCAGACAAAATGGAGTTACAGAGGATCCCTCAGCTGAGACGAGGACGGCAGCGATCCCTGTCGTTTCTCCTCCATCAGCTGACGGGGATTCTACTGGAGAGACCTTTATACGGACAGACCAACTTGACGGAGAGACGGACTGGAAGCTACGTTTAGCTTCGCCTTTAACTCAGTCATTGGATCCTCGCGACTTCACAAGGCTCAAAATTGTTGCCGGCAAACCCTCTAAAGACGTTGGTGAATTCATCGGCACGGTAGAGTTAGCACCTCGGTCACAGGCAATGACAGATGCTGTCCGTGGCGACCATAATACGGAGACTTCTCCATTGACGATTGATAACACCGCTTGGGCGAACACAGTACTCGCATCAAATGCCACTGTGCTTGCGGTTGTTATATACACTGGAGCACAGACTCGACAAGCTCTGTCGACAACGCAGTCTCGGTCCAAAGCAGGACTACTTGAATACGAGATTAACAATCTTACCAAGATTCTATGTGCTCTAACTTTGACACTGTCTGTCGTTCTTGTGGGCATACGGGGTGTGGAAGGTCGCGCCGGTCAAGAATGGTATGTGGCTATCACAAGATTTCTAATACTTTTCTCGACCATTGTACCAATCAGTCTTCGCGTGAATCTTGATATGGGCAAGTCAGTGTATGCACGGTTTATTGAGCGAGATAAGGATATCCCTGGAACAGTAGTCCGTACTAGCACAATACCTGAGGAGCTCGGTCGTATTGAATATCTTCTCAGCGACAAAACGGGCACTCTCACGCAGAATGAAATGGACCTCAAGAAAATCCATGTTGGAACAGTATCATATGCAAATGAAGCTATGGATGAGGTCCGGAACTACGTTCGGCAAGGTTTCTCTACTGGAGGATCACTGGATGCGTTACAGCCAGCTTCCCTAGTAACACCCTCCTCGACATATCTAACAAATGCTACTGGGGCGGCAACGAGAACACGGAGGGAAATTGGATCGAGAGTCCGAGACCTCGTTTTGGCGCTTGCGCTCTGTCACAATGTAACGCCGTCTACGGAAGAGGAAGGAGGTCGCAGCGTAATGACCTATCAGGCTTCCTCTCCTGACGAGATAGCTATCGTTCGATGGGCGGAAAGTGTTGGACTTCGGCTGATGCATCGAGATAGGCATACTATCACTCTGCAATATGTTGACACCTCCAGAGTGGTGGTCCGGGTAAAGATACTTGAGGTCTTTCCATTCACATCAAGCGGAAAGCGGATGGGTATCATTTTGCAATTCGTCCACGGGATAGAACCTTCAGTTTCCTCAGAAGAGACACCTGCAGAAATATGGTTTTATCAGAAAGGCGCTGACACTGTTATGACCTCAATAGTCGCTGCGAACGACTGGCTTGACGAGGAAACAGCAAACATGGCACGAGAGGGCCTTCGAACACTCGTGATCGGCAGGAAGAGACTTTCTGCGCAGCAGTATCAGGATTTCTCCACGCAATACAAGCAGGCTTCAATGTCACTACAAAAGCGAGATACAAGTATGACGAAGGTCATCAAGGATTATCTGGAGCATGACTTAGAGCTTCTTGGTGTTACTGGTGTCGAAGACAAGCTTCAAAAAGACGTCAAACCGTCTCTTGAGCTGCTTCGCAACGCTGGTATCAAGATTTGGATGCTAACAGGCGACAAAGTCGAGACGGCAAGATGTGTTGCTGTTTCGGCAAAGCTAGTCTCAAGGACTCAATACATCCATACTATTACGAGTCTTTCCTCGTCTGTTGGCTCCTCAGCAGCTCTTGACGCTCTTTCCCTGCTCCGATCTAAACCCGACTCTACGGCTCTCCTTATCGATGGGGATTCTCTCTCTTACTTCTTAATCCATCATCGTCACGATTTCATCTCTTTGGCCGTTCTTCTCCCGGCGGTCATTGCCTGTCGTTGCTCCCCAACACAGAAAGCTGACATTGCGAATTTGATACGACAGTTCACCAAAAAGCGCGTCCTTTGCATCGGCGATGGTGGAAATGATGTTTCGATGATCCAGGCCGCCGACGTCGGAGTAGGAATCGTGGGCAAAGAAGGTCGGCAGGCGTCTCTCGCCGCTGACTTCTCAATCACAAATTTCCACCATCTAACCAAATTACTCGTATGGCACGGTCGCAATTCATACAAGCGCTCCGCTAAGCTGGCCCAATTCGTCATACACCGTGGCTTGATCATCTCGGTCTGCCAAACCTTCTATAGCATCGCCACCCAATTCGAGCCCCACGCACTATACCGTGATTGGTTGCTGGTAGGATACGCCACGGTGTATACCATGGCGCCAGTCTTCAGCTTGGTGCTGGACAAAGATGTCGACGAAGGGTTGGCGAATCTGTATCCGGAATTGTACAAAGAGCTCACGACGGGCAAGAGCCTGAGCTATCGTACTTTCTTCATCTGGGTCGCGGTTAGTATCTACCAGGGTGGCATTATTCAAGGCCTCAGCCAGATTCTCGTCGACACGGACTCAGATCGCATGGTCAGCGTGAGCTTTACAGTCCTCGTCATCAACGAATTGATCATGGTGGCGTTTGAAATCGTAACGTGGCATTGGATTATGATCGTCAGCATACTAGGCACCACGGTGATTTATGTAGGTAGTGTGCCGTTTCTGGAAGGGTATTTCGATTTGGGGTACGTGTGGAGTTGGGCATTTGCATGGAGGGTTGCGGCAATATCTGCCATCAGTCTTATTCCCCCTTATTGCATTAAAATTCTCAGGAGGACACTGAAGCCGCCGAGTTATAGGAAGGTGCAAGGGTTGTAGAATGGTTAACATAGCAGTGGCGTTGGAATTTATGAGGCACGTGATTCCCTGTGGCGGCGTAGGGTACTCGATGGGTCCTTTACCAAAGAGATGAGATTCATACGCTTAGCGCGAGATGGTCATATGTTTCATGATCATTACCATGACCTCAGCGTCGGATGAAAAGTGATTAAGCAATGCTAGGAACTCAAAGGGCCCGTCAAGCGGCTCAAACCCAAAGATATATTATATCCATAAATAAGCAAGCTATTATATCGGCGTGATTAGTTCAAGGGTAGAATTCGAGCTTCCCATGCTCGAGGTCGGGGTTCGAGTCCCCGATCACGCACACTAAGTTAGTAGACGGTTCTAGGTGTCGTCCCATTCTTTTTCCCCCCACTTCTTTTGATAAAGCCCATTGATTTTGTCTGAGCGCATGAGGCGCAAGGGTGTCACGTTGGAACCCTAGCCCTAAATCTGATAAGATAAGCAATGCTTGGCATTCTCCCACATATCAACATTCTGTCTTTCTACACCACGACTAACCTGACCAATTATATTACGTTCCCACGTATCTCATGTGCATGCTTGTTTGTTCGTAAAATACACGTGCTTTTCCTTTTCCACATGGAAAGGAAGAAGATAGATTTCTCCTTTTTGAAATCTACATTCATCACATCTGATTCGATCTCCTCGCTATGCTATCCACCCCTTCTTCCCGCAGAGATTCAGAAGCACAAGTCCGATCCTGGGGCTTTTCTCACGTTTTCACCTGGACCGATGGCTCGTACGCACATCTTCTGACTTCCCATATGACCCCACTCTGCTCATCCTTCACACAGTCACGCACACTATCCACCCCATTCCCACGACTGTCTTACCACCCATCTGATCCGTCGCGGCAGCCTCACGATCACATATCCCAAAGACGAGCGGCCTCAGAAGGAGACCTTTGGCGCTGGAGATCGGGTTGATGTTGATGCAGGGAGAGTACATGAGGTGTGGATGGGAGCTGAAGGGTGTGAGTATGTCATTGGGGAGATGTGATTGGCTACGGTGGGGGTGCAGCGTTGAAGAAAACAAAGTCACATGCTTCTGAGCGAAGATTCGAAAGCCATTGCTGTGGAACGCCATGGAGTGTGACTATTAGACATGAAGTCCGCACGCAGGCTATGCAGATTAAGCAGGACTTTTCGCGTGTCTATCGTACAAAGGGTATCACTCTGCACCTATCAACACCGGCCACACATCATCATCACCTCGTCAAGATTTAATCTCCGCCACCCTCAAGCCCTTGTGCAATTCTCCTTCGACTTCCCATTCGACGTCAGTCCCAACATCTTCCGCCTCATGACCTCTGCTGCACCCAGCGACAGCACCTGATCACCCGTTGGCGAACTTCTCGCCTCCTCGACCCCCACATACTGCTGCTGTTGCCTCCTCTCTCTCTTTGCACCCAGTGTGCCGAAGAGTGTTGAAAGGAATCGAGGATGGTTTGAGCGATTAGAGGCTATGGGACGGAGGATGTTGTCTGCTCGGATGGCCTTATGGTAATTACCGGCGCCACCGAGGCCACTGTGGAAGTAGACAGTTCTGGGGCGGTTGCGGGAATCAGGTGGGGGTGAAGGAGAGGACGTGAAGGAGGGTTTGTGAAGGGACGATTCTGAGGAGCAGGTTGAAGGGGACGGAGTATGCATCTTTCGTTTCAATGAGGTGTCTTCAGCTGGAGAGCCAGTTTCGTTCAGTGTGGAGGTTGTCTCTTCACGCAAGGACCAAGAATTGTTGCGTGGAAGCCAGGGACAAGGCAGCTCTTCCGCGGGTGGATTTGGTGGTCCTTGAGGATATTGAGACACAGCCTCTCGAGGAGCTGGCGGTGGTTTGTCTCTTGGATGTGACGGTAGTAGGTCTTGAGGAGGTATCGTTGGCGATTGTTGTAGATGAGCCGGTTGCTCATGGGGTTGAGGTGACACAGAGCCTTCGGGGAGTGATGGCAATGGTTCGCGAGGTGGCGGCGAAGGCCTTGCCGGGAATAGGGTGTATTTGGATTTCCTCTCCATGATTCGGGAACGCTATCGATGTGTGGGGAAGACCGTCTATGCAGAATATGCGGAGATGCGCAGCGGTCAAAGCATTCAACGCACGTAAGCAGTGGAGCGCATGCGTGGGATGATGCGGAGGGAAAGCAAAAACCGATCACGAAAGCATCGATCAGTGATTTCTCAGGTGTAGACTGTGGACATCGAGTGCGGATTGAGCGAACAGCAACATATATATCAAACGGATTGCGAGGCGGTGGCAGCTTTTAATTACATGATCAAAGCGTCGGTCCATCATGCACCTGCATGACGGTGGACGGCATGAATTCATTTCATTACCCCCTCGAAATTGTCCCTCGCCACGTGCCCTGACTTTCTTGCCTGTCGTGACACAGAAGAAAGGCTCGTTGTTGCCAATCGGCTCCCATGTCGCCTCCTGGGCATCTCGGATGACTACACGGTGTGAGCTTTGAGCATTGCCTGGCCCTGACGAGCCCAACGGCCTTGACGATCAAGGTCGGCTGGTCCTTGGACAGACCAGAAGCCGGGTTTGTTTCACCATCTTACCTAATAGCTCACTCGGCCTGCATTCGAGATGTCGTAAAAGGATCTGGTGCATGTACCAGCCTTGCTGTGAGAGGGGCGGTAAAACGCGAGCCGGACGGGTACTTGCGACAGCCGACTTAGTCCACGCGGGGTGCGTGAAGCTAGTCCCAATCCGTCGCATTGCGATCTTGAGGCTTCCAAGCAAATGCATTGCCTTCTTCTCGAGATCAGGTAGAGTGGTAAAGTATGGAATATTGACCAGCTGACTGATGGTGGGCGATATCGTCCTCGTAGTCATGGCCGCGCTTGTGGTCCCGCATCGGACCTTGAAACCATCTTATATCCACTCGTATGGCCGGCACATACTCCCTCAGTTCTTTGATTGATTTCTGCGGTGGTCTCACAGTCACAGTCCGGCGTAGTGTTCCTTCTTCAGTGACATCTCTTCTATCATTGTCCGCCGGCGGTCACGCTCCTTGGCTCCTCTGACAAAGGCTAGTAGTCGCAGGGCGCCGGCAGGGGTGACACCCTCACACCTCCTCGCCATGCCGACACTTTCAGGACGCGCTGTCTCCAGTGCTCGCCTCTCCTCGTCGCTGAGTCCGTGAACACTACCATAGTCCAGGTCCATGGGCAACCGCAGCTGTTCGTCGCGCTCCAACACATTGATCGCGGCCTTCTGCTGCTCAACATAGGGAGCGTACACGCTTTCAATCCCCACTCGAGCTCTGACTATGGGCGAGAAAGCGGAGATTTGTGGCACGTGTGGAACTAAGGACTCAAGGGTAACTCCAGCCAGGCGCAAAAGCTCGAAAGCGGACCGAGGGGTAGCATTCTCATGGACTTTGAACCCCTTATTCATCCAGGCTGAGGAACTCATTCGGACACTCTCAAGTACAGTCCGCAACTGCTGCATCTCCGCAGCGAGTGAGGAGAAAAGATTCCACCGTTCATTACCAACCACTCCAGCAAGCCTTCCTCTAGCCGTCAGGCGAAGATCAGCATTATCCGCGCGAGAACTTACACGATACTCGCTCCTAGAGGTAAACATGCGGTAAGGCTCAGTGACGCCTTTGGTAATAAGGTCATCGATCATTATACCGATGTAGCCATCGCCTCGGCCGAGGGTCATCTCCTCTCGCCCTTGTGAGGCCAGGCCTGCGTTGATGCCCGCAATGATTCCCTGAGAAGCGGCTTCCTCATAGCCAGTCGTTCCATTGATCTGACCCGCAAGGTAAAGGCCGGATATCAGCTTAGTCTCGAGAGTCGAACGTAGATTGCGAGGGTCTACATAGTCGTATTCCACTCCATATCCGGGCTGAAGCATCTTAACGTTCTCCAGGCCATTGATTGTATGCAGCATTTCATCCTGCGCATCTGCAGGTATTGTCATAGATATTCCATTCGGATAGACAACGTCCGTGTTGAACCCTTCTGGCTCAAGCCATATCTTGTGGCTGTCGCGGTGCCCGAATCGAATTACCTTCGATTCAAGAGAAGGACAGTATCGAGGTCCTTTCACAGTCTCACGGATGTGTATGCTCCGGTCCAGATTCCGCTCAACGATTTTATGGGTAGTTGCATTGGTCTCGGTGGCCCAACAGTGAAGCTGATCCTGCACTGTCACGGCATCGTTCATGTAGGAGAAGGGCACAGGGCGATTATCTCCAGATTGAATCTCTAGTCGTGAAAAGTCGATGCTCTTCCTGTCGAGTCGCGGAGGGGTACCAGTCTTCAATCTGCCCAGTTGGAAGCCTGCCTCCTTGAGAGACTTGCTGAGGCCAAAGGTCGCCGCCTCACCCATTCTTCCACTGGGAAAAACCTCCAGACCAATGTGAATCTCTCCTCCAAGGAAAGTGCCGGTTGTGATGATCACTTTCGCGCAGTCCAGTACTTCTCCGGATTCAAGTCTGACCCCAATGACTTTTTTGTGCGCACTATTCGTCCTTGCTGCAGTCACAATATCTGCTACTTTGCCCTCTATGACTCCTAATCCTGGGGTTGCCAGTATCTCCGCTTCCATTTCCTGCTTGTAGATCTCCCTATCAATTTGTGCCCTTGGTCCCCACACTGCAGGCCCCTTTGTTCTATTTAAAATTCGGAAGTGCACCCCAGCTTTGTCCACTACCCTGCCAGTCAGACCATCGAGAGCATCGATCTCTCGTATCATGGTTCCTTTCCCAATTCCCCCGAACGAAGGATTGCACGAGCAGACTCCTAGATTGGATAGGGACGGAGAGACGAGAGCTGTTCTCGCGCCTGACCGGGCGGCGGCCGCGGACGCCTCTGTTCCAGCATGGCCGCCGCCGACGACCACTACATCATATGCACTATCTACCCTTAGCAAGAAATTGACTATGTTGGAACTTTCAAGACGCGGCATGCTTACCTTGGCCTCTCGCTGATTGTGGCAAAACCACGGGGCAGGAAAAAAGTTGATCGAGACGGCAGATATCGGCTACGGCCCCAGCGTAAGAGGGCCGGAGCTCGACGAGAATAAGGCGTAACCATCAATCTCAGGTGACGAACTAATCCGATGCACTTTTGAGGTCCATAAATTTGAACTTGCAGTCGGACTTATCGTAGGGCTGAATCCAAAGTCCACAAACCGTCAATCCTAAACATTGGTTGCAGAACCACTCGGTAGCGTTGTCAACAGCCATCAACATTGGTGGTGGACAGCCTCGTACACGTTGAGAATATGTGGATTACTTCAGGGGATCTTAGCATGACTGCATTGCTAACTCATCTGTATCCATTCCTGGTTCGTCAAGCAATGGGCCTAGTTTTGGAGTCTAATGAAGTCGGTTAATACTAGAACGTTGTGTGCGCTCGTAATGACATCTTAGGCATTTATAGGGAGGAACTGGTTATGCATCATTCGATGGAATGAGGTAAACATGCAAAGAGAAGAAGTGTAAAGGACGAGCAGAAATGGTCAGGGTAAACAAGATTATTAATTCGAGTCGAGGGGAGCAGTGATCTCCTCAATGCAAGAGAGCGCGGAGACAGGCCCTTGGTTCCACTGGGCAGGCCCGTTTTCATCGACTTGATCATTACCTTTTGATGTTGGCGGTGGATAGTGTCAAGTACTCTAGGAGTCTCACTTCCCGGAAGTGCTCCTATTTCTAAGGCTGCCCGCGTGCTACCTTCTGCCTGTTTCTTTCCTTAGCCTTGCGGCTGCTGTCGAAGGCGCAGCGTCAGGCCAGCTGCCAACTGCATCTTCGACCTCCTCCAAGAAGGTTGTACTATTGTGTATGCTGGTGGCACCGAGCACAACTCTCACACCTGGTGAGCTGGCATTGATCTGAGCTATCATTTTCGCCTCTTCGTATGTTGCTCCACCCACCATGAAGACAATGATGTCCTGAGGCTTTTCTCGCGTTGAGCCACCGCCGCCATCGACGAAGGGGTACTGCTGTTCTTTTAACCTTGCCGTGATGAGGTTCTGCAGAGTTGCTTCCAATCGAGGAGAATGTTGCGTGTAGACGTTTTCAACCCCCTTGAGACCCTTCAACCTGCTACGAGCCCCAGAAAATATTGAGGAAGACTCAAAAAGATCGGAGAATCCTCCAGCAGCAGGCGGTGCTTGAAGAGAGTGGTGGTATGCGAGCAACTTAGGTATTAGATCGACACGGCGATGGGGCACATTGCCAGCAGCAGTAAGGAGATCGAGCAGTATTGGTATTTGATTCGAGGGGTGCCTCTCATAGCGTAGTGCGTACAGTGCCACGAGGCGTAGCTTACTATCCACAGAGAATTGCGGTGAAGATATGGTCCGCTGCACATGCTAGGTATCTGTTCAGCAGGCAAAATCATCTAGGGAAGAGAGCAGATGAACACCTTCACATCACTCGCGTGGTTGTCGTTGCAAGCAAGACTTTGCTCGACTTCGCTTACTTCTAACAGCGAATCTGCGCCAGAACGCCTGCTCAGCTCACTCACAAGCGCTACATGCTTGCTAACATTGCCAGATAGTTTCCTGAACTCCGGGTAATCTTCGACAAATCTCTTCATGTCCGCGATTGATTCGATGCTGGCATTCGTTTTTGTTTTCGATTGATACTGTTGGACATACTCCTTTATCGTGTCACCAAGATCACCGAAGTTGAGATACATATTCTTCTTGAAAAATGGGTCTTGATCTTGGGACAAGACAATTTGCTTTAGTTCTGGTCTAACGTCAGGGGCATCGCCCAAATCCACCTTTCCATTGAAAATTCCCAACAATTCGTGTACCTGCGCCTGGTACGTCCATTGTGTCAGCAATGGTGTGATGGGGTCGTCCCTTCGATCCAATATGAGCAATATCGGCGGTGTATCTGCCTTTCTAAAGTCGAAAAGCTGCTCCTCTTGGGTCATTTGATATCGGACTTCCGTAGCCAATTTTTTCGCCATCAGGCTATTCTTCTCATAGCGTATCAACGGCTTCTTCTTTAGAGATAACAAAAGAGCTATCACTCCTTCCGAGCACCTTTGAAGTGAGTCGGGGTTCCAAATGTCTGGGCTGTTACTCCAAAGGCGATGCTTCGGGAAACCAAGGTCAAGGGAAAGGAGGTCTGGATTTACGACAATGTAGTCTGCAAAGTATTCCTGGATGGCCTTGACCACTTCGTTGTTATCCGCTTCAGCTAGTCTTTCGAGGGACGATTTCCGAATAACATTGGAAAAGTCTGGGATACCATGTGAGACCCAATAGCCTAGCAGCAGGAGAGTTACTGACAGATTGAGTATTCTCCATACTTGGGCTCACGGAATTCATCAATCAGATGTTGTATTGTGTCAGGAGAAGGTCGAACAAAACATATACATCGCAGATGGCGCATCTTTTCTCGTGAAGCATTATCTAGGCGGCTACTAGACTTCAGCAGACAGGCGTGCGATTCGATTAGGAGACATACTCAACAAGATAGACTTCATGGTTGAGTAGGGCGGATTGGGTTATGGCTGTCGACACGATGTTGATCTACAAGAAAATTAGCCAAAGCCCTGACCACGTTATTCTCTTTAGACTCGCACTGTCTCACTGTCTAACAAGAGGATCTTCATCTTTGAAGAAGAGGACCCCAAGGCAGAATCCCCCGCGGCGACCATCTTCGAGATGTAGCCTGAGACCGCTGAGGCCACGTCCATTGTCACAAGCCCTCGAGGTGCGGCGAGGAGCGAAAAGGGCAATCATGGACGATTAGGCGGGGTATGAGCGTTGTTGGACCATCATTAGCGACGTTGCTGCATTGCGCCGTTTCGGAGTATGTATTGGAGGGGGGTGGTCACTCTGAAGCTCAACAATCGCGGCCTTGGCGGAGTTTCCCCGCCAAGTCGAGTAGCTTCTTGTGTGGGGCACGCCGCGTGAACTACTTTCCTTTATTCATTGACCCAACCCTTCAGTCTGCTGTTCACGAAGCCTCATTCGTGTTGAGATGAGTGACTGAACTCAGTGTAGGAGTACAGGTCCTCCACCTTTCCTATCATTTTGCTGTGAAACAACATGCTTCCCTACATCGACATTCGTACGCAACTTGCATTGTTGAGTCGAGGGAGCAGAAATTGGCTGATAACCTTGTAGCTTTCCAGTATGTTGGATCAGTTACTGGGGCTTCAGTTGACGAACGTAAATGGGTGCTCATCTCAAGCCAACAGGGGCTCGCTAATCCTCAGCAGTGAAACTCATCACTTCCTTCCTGGTATCCTACCCACTCGCTGGAATTCTGAAGCGGATCCCGGATGCCAAACCCTACCAGAAGAATCTTTTCATAATAGCGTACACCAGTGTGCTCGATCGTTTCCCGCAGATTGTCTGACCCAAGCCTAGGGTCTCCTTGTTTTACCTTGTTGGGCTCTTCGATCTTTGGGGCGGCATTCGCACGCTTCTCATAAGCTCCGCCGGGGCTTATATCATCGCCAAGTATGTCGACGGACCCTTCATGCCATGGATGGGTTTCGTCTTTCTCATGGGACACATGTCGGTCAATCACATCAACCGCCAGTTCGTTAGTCGACCCGACAAAGTGGATATCACGGGGGCACAGATGGTCTTGATCATGAAGCTGACGGCTTTCTGTTGGAACGTGCAAGATGGCCGGTTACCGCAAAAGGATCTTGCGGATTTTCAACGAGAAAGGGCTTTGCTTCAATTACCGAGTGTACTCGACTACGCTGGCTACGTGCTCTTTTTTCCAGCTTTATTCGCAGGCCCTGCCTTTGATTACGTGGATTACCGCCGCTGGATTGAAACCAGCATGTTTGATTTGCCAGCAGGTGCGGATCCTTCCACAGCTCCCAAGACTCGCAAGAAGCGAAAGATCCCCCAGAGCCATACTCCAGCCACAATTAAAGCAGTGATCGGGTTGACATGGATTCTGTTGTTCCTCAAGTTCTCGGCTTGGTACAACACTGAACTCGTACTTGGGGATCAGTACATGAAGTTCGGCTTTGTACGGCGAGTCTGGATTCTGCAAATGCTTGGATTTGTGACTCGCATGAAGTACTATGGTGTATGGTACCTTACTGAAGGCTCATGCATTCTCTCTGGAATGGGTTACAAAGGTGTAGATCCAAAGACAGGCAAGGTAGATTGGAATCGGCTGCGGAATGTGAATCCATGGGGCATCGAATCCGCTCAGAATACGAGAGCCTATCTAGAAAATTGGAACATGAATACCAATAACTGGCTGCGGAACTACATGTACCTGCGAGTAACGCCAAAAGGGAAGAAGCCTGGCTTTCGGGCCAGCCTGGCGACATTCGCCACCAGCGCTTTCTGGCATGGTTTCTACCCAGGGTATTACCTGTCCTTTGTCCTAGCAGCATTCCTCCAGACCATTGCAAAGAGTAAGCTTCTTCCAACCTGATATCATAAATCAGCTGTCGTTTGTGGGCGCTTTGATTCATCACTGGACTGACTCCTTAGCTAGATTTTCGCCGCCACGTTCGCCCCTTCTTCTTAAGCCCCGACGGGCAACGTCCCACAAGTTACAAAATCTATTACGACATTCTCTGCTATCTAGCCACCCAAACCGCCTTCTGCTTCACCACTGCGCCCTTCGTGCTCCTCAGCCTCCCCTCATCTCTCCTGGTCTGGGCCCGCGTCTATTTCTACGCAGTCCTCGGTACTGCCGCGTCTGTGGCCTTTTTCGCCTCTCCCGCCAAACCGTGGTTGATCAAACGGTTAAAGCAGAGAAATCAGAATGCAACGCAGCCAAAGGAAACCAAAGAGCATCCCCTTTTGGGAATGCCGAGCGACCCAGCCGGTGATATCGATGAGGCCATTACTGAAATCAGGGACGAGGTAGAGACTCGGAGGAGACGGGGCCAGAGCATCAGCATGCCTACTGGGGCGGATTTAAAAGCTGTTGTTGAAAACAAGCTCGGCAAGAAGATTTGATGTATTGGCATGCCAACATAGTCGGAATTTTCCTAATGCTCGAATAGCTACTTGCCGATTTTGACTGGATTATGGTGTAATCTCTGCCCTGAGGCTAAAATGTTCTGTACTGTAGACCCAAAATTAGAAGAGAAATGGTGATCGCCAGCGGCATTCTAGACGGTAGCATGGCTCTTTTGGGTTACCCAGGCCTTGGGAAACTCAGCTTGGCAAGTCCTGAGCTGCGAAGCTATCAAGCCGCTGCAAGGATTTCTGGACACTCCTCCCCAATCTCCATTTCCCACCAAAGGCAGATCACGAACAGCATAGAGCTTGTACTGGGCTCGTCAGGAGAAACAAGAAATGTATTGACTCTCGTAGAAGACATTAATAATCTAGATGGAACATAAATCATATCGCTAAAGGGTCCAAGATCATCGCCAAGAAATGAAAACAAATTCGTTTTGTGCAGGGTATTGACCGTATCCACATGCTCGCTCATCGCTTGTTATGACACCGCGTTCAGTACAGTGGTACTTGTACATGCATATCTCATCATGAAATGGAAGAAGAAATGGTTACCAAGTAGAGCCGATGGAAGAGCTCGAAAGGCGTAAAAGTCGTTTTCGTTGAATCGAATTCGTAAAAACGTCGTGGGGAGGACGTCTGAAATATCATTTAGCCGTGACGGCAGCAATAGTGATCTGGTCTCCGGTTATTTTTAGGTTACAAGAGGTGAATACTTTTGGTAGCTTACAACAGCCACAACGATTACTATCCCAATAAGAGACATGATCCGATTGATATTACGCCACCATCTCGCATTCTCGTAGCGGGCTTCATCAATGGGACCTAGTCGCTTCTCGAGATCCTCAACAATCTGTGTCCGACTTAGGTTGTTTTTGCCTTTGAGGCTGCTGATTTGTGGCCTCGCAGGCAGAGGGAGGAAGGCAGCAATGAACCATCCGGGCGGGAAAATGAAGCCTATTACGAAGAGCATCACCTGCGCACTTCTCTTGCTTGGAGCTTTTCCCTCGGCCTGCTCGTCTATGCTCGGTGCCTGGAAGATCGTTCGCCGTCTCCCGAGCGAGGTCCTATCATGCCATAGATGCGGCGACCAATTAGGGGACACTTTCCGTCTAGGTAGACCTCTGATTTCAGCAAGATCAAGTTCTCTCGGTCTTACAGGACCAATTGCCAGAGAGCTTCTCCGCTGCTGTCCGGTTACCTCTCGATTATTGCGAGTTCTGGGCCGGAAAATGTTGAGCGAAATATTGTCTGTAGACGTAGAAGGGCGGCTGTTGCGACTGTTCTTGACCATGGACGAGGATGATTGGGGACGGGCATAGTAGGCTCTGCCAGATCAAATCAGTCAGGAATTTATACAAACGACGCCATTCATACGCACTTTGCCCATGCTGGGATACTGTCTCGGAAGAAGCTGGCTCTAGATCCTGGCCTTGTGGTTACGCCGTTGCGATTCTCTTGAGACGCCGAGGGAATGACTAAATGTTCGGAACCTCTCGATCCAGGTATTGGCTGCAATTTTGGCACCGGATCCTCTGACTCTGTCACTACGCGAATTGTTGAGCCTGTGAAATCTCTTCGCTGAATTGGTGGTGGACTTGGTAAAGGGGGTAAATCTGGGCTCCTTTCAGGCACAGGAGGACTTGATATCGTGGGCGTGTCTGAGCTGCCACGGCCATTCAAGACCGTGGAGGAGGATTTGCTCACCCGGGATGAGTCTGGGAGCCACATGCTTTGACTGCTCCTCTCTTCCGATTGCGATCCAGTCCCCTCTGACTGCACGGTAGAGAGATGAGGATTCCATCGATCGTGCTGGCGTTCTATTGCTCGTTGGGGTTTCTGAACGGCAGAGGTCGACGGCTCTATCCACGATGCTGACGCACTCGGAGGTCGTATCACAGGATATTGGAGATTTACGGAGCTCTGGCTGGCGGCCTGTAAACTTGCGTACATAGGAGCGGAAGAAGTCCGACGCTCGGGAGTTGTTGTGAAAGAAGGTGAAACAGGAGAGCTTGAAGAGGCTGGGGAGCCCTGCAAAATTTGCGCACTTGAGTCTTCGGCAGTTGACTTCTGCGGAGTAGATAGCGACGTATTGGATTTGGAGAAGCTAGAGCGTCGAGTGTTTGGGAAAGCCGAGTAAGAAGCACGTTTCTTTCCATCCCGGTTCTTCTTGAC
>JAABUI010000751.1_pt1 | contig 21768 bp, 32 predicted proteins | sample 5559111 | NCBI WGS metagenome assembly JAABUI01 (sample SAMN10711870, study PRJNA513365) | rock metagenome | isolation source: Antarctica rocks | place: Antarctica: Victoria Land, Buttleship Promontory
GTGCCGGGAGAGGTGGGTGCGTAACCACCACAGGGCCAGCAGGGCGAGGAGCACCCCGGCGGCGCCGACGGCCCACGGCCACCAGCCCTGTTCGGCGGCGCGACGCAGCCATGGGGCCCGCACGGTTCCGGTAAGGCGGTCCCACCACTTGGCGTCCCACACCACCGCCCCGACACCGAGGACAAGCGCCACCGCGCCCAGCACGAAGAGCAGGATGCGGTCGATGGCGGCGAGGGCGCGGCTCACTGGGAACCTCCGATGTAGCGGGCCTTGACCTTGACCCGGGGGGCACGCCGCAGCGCGGACAGGCGATCACCGACCGCGTCGGTGACGGCGGTGCGCACCTGCGCGGAGTCTCGGGCAGTGGTGGTGGCTTTCACGGTGACGGTGCGGCGGGTGGCCGAGGTCGACGCGGAGACCACACCCTCGACGTTCTCGACGGTGGGTTGGACGAGGCGGGCGAGGTCACCGGGTCGCATCCAGGCACCGGGGGTTCCGGATAACGAGATCTCGGTGCGCTTGCGGGGTTTGAGGGCGGCGAGTAACCACCACAACCCGAGCACCGCGAGACCGATGCCGGCGGGGATCATCCACGTGCGCGCGGTCAGACCGTCGATGGCGTTGGCAGTGTTCTTGGTCCAGGAGGAACCGCCGAACGCGCCGGCCGCGACGAGGGCGTCGCGAATACCGACCACTCCGAGGGCGAGCACCACCAACGCCAGCAGCACCGCCCAGGGTGCGGCGGCGGGTGTAGCGGTCGGAGTGCGCCCCGCGGTGGGCTCCACCGGCGATGCCGCCGACTCCGGGTCGACCTCTTCCCTCGCGGTGGTGTCAGTCGGGTCTGCGGTCTCGGGATCTGTGGTCTTGGTGTGTGTGGAGTGGCGGGGCCCGGCGGGGGTGCTCATTGCACGCTCCTGGTCCTCGAGGAGGAGGTGATGTCGTGCACGACAGCGGTGACGGCCACGTCGACGGCGTCGACGGTGAGCCCGGCCAGGGTGCGCAGCTGCTCGGTGACGTTGGTACGGACCGCGGCGGCGGTATCGGGTAGCACCGGCGGCCACGCCACCGCGATGTGCACGCGGGCGCGGACGTGTCCCCCGGCGACAGTGGTCTCGACGCGGGGCAGGTCGCGCCCGGTCACCCGGTTCAGACCGCTGGAGTGGGGCACCACCCCGGAGGTGGTGGTCGCGGCGTGCGCGGCGATGCGGTCCACCACCTTCTCCCGAACGTGCAACGCACCCCGCCGCCCGGCGTCGGTTTCGGCGTCAGTTTTGGCGTTGGCGGTGTTCTCAGCCACGGCCCTTGCCTCGCAGCAACGCGCCCAAGTCGATCTCGCCGTCGAGGGCACCGCCGATGATGTAGCCGAGGACGCCGAGAACCAGGGCGAGCAGGAAAGCACCGAAGCCCCCGACCGCAGCGGCGATACCGAGCAACAAGCCGGCCAATAACCCAACAGTGGAGGTGGTCATGATCTGGGTCCAATCTGTGCAGTGGTGGTCGAGACCAAACAAGGTGGTGCGCATCCCGCTCGGGTGCGCCGAGGCGTCACCTGAGGCTCCGGATTTCGGTCATCCTCGGGTGGTCGTGGCAGCGTCGGTGGGTGGCGCGACGTGTTCCACGGTGACGTTCACCGGTCCGGGCACCAGAGCCGCTACCGCGGTGCGGACTTGCTGCGCGGTGGCGAAGACCGGGGCCCCGTAGGTGAGGCTGAGGTGGATGTCGGTGACGTCTTCGGTGAGGCGCACCCCGAGCACTCGCCGCCCGGGCAGGTAGGTGGCGGTTTCCCCGAACATCCCCCCATGCAGACCGGTGACCCCGCGCACGGCCAGCACGGCCGCAGCCACTTGGTCGGCGAGCTCCGCGCCTGCGGGCTCGGTCACTGCACCCGGGCGGGGGCGTCGTTGTCGTCGTCGTTGCTGCCGTCGTCGAGGTAGACGTCGTGCACGGTGACGTTCACCTCGGTGACCTGCAGCCCGGTCATCCGCTCGACAGCCTCGATCACGTGGCGGCGGATACCCGAGGCGAGGTCGGCGATGGCGACGCCGTAGTCGGCCACGATGTCCAAGTCGATCGCGGCTTGCTTCTCCCCGACCTCGACCGACACTCCTTGGGAGTGGTTGGTGCGTGCACCGGGAATACGCTCCCGCAACGCCCCGACCGCTCGCGCTGTGCCACCACCCACGGCGTGCACACCGTCCACATCGCGGGTGGCGATCCCCGCGATCTTGGAGACCACGGTGTCCGCGATGGTGGTGCTACCCAGCGAGCTCACCAACGCAGAAGACTCACCCCGCGACGCCACATCTTTGGACGAGGACGAGGACGAGGACGGGGACGACTGAGTGCTGCTCATCAGAACCTTCTCTTGTTAAGCGGGACAGGGAAAACTTTGGGCATTTGCGGGGGTGCAGGGAGCCCACCGGGCATGCACGCCCAAAGCATAGGAACTCGATCACCCCGGCAAGCTCCCGTGCGGTGCGTGTCGCACCGAGTGCGGGCACTTGGCCCGCGACTTCGCAGGTGGGTTGCGGGCAATGCCGTGCAGGGTGGGCTCGTCATCGACGTCGTGGTCGGTGGGGTGCCAGGCGGCGGTAGCCGGCCCGGCCGAACAGGATGATCGTGACGATCAGGAGCAGCGCACACAGGACCGCCGCGATGGCGAGGATGCCCGCCAGGACCAGTTGGTGGAACAACGCCGCCACTGCGGCACCCGCGGCGGTGGCGAGCAGGCCGAGAATGAGGCTCATGGGAGTCCTTTCCCGAGTGGGGTTTCACCCGCCGCTCACGCGCCGGGTGAGGCATCAGAGCGAACTGGCGGACCAGCCGAATCGACCGGGCCTGGTCGCCCATGGTGGGGGCGTTTAGCCGGAGTTGGTGGCTGGTGTTCAGTCTGTGAAAAGGTCCTGTGCCTGCTCGGCGATGTCGGTGAGGCCGCCTTTGGCCTGGGCGTCCTTGTCCTCGTTTTTCAGGCTGTCGTCGCCGGTGATGTTGCCGGTGACGTTGCCGGTGGCTTCCTTGGCTTTACCGCCGAGGTCTTCGGTCTTGGTGCCGATCGTGTCGTCGAGGCTCATCTGCAGCTCTCTTTCTGGAGGGTCCGGTGCCCCAGGGCGGTGGGCTGGTGGTCCTCAGCCCTGGTTCCGGTTGGTGAGCTGGGACAGGTCGAGCTTGCCCTCGGCCATGCGCCCGGCGAGCAGCCCGAGGGCGCCGAGGACCAGCACGGTGAGGAAGGCGCCGAAACCGCCGAACGCGGCCGCCAAGCCCAAGGCGATCCCGGACGCGAGTCCGAGGGTGGTGGCATTCATCAATTTTCTCCTTTGCTGCCCCGACCGGCGCACCGCGGCGCTGGTCGAGACGCGCTGAGTCTGCGATCGGTGCATCGTGTCGTACTGGGTAGACACCGACCAAGTGAAAACGTCACGACCCGGTCGTGGATGCCCTGTCTGCCGCGGACGAATCGTGGGGGTCGATGGGCGGGGTGTGCAGGGCGCCCCGGTCGATGTCGGTGACCACAATCCGCAGGTGGGCTGCCGCCCACACCGTGCCCTGCAGCGCCGCGCGCAGCGCCGTCTCGGCGCACCTCAGCAACGGCGGCAGCGGCAGGCCGGTGGCCACGACCCGGACTTCCACCAAATCCACGTCGATGTCCAGGGCCAGGACGTCGTGGTCCCAGGGCACTCGTGCGATCACCGGCACCGTCAAGGGGGTTGCGGGGCGCAGGCCCGCAACACCGTGCAGCGCAGCCAACAGTGCCCTGCTCACCTCGGCGCCGGTGGTCATCGCCCACCAGTTCCCGCGAGATCAACATCCAGAATGGACACCGTGACCCCGTCCACGGCCAGACCGGTCGCTGCGGTGACAGCACGGGTCAGGGTGCGTTGCACCGCGTGCCCGACCGCGGCAGCCTGATCCTGGGCGGAGGTCACCACATCCACCTCCAACCAGACCCGCCGCCGATCCTGCGGCGCACGGGAGGTCTGGTTGAACGTCACCCGCACCCCCTCGGTCGGTGCCGGATCGAGCCCTTTGCTGTGCTGGCGTGCCGAGCGGCTCACCGACCCGACCAGACCGAGCAGGCCCGGTTCCAACCGCACCACCCCGGCAACAGTGCTCGCGGCGTGCGCAGCGACCGCGGCCACCACCGCCTCCGTGATCACCCACTCCGCGGAGGCGGTGGCGGCGGGGCCGGCGCCCCCCGGGGGTCCCACATCCCTGCTGGGTTCTGCGCCCCCCGCATCGCTCGTCCGCACAATAAGGTCCTTACTGCTCGGGCCGGGGTCAGGCGTCATAAAGGTCAGTGACGATCACGTCCAGGCGGGCCACCCGCACCCCTATCCCCGCGGCAGCAGCAGCGGACACCCGTTCCCGGACCACCTCCAGCTCACCTGCGGCGAAGCTGCGATAACTCACCGCCACACTCAACTCCACCTCCACCGTCCCGACACCACCGGCGTTATCAGCACCGGGGGTAACGGGGGTAGCGGTGACGCGACAGCGGCGGGCATGAACCCCCACCACACTGTCGGCAGCGAACCGCAACACCGTCGCGGCGGCCTGCTCGCTGATGAACACTGCCCCGGGTTCGGCGCTGGGCAACGCCACCATGTCGTGGCGCCGGGCTTCGGCGCGGACCGCGGCCATGATCCGGTCGGTCAAACCCACCGACGGCTCAAGGGGGTGCTCGACGAGGTGCCCGGTCACCTCCCGCAGCACCAGCAGGCTCTCCCGAGCGGCGCGGCAATGCGGGCAGGTCTGCTCGTGCTCGCCGCCGCCGCCGGCCTCGAGCTCCTCGAGACGGTCCCACGCCGACTCGATGTCGCGGCCACACGCCAACAGGTAACCCTGAGCCGTTGAGTTCATTGCCATGGTGCCATCACCTCTGCCAGTTGTCCCCGTGCTCGCGCAATCCGTCCGCGTACCGCGGTACGCGTGGTGCCCACGGCCTGCGCGATCTCATCGTAGGAGCGGCCGTGGACCTCCCGCAGCAACCAGCAGGCACGCTGCTCACCGGTCAACCCCTGCAACGCCGTATTCAACGCGGCCATCTGCTCGCTGATCTCGATCGCCCGCTCCGGACCTGGTTGCGGGTTCCGTGGTTCCTGCTCATCGAGGGAGATGTCCGTGGTGGACCGGCGGGCGCGGATGACGTTCAGGCACCGGTTCGTGGTCGTGCGGTACAACCACCCCACAAAGGCGGCGTCTTGCTGTAACTGCCCCAGCCGCCGCCACGCGGTCAGGAACACTTCCTGCACCACATCCTCGGCATCAGCCCTGCTGGACAGCATCCCCGCCGCCAACCGGTACATCGGCCCCTGATATCGGCGCACCAACTGCTCATACGCCGCCACGTCACCGTCGCGGGCCCGCATCACCAGCGTGACATCATCCAACCCTTCCCCGGCACCCGCCGGGGAGGCATCAGGGTCGACGTCGACCGGCGTCCTCACCAGCGGCCCCTACCTGCACCGGGCATCAGACAGGTTCCCCTCCAACTGCTGCCTCCCGCACGCCACGGTTATCACGAAAGTAAGGACACACCAGGGCTCAGAACGTCACGAGGACTCCACGCCGAACCGGTAACCGAGCCTCAGTTCCCCGAATAACCGCTGCGGGCCGTGACAAACCTGCCCGGTGCCGTGTCCTATGTTGCGTGACGCGTCCACCTGGGACGTCGCCTGAAGGAAAGGGAGCTGCAGATGGGCCTCGACGACAAGATCGGCAACAAGACCGAAGACCTCGGCGGTAAAGCCAAGGAAGCCACCGGCACCCTCACCGGCGACGACAGCCTGAAAAACGAAGGCAAAGGCGACCAAGCCAAAGCCGGACTCAAAGGCGCCGTGGAGAACCTGAAAGATGCTGTCGGCGACATCGCCGGCAAAGCCAAGGGCAGCGGCAACAAGTAGGCCACCTCAGCGGTGGGCAGCGGTACCGAGATCCGCTGCCCACCGCCCGCACCCGTCAGCGATAAAACAGACGGAGCAATTCGTGCTGGACGGCAATCCCGCCGCACCCTCCACTGATCCGTCCGGTCGACTTGGCATCCTCTCCACCTGGAGTTCATTGGGGTCGGCATCGCCACCCATGCGGTTTGGATCCGCCCTCTGCCCGCGTCGCAGCCTGCCCAACCCAGGAAAGCCCCTGCTCCCAAGGAGCTCTCAGTGCCCACACCGTCCGAACCAGGGCGCACCGGGACAACCCGGCAGGCCAGTGTCGCGCACCCGCGCAGCGGATTGGGCATCGCTGCCCTGGTGCTCGGCATTGTGGCGATCGTTGCCTCGGGCACCATGATCGGCGGCATCGTGTTGGGAATTATCGCCGTCATCCTCGGGGTCCTCGCCCGCTCCCGCACCATGAAGGGCCAGGCCACCAGGGGTGGGGTCGCGCTCGCCGGAATCATCACCGGTGCCTCGGCGTGGTGGTGATGCTGATCGCCACGATCGCGCTGGTCCGCGACGCGGCCACCCACGAGGAGGAACTGATCCCGCAGCCGGCGCCCGTGCCCCGATGAAGACGCCAGCGACCGAGGGGGGACCTCCCGACCACGCCCGAGGCACCGAGTCGATGCACCACCGCGGTGCCTTCCCCAGCAGCGACAGCGAGTCTGGACGCCGCTGATCCCCCGACACCATGCCCGCGGAGAAAGTCGAAAACTTCGGTGCACCGACACACCGCTGGGACGCCCCGGCCAACCCGACGAGCTCGCCCCGGTCTACGTCCTGCTCGCCTCCGATGAGGGCAGCTACTACACGTTGACCTTGGCATTGTCCGGTACCGGGCCCGGTGTCGCCGCCGCGCAGACCGCGGCGACGCCTTCGACCGCAACCACTACCCCCCGGCATTGGGGAGAAGCACCCGGGCACACACACCGGCACGCACACGGGCACGGATAGCCCGTACTCGCGGAAGGTGGCCCCGGCCGCGCGGGGGGACGGTCGCGGGCCGGGACCACCAATACGGTAGCTACCCGAAGGACCGCCGGTGGTTCCCACCGTTGGGGGTGCACTGTCAGAGTTGGTGGGAACCGGTCAGCATCGTGGACGGGCCTGTGCGGGAGCCGGGGTCAGTACCGGAAAATAATTGCTCGTTGTTGGTCGTGGGCACCACCGGCCTTCGTTGGGTACGGCTGGGTGGGGGCGGGCTGCTTTAGGGCTGTCGGGGAGGGGACCGTTGCGTGGCGCCACTGTGTCGTGTGGGGGCCGCTCGCACAGGGAGCGGCACTGTCTCGGCGTCCGCGTGGTGTGTGGGTTTCCTGCCGGCAGTGGTCAGGTCGGTCGTCCGGGTCCTGGTGCTGCGTGGGGTGGGGATAGTCGGGAGGAACTCCTCGATTTCAGCGATGAGCAGCTCCCCTTCCCACTCCAGGTAGGCCCACTCGAGATCGTTGTCTGTGGTTTCCGCGCGCTCGGGTGCGGGTGCCGTGTCCGTGAGGCTCATCGGATGCTCACCTCCTGTCGGGTTGCGCTGCTGTGGTGCGCTCAGGCGTTGATGGTTTGCCTCTGGTGGGAGTTGGTGATCGCCACCTTGCGGGGTTTGGCTTTCTCCGCGACCGGAATGGTCAGCCGCAACACCCCATCGTCGTAGCGGGCGTCGATCTTCTCGGTGTCCAGGTTGTCCCCGAGGAACAGTTGCCGGCTGAACACCCCGGTGGGGCGTTCCGCAGCCACCATCTCCTTGTTCGGATCCCGCGGTTCCCGCTCGGCGTGCACAGTCAGGGTGTTGCGCTCCACATCCAGCTCCAGCGAATCTGCTTTCACCCCGGGCAGGTCGAACTCGACCACAAACGCCTCACCCTCACGCCAGGCATCCATCGGCATCACCGCCGGCCGCGCCGCGGTACCCAACACCTGCTGGGTCAAGCGGTCCAGGTCGCGGAACGGATCGGTACGCATCAACATCGTGGCCACCTCCAAAACCCTTCCTGCGTGTCGTCGTCTCCAGCACAGCATCTCTGTCATCTGCTGTAGATTTGTTGTACCATCACATGGAGCAGCATACAAGAGGTCAACCACAACAGGAGGAGACGGAGATGAAGCACGCCGTGATCGCGATCCCGGTGCACACGCTGCTGGTGCTGGGCGTGCTGACTGCCGCACTCACCCCTTTGGCCCCGGTGCTCGCCGTCCCCCAGATCCGGCGCGCAGCCCGGGCACTACTGCCCTGACCGCACCCACAAGCAACCGCCGACAGTAGAAGAGGTTCACCATGCAAACACCCCCGTCGCGACCACGCCGTACCGGCAAGGGTGTGTACGGCATCTCGGTGGCCTCGGAGCTGTCCGGGGTCGTTGCCCCCACCCTGCGGCTGTACGAACAGCACGGGCTGCTGTCCCCCGCCCGCAGCGACGGAGGAACCCGGCGCTACAGCGACGACGACCTGGACCGCGTACACCGCATCACCGAGCTCACCGACGCCGGAATCAACCTCACCGGCATCGCCCACATCCTGAAACTGCAACAAGACAACACCCAGCTGACCACCGACAACGCCGAACTCCGCGCCGAGAAGGACAACGACCATGGTTGAGCCCACCACGCCCAGCGACGAGGTCCCCGAAGCCGACCTCCTCGCCCAGCACACCCCCGCCACCGACACCGACGAAAACACCGACGGAAACCTGACCCCAGCGGGGATCGGCACCCGATGGGACGCCGACGAAGCCGACCAGCTGGAGCAAGCACGCGACGTACCCGAGCCCGAGGACGAACACCGCGACGACGAACACAACAGCTGAGGCCTCCCGGGGTCACGGTCAGAAACATCACTGTTTTCTTGCCCCAGGACTATCCGGACAACAGTGCGTCCGCTGCCCGGAGGGTGATCGATGGTGATCCCGCCACCACATGGGTCCACCAACGGGTACCGCAACCCCTTCTCGACGTCTCCCCCGGGACCACACCGGGCGGTGTCGAGTCCCCATCGGTGAACAAACAACCCAACGAGACCGCTGGGCATGGTGACCTGGATCATCGCCTCGAAATGCGGCCGAAGCCGGCGCCCGGCAGGGGTGGGGTCAGGGGGTTGATCTTGCGGGGGGGGCGGTGATGGCTGCTGCGGATAGGAGGGCCGATACCTCCCGAAGGTGGTCTTGATGCGTGCACCATTGTCCGCATACCCTCTGGGCGGGATGCTGCCGGTGGCCGCGGCCACGGTGGTTTTCGTCGCCGGGTGCACGTCTTCAGCGTCGACTCCGCCTCCACCGACCACCAGAGTTGCAGCCACCACGACGGCCGCTGCTCCGAGCGGGGTTTCGACTGGTGCACCCGGCGGGGACATCCCCGCGCTGGTTCGGCAGGTGGAGCCCTCGGTGGTCACGGTGCTCACCGAAACGGGTCTGGGCAGCGGCATTGTGTACAAGGCCGACGGCACGATCGTCACCGATGCTCATGTGGTCGTCGGCGCCAGTCAGGTGAAGGTGGCCTTCGCTGATGGCCAGCAGGTGGCGGCAAAGATTCGGGCCGCTGATCAGGTAACGGACGTCGCTGTCCTGCAGGCTGACCGGGCGGGTTGCCGGCGGCGACATTTCAGAAAGCATTGCCGGAGGCGGGGGCGCTGGCCGTGGTCTTGGGCAGTCCGTTGGGGTTTCAGGACACGGTCACCTCGGGCATCATTTCGGGGCTGCATCGCCAGATTCCCGGCTCCGCCTCGACCGGTGCTCCGCTGGTGGATTTGATGCAGACCGACGCGCCGACTCGCCGGGTAATTCCGGGGGTGCGGTACTCGACGGGCAAGGACACGTCGTAAACATGAGTGAGGCCTACATTCCTCCGTCCGCGGGTGCGGTGGCCCTCGGGTTCGCCACCCCCGCGGCGACGGTCGTGGACGTCGCGGACCAGCTGCTGGCCACCGGCACCGCTGAGCATGCCTATGTGGGGATTCAGCCCGCCACGCTGACCCCGCAGATCGCCCCCACCGGAACACCCCCCGGGTGGGGGCGTGCGGAGGTGCCGTCAGGACTTGGCGATGGCCAGACCGAGGAAGATGCCGACGATGAGGCCCGCTCCGCCAGCGCCCATTGTCGCCCAGGTACCCGCATGGGAGGCGGCGGTGGTCGCCGCTTGGCCTGCCTGGGTGGCTGCCTGGGTGGCCTGGGCGCCGGTCTGGGTAGCGACCTGGACTGCTTGGGCCGTTTCCAGCGAATGCACACGCTCGGCGAGGTCTTGATCATTTTCTGGCATGGACATGTTCCTCTTTCCCTGCAGTCCTGAACTATTCGACCGGTGGTTCCGGATAATGGCTGCAGGAACTACCGTACGAGCACAGTGTGAAGTGCGCCGCGCGAAAGCCGCCAGCCAACCAGCGGGGAAGCCCGGCCAGCATTACGTTCACTGCCCGAGTCCTCGTGCACCGTTACAAAGTGCTCGGTGGATGGGTGCTGGAGAAGGCCGCACGGTGCAAACCGAACGGGCGCCTGTTCCGCCGGTCCCCGCTCAGCAACCTCATCGAACTGGAGGGGTTGTTACTCGGTGTGCAGGGCAAAGCCGCCGATTTCCGCGCACTGCGCCGCCTCGCCGACACCGACACCCGACACCCGACACCCGACACCGACACCGACACCGACACCGACTTCAGGCCAACACCCTCGATGAGCTCATCGCCCGCGCCGAGCAACAAGCCAACACCCTGCAACAGCTTCGAATACCCACCGCAACCCACGTATTCACCACCCCCTGACAACGCCCGCAAAGGAAAACCCGGGTGGTCGGGTCGTAGACAGGCCGCACCTGCTACCGGGTGGCACAGTGGGGTGCTCGGTCGCCGTTGCGGGTGCCGTGTCTCGCCGGGCGATGTGGCCCGGGATCGGTCAGGGAGTGCGGGGAGTGACGTGGGCTATGACGGGCAGACCTACCGGGAGTTGCTGGTCGACAGCGGTTTAGCGGTCGTGGTGCATGGGCCCGACGGGGCGGTGGTGGAGGCGAACCAGGCGTTCGCCGACATGCTCGGCTACACCCTCACCGAGGCGTTGGTCTTGACGGCGGCACAGGTGATTCATCTCGAGGACAAGGCCCAGCGCGACGCCGACGCGGGACGTCTGCTCGGCGGGCAGCTGCACAATCTGGCTACCGAGCGGCGACTGATCGCCAAGGACGGCTCCACCCTCTGGGCCCGGGTCCGCAAGAGCGTGCGCCATCAGGACGGGCAGATGGTGGTGATGGTGATCATCGAAGACTGGACCACCCAGCACGAGCAGGTGGCCCGACTGGAATACGCCGCCGATCACGACGAGCTGACCGGGCTGCTCAACCGCCGGGGCTTGTGGGCCCGGATCGAGGAAGCAGGCCAGCCGATCCAGGAGAAGGTGCTGGCGTTGATCGACGTCAATGGTCTCAAGGACATCAACGACCGGCACGGGCACGCCGCCGGTGACCTCCTGCTCGCCGGGGTGGCCCGGTCCTTGACCGCCCTGTCCCGACCGGGATGGGTCACCGCCCGCCTCGCCGGTGACGAGTTCGTCCTCCTCGCCCCCGCCGAGAACGTCACCGCCACGGCCCTGGCCCGCACCGTGCGCACCAAGGTCGCGACCCAGCTGTTCTTGCCGGACACCGGCACCGTGGTGCCCTCGGTGGCCGTCGGTACCGCCGAGCTACCCGCCGGCGGTGTGCTGGCCCACGCCCTGCGGGAAGCCGATACCGCGATGTACGCCGACAAACGACGCTCCCACCACGATCGACGACACACCACAGGACCGCAGAGTCCTCGGCGCCGGGCAGCACCCGAGGACGACACCATGCCTGGTTGAGTCCACGGCGCGGACGCGGGCTACCCAGCCGGGTCCGCGCCGGTGCAGTGGTCGCGGCGATGGCGGCGCTGAAAATCGACCAGGCCCGCCCGGGGTGGCTCAACCAACCAGCACACCTTACTGAGCCCCGGCGCTGCATAGTGCCGTTCCGCGGAAGCTGCGGGTGCTTCGTTCGGCGTGGCTGAGTCCACGGACATACCGTCAGCCGTGGGGCATCTCGCCCCACGGCCCGGGTGGTTGAGCAAGGTCCTGTCACCGGTCGTTGTCTCGGGCTGCCCTGAGAGCCGCACCATCTGCCGGGAGGCCGCAGTGTTTCTGCATAACAAGCGCATGATGTACACCGTCCGCGTCGATGCCCCGAACCCGTTGTTCGCGAAGATGCTGCTGGAGCAGTTCGGTGGCCCCAACGGTGAGTTGGCCGCCGCGATGCGGTATTTCACCCAAGGCTGGAACGAGCCCGACGCACAGCGCCGCAGCATGCTCCTGGACATCGCCACCGAGGAGTTGTCGCACCTGGAGATGGTGGCGCAGTCGTTGCACCTGTTGCTCAAAGGCTCACCGGCCGATCTCGTGGACCAGGTCGAGGGCAACTACCTCGGTGACCTGCTCGACGGCAAAATGCCCGACTATGTGGCCATGTCCGCGTCGGTGACCAGCGGTCCGACCCTGCTCGGGGGTGGTGGGCCGCGGTTGACCGACTCGATGGGCGCCCCCTTCACCGCCGCCTACATCGACAGCATCGGCCAACCCGCAGCGGATTTGCGGTCGAACATCGCCGCCGAGGCCCGGGCGAAGATCACCTACGAGCGGCTGATCAAGGTATGTGACGACGCCGGCCTGAAGGACACCCTGAACTTCCTGATGAGCCGGGAGGTGGCGCACCAGAAAATGTTCGAAGCAGCACTGGACTCCCTGCCAGCGAACTTCCCACCGGGCACCCTGCCAGGGGATGAAGCCATGAACCACGCCTACTTCCAAGACGCCGCCAGCTACGGCACCGAAGGTGCCACCGACGAGGCTGCGGGCTTCGACCTGGTCCAGCAGCACAGCCAGTGGGGTTTCGAGCTCGACCAAAACCCCGCCGCGCACGCCGCCGAAGAACCCACCCCCTAACCCCCCTAACCCCTCAGACCTGCCGCTGCTCAGCAACCACCACACCCCAGCGGGGCGGCTTGATGGCTGCTGAGCAGTGTGGAAGCGACGGAAGGACAGCGTTCATGAACACCAACACCGCGGTGCTGGGGATTTACCTCAACGACCACCTGGCCGGGGCCACCATGGGTGTGGAACTGTTCCACCGGGCCAGCGGCTCAGCACAAGGGTCGGTGAAAACCCAGCTGCAGGAACTGACCACGCAGGTGGAGCGGGACCGGGAATCCCTGCTCACCCTGATGGGAACCCTGGGTGTCCCCGTGCGCCGCTACAAAGTGCTCGGTGGGTGGGTGCTGGAGAAAGCCGGGCGGATCAAAGCGAACGGGCGTGTCCTGCGGCGGTCCCCGCTCAGCGACCTCATCGAGCTGGAGGGCTTGGTGCTCGGTGTGCAGGGCAAAGCCGCCGGCTTCCGCGCACTGCGCCGCCTCGCCGACACCGACCCCCGCCTCGAGGCCCCCAACATCGACCGGCTGATCGAGCGAGCCGAGCAGCAAGCCGACACCCTGGAACAGTTACGAATATCCACCGCAGCCCGAGTACTCACCACCGGCTGAACCTGCCGGGTGCCCCGCACCACCACCAGGGATCAAGGCGGGGCGGGGACCCGGAGAAGCGTTTCGCGGTGGGGCAGGGTCGCAGGAGATTAGCTGACTTGAGGACCGCACCGGCTTTCCCTTCAGTGGCTGCCACTGAAGGGAAAGGAATAGTTGCATGGCGCAGTACTGGCACCGGCTGACCGGCGTGAAGCAGCGCCGATGGACCCGGTCTGACCACACCGAACCGGTCGACGTGGGGCGGCGGGTCGGGATGGGTGCGGCGCAGGGCCTGCTGGCCGGCGCTCACGGAGTGGCGGTGATGACGCTGAGCGAGAAGCTCGAGCAGCGGATCACCGGACGGCCCAGCTCGTGCATGCTTGCGCACACCCTGGAGCGCCTGCTTGGCCGGGCGCAGCGTCGACGCCGAGCGGCACCTGATGAACCTCGGGATGCACACCGGGCAGGCCATTTTGCTCGGTGCCTGGCGCGGCATCATGGCCCAGGGCGGGCTGCGTGGGCCGGGGGCGTCGGCGGCGTTCACGGTGATCCGGCTGTCGCTGGACCAGACGCTGGAGAACGTCACCGGCCAGGGCGCCACCGTGGATCTGGCCCCACCGCGAGCTCGCCGTGGACGCCGCCGCAGGACCGGCTCGGGCGTTCGCCACCGATGCTGCCGGTCCGTGACTGACCGTTACGTGAGCCGCGGACGTGCACCCCGGGGGTTAGCCTGGCGGTGACTCGAGTGGAAGCAGAACAGACGTGTCTACCCAGAACAAGAATTGGCTGCCCTCAGCGCCGCGGGGGTGTCGGTGTGGCTGGATGACCTCTCCCGCGAGCGGCTGCGCTCGGGGAACCTCGCCGAGCTCATCAAGACCCACAGTGTGGTGGGCGTGACCACCAATCCCACGATCTTCGCCGCCGCCCTTGCCCACGGTGCGGCCTACGACGAGCAGATCCGCGAACTCCTCGCCCAGGGTGCCGACGTGGACGCCGCGGTCCGGGCCCTGACCACCGACGACGTGCGCCACGCCTGCGACGTGTTCATGCCGGTCTATGACGCGACCGAGGGCAAGGATGGTCGGGTGTCCCTGGAGGTCGACCCGCGACTGGCCCGGGACACCGACAAGACCGCCGCCCAGGCCGTGGAGTTGTGGACGATCGTGGACCGACCGAACGTGATGATCAAGATCCCGGCCACCGAGGCCGGGTTGGCCGCCATCACCCGCACCCTCGCCGAGGGCATCAGCGTCAACGTCACCCTGATTTTCTCCGTCGAGCGCTACCGGGCGGTGATGGAAGCCTTCCTCGACGGGCTGGAGCAGGCCAAAACCCACGGCCACGACCTGTCCACCATCGCCAGCGTCGCCTCGTTCTTCGTCTCCCGGGTGGACACCGAGATCGACAAACGCCTCACCGCCATCGACACCCCAGCGGCAACCGAGTTGAAGAACAAGGCGGGGGTGGCCAACGCCCGGTTGGCTTACGCCGCCTACCAAGAAGTCTTCCAGGATGGGTCCCGCTGGCAGCAGCTCGCCACCGCCGGGGCACAACCGCAGCGCCCGCTGTGGGCCTCCATTGGTGTGAAGGACCCCACCCTTCCCGACACCCTCTACGTCACCGAACTGGTCGCCCCGAACACGGTGAACACCATGCCGGAGAAGACGATGAACGCCGTCGCCGAGCACGGCGAAATCCGCGGTGACACCATGAGCGGAACCTCGACCGCCGCGCAGGAAATCTTCGACTCCCTCACCGATGTGGGCATCGACATCACCGACGTCTTCCTCACCGTCGAAAACGAAGGCATCGACAAGTTCGAGGCGTCCTGGACAGAACTGGCCGACACCGTCAACCGCCAACTCACCACCGCCACCACCTGAGACGGTCCTGGCAGCACAAACCAGGTCGGACGAGGAAACAGGACTTTCTCCCACTCCTCACCCACGCCAGGTTGGCCCCACCGACGCGTTACCCGCCCACTGCCTGTTTCGGATTCCGACGCGGCCACGTCCTGGCCGAGCTACCGGAATACATCACCAACCCCGAGGACACCGAGGACACAGAGGACCTGCTCCACCTCGGGGTGTGTCGCCTACCCTCGAGGAGTTCCCCCCAACGTCACACCCCCGTGGCGATCTCCCCGCGGTGGTCGCTGGGATACCGGACCGGCGGCAGCAGCTCCGGTTCGTAACGGACGTCGAGGCGTTGGTCCGCAGTGCGGATGCGGTCGACCAGCGGCGCGTCGAGCGGAGTCACGACCGCGACGATCAGCCGACCGGTGGGCGCCGGCCGGTCACCTGCGCAGGCACCCCACGGGCGGACGGTGACCGGACGGGCCGCTGCGCTGGGGCGGGGTCCGCCTCGCCGCGGGGACGACGTACCGCGAACATCAGCAGCGCCGCCACGAGGAGGCAGGCCGCGAGGAAGGCCAACGGGGCGGCCGAGTCCGCGCCGCCGAGGACCCCGACGATGTAGGTGCCGACAAATCCACCCAACCCACCGACCGCGTTGATCATGCCGGTCGCGGGGGCCGCGTCGGCCGCGGGGAACAACTCCGGGATGGTCGCGAAGTACGGCCCGTAGGGGGCGTACATCGCCCCCGCGGCCACAATCAGCAACACGAACGACAGGACGAACGAGTTGCCGCGGGCGAAGTAGGAGCCAGCGAAGCTGGCGGCGGCGACCAGCAGGAACGGCCACACGAACACCCCCCGCAGGTGCAGCCGGTCCGACATCGCCGAGGCCACCACCATAACGATGACCGCTGCCGCGTAGGGCACGGCAGAGAGTAAACCGACCGAGCCGATACCCCGGCCGGTCAGCTGTTGGACGATGCTGGGCAGCCAGAACACCAGGCCATAAACTCCCACGCTCCAAAACAGGTACTGCACCGATAGCACGATCGCATTCCATGAGGTCATCACCTCCCGGATGCCGTGCGGCGGTGGGAGTGCCCGCTGCTCGTCGGCGAGTCGCTCCTCGACAGCGTCGCGTTCCTCGGCGGATAACCAGTCGGCGTCGCGGGGCCGATCCCGCACCAGGGCACGGAAGATGAAGGCCCAGGCGACGGCGGGTAGGCCCTCGATGATGAACATCCACTGATAGCCGAGCGCCGCAACGAGGTAGCCCGAGACCACCGACATCCACAGCAGGGTGACCGGGTTGCCGAGGATGAGGAATGTGTCGGCCCGGCCGCGTTCGGCTTTGCTGAACCAGTGGGAGAGGAAGACGAGCATGGCGGGCAGCACCACCGCCTCGACCACGCCGAGCAGGAATCGGACCACCAGCAACAACCAGTAGGTGGTCACCACACCCTGCAACGCCGCCAGCACCCCCCACGCGATCAATGACCAAAACATCAAGGACTTGATGCTGCGCCGCTCGGCGAAGGAGCCGGCAGGTACCTGGAACAGGAAGTAGCCAATGAAGAACAGGCCGCCCAGCAGCCCCGACTGGCCCGGAGGTGATGTGCAACTTGTCCACCAGGCCCCCCGCCGCACCGATGGAGTAGTTGGACCGGTCGACGTAGGCGAAGGAGTACGTGATGAACGCGATCGGGATGAGCCGGCGCCACCGTGCGGAGCTCAACGGAGCAAGCGAATCGTTCACGCGGTCAGGCCCCTCTTTGCTGTGGTGAGAACAAGCGGCTGTACCTTCCCGAATTGTGCTCGCCCAGCACGCTCACCGCAGGTCGAACCGCGCGGCCCTCTCAGTGCGGCCCTGCTCGGTTTCGTCCGAAAGGGGGACATCGTGGTGCCGCATTCCAGTGGACCGCCGAAGGCGTGCAAGTCCGGTTCGCGAGGCAACAGCTGACGTTCACCGGCGAGGACACGGTGATGGCGAACCTGCTGCTCTCGGTGATGGGTGCGTTCGCCGAGTTTGAGCGGTCGCTCATCGGCGAGCGGCAACGCGAGGGCATCGCGTTGGCCAAGGGCGCGCGGTGCCTACCGCGGCCGCAAGAAATCTCCTACCGAAGACCAGGTGGACCAGCTGCGCCAGCGAGAGCCGGCGCGGGCGAGGCGAAGACGGCGCTGGCCCACGATTTCGGCATCAGCCGCGAGACCATCTACCAATACCTGCGCCCCGCACCGTGACCGTGACCACCCCCTCGCTGGGGAGATCATCCTGATTTCGCGGGGGCTTGTCGGAGGCAAGTCAAGCCCCGTGGTGCCTAACTAGCTGGGGGCGCTAGCCAGAGGTCGCGACGACCCACAGTTCGTCAAGCAGGCCGGGGCGTCCTCCAAGGGTGCGGTCCTTTCCTGCCCGTGTGGTCCGGCGCCCGCGAGCTACGCCACCGCCTACAAGGCGACGAACAACGCGGAGCCCGGGGTGTACTCCACCGAGGGTTACGACCTGACGACGATCATGCTCAAGGGCATCGACGCAAGAAAGACCACCAGTGCCCAGATGGTCGACTTCCTCAGGAACTACGACGGTCAAGGACTGGCCCGGCACTACAAGTGGAACGCCCAGGGCGAACTCGACAACGCCCTGATCTGGATCTACAAGGTGCAGTAATCCCGACACGCACCACCGCAGCCGGGGGCTTTGCACGTCAAGGCCCCCGGCTGTGCTCTGCCATCACTTTCCCCAGCACATTGGAGCACCGATCCGGCGCCACAGGACGTCGAATATTCGAGCGACCGTCGACTTGCCTAGCTCTGCACGGCCCGTCCGCGCCTGCTACCGGCTGCCCTCGCGCTGCTCGTCTCAGCGTTCACCCTCGCCGCCGGACCGACCGGGCTGATCTGTGTGCTCCCGGTGCTGGCTGCCCTGAAGCCGTTGCTCGCCCTGGTCCGCAGGCGCGCAGCCCAGGTGGGATGGTTGCCCACCCTCGCGCCGCTGGTGTCAGCGGGACTCGTCGTGCTGGCCGTCATCTTCGCCGACCAGACACTTGCCGCCGTGCAGGAGGCCACCCGAATCCGCACCGGCCGGGGACCCAACCTCGCTTGGTTCCAGGAGCTCATCCGCTACGGCATCCTCTTCGGGGGCGGCGCGAACGGGTCGCTCACCCGACGGTTCCCCGTGCTCGTCGTCGTGCTGTCGCTCGGGGCGTGCACCGCGGTGATGCTCCGCAGACACAAACTTCCCGGTGCTCCATCGGGCCCCTCCCGTCGGCTGATCATCGTCACCGCCGGCTCCTTCGGCGTACTCGTGGTCACTCCCACCAAGTGGTCACACCACTTCGGCGCCTTCGCCGGCATCGGGGCGGCACTGGCTGCACTCACCGCGGTAGCCGTGGGAGCTCAGGTACTGCGCTCACGCCGTAACCGTGCGCTGTTCCTGGCCGCGCTGCTCGGCGTCCTGGCCTTCACCGTCACGGGTCAGAATGCGTGGCTCTACACCGCGGCATGGGGAATTCCCTGGTTCGACCGCCCGCCCTCGCTCCACGGAATCACCGCGAGCTCGGCGGTTCTGGTGTTGGCGTTGATCGCCGCGGCAGTGGCCCTGGCGGAGTACTTGCGCTCCCCCGAGCGTGCCGCCGCAGCTGAGGCGTCTCGCCGCACTGCCCGCAGGCGGCGTCGCTTTCCGTACTCACCACTTGCCCTCGTTGCGGGCTTGATGGTGCTTGCCGAGGTGCTCGTCTTCGCCAAGGCGGCGGTGCAGCGCTGGCCGAACTACACGGTGGCCTCGGCCAACATCAGGGCGCTCGGCGGTCAGTCCTGCGCGTTGGCCGACGACGTGCGCGTGGAGAAGCAACCATTCTCCGGTGTGCTGCCCACCGCGGACGGCACCGTAAACGGTCTCGACCGGCCAGACTCCATCGGGTTCTCCCCGCGTGGGCTTCCGGCAAACGTCGACCCAGTCACTGCCGGGCAAGATCCGAGCGACCAGTCCTCCCGGGACACACTGCCGGTGGGCCTGAAATCGAGCCGTAGCCCCGTAATCGGAAGCTGGAGCGCCGGTGACCAACGCAGCTCTACTTTGACGACGTCCTGGTTCACCTTGCCCCGCTCCACGGGGACTGCGCCCCTGGTCGTCGTGTCGGCGGAAGGCACCATCGCTGCGATCGACTCCGCGGGTACCCAACGAGGGGGTGTGTCCCTGCTGGTGCAGTTCGGCCGAACCACCGGATCGACGGTGCAGCAGGTGAGCGAAACTTCGGTGCTCGATCCGGAAGGCGGTCCCGGATGGCGGAACCTGCGGGTACCGCTGAGCGCGGTGCCGGCTGGCGCTGACACCATTCGGGTGAAGGTGATGGATGACAAGCTCGATCCGACGGTGTGGGCGGCGATCACGCCGCCGCGAGTGCCGCAGCTGGAGTCCTTGCAATCGGCCGTGAGCACCGCGCCCGCGTTGATCGACTGGCCGGTGGGACTGGAGTTCCCATGCCAACGACCCTTCGCAGTCCACGAGGGAGTAGCCGAGCTGCCGGCAGTCCGGATCACCCCACCAGGCGGCGGCCTGGCCGTCGAGGCGGACCAGTGGCAGGACGCCTTTGGTGGTGGCCCACTCGGCTGGCTCGACCTGGTGGCCAAGCAGCAGCGAATTCCCACCTACCTGGCCGGCGACTGGGGCCGCGACTGGGGCTCGCTGCAGCGGTTCGTCCCCTACGCCCCACAGGCGGCACCAGCGCAACTCGACACCGGTACCCACACCGTGTGGGGCTCCTCCAAACGCGGCCCCATGTTGTCCTGACGCGCGGGCCCCGGTCGTCCAGCAAGCGCATCCCCCGGTTGTTGAACTTCCGCGGTGAGACACACCATTTCACTCAGTAGGTTCCATTGCGGAGGCCGACTCGCGGCGGCTGACCGTGGCCGCGCTGGCCCTCGCAGCGTTCTTGTGGTTAGCGCGGCCGCTCCGGTCCTTGAGTTTGGCTCAGCAGGCTCCCGCTGTCAGCTCGACGACACCTCGATGCCCGCTTCGCCGTCCTCGAGGCGGCGACCGTTGGGGAAATCGGCCGGCTTGCCGATCATCTTCTCCAGGTATTTGCGGTTGCTCGAGCAGAAGCAGACCCGCATCAGCATCGGTGGCGCAATCCACGATCCCACCGGTCCCACCGGCAAGCCCGTTCTACGGGCCCGATGCGGCCAGGGTGACGTCCCCCGGCTCAGCTTGTTCCTGGGTGCTGGCCGCGAGGACGCAGTGTCACGTTGGCTTCGGTGAGCAGCTGGTGGACGAAACCGTAGGAGCGACCGCTGGACTTGGCGAGGCTACGGATGGAGGCGCCCTGCTCGTACTGCGTTGCGAAGTCGGCGCCCAATTGGGTGCGGGCATCTCCCACGATACGACCTGTCATCGCCACCACTCTCCGTGATCGTGGCACAGTGCATCCCATTTCTGCCGTTGAGGAATCGGTGGCCAGCTGGGCACGAGAGCTCCTGTGGGCGCACATTCTTACCCGTTTCCCTCACCCCTGCCTCCGGTGCACATGAGCTGGTCTCGGTGAGCCAATTAGGGTCCACCACGGTCTGCTCCAAGGCCCGGCCCGGTCGCGGGAACGGTGATGGCTTGGCGCACACAGCCACGCGCGGATGACTCTCTCCCCCGATCAGCCCCGCGTTAACGTTCGGCTACCTGGTATTCGTTGTGCCGCCGGAATCAGTGCACCGTGTCGGGCGCTGCCTCCACCCCTACGGGCACGCACACAGCGGCCACGCTCGATACGGTGAGTGGCAGGTGCACGGGAACCTGTGGACCACTGTCGTATTGATCGGCGTGGCGGGCAGCCAGGCCTGCTGCGGGTGGCCGCTTATGCCGTTGGCTTCGCTGTCCGATATGCCGTCGGCCCGCGCACTACCCCGCTGACCGGCGAGTACACCGGCAGAGCAGGTGCGTGCCGTCATGGGTGGATGACGGCGGCGAATGTCGAAGGGTCCTCCGGGTTTGTCACGCTGGAGGGGTGGGTGGCGATAACCGTGGTGAGGGCGATGGAAGGGGTGGGGTGCGGGTGGTGGTCGTTGACGGTGCGGTGAACCCGACCCGGCCTGGGTTGCCCGTGCTGATCGCCGGCCGGTACCTGGTGGGGCCGTTGCTCGGCCGTGGGGGTGCAGCAGAGGTGTACCAAGCGCACGATCAGGTGCTGGACCGGGCGGTCGCGGTCAAACTCTTCCTGAACGGGACAACCACCACCGACCCACGCCGCCAGCACCGCGAAGTCACCACCCTCGCCGGGTTGAGCCACCCCGGCCTGGTGACCCTCTACAACGCCGGCGAGCAGGACGGACGCGCGTTCTTCGTGATGCAGCTGGTGGCCGGGCGCACCCTGGCTGACCGGCTCCGGGAGAACCCGCTGCCCGCTGCGGAGACCGCGCAGCTGGGTATCGACCTGGCCGACGCCCTGGCCTACGTCCACGCACACGGTGTGATCCACCGCGACATCAAACCCGCCAACGTGCTCCTCGATGA
>JAABUI010000755.1_pt1 | contig 21667 bp, 23 predicted proteins | sample 5559111 | NCBI WGS metagenome assembly JAABUI01 (sample SAMN10711870, study PRJNA513365) | rock metagenome | isolation source: Antarctica rocks | place: Antarctica: Victoria Land, Buttleship Promontory
CCCTAACCCTAACCCTAACCCTAACCCTAACCCTAACCCTAACCCTAACCCTAACCCTAACCCTAACCCTAACCCTAACCCTAACCCTAACCCTAACCCTAACCCTAACCCTACATTGAAGATCTGCGCTCACATGATGCGCATAACAGCTTAAAGAATAAGCTAGTCTATTGTTGATTGAAGTGTATTGTATTTGCAAGTTGTTATGTCTGTATTTCAGTGTGTATTACACAGTGATCAGTGTTTCAATCTCTTTGACAAACTTGAACTAGCAGCAGACAAAGAATTTAGACTTTGAAAAAGAATGTCATCTTTTGTGAAACATGTTTATCAGTCGATGAATATTGCTTCTTGATCAGATCTATTTTCTTGTAATGCTTACTCTTTTAAGAAGTTTGTTGCTTGATCTTTGCTTGCATTTCAATGATGCTTTTGCTCTTTTGCGAAATTTGCTGCAGAAGCTTCATTTACATTCTGATGATGCTTTTGCTCTTCTGAAAGATTTGTTACTTGATTTTCGTTCACGTTCTGATGATACTCTTGCTCTTCTGAGAAGTTTATTACTTGATCTTCGCTCACGTTCTGATGATGCTCTTGCTTTTCTGAGAGATTTGTTACTTGATCTTCACTTACATTCTGATGATGCTCTTGCTCTTCTGAGAAATTTGTTGCTTGATCTTCGCTTATGTTCTGATGATGCTTTTGCTCTTCTGCAAAGTTTGCTGCAGAAGCTTTATTTACATTCTGATGATGCTCTTGCTCTTTCAAGAGATTTGTTGCTTGATCTTTGCTTGCATATCAAGCTTCGTTCTCATTTCATTGTGACTCTTGCTTTTGAAATTGACGCTCTGTTTTCATGAAATCGATGAATTCTTGTTGACTAAAGTATTTCTCATAGACTTCGTTGATTGAGAACAGATTTTGAACATGTTGTATCATGTGTAGATTGCAAGCGTAATCATGCTAAAATTCATCATAATTACATAATACAACAAATGAGTTGCAAGCATAATTACAAACAGTCAGAAAATGATTGAGTTGAGACATGAAGTCAAGTTTTCTGATTTTTATCATACATAAAATAATGACAGAAACTTCTTCGTCTTGAAAAGAATCAATCATGTACGCTTCAACATTTCGAACTTTCAAGTCTGAAACTAAGCTTCTCTTCAATAGCTGAACTTGTGCAGTATATTTCGTGAGAATGATGATGTTCTTAACAGATATTTTGACTTCAGCGTAGATCTTGACTAGCTCGATTGCTACAATGACTTCAATCTCATTCTGCTTGAACTGAGATGCATTGACTCTTATGTTGATCTCATTGACGTTGAGAAATGTCAATGATCATTCTATTTTGCAAAAGCTCTTCAATATGATGATTGTGATAATCATATTGAGTTGAAGTGAAGAATTGACTGAGAATTGCATCTGAGCTTTGTATCAGACAGTGAATACAATGTCATCTATGATAAGAATTGCGCGATACTGTTCAGTGAGAAGCATATGAGAGTATTCAAGCATAATCAGACATTTGAATAGACTTTTGTTTATGTAATGCGTGAAGCAATTGTTCTTGATGTCTTCTTTTGTCAATCGAAGTTGCTCATCATCATCAAACATATGCATTGAATCGTTGCTGTGAGTCATAGCAATAAAGATCTCTGCATTCTCGACTCTTACGACTTTCTGAATGACAGTATGATCTTCTTTGAATTTTTTTAGCATAGTAGTGTCGAAGTTGATCAGCGTGCAGACAACAGCGCTCACGTCACCCTCAAGAATATTCACACTTAGCTCAATGTCGATGCGCTGAAAGAATTCTTGATCTTTCATGTTGAGAGTTTCTCTCATCTTGATTCTTTAAAAGTACGAGCAGAACATTTTAATAACAGCATCATGCTCAGTCTCATTGTTCATTCTATTGAGCTTGACATTGATAATTCTCTGAAGCATACGACGTTCAAATTCATGATCTCGCTTCAAGAATTAATGAATGACATGAGAATTAAAATCTTTGTAATTTACATCGAGTGAATTATCGTCGCTCTTGAAATCTTCGTGAGTCACATCAACTTCTTCATTATTGATTTGTACAATTGAAGAATCTTGTTTCTTATGCTGCTTGTCACTCTGTTCATTCTGTTAACTCTGAGATTGCGTCTTATTCATCGAATGATTGCTCAAACTCGTGACTTTTAAAAGCAGAGTGTCAAGACTGATCTGATGCAATTTGTATTGATGATTTTTAATGTCATGTAAAGTCTTCTTGCTCTGATCGATAATTCAATGTGTCAGCTGATCATAGAAGACATCAGATAACTCATGAAAGACATTTCATCGTCGTCAAGCGAAATTGTTGTTTACTGAGTGAGATGCGCAACTGTCTTGAGCGACTATCTGACGTTCAGTGAACTGCAAGTGAAAACGAATGATCTTCTTATCTGTCAGAATGATGTCTTTGTTTTTCAGTCATTGAAGCTGTTCATTCAGTTTGAGAATAAATGTATCAGCTGTGTTGTTGAATGAGTTCAGCACTTTGACTTTCTTGCTCAGCTTTAAGAGTAGCATTGTGATAATGATATTCATCAATGTTTTTTCAATCTCAAAGAGTCTCTTGATAAGATCAAAATCGTTGAAGAGATTCTGAAAATATTGCATGATCAACATTTGAAACTTATTCAGCTCAATATTTCACTCAGCAAGAGTAGTTGAAAGATTCAAGTCTTCAAAGAGAACTGATGTGAATTTAATACGAAGATTCTGACTCAGTATAATATCACGAAAGCGATCGTTGTATTCATAATTTCTCTCGTCAATATGAGCAGAATTAAGAATTCTGATTGTCGCTATTTTGATTCTGTCAAGCTTGTCAGATATGATTGAACGAACTGAGATCACATTTGATGTGTCGAAAAGACAATACTGAAGTACTTGTTTATCATCATTCTGTCACTCACGTTCGCGAAGATCGAACGTTGACTTCAGCTCAGTCGAGCTTCAATCTGTCTTGATGAGAAAGTGATGAAGAGCTATGCTCACATTTGTCGTGTTGAAGAAAATAAATGACTTGACAAGAATGATAGTAGTTCATTTGTCATCATTGATCTGCATTTCAAAGTGATTCTTCGAGTCAAATTGATAGTCAAAGCAATTGAAAAGATGCAGCAAATCAACATACTTCTTGTCTGTTTTCGCGAATGTGATGAGTGCACGTAACTCGCAGAGTAATGTCTGAGTCTTCGCAATCAGTGCTCGTTGTGTCTTCATCGACTGTAGTCTAAAGAAATCTTCGATAAGTCAGCACTTCTTGTCATCGCGATAAGTGCATTGATATGACAAATAAATAGTCGAACGATTCTTCTTTGAAGTCACTTGTTCTACTTGAATGATATGCTTATGATTTTTAGACTGACTGAATCACATGTTGAATGCTGAAAAGTCTCACTTTATTCTGATGCTACTGTTGAATTTTCGATACTGATTCAGAAATGTATCTTGTTCAATCATCGAGATAAAGATCTTCAGCTTGACTGTGCAATCTTCTGACAAATCGAAGACTTCTTTGAATGTGTTCTCTATATTCTGAAAAACTGATGAACTTTCATAATTCTTAAGCAGAATCGACTGAGTATGAGTTGAGATCGATCTGAAGATAAATTCAAGAAGAATCATTCATTCATCTTGACGCAGATTCTTGATCTTTGAATCATCAATGTTGTGTATGAAAAACATGAATTTGAAATAAAAAGTGTGTGACAGAGACATGTTTAAATAGTTCATAATGATAACATCACGAATGTCAGAATTTGAATGTAAGCGAAAGACTCAGTTATGTAAGATGTCGTGAACAGAAAGACAGCTTTCAAATAACGATGATGTGACTTGATGTAATTTAATGTTGAAGCGAATGCTGAATATTCAATTCATCAAGATCTTCGTCATAATCTTGCAAGTAACATAAAGACTTTCATTTAAAGAATTGAACGCATCAATTATTGATTTAATTACTTCATTGATTTTGAAAATAATCTTGACTTGAAAAATGACAGATCTGATGCTCTGATGTTCAGCTAAATCTGCTTTCTGCGTCATCTTCTCATTGTCTGAAATGAGAATAATGCAATTGTCATTCTCAAGCTTCATTACTTGAGATGTGTGATACATGACATCAGTCGCTGCATCTTTATTTATCAATGTCGCTTTGAACTTCTCTTTGAACATCATGATGAGATGTTTGTCAAAAGATGTAAAGTAATGATGTGAGATGATGTTAAGCTGTTGAATGTGAAGAAGTAATAAGAAGCAGTGAAATTGTAGAATGTACAATGAATGAGATGAAATTGCAGAATGTTGAATTCTAAACTGATGTGAGTCTAAACTGAATGATTGATCTTAACAGTTGCAGCTCGAATTGAGATTGTTATCTGATTGTGATGAAAGATAGAAAGTGAAATAATGTTGCAGAATGTAGAATTCTAGACTGATGTGAGTTGAAGTTGAAAGATTGATCTTAATGATTGCAGCTTGAATAGAGAGTGTTATCTGATTGTGATGAAAGATAAAAAGTCTTTAAGATGAGAATGATTCTGATTTAACTGTTATGATGTCTTGAAAGTTGAGTTTCTTAAAAAAGCATACACTTGAATAAAGTGAGTAAGATCTTATTAATGAATTGTATTCTTCTATTAAATATAACTAAAATGATAAAAGTGTTGATCTTAATTTTGATATGATGATTATCTTTCATTCATAAAACAACAAAGCTGTTATTCATCTTTTATTGAATCATACTTATTTACACTGTATTCTTCACTATATTCAAGCTAATGATATAAAAGAAATGATACAATAAATATTGTTTGCATTTTTATCGCTTATCATGTTTTGCTCTGAGACATGAGCAAACAAACTGCATCGTAAACATCTCAGTTACATCTTCATTGATCTGCATATTCTTCATGTTGAGTCTTTCTGCGATGATCATTTATTGACTTTCATGACTATATTGAAAACGTTCTTCGAGATGAATAAATTAATTCATAGTGAAAATATGATATGTATCTTCGTAATTCGATCAGAATCTATCAAGATAGTCAGTCATTTATATTGAATTAAGATTTTCTTTGCTTAGAAAGCATAACTGATCATCTTTTAACATCATGATGTCTGTTAACAAAATCAGTATCACACTGCAAATCATAATGCTTTTGAACGAATCTGTCTGTCATTCTCACTATTGTGATTTATGAGAATGTGATAGTAAGCGCTTTCATAAGAGCGTCGCGAATCACAGCGATTCATCTATTGTCAGTGAGCAGATCAATCATGTAGTTCAATTAAGACGTGTTGCATTTACTCATTTGATGATTGCATAACTTTTACATTACTATCAATCACTTTCTGAAAACAGTCGCGAAGATAAGCACTCTGTTTGAAGTCTTTCATGAGTAGCACAGCTTTAACATCTTGTTGTGAAGATTATATTCAAGAGTTTGATGATGCAAATCATAGTTCACATGATTGAAAGATGAGATGATGATCATCATAGAATCACTGAAATGTGATGTCGTTGTTGATTCAACGACAGAGAAAGTCAAGAAATTTTCTTCGAGTCAAGATGTTAAAGAACGACATTCTCAAATTAAAGCAGATTCAAAGAATCATTATTCAAGTTCATTGAATCTTACGCACTTCAATTTTTCAAACGTATTGCATAATTTCACTTTCTTCTCAATCACTCTTTGCATTACTTGTGACTTAATAGACATCGAATGACACTATCATGAAAATAGTGTCGACTGAATGCATACGAAACATCACGACTAATGTTAAACAAGCTCTCACTACTCGACATGTTAAGAGACGAAGAAATACTACTTTTGAACTTCATTCATCTTTTGAATCTGTTGAAAAAGCAGTCGTAGAGAGAATATTTAATGTTTCGAAGCAAATAAATAAAACAGAGTCGTGAGATAAACAGTCTAATTTGAAAGACATCAAGTATCTTCTTAAAGATACTGTCTTATTTACTGATCTGAACTCACGATTCAAACACGATACACAGCATCGATTCAAGCAGATCTTGAGTGTCAACGATAACAGTCAAAAGAACAAAGTTGATTCTGAAATATATGATGAAGAGATAAACGAGAACATGATCGAGAAGTTTGTAGACTTTCACGACGATGATTCAGATGTATATGATCTGTCTTACGTTGTAAACTGAACAATCATACTTGATGATAGAAAGATTTCATACAACTCAGATATAAGAGTATTTGATCATGCAAACGAGTTTGACTTTGAGCTTTGATGTAATGATCAATCTTGTTTGATCTTCAACTGATGTATCAACTGAAACTACATGCATTTTTCGCTTTGCAATCAGATTATTGTTCATTGCTTCAATCAATCAATTGAGATGACAAAGACGTTGAAGAAACGCAACAACTGAAGAGATTTGAAGAATATACTGTTTCATTTGCAGAATAGCGACAAGAGAGAGTTCATCATCGAATTACATCAATGTTTCAACAAAGAGCTTAAATAGCTTGTGAGCTAGTGAGCAGAGTTCATTCAATACTAATGCGCTCGAGACGCATATGCTAGCTACTAGATGAGACGTTGACTACAAGCTAGCTGTCAGCTGAGTTTGCATCGTTGATTAGCTTACATGCTACATAGATCAGCTACAAGCTGATTTAGCTGATTTAGCACTACTCTTCATTCTACTCGTCTATCTACTCGCTCATCTACTCTTCATTCTACTCGTCTATCTACTCGTTCATCTACTCTTCATTCTACTCATCTATCTACTCGCTCATCTACTCTTCACGCTACTCGTCTATCTACTCGCTCATCTACTCTTCATTCTACTCGTCTATCTACTCGCTCATCTACTCTTTATTCTACTCGCCTATCTACTCGCTCATTTACTCTTCATTCTACTCGTTTATTTACTCGCTCATTTACTCTTCACTCTACTCGTCTATCTACTCGCTCATCTACTCTTCATTCTACTCGTCTATCTACTCGCTCATCTACTCTTTATTCTACTCGCCTATCTACTCTTCATTCTACTCTCTATCAAACGCGTCGATCGAGCGCATAAAACATGTCAAACAGTGCTTCAAACAATGCTTTTGTCACGATTTTAACATGTGTTACTCGAAAGATGTTGGGAAAAGAGATGTTAGATCACTTAGATAATGTTGAACAATATTATAAATGATGATAGACGTGAGATTATCAGTGATGTTATGAGAACTTCTCGATATGAATGATACTCAGCGTTCATGAGGTATAAGAATCTCTGAATGATCTCTTTCTTTTCTTTCTTCTTCGTGCAACGTCTTGTATTTAAAATCTAGTTATTAGAATTTCATTCTAATTTCATTCAGCTCTCAGTTCGTGACAGCTTTCTACATGACTTTCTATCTACTCGTCATTCTACATGCTCAGCTATCTACTCGATAATCTTCGCTTCGAGTTCTATAGAGCTGACGCTAGAAAGTTCAAAGTTTTCATCTTCTTTTTCTCTTCATAGTTTCTACTTTCTAGAACAACAACAATCAAAATATCATGTTTAGCTATCAACTCAGCTATCTACTCGTTCATCTACTAGTCTGTTTACTCACTTCAAAACATGCTTCAAAAGACGCGTCGATCAAGTGCATAACATGAGTCAAACAGTGCTTCAAACAATACTTTCTATTGAGCTTTTCACTGAGCTTTCTACTGATTTTTTGATCGATCTTTCTACTGATCTTTCGATCGAGTCATCTAGTGAGCTTTCTACTGATCTTTCGATCGATCTTTCTACTGATCTTTCTATCGATCTTTCTATCAATCTTTCTATCAATCTTTCTATCGATCTTTCTACTGAGCTATTTATTGAGCTATCAACTGAGCTTTTTATCAAACGCTTTATCAAACATTCTACATGCTTCAAAATACGCGTCGATCGAGCGCATAACACGAGTCAAACAATGCTTTCTACATGACTCTCTACATGACTTTCTACATGACTTTCTATCAAGCACTCTTCATGTTTCCCTACCAAGCGCCCTTCATGTTTCTCTACCAAGCGCTCTTCATGTTTTTCTACCAAGCGTTCTTCATGTTTTTCTACCAAGCGCTCTTCATGTTTCTCTATCAAGCACTCTACCAAGCGCCCTTCATGTTTCCCTACCAAGCGTCCTTCATGTTTCTCTACCAAGCGCTCTTCATGTTTTTCTACCAAGCGTTCTTCATGTTTTTCTACCAAGCGCTCTTCATGTTTCTCTATCAAGCACTCTATCAAGCGCTCTTCATGTTTCCCTATCAAGCGCCCTTCATGTTTCTCTATCAAACACTCTTCATGTTTCTCTATCAAGCATTCTTCATGACTTTCTACATGATTTTCTACCAAGCATTCTTCATGTTTAAATAGATGATTAAATAGCTACTTAAATAATCAATTCATCAAATGATTTATTTGATTACATACGAATCTTGAATGTAGAAATGTACGAAAAGCGAACATGTATTGCGCATTATATCTTTTGAGCAATTGATGTCTTTTGAGCAAATGACTGTCATCAAAAGATACAAGCGCTTGTAGCTAGCTATTAGTTGTTGATGAGTGACTATTAGAGCTTGTGAGCTAGAAGCTCGACTAAACAGATATTTTTGACTGATGCTAGCTTGATGAGCTTGTAGTCAGTTTTAGCTGGTTTCGTCAAATGATCGATGTGATTAGTTCATGAATTTGCAAAGATCTCAGCGATTATATTACAAATGATGAAACTTCTTTCGAGCTCAAAGTATCAAGAAAAGACAGAAAGATATAAATGTCAAGAAATGAAATCTTAATTATCATTTTGAATTGCTTCTTCTGTGTATCAGCTAACTGATTGCTTTCATTCAGATCAGCGACATCACTCATGCAAAGCGTTTAAAGAACAAACATAAGAAGCATTTGCAAAGAGATGAGTCATACATACTTGATCTTCTTACTCGTTGACAATGTTGTCATGAGCAGTGTAAAAACTTTACTCGCATCTGTTATCATTGAGATATAGATCATTTTCATGAAGCGATAAAATCGAAGACAATATGATATTGAGCAACAGCAATCATGAGAGATGACGAAGAAATTGACTGCAACAACTCTTCATTCAGTTTAGTCGTTGAACGACTTCATTCATTCTTAAGAGATGAAGATTCATTGATGAAATTGAAGTTTTCATCAAGCAGTCAGTTCATCGCAGACACTGTCTATAGTGTGACATCATCAAGTACACTTTCATCAAAGTCAATGTATGCAGCAACATCTGATTCGTTAATATGCACATTGTAATCAAACTCATGATCTAATTATTGACAGTAGCAATAAATGAGTTTAATCAAGACATGTTGTCAGATGCGTCAAAATTCTTGTCGTCACTCAAACAAGCAATCAACGTCATACGAAGAATCATCAGATGAAGAGCTTTTTGAAACAAAACTACATCATCTTCAATGTCATCTCATCATCAACAATCATCTTCGTTCGTTACTGTCACTTATTTGATTGATGAACTCATCTCTACATTTGTTGATCAACTAATTTCTTCATCTAAGTTCGAGTCTTTAGTCTTTGATACTCAAATCTTCTCAGTCTTCATTGTACATCAGATAGCAACAACTATAAAATCTAAGCAGCTTCGCACTTATGATAAGCTCAGAAGAAGCGACGATGAGTTTAAGCGTAATTGACATGCTATCAGAGAGTTTCAAATGAAGATGAAGAAAATAGATGCATAGTCATATATCTCTTGAGTTGCTCATCAAGTCATGACAAGAGCAAGATAGATGATGACGACAAGATAAAGTTTGTAAACTCTGAAGATTGCTTCAACTTGAGATATATAGCACTTTAGCAATCATTACTCTCATCTCATAAGAGATTTAGATGATCGCATCTTGAATGACAATAGCTAGATCATGAGAATAGCGATGATATTTATTAAAGTGATTGATTTCATTTTCTTTATGATTTAGCTAGATATAGTTTACATATCTTAACTATCGAGCTCAAATTGAAGTCAATAACTTCTGAACAAATGTGATTCATTGACTTTGCGATTGACATTTTTCGATTCATCTCGTTACTGACATTTCATGCACAGATAAACAGTCGAGCATAAAGAATCATTACAATTCATCATTGCTTTGTACAAGTTATATAAAAACATTAATCGAAGACTTACAAATAATGCAGCGCGTATGCTCTTCATGTGAGATGAAGATAAACAACATCAGCGAGCTTGAACGTCATCTTCATCACTATCATGTTCGCTTGCATGATCAATCGCGAAAAATTCTCTGACGAAAGTTATCATCATCATCAGAATCATCATCATGCGATTCAATGCAGCTCATCTGACGCGATCATAAGACTGCAGAATAAGATTCAAACTCGAATGATTCTCACAATGAGAGTGTTCAGATGAACATTGAAGATGAAAATCAAGAATATATGTTAATAAATGATTTTGCAGAAGAGCACATGAACACTGAGATGAATAGTGCTGATTTGAATCAAAATATGAAACATATATTATCAAGAATTGAGACGATACAACTTCAAACTGAACTTCTCTTCACATCATCAGCGTTGCGAGTTGAAATCTTCATCAAGACAACTGATCGTGATGTTGAAACAACAGTTGACGTGTTAAAGAAAGTATCAGAGTCGTTGAGCTCAAATTCTCAAACGATCAAGAATACAAACAACAATCAATACTATTCATTTCAATGCGAAGCAGATTACGCGTTCGCTCACTGACTTCATTAAACAAAGATTATCAAAGACAGTGTTAATTGATTTTTTCAAGACTTGCGCTTGCGAGTCTTACATCAACATGTCAGCTTTCATGATGTGAACAAGTGATTGACACTTCTACATCAGATTTCGTATGATGTTGAAAACGATGAGTGACATTCTCGAACGTTCACAGTTGAATTCAGTTACGAAGAAGTTCAAGAAGAGCAGCATTGCATTTTGTATTGCAACATCATCGAGACACTTCAATTCTTGTTGAATCATTCATCATTTCAAGATGAGTTGATCTACGCACTTGTTTAACATTATAATGTCGACAACTTTTGAATTTACAATGAGATGCATACTGCTGATTGATGATGAGAAACGCAGAAGAAGCTTTCTGATGATGTTTTCGTGATATCACTGTTAATTTTCATCGATAAAACAGTCTTGACTAAGCATCAAGATGATCTATCTGCATGATTTATATATCTAACGATAGAAAATCTAAATCGACGCACAAGACATGCTCAAAAACGATCAAGATTGATTCTTCTGAGATTTCTTTTCATAGTTGACAACGACGATGATGATATCAAGTCAAAGATTTGACACATGATGTTATCAATCATACTCAAGCGTATGTTAAACATGTATCTTCATGCATTAATATATGATCTCACACGTAACAGTTGTTGAAGCTATGTTCAGAAACGACATTTCTGTTCTTTGCATGAACAATAAGATAAGACAATGTTATTCAATAATCGTCGAATTCATGATGAACTACGAGAAACAAGTATTAATCACAGACATCAAGATGAATCAACAATGTTCTATCTGTCAAGTATCATCTCATGAACGCGAAAATTTAGACAAGACATGATCAATTCGAACGCATGCATTCACTAGAAATCAATAAAGACAACAAAGAAAGAACAATATGATTGATAATGACTCTGCTTGAATACATTCAGTGAAAAACTTTGTGTTACGATCCTAGCTACGCACCTATGTTGGTAGCTATGTTGGTGGCTATGTTGATGACTATCGCCGGCCGCTCGCCGCTAGGCTATAGGGTTGTTCCGAGGCCAACCCTATTCAGGGTTAGCTTATGTTCTCCTGAGTCATATAGATAGCCGGCTCTTCCCTTCTAGATACTTTCCTTCCTTAGCATTTATATACTCGTTACATTACACCCATATGACTCGCTCTATGCTGGCCCCTAACAAGAAGTCAGATCACAAACGTTCTGAAGTAAAGAACATTTCAACGATGAGAGAGACTCGAAAGATAATACACTCAGATCTTTTGTTACGAATAAGACTTATAATAAATAAATGTACAACATCTTTGAAACGTGATGATCTAGTGTACTGAGTCGAGTATGAATCATAGTCGAAAGTGAATACGATTGACAGAAGTAATTCACAAGAAAAGAGCGAAAGAATTTGATAAAAAGTCTGCTAGATAATGACGACTTTGCGTGTGAAAATATATGTACTAATCAAAGATTGCAACATCGTCTAACGTGAAAAGACTTCTCGAGACAGATTCTGCGCAAGAATCATAGCGAATGTATTGACTCAGAAGATTTACTGCAAAGTCAGAGATGAAATAGCATATCAAGAATACTTGAAGATATTCTTTGATTTGCTTTCTACTAATGTCGTTCTCATTGCAGTGACAATGATCACTCATTGTATACAAGAATATAAATCAGAAGAGCACAGATTAAACAAGTTTAAGAAATTGAATGTAAAAAGTAAGTGAACATTTGCATATATCAGTGACTAAAGTGATTGAAGCGAAGCTGAACTTGATAACATGCAACGACATGAATGCGCGTCAATGTGACATGAAATCAACAAGCTCGCGAGCATCAATAATTAATATTAAAGATTCTGCTATGTTGTATCAAGCAACAGATCGATAATGACGATATCAAAGCAATTATGAACATTCAAGCTGTACTCAATGTATACATTGATTGTCTCAATGATCTCTTATTATACGAGTTAGAAAACGACGTGCAACTCGATTCAAACGCAAGTCATAAGAAAATACTCTTGAGTTCAGAAAGCATTTTCGTCTTTCAATATTCGAAACTAACATCACTTGTCTTTGACATAGTATTATCAAATGAAGCTGTAGATATTACAACTCATAACTAAATCTTCAATCATTGATGCTGTGTAGAAGAGATTGATTGAATTGAACACAGAGAACGAATCATTGACTGATGATGCTCAAGTCAGCAAGAAGCAAACTCTTAGCAAGAGATTTCACTTTACATCACAAACTAAAGATCAATCACGTATCATATTGCAAAGCGATGAATATAAGCTCGTGATAGCACAACAGAATGATGTTGAGTCAACAATAATTAAGATCAGTTGAGAATGAAAGTTTGATGACTTGTAAGATGCTTTAGACATGAAGAAGAACAAACATTTGTGATATAAAGCAGACAAGATAGACAAGATTCTAAGCGACGAGAAGAAATATGAAAGCTTCATGTGCAAGATGAGAAAGAAAAGCATCGTGAATGTAATTCGCGAAAAGAGAGAAATTAGAGAAGAATAGAACTCAAGCACAGTAGTCACTATAATCAAATGATTCAAACAAAGCGAATATTTTGCTTCATACTGCGAAAGCACTTCTGCCGCATGTGCTTACATGAGAAAACATGATACTGATAGTGATGCAAGCGCACTGATCATACACTTCAAACATCTTGCTCAAGAATGCGTAAGCGCTTATGTTGCAGATGCTGTCATGAGAGAACATAGTGCTAGAAGTGATGCAAATGCACAATAAGAAAAGAGTGATAATATTGAGAAGAATGATCAAGACATTTATGATGACATTGATTATTAAAGAACAAAAGATACACTGAACACTTTGAGCAGTCTGTGTAATATTAAAGCTATGTTTGCAATGTATGATAATTACGCAGTTGACAGCTTGATCGTTGATGATGATTCTAACGAAGAAAGATCATGCAGAGATAACAGTGAATTATAAGCTTCAATGATATTATTCAACATTGCGACTTTAATTGCTACAAATGTCAAGATCATATTTGTTGAATCAAATGATAAATAGGCATACTGCGCTCTTAGAAGTTCTAGAAATGTTGACGCTTTTATGAATATGCATCAGCTAAAAGTGACGCAAATCTGAGACATGAGATTAAATGAATATTTGAAATATTGATCATTAAAAGCGCTAAAATCTGTCTCTGTCACTCTTTACAAATTGCAGATGCAAGATATTGATCTGAACAAATGCAGAGTACTTGATGAAGTACTTTGAAAAGATGATAGACTATGAGTTTCTCAGTCAATGATCACTTAATTAATAAGAGAAGCACATGATCTTTTGATCAATGATCATTCTGACATGAATTGAACATTAAACTTGTTGAGATGATTATATTGCTGATTGAAGATGAGAATGATGATCAAACGCTACATTCAAAACTGTTACGTTTATCGTAGATCAAAAGCATCGAGAGATTGAATCAATAAACTGCTGAAGTCATTGCTCATACTCGAACAACGATGACAGAACATATCATTGAACTTCATTATTAATCTATTGAAAAGTGATGAAAGCAACGCGACTCTGACAGTCATAGATTGACTATTCAAGAAACGACACTATATATCGTGTTGATCAGATGACGAAGAAATCTTCGCAAAATAAACAGTCAAGCTGCTGTTGATATGAGTCTTCAGAACTCATGAACTATCGAGATCAATAGTATTTGATCGCGATTCTCAATTCATATTAATTGTCTGAAAGTCTCTATGTCTGAGACTCGACATCAAGATGAAACTATCTATCGACTATCATTCGCAAATTGATGATCAAACGAAAAGAGCGAATCAGAATGTGAAACGATATCTACGAAGCTACTGCTCATATATGCAAGATGATTGATTCATCTGATTATCTATGACTGAATTTGTCGATAACAACGCTATTTCGTCGTCGATTGAACAGTTGACGTTCTTTCTGAATAAGAGCTTTCATTCTCACATGAGCTTTGATTCAAATTCAACTGAATATGAAATCACTTAAGCAAGAATCGAAGCAGATAAAGCAGAGAATATATTCGAACACATAAAACGATCACTAACGTTGATCAAACAAGCATTAGCAAGAGTCAGAATCACAATGAAGAAACAGATTGATAAACATCAAAAGAAAATGATTTACAAGATAAATGACATGATGTTTCTAGATTCTAGAAACATTATGATCGTAAGATCGTCAAAGAAACTAGATGATAAAATGCTAGAATCTTTCAAGATTCTGATCGAGATCAAACATGCATATTGACTGAAATTGTCATCGACAATGAAGATTCATTCGAAGTTCATCTCGAATCTGCTTCGACTGAATTCAAAGAACTTTCTGAAAGAACAACGAAATGAGTCGTCTGATTCTATAATAATGAATGACGAAGATGAATGAGAAGTGAAGAACATACTGAACTTCAGACACTACAGATGATGACTACAATATCATGTCAATTGAAAAGAATATGACGTTGATTTACATTGATACAACGTTGATGAAAATGAGTTCGAGAATTGTCAGAAGATTGTAAATGACTTTCATGAATGATATTCGAATAAGTCAAGATAGAAACTGAAAAAAAGAATAATTGAACTGCAGCAATAAGAACATTGCTAAATGAAGAGAGAGAATAATGTTATGAATGTGCACTTCGAGTTAGTCTAATATAAATCATGTTAAACTATCATAAACTAGTATAGAGCTGATGTTGACACGCTAGCGACCTGGCGTGCCTTCGTGAGTAAAACTCATGACGTGTTTCATCTTTCTTCTTCTTTAGCTTTGAACTTCTAGTTAGAATACATTCATATGATTCGCTCTAAGCAGATTCATAACAACGATATTGAGAATTCTGAGAAAGAAACACTGAAGCAATAAAAAGAGACAGCGTGTGAGCATCAGACAAAACAATGAAATGCGATTAAACTGAATTGTTGATCTGTTGCAGCTGATGACTGAACAGCTTGTCTTTGTTGATGAGACTCTGTTCAACGAGACTACGAGATGATGTCATTAAGTCTATGCATCAATTGATGAGTCAGCTCGCTATCAAGTCTCTAGAAAGAGAAAACATTTCTGAAGTGTTCTTTCAATGTATACAATCGATGACTATCTACTCTGTATCAATATTCATGAAGATTGATTCAACGACAAGACTTTCTTTTAATGATTAGCAGATGAATTGCTATCTCTATGCAGTCTTTTTTCGACTTCGAGAAGTGTGATCATCATGAATAACGTCAGCATACACTGTAATGCTCGTATCGAGAAACTCATTATCTCACACGAGTGTGAGATATGATATCTGTCTTCGTATTCGTTGAATTTCAATCTCATCGAGCTCAGTTTTAGTGTTTTGAAGATCTGAATCAGAAAACACTTTCATGAAATATGACTCAGCTTCGAGAGCTTCTTCAATGAGTTTCTGCACTATGCAGTAGCTAGAAGTCGTTGTGACCGATTTTCAAGACAGCATTTTAAGCATAGCATCGATGATTATATCTTTGAGATGAATATTAAAACGTTGAAGCGCGAATTGAAGATGAGTAATATAGATTTCGAAGAATATTAGCAGTGTACTAGATCTAAATAGCTTCATATTTATCTGTTTGATTGATTTTTCTAACGCGAAAACAGGTCTTGAAGGTTCAAAGATATCAAGAATGTCTGAATTCAATAGTAAATTTGAAAGAGAACGTGACAATTGCGATGTCAAGAAATTCATAGTTTTCTGCATATGCTAATAATTTAGCGAGATCTGCATCGTTGATATCTGACTCAAGAATATGAATTTAATTTTCTTGAGAAACTTTCTATTTGTACTATCACTACTATTTTGTTAATTTACTTCTATCACGTTCGAAAAGCTGACATTAATGACATGAACTCTTCAATCAACTGTGATACATTTCGTCTTGTTCTTATTTTTAAATCTCGTCATCAATCAGCGATGAAACTCATCTGTACGTGATGCTGACTACGAATCTACTGTCTAGCTACAGTAAAGTTTAAAGATTATCAAAAGTTTGAACAACATCGAGATGCTGCGTGATGATGAAGCGCTGTGCATTGATCGCATGCAGAGTTTTCGCGATCGCGCAGACTTTAATAATCTCAATGCGCATGCTACAAGCAATCTGCATGCAGATGAGAAAGTCAAATAGAATGCAGAACTACGAGAAAAATCGCTTATGAAAATCATTCAATTCAGTATTTTGTCGTCGTAATGATGAGAACTGAGACAGAACATTCTTGCGTTTGATCTGTTGAGAATGATTAGCAGAAAGAACTTGAATCACGAACATTCTTTAAATCTACGTGCTAACTACGTATAGATCTTGTTAAGACTGCGTGTCTGTTACTACAACATAAGTAACTCACGAAACTCATTAAGTTTGACATGAGCAAACTTGAAAGTCTCGTTAATATCGTTTAACAAACGTTCAGACACAGACATTCTATACATAAGTGATACATTGATGAGAAGACTTCATTAAAAGAAAAGAAACACAAGCGAATTAATAGAGAATGATCGAACTACGCTGTCTGATTAGAAGTGTAACATATGAACATCTTTGCAAGACATAATCGATCTGCATGAGAAAAATCTCTACAGATAATGCAAAACAGATGAGTTGCACATTTTACAAACAAAGCAAGCATCTGCAAGACGTGATATACAATGACGATGACTGTTGATCTTAAGAATCTCATTTCTTCACTGAGTTCTGACTCTCAAATGTCTTGATGATAAAGTCAATATTTAGTCAAAGACATCATTTGTATAATTTGAAAGAACAGTAGCATATGTTGATGTGATTAAAGAAGAAATCGACTGTGATATACATGTATATCGCTGATGAAACATCTGCGACTCATGCTTAAGAAGTAAACTGTCAAAATTTGAACAGTAAGAGATTTTGCTCATCTTGAACTGTAAATCTGCTGCAAGAAATTATCTCTCGCTAAGAAAAAAATCAGCATAGAGATCATGTCTTAGATATGTTGCATGCAACGTATGCAACATATTTTCGATAAACATCTCGCTGACACATTGCAAGATTAAGAGAGTCATTTACAAAATGATGCTCAACAAAACTTCAAAATACACAGAATATACAAATAGAATAATGCGCAGACTCGTCGATGATACATCAGAATAAATATGCTCTTTTTTTGAAAAATATCTGCAGAAGAGAATACAATCAACTTAGTTCAAGAGCGCGATCACAATAGTGATGTGAAAGTCAAACAAGAAGAACTACTTTAATGCAAAGATATATAAATCAATTGTGTTACTCAACATGCTGAGCAAGATACTAAAGTTCATTATATTTGAACATCTGTGAAACATCATAGAAATATGCAACTCAATATTGAACATTCAGATGAGAACTTGCAAACACAGATCAACAAATACGACTCTGCAACTGATTACAGAAAAGATACATACTGTATGAAGTGACATAAGAAGAAGAGTAGTTTCATTGCTGAGTCTGAATAAGAAGAGTGCATTCAACAATGTAGCACATAGCAGACTTTTGCATGACATGAAAAAAAGAAGAGTTTTCAGACTGCTTCTCAAATTTGTGAAGAACTTTCTGAAAGATTGATGCATCACGATCACAATTGATGATTACACGACGATGAAATGCAACGTGAACATCAACATATCACAAGACTCTTTGCTATCATCAATATTATATTTGTTTTATAACGTGAACTTGTTAAAAGCATGTTATGACATCAGACTGAAAACAAGCTTTATAGATTTTGTAAATGATGTCAATATCTTAATATACAAGAATTTCATAAAGCGCAATTGCAAAGTTCTTAGCGAAATTTATGATAGATGCAAACAGTGATCAAAAATGTATGACATCAAGTTTTCAAAGACAAAGCATAAGCTGATTCACTTTACAAGAACTTCTAAGTGATTCAATATGAACATCAATGTAAAGTTGATAAAACATCAGATTGATTTGAAATCAAATATCAGAGTTTTAAAAGTTCAACTGAACTTCAAGCTGAAATGAGTGACTTACATGCATTATGTCGAAGCAAAACTAGTGATTAAACAAAAGATTATGTAAACAATCATTGAGTTTACTTGAGATTCATCAATGATGATGAAAAAGCAAATATACTTCGCGATGATGCATTCTCTGCTTAGTCATGAAGTCATCATATGATACATGTCACAAAGAATGAAGAGTCATTGAAAAGATCTGAATGTCAAGCTGAGATCAGTACAAGAAAGAGCATTGCAACAAATCATCAATGTTTATCGTGCAACATCAACAGAAACTCTACAGATAGAAATAAACATAATGTTGATAAATATTCATTTACGAAAGTTAATACAAAAGATGATAATGAACATGAACTTTCAAAAATCAGATGAAGTTATTGAGATGATGATGCATTGAATTCATAATGACTTGATACTCAAAAAAGATTGAAAATCAAAGCTGTGTAAAACATCTTTGCAGTTGAAGCAAAAGTGAATGAAAGAAACACTTGAATAAATGAAGATGAAGTAAAGTCATCTTTACATGATGACTTTCTGATCAGAGTCATTGAGAATAATTATAGTTGCAAACAAGAAAATTTTAATAAATCAACATCATTTCAACACATTCGCGTTGAAGCAAAAAGTTTACTCAAATGATAGTGACAGTAAAGAAAATGTTACAATGACTGCAATGAAAATTAACTGAAAGTTAAATAAAAGACTGAAAGAATTGATTTTAATCATCATTCATCATGAAGAACTGAAAGAATTGATCGCGAAGATGAAACATCTTGCAGACATAATGACAGAGAATCAAAAGTATCATGAAAAGATATACAAAGTATACAGTGATAATCAGACTTCTTTGAAAACAGTGAAAGTTATGATATCAACAAAAGATCAGACACGTTTGCAACGAGTTCAAATCATGCATGAAAGCATTTAATCTTAAAGAGTCATGCTGAAGTTACATTAAATGATAAAACATGCAGAAGTACTTGAAAATGAAGCGATGAACAAAATGATTGATGATGCACATGATTTGTTTTTATTGCTGATTGAGCATCAATGCACTGAAGTAATGACAAGACTGATGCTCATACAGAAACAGATCAGACAAACATGAAGAATAGTCTGAAAGAAGAGATTCAACGCAGCTCATTTTCAATATCTGATATCAAAGATAATACATTGATATCTGCAACTGCATAAAAGTTATGCAAAGTCTCACAGCGCATTATTGACGCAGCTACGCATGAGAAAAATTGACTTCAATCAATTTTTACATGAAAAGTGAGTACTTGATATCACTATAACGATGTGCAAGTGTGACAAAGATCAAATGTTGATCAAGCACATTCTATTAACATGTTTCAAATGAAAAGTAGAATGAAAAGCAATGCAATGAAAAGAAAACATCACGAACTTCATCAACATTTCGACAAAGAGCTTAGATAGCTTGTGAGCTAGTGAGCAAAGTTCATTCAATACTAATGCGCTCGAGACGCATATGCTAGCTACTAGATGAGACGTTTGCTACAAGCTAGCTGTCAGCTGAGTTTGCATCGTTGATTAGCTTACATGCTACATAGATCAGCTACAAGCTGATTTAGCTGATTTAACACTACTCTTCATTCTACTCGTCTATCTACTCGCTCATCTACTCTTCATTCTACTCGTTTATCTACTCGTTTATCTACTCTTCATTCTACTCGTCTATCTACTCGCTCATCTACTCTTCACTCTACTCGTCTATCTACTCGCTCATCTACTCTTTACTTTACTCGTCTATCTACTCTTCATTCTACTCTCTATCAAACGTGTCGATCGAGCGCATAAAACATGTCAAACAGTGCTTCAAACAATGCTTTTTACATGACTTTCTATCTACTCGTCATTCTACATGCTCAGCTACTTACTCGATAATCTTCGCTTCGAGCTCTATAGAGCTGACGCTAGAAAGTTCGAAGTTTTCATCTTCTTTTTCCCTTCATAGTTTCTACTTTCTAGAACAACAACAATCAAAATATCAACATGTTCAGCTATCAACTCAGCTATCAACTCAGCTATCAACTCAGCTATCAACTCAGCTATCAACTCAGCTATCAACTCAGCTATCAACTCAGCTATCAACTCAGCTATCAACTCAGCTATTTACTCGTTCATCTACTAGTCAGTCTACTCGCTTCAAAACATGCTTCAAAAGACGCGTTGATCAAGCGCATAACATGAGTCAAACAGTGCTTCAAACAATACTTTCTACTGAACTTTTCACTGAGCTTTCTACTGATCTTTTGATCGATCTTTCTACTGATTTTTCGATCGAGTCATCTAGTGAGCTTTCTACTGATCTTTCGATCGATCTTTCTACTGATCTTTCTATTGATCTTTCTATCAATCTTTCTATCAATCTTTCTATCGATCTTTCTACTGAGCTATCTATTGAGCTATCGACTGAGCTTTCTATCAAACGCTCTATCAAACATTCTACATGCTTCAAAATACGCGTCGATCGGGCGCATAACACGGGTCAAACAATGCTTTCTACATGACTCTCTACATGGCTCTCTACATGGCTTTCTACCAAGCACTCTCCATGTTTCCCTACCAAGCACTCTCCATGTTTCCCTACCAAGCGCTCTTCATGTTTCCCTACCAAGCGCCCTTCATGTTTCCCTACCAAGCGCCCTCCATGTTTCCCTACCAAGCGCCCTCCATGTTTCCCTACCAAGCGCCCTTCATGTTTCCCTACCAAGCGCCCTCCATGTTTC
>JAABUI010000760.1_pt1 | contig 21569 bp, 29 predicted proteins | sample 5559111 | NCBI WGS metagenome assembly JAABUI01 (sample SAMN10711870, study PRJNA513365) | rock metagenome | isolation source: Antarctica rocks | place: Antarctica: Victoria Land, Buttleship Promontory
GTGCAGGAAAACCTGAGCGCTTGCGTCGTGTACATCCGTGGGTATTGGGCCAAGTTTCTTGCTCACCTCGGTGACTGACGTGATGGCCGTGTCGAGCAAGTTCCATGGGCATTGCATCGCCTGGGCCATGACCCACTGCCGCTGCTCACGAATCGAGGCCACGGCGTTCGCGGATTGGGTGATGCTCCAAGCCGCGAACGGTCGGATCACCCCACGCACCGAGTTCCTGGCGGCGTGGGCCGGTTGGCGTGAGTGGTGCGCCGAACTGCACAGCATGGTGACGGGGGACTGATGCCTGTACCTTGGCCGCCACCGATCCCGCGGGGTCCTACCATCGACTGGAACTACCCCTGAAACTTGTTTGACGAATCCCTTGACACTAGGGAACTTGTCAGACAAGATAGAGCTATGACAACGACAGAGACCCTCACCCTCCGGGGCATCGCCGCCACCGCCACCGCCTGCGCCTGCTGCGACCGTTCGATCCGCAAGGGATACACCCTCTCCGACGGTCGGGTCTACGGCCGCAAGTGCGCCGCCCTCGCCACCGGCTACCCCACCACCGCCCTGGAGCACCAGGCCCGCCAGGTGGCCTTCCTCGCCCGACGCGACACCGACCGGCGTGCAGCGGGCTGGGGATACACCGAGTTCCTGGCGAACCTGGAATGCGGTGACAACCCGGACGCGGTGGTCTACGTCTACGACCCCGAAGGATCTCGCAATGTCCGGGCCGGAGACTTCGCGCAGTCCCTCACCGACCTCCTTTACGCCGCATGACCAAGCCCCGCAGGAAGCCCGGCCCGAAGGGGCCGGTCCGCCCGCAGGTGGCGGTCCGGCTCAGCGAGGCCGACCGCGAGCACATCGATCAGCGTGCCGCCGATCGTGGCGTGAAGCGTTCGGAGATGGTGCGAATCATGCTCGCCTACGCCTCCGCGAAGATGCCCGACGACTGGGCACCCTGAGCCATACCACAGGATGGTGACGGCATGAGCGACCGGGTTCCAGTTCGAGAGGTGTCCGGCCGCGACGCCTTCACGGTGTTCGACAACGTTGTCCGCCACGAGATGGGCATAGCCGGCGCGGAGTTCATGGCGGGTTACGCCAAGGGTGTCTACGCAGTGGACCCCGACTCTGTTGACGGCCTCCCGGCAGTTCTGACGGTGCTGCCCTTCGCGGAGACCGAATGACGATCCAGGTTGTGGCAGGTGTGCAGTCCCGCGAGTTCCTGTTGGCCACCCTGGACCACAAAATCGAGCAAACCCGCATGTCCCGTGACAGGGCCCGCGATCACGCCGCCCAAGCGTTCTCCCATGACACCCCCATCGCTGAGCAGATGGCTTTAGCTCGGGTGCAAGCCATGACCGACGTCCTCGATTACCTACTCGAGAGGCGATTCCGCGTCAGTAGGGAGGCACTGTGAGCGTCCTGCCCCGCCTTCGCCGATTCCTGCACCGCGCCACCCTGCCGCCCACTGTGGCCGCACACCACCCTCTGCCGACTGTTGTGGACCTCGGGCCTGCACCCCGGCACACCCACCGCGACCCCACCATCGGCCGCTACACACGCAAGGAGCAGTGATGAGCATCGGACCGGAGAGGCTTGCCACGTCAGCGGTACTCAACCTCGCCAATCACCGCATCACTATCGGCGGCCAAAACTTTCCCTGGTACATCAGCGAAGACGGCTTCGCGGTGGAAACACGGCACGAGGAGACCGACAACGCTGAGGCGATGAACCTGCTGCACTTGCGGGTCCTGATCAGCGGCGACGTCACCATCGAAGGCGACCCGTCGCACTACCCGTACTACCGCCAGCGCTACGTCATCGGTGCGGAAGACAACGGCGCGCTCGGGATCGAGGACTGACCGATGATCCGCAGAGTCGACTGGACCCGACACCCCCACGTTCGCACCGGGGACCAACTCACCACAGGCGAACGTGCCGCCGACCGCGCAGTGCGCATCATGGGATCGTGGGCGTTCCTCGCCGGACAGACCGTGCTCATCGTCGGTTGGATCATCCTCAACCTCATTGGCATCGTCGCCCACTGGGACGAATACCCATTCATCCTGCTCAACCTGGCGTTCTCCACCCAAGCCGCCTATGCCGCACCGTTGATCTTGCTGGCGGCGCGTCGGCAAAACCAGCGTGCCGATGAGATGCAACGCGACGACCTCACCGCAGACCAAGCATCACTGGCGTTGCTGCGCAAGATCGCCGTGCACCTGAACATCGACACGGCGGCATGACCATGCACCCCGACCGATTTATACAGTTTCTCATCCTCAATGCGATTGGACACGTGATGACTTCACAGGAGAATCTGAACACCGACGTGAGCGCACTCAGCGACGGCATCGCCGCGATTGAGTCGGAGGTAGCCAGCCTCAAGGCCCAGCCAGCCGCAGCACAGCTCGACCTTTCGGGGTTGGACAAGGTAGTGGCCCGTGTTCGCGGTGACGTACCAGCACCTGCAGCACCTGCGCAACCTACCGGCACTCCGCCTGCCGCGCCCGCGGGCCAGGCCAGCGGACCCGCCACCGGGGACAGCATCCCCGCACCTGGCGCACCATCTGCCGCAGCGCCGGCCGAAGCCGCACCACCAGCCGCACCGGCCGACGCCGCCCCGGCAGCGACCACACCCAGTGGGCTTACCCCCCCGGCAACCGGCGCCACCCCAGCCTGAGGCGTCCGATCCGAGCCTCATCGCCGACCACATGGGAGTGAACACAGATGGGAAAACCCAGCAAGGGAACTTCGGCTGACAAGCGGCTGAAGGCGAACAAAACGTCCACCGCGAAGACATCATCGGGTGCTGCACCCAAGTTCGGCTCACCCGCATGGAAAGCCAAGTACGGCAAGTGAAGGAACTAGCCGAGTGGGTTCGCGAGGAAGTGGACCCGTTCCGCGAAGCGGACCCCGCTTGGTTGGCGTCTCACCACTTCCTCCGCGACCCGGTGCGCCCCACCTACGTGGACTCCACCCTGATGTTCGCCCCCGCGGACGGGGTGATCCTCTACCAGGTGGAGGTTGAGCCCACCAACCCAGTGTTGGATATCAAGGGCCGGGACTACACGGTTCGTGACGTGCTCGCCGACCCCCATTTCGAGGGTCGGGCACTGGTCATCGGCATCTTCCTCACGTTCTACGACGTGCACACGCAACGCATCCCGTACGGGGGGACTTTGACGTGGCGTGCGGCGCCGACACTGGCCACCATCAATAAGCCGATGTTGGCTGCGGAACAGCACCTGTTGAACGCGTTGCGCGTCCCCGGCGCCGAATATAATCAATATTTGCACAAGAATGAGCGGGTTGTGAGCCGCATCGCCGCCGCTGACCTGCAGTTATATTATTATGTGGTGCAGATCGCGGACTACGACGTGGACTGCATAACCCAGTTCAACTTGGTGCAGAACGAGAGCGTCGGCCAAGGGGAACGTTTCGGCGCCATCCGCTACGGGTCGCAGGTGGAGATGGTCGTGCCGATCACCGAACACTTGGAGCTGTCCACCTGCCTCAAGGTGGGTCAACACGTGGAAGCTGGACAAGACCCCCTCGTGAAGATCAAACGACTCAGAGAGGCCGTTTAGTGCTCGCCACCAATCCGACGCAGCTCCCGCACCCCACGTTCCTGATGAACTACCCGTTCAGCTACGCCATCGACGCACCCAACAACGTGTGGATGCGTGAGGCGAAGGGCGACGAACTGACACTGGACCTCGAAAAGGCCGGCGCCCAGTGGGGTGACTTGTACGGCACCCTCGCCGCGGACGCGTTGGTATATATATTGCCGACACCAGCCGAAGCCCTCGGTTTGCAGGACTTGGTGTTCACCGCGAACCTCGGGGTGACCATGGAACACACCGGGCAGGTGGTGCTCAGCAACTTCACCGCCACCGAACGTGTCGGTGAGGCCGCGGTGGGCAAACCGTTTCTGCAGTCGATGAACCTCGACGTGCTGGAGCCCGCCGCCAAGTTCGAGGGCGAAGCGGACCTCAAACACCTGCACGACAACGTGTACGTCGGTGGCTACGGGCAACGCAGCAGCCGGGTCGCACTGGACTGGATCGCCGAGCAAACCGACGCCATCATCCTGCCCGTACAACTCCAGGATGAGTACCTGTACCACCTCGATTGCTCTGTCTTCCCGCTGACCGCCACGCAGACGATGGTGTGCTGCGACATGTTCGAGGACGACGAACTCGGAGCGTTGGACGAGGAAACCGAGGTCATCGACGTGTCCGAGGACGCGGCGTACTCGGGTATCTGCAACTCGGTGCGCCTGCATAACCTGATCGTGAACCACTCCAACATTCACGACCTGAAACGCGGCACCGACGAATACCAGCTTGAGGTGAAGAAGAACCGCGAGCTGGAGGACATCGCCGCGAAGCTGGGGTTCGAGGTGAGTTACGTGAACATCAGCGAGTTGGCGAAGGGCGGGGCGATGTTGTCCTGCCTGGTGATGCACCTCAACCGCTGGTCGTACGGCGTGGACTACTGAATATATATACTGTAGACGGGCGCACCACAAGCGTGTACAGTGTGGCGTATGACAGAGAAGCGCGAATCCATCAACATCAGGATCAGCAGAGCGGCGCTCGATGCGGTGGAGCAACGCGCCAAGAAGGACGCCCGGCCGCGGTCTGAGATGATCCGGTTCATGCTCGCCTACGCCCAACAGAACATGCCCGCGGGGTGGAAGCCATGACTCTCACCCAGCTTCGCCGAGCGCTCTACAAGACCCAGCGGGGCATCGGCGACGGGCAGGCCGCGAAGCGCGGTCCGAACGTTTACGCCAAGCGCATCGTCCGCAGGCGGGTCACTCGTGCGGCGTTTAGGCTCCTGCGATGAAGCAGATGCGGATCGACCCGGACGGCACCTTGCACTGCCCGGTGTGCAACTCCTCGCAGTTCGCGTTCAAGCGGACCGGTAAGGCGAAGCTCATGGCGGGTGTCACGGTAGGTGTCGGCGCCCTGGCCGCACCGAAACGCGCTCACTGCCTCGGCTGTGGTACGGACCTGAAACCTGCCAACCCGAAACACACAACCGCCCCGACACAACCCGGCGACACACAGCACACCACCGCGCCGACACGCGGCAGGGACTTCACCCCCGACAACGTTGACCCCACCAAGAACCCGATGCTCGCCCCGACAATCGGCGAAGCACTCGCCATCCGCAAGGCACGCAAAGCCGCCAAGCAAGCCACCAAGGACACTCACAGCACCGACTGACACGAGGTGGACTGTGAACCCACAACCAACCTCACGATGGGGACGCGGCAGCACACGCGCCTCACGCAAGCAACGCGCGACAGTACTGCGCCGCTACCCAACCTGCTACATCGCCGGCCCACACTGCACCACCATCAGCACCGAGGACGACCACGTGACCCCACTGTCACAGGGCGGCACCGACCACATGGACAACCGACGTGGAGCATGCACCGTCTGTCACCGTGAGAAGTCACAACAGGAAGCAGCCACAGGCGCCACACGCTGGCACGCAGGCGCACGACACCCGGTTGAGCGGCACCCTGGTTTGAGCTGAACCGAGCCGTTTAGCAATAATATATTTAATGGTTGAGCTGAACCGAGCCGTTTAGCAATAATATATTTAATGGTTGGCGATTAGGTATTGCTGCAATATATATAATAAATAGGGTCCTGACCGGCGAGCAATAGGTAATATATAATAACCGCACTTCCGGTTTAGCAATTGCTATTAATGTATAACAAGGGTACCCGCCCCAGCAATAACTAATATATATCCCGACCGGGTGTTGCTATTATAACTATATTTAACTGCCGCCATTATAGTTATTAATATATAAAGGGGGTAGGGGGGGCACCCCCCACCACCCACCCGGCGGACACCGCTCAGTTTGGCCGCTTCGACCATGCGAGCGGTCGGATCGAAAATTGCCCTAATCCAGCCCCTCCAGCCCGTCATGGGCACCTGTTCCCGACATGGGAGTCCGATATGGCCACTGATGCCAAGATGCCTGCTCATTTCGCCCGTGAGGGCAAGCGGTTGTGGTCGGAGATCGTTTCGTCTTACGACCTGCGCCCTGATGAGGTCCGGGTGTTGGCGGATGCGTGCCGTGAAGCGGACCTCGTGGAACGCCTTGAGGTAGAACTTCGTGACGAGCCGTTGATGGTGAAGGGTTCGCAGGGGCAGCTTGTCGCGTCGCCGTTGGTGTCGGAGGTTCGACAGCACCGGACTGTGCTGGCTGGCCTGTTACGGGGGTTGAAGCTGCCGGACACGGACTCGCAGTCGAAGCAGAAGGCGGCGTTGGTGTCGGAGCAGGCCCGGTCTGCGGCGAGGGCGCGGTGGGAACGGCCCCGCGTTAGTTGATGGGGTTGTTGTTCGGCCCTGACGGGTTGCCGGTGGGGTGGCCGCAGGATCACGGTATTCCGACGTTGGGGCCGGACGTGTTGGCGTGGTCGGAGACTGAATTGGCCCAGCCGGATGGCGACTTCACTGGCGAGCCGTGGGCGTGGCGGGATTCCCAGGCGCGGTTCGTGTGCTGGTGGTACGCCGTCGATGCGCAGGGGCGATGGTTGTGGCGGCGCGGTCAGATCGTGCTGCCGAAGGGCGCCGGCAAGAGTCCTGTGGCGGCGGCGCTGTCTTGCATCGAGTTGGCTGGTCCGGTGGTGTTCGACCATTTCGACACCACTGGCGCTGCGGTGGGGCGCACGAATCCTTCTCCGTGGGTGCAACTCGCAGCGGTCAGTGGTGACCAAACCGAGAACACGATGTCCTTGGTGCTGGCGATGCTCCGCGAGGGGAACGCCAGCGACAGCATCGCTGGTTTGGACTTGGGGGTGACGCGGGTGCGGACCCGCAATGGCTTCCTGCAGCCGGTCACAGCGTCCGCCCCCTCGCGCGAGGGGCAGCGGTCCACTGCGGCGGTGTTGGATGAGAGTCACATTTGGACTCGCAGCAACGGTGGTGTTGCACTCGCGGCGACCATCCGCCGAAATCTGGCGAAGATGAATGGTCGGTCGATAGAGACCACGAACACATGGGTGCCGGGTGTGGGTTCGGTGGCGCAAAAGACTTATGACTACTCACGGCTGGTGCGGGAAGCCGCCCCTGGTTCGGCGCTCGCACGGGATGGTGGTGTGCTTCGTTGGCACCCGTCCGTGTCGGTCCCCGACCTGACGGACACGGACGCGCTGCGATCCGGCCTGCACGAGCTGTACGACGACTTCCCGTGGGTCGATGTGGAGCGGTTGATCGCCGAGATCAACGACCTGGGGACTGATCCGCAGGACGCCCGCCGCTACTACCTCAACGGGATCACCTTCGCCGTAGATTCGTGGCTCTCCGAGCCGGAGTGGGCTGCCTGTGGGCCACTCCGGGATGAACCGGACACCATCAAGGTCATCGGTGACCGCGACCCGGTGGTATTGGGTTTCGACGGTTCCCGGCACCGCGCGTTCGGGGTCACCGATGCCACCGCACTGGTCGGGTGCCGGGTTTCGGACGGGCATGTCTTCCAGGTTCGGGTGTGGGAGCAGCCCGACAACACCGACGACTGGGAAGTGCCCACAACAGAGGTTGACGCAGAGGTGCATGGAGCGTTCACGAAGTACAACGTGGTGGGGTTCTACGCCGACCCCGCCAAGTGGGAGTCCTACATTGCCTCGTGGGAGGCGAAGTACGGTTCGCGGCTGAAGGTGAAGTCAACTCGCAACCATCCGATCGAGTGGTGGATGGTCGGCGGCCGTGCTTTGCAGACGGTGCGGGCGTTGGAGCAGTTCTACTCGGCTGTGGTGGACAACGAGATGAGCCACGACGGTTCCAGTGCTTTGACTCGCCACATTCTGAACGCACGTCGCCGGGTGTCCACCGCCGGCACCCAGATCGCCAAGGCCAATCCTGACTCGCCACTCAAGATTGATGCCGCTGTGGCCGCGGTCCTCGCCTGGCAGGCCCGTTTGGACGCTTTGGCTGCCGGTGTTGGTGCGCAGAGCAGAAAAGTCATTCCATCGCGTATCCGTTGACCTGGAAGGGGGCTCACGTGATCGATACGACGGTCCCCGGTACCCCCGGTTTTTGGATGAAGACGCTGTGGAACCAACTTCAGGCCGAGCAGCGCCGGTTCAAGCTGCTGGAGGACTATTACTCGGGTCGGCCACCGTTGGCGTGGGGTTCGGAGGACTCGAAGGCCCGGTTCTACCGGTTTCAGCAGACGTCCCGGACCAACTTCGCGAAGCTGATCATCAAAGCGCCGTCGTCGCGGTGCGGCATTCGTTCGGTCGCCACGGCTGCGGATCATGACGAGAACGGTGATCAGGTGGCGTGGCAGTTGCTTCGCGCTAACGACGCCCAGGTGCATTTCTCCGATGTGACCCGGACGGCGTTCAAGTTCGGTCGCTCGTTCATGTCGGTGGGCTCGCCGGATCCGGAGGTTGATTCGGTGAACGCGGTGATCACCGCGGAGGACCCGCGGCAAGTGGTGTGCTCGATGGACCCGATGCGCCCCCGCCGGGTGGTGGCGGCGTTCAAGTTGTACCACGACGACCAGGCTCAACTCGACATCGCGATCTTGTGGTTGCCCGGTGAGAAGTGGGTGGCGACACGGGAGCGGAAGGTGTCGAGTCAGTCGCAGGTCCGCAATCGTGGGCTGTTGGCGATGATGGAACCGACTCCGGTGTCGTTCTCGGCCAGTTCGTTCGAGATGCGCCCGTTCGAGGGTGAACCTGTTGACGACGGTGACGACGACGGCGGTGTGCCGGACGTTGACGACGGCATCTTCTCGGAACGCTACGAGGTCCGGGACATTCCGGTGGTTCCGTTCAACTACGACGAGGGATCAGGTCGGTACGAGTTGCACACCGACCTGTTGGACCGGATCAACCACCTGCACCTGCAGCTCATCGTCATCGCCACGTTGCAAGCCTTTCGGCAGCGGGCCATTGAGATTCAGAGCGCCGACGACATGCCCGAACGGGATGACGACGGCAACCTGATCGACTACAACGACATTTTCGCCGCCGATCCCGGTGCCCTGTGGAAGCTGCCCGCGGGTGCCACCATTTGGGAGTCCGGGCAGGTGGACTTGATGGGCATTTTGCAGGCCATCAAGGATGCGATTCTGCAGCTCGCGGCGGTCACGCAGACCCCGCTGTCGATGTTCACCCCGGACGCGGCCACGCAGACCGCGGAGGGCGCCTCCCTGCAGCGCGAGGGGCTCGTCTCCGACGTGGACGAGTTCCTGCGCGGGGCTGACAGTTCCCTGGCGCGGGTGCTGTCCTTGGCGTTCAAGTTCATGGGCGATGAAACTCGCGCCGATGTGTCGCAGATCAGCGTGGACTGGTTGCCCACCGAGCGGTACTCACTGTCGGAGCAGGGTTCCGCTGCGGCGCAGGCGCTGAGTTCGCTGACGTGGGAGCAGATTCAGCGGATTGTGTGGCAGCAAACCCCTTCACAGATCGATGCCGCCCAAGTGCAGCGGGTTGCTGATCTGGAGTTGGCGCAGAAGTACGGTCCACCGAAACCAGCCCCGTACGTGTCTTCCACACCCGCGAGTTCACCGGCGCCTGCCGAGGATCCGGCTCTGCCATCGGCGTAGTCCGCCCCATTACTGCCCACCGCATCGAGTTGTGGGTTCGCCCGTCATGGGCATCACCTATCCCGACAGGGGAAACACGCATGCCTCAGCTCACGCTGCCCATCCACCCGCGCACAGGCCTCCGCGCCCTCGGCATCGTCGGTGGCAAGCCGGTGTGGCTGGCCCTCGGTGGTGACGAATCGGACGAAGCGGCGGCGCAGGCCCAGGCTGCGGCCGACAAAGCTGCTGCTGATACTGCGGCAGCCGAGAAAGCCGCAGCGGACGCCAAGTCGGCCAGTGAGAAGCGGGGCTACCCCGCCGACACCTCGGTCAGCGATATGACCGTCGAGGAGCAGGTGGCGTACTGGAAAGCGCAGTCCCGCAAGCATGAGAACACTGTGCGCGCCCGCTCGGACTACGACGACCTGAAAACCAAAGCCAAGGAACGCGACGACCTTGTGGCAGCGAACGCCACCGATCAGGAACGTGCCGTTGCCGCAGCCAAAGCCGAAGGACGCTCCGAGGCGATGCGCGCCGCCGGGCCCCGACTCGTGGAAGCCCACTTCCTGGCCGCCGCCGCAGGGCGCCTCGATGAAGACCGTGTGAGAGCGATCCTCGAACCCCTCAATGCCGATCACTTCCTCACCGATTCCGGGGACGTGGACACCGCCAAGGTGACCACCTACGTCAACGGCATCGCTCCCGTCATGGGAACAGGTAAGCCGCCTGCCGTAGGCCCCTCTTCGCGGGGTCAAGGCCAGCGGAACAGCTCCGCAAGCCCCTCCGTGGCGTCAGGCCGGGACCGGTACGCGCAGCGGCATCCCCACCGCTCACCCGCCTAGCCCACCTGAAAGGGGCACCTGATGGACCTCTCCATTCAGCGTGTCGTGGAGGGCCGCGACGATCAGTCGTGGCTCGGCTCCGCACACGGCACTTCCTCGGCTCGAACGATCACATTGCAAATGTCGTCGTTCACCGCCTCCACCCACTACCCGAACGGCTACTTCCCCAGCGGTCTCCCGTTGGGGAAGAACACCGCCACCGGCAACTACGGCCCCGTCACTGACGCCGCCACCGATGGCACCCAGGCCCTCGCCGGCTTCTTGTTCACAGCTGTGCAAGTTCCTCGCAACTCTGCGAGCGGCACTGTCGGTGCAGCACTCCTCGACCACGGCCGGGTGCGTCTCGCGCGTCTCCCGATCGCGCCCAGCGCAACCGCGCAGGGCACCAACAACCACATCATCTACGTCTAGAAAGGCGGGACTAGCTCATGCTTCTGAATGAGGATTACATCTACCCCGCCGAGCTGACCGGGTACGTGCGCAACGCGCTGGAGGACTACGCGGTCAACCAGTTCTCGCTGGCGCAGTGGCTGCCCAACAAGATGATCGACGACCTCGACTACCGGCTGCTGTCCGGTGGCACCGGCCTGGCCGACGCTGCGTCGTTCCGGTCGTTCGACGCTGAGTCGCCCATCGGCCGGCACCAGCAGCTCAGTGTGATGCGCGGCGAGCTGCCTCCAATGTCGGAGAAGCAGCGTTGCGGTGAGTACGACCGCCTGCGTATGCGGAAGGTCAACGACCAGAAAGTCGTTGAGCAGTTGTTCAACGACGCTGAACGGGTTACCCGCAACATCGCGGCCCGCGTGGAACTGGCCCGTGGTGATGCGTTGGTCAACGGTTCGGTGACGATCGCGGAGAACGGGCTCGGGCAGTTCATCGACTTCGGCAGGCTCCCCGCGCACAGTGTCACTGCAGCCACTTTGTGGTCGTCTGCGACGTCGGACCCGTTGAACGACATCATGTCGTGGCGGGACACCTACCTCGCGACGAACGGGTTGAACCCGGCGGCGATGCTTGTGTCCCGGCGCATCTGGAACAACCTGCTCCGCAACCAGAGCATCCGCAACCAGGTGTTCGGCGGGCAAGCGCTGTACACGGGTGGTGGTCAGTCGAGCATCATCAACCAGGACCAACTGAACAACGTGTTCGCCGCACAGGGTTTGCCGCAGGTCACCTTGTACCAGGCGCAGGTCAACGTGAACGGTGTTGCTCAGCGTGTGATCCCGGACAACAAGGTGGTTTTGCTCCCGGAGCCGGTGGCGATCGATGCCCCCGAGGACACCATGTTCGGTGCCACGTTCTGGGGCACCACAGCGGAAGCTCTGGATCCGCGGTGGGGACTCGAAGGGGATGAGGCCGGGATCGTGTCCGGTGTGTACTCCGAAGAGGACCCCATCAGTCTGTGGACGAAGGGCGCGGCCCTCGTACTACCGGGTCTCGCCAACCCCAACCTGAGTTTCGTTGGGACGGTGCTCTGATGGCTGATCTTGTGACCTACGTCCACGTCTACAACGACAAGGGCGAGTCGGAAACCTTCGGCCCGGACGACAAGGACCCGGTGCCGCAGTGGGCCGCCGAGCAGATGGGCGCCCACTGCTTCGAGGACGGGAAGCACCCGTACCCCGGCGGTGACTACCCCGACAAGCCCGAGGTGAAGGAAACCCCACCCGACAAGCCGGCCAAGTAAGCCGCATCGCTGAGAGGGGTCGTCGTGGTTAACACTTTCGGTGCCGTACCGAACGACGTAGCCGACCTTTGGCGACCACTCTCAGCGGATGAGCAGGGGCAAGTCTTCAACCTGCTGGTCAAGGCCGCTGCGATGCTGCAACAGAAGTCCCCCTACATCAAGCAACGGATGGCCCGGTTCGCGTTGGACCCCACCGACCTGGGGGGTTTGGACCCGGTGCTTGTGGCCACTGTCGTTGCGACCATGGTGAAACGCCTCCTGGTCAACGTCGATGGGGTGGTGCAGGAAACAGCGGGGACGGTGACGGCGATATGGGCGATCCGCGGGGAGATCGCTGTTCGCGGCGAGCTGCAAGTCACCCCCGGTGACCTGGAGTCGTTGGCCCCGTACCGTTCGAAGCGGTCTCGTGTGGGTTCGATGAAGCTGCATCCCAGTTTGGCGCCGCGGCCGTTCGGCAACCTTGGTGCCGCTACCAGTTCAAACTCGTCCTACGACTCGTGGTTGCTGCGAATCGGGCAGGACGGTGTGGTCAGTTCTGAGTGGCCGATCACGTCGATCCCGTACGCGGGTGACTCGTGAGGCTCGGGCACGAAACCGTGTACGGGATCACCGTCACCGCGGGCACCAAAGGCACCAAGGGCATTCCGGTTGAGGTGAAGTCCCCGCAACTCCCCATCACGGGGTGCTCGTTTCAGCCGCTCACCACCACTGAGCAGACCGGCGACATGGACCTGACACAGACCATGTGGCGGCTGCTGGCCCCACCATCCCCACAGGCCTTGACTTTGACGGCCACAAGCCAGGTGGTGGCTTACGGGGTCACGTATCAGGTGTTCGGTGATCCGCAGGTTCAGCCGGATCGTCGCGGGAAGCCGGACCACCTCGTCATCCTGCTCCGCAAGGCCACCGGCTAAAGGCCCAGCGAGCGTAACTCCTATCAGAGAGGGTCGCTGATGGCTGCCCAATTCGTTCCCGACCCGCTGGGGATGGAGGTGTATTTGCAAACCGACCCGGAGCTGCACGCGCACCTCCTCGAAGAGGCCAACAAGGTTGCCGAACGCGCGAAGGCGTCCGCCCCGGTGGGCGCGAAGGAACACACCCTCAAAGGCGGCTACGTGGACAAACCGGGTGACTACCGGGACTCCATCGAAGCGTCGGTGGTACAAGGTCACCGGCGCATGAAGGGTCGTGTCACCGCCCACGACTACAAAGCCCACTGGATCGAGTACGGCAGCAAACACAACCCCGCCCAGCATGTCCTGCACAGGGCCATTGGCGGGGAGTGATGGCGTTCGCCGATGTTGAGGCCGTGCTGATCACTTTCCTGTCGTCTGTGCCCGGTGTCACCGATGTGTCCGTGGAAATGTCGAACCAGCCGAGACTGCCGTTCGTCCGCGTCTCCCGTGTCACAGGTGGGGACGACTACATCACCGACCGGCCAGTGATGTACGTCGAAACCTTCGCCGCGGACCGGCAGACGTCGAGTGACATTGCCCGACGAATCGACCAGAAAATGCATCACTTGCGCCATACCGTGGTGGGTGGGGTGCTGATCGACTACTGCGAAACGATCAACGGACCGTTCTGGTCCAACTACCAGGACGAAAACATGGAACGCCACATCGCGTCCTATGCCGTCCATTCCCGATTCAACGCTTCCCCCATCTGAAAAGGAGCAACACATCATGGCCGGAGCAACTTGGGACAGCCTGTTTGTCCCCAACCCGCAGCTCGTGTTCAAGGGTCTGTACGGCGACGTGATCGTCAAGGACTACTCCCTGCAGAATCCGTTCGCCAACTGGTCGCCGTTCGATTCGGCGACCGGGTTGCTGTCGTCGGACCTGCTCAGTGGGCAGGGTTTCCTGGAGACGGGGTTGCTCGATGAGAACGGGGTGGTGTTCACCCCGAAGTACGCGGTGGCCGACACCGCGGCGTGGCAGGTCCGTGCCACGGTCCGCAAGGATGTCACCCAGGACACTGCGGAGTCCACGTTCACGTGCATCGAGTCGCTGCGCCCGGTGGTGCAGGGCTTGCGTGACTCGGTGCCGTTCTCTCAGTTGCAGCAGGTTGGTGCGGCTGGGTTTGGGTTCAAGAAGTCCCGAACCCCACGGGTTTCGTTGCGGTCCATTCTGCACATTGCGGTGGACAACCAGTTGGGCGCCGACTGCTACCAGGTGACGCTGTACCCGCGCTGTGTGCTGACCAAGCCGGACGTGAAGTCGTATCAGGCGAAGTCGGAGCTGGCGACGAAGCTCATGTTCGAGCCGTTGTACGACCAGGTGGCGGGGTTCGCGGAGTACACGTGGACGGACGGCCCTGGTTGGCGTCTGCTGTCCGCGTTGATCGCTGTGTCTTCGGTGGTGGCGACCGCGGTTACCGGCGCGAAAGCGAACTTGACGTTCAACCCACCGACCAACGGCACCGCACCGTACACGTATTCGGTGGGGATCGTCCCTGCCGCATCTGGTGCAACAGTGGCGTTCGGTGGTACCGCCTCGGCCCCGACCGCTGTGGTGTCCGGTCTGACCGTGGGCACGTCGTATGCGTTCACGGTGACCGCCACCGACTCCACGGGCAGGGTGTCGCAGGCTTCCGCGCCGTCGGCCTCGGTGACCGCGATCACCTGACCCTGATCCTCGGCGGCGCGGTGTTGTCGGACGCCGCGCCGCCGAGCCCGTACTCCCCTTCCGACGCCCTCCGATACTCCGACGAAAGGCATCACCATGACCAAGTTTCTTCCTCCGCTCTCAGCGGAGATGGACATTGACGACATGCGGGCGCAGGCCATCGACAAGGTTGGTGGTCAACCCGGTGTCACCCTCCGCACGACGGACGGGGGAAGGTACTTGGTCCCGCACCCGCTGTGCAATTCCGACGAAGTGCAAGCACTGCTGGACGAGCTGAACGAGAAGGGTGACAGTTCGTCCATCTCCCTTGCGCGGGCGGTGCTCGGCGAGGAGGAGCACCAGCAGTTCATTGCCTCCGGCGGTCGGTCCAACGATGTGGCTCTCGTCTACGGCCTCATGATGGACCGGGTGAAGAACGCCCCAAACTTGCCGAGGTAGTGGACCTGCTCGTCCACTACTGCACGGAAATCGAATCGGACCTGTCCCGGTTTCATCACCGCGACATCGGCGACTGGTACCTCGGCGAAATGTCCTCACGCGAGTTGTTGGTCATTGTTCGCCACTTCCCGGAGGAGTCCGCCACCAAGGCGGCGATGCGGGACGACCCGTGGACCACCATGCACCACCTGCTGGCCAACGTGCAGGACTTGTTCACCTACTACCGGGGTGACTTCGCTACCGCCAACGGTCAGCCCGCGAACCCCGAGTCTCTGCGCCGGCCGGGGGCGGACAAGCGGGAAACAACCCGCATGGAAGCGCAGAGATCAAAGCACCAGTCGCTGATGGCGTCCATCGGCGGAACAACACCACAGTGAGGAGTTGACCTATGTCAGTCGGCTCCGTGTTCGTAGAGATCGTTCCCCGTGTCATGGGGATGAGTGCTGCCATGACCCGTGATGTGGTGGCCCCCGCTGAGCAGGGCGGTACGGAGGCTGGGAGGACGTTCTCTACGGCGTTCACCCGCTCCGTCACCTCGGGGACGTCGGCGACCACAGCTGCGGTTCAGTCGCAGGTTCGGGCGGCGCAGGCTGCGGTGGAACAGTCGTCGGTGGCGATCTCAGCGGCCAGGGACAAGGAGCTGGCCGCAGCGGACCGGGTGCGTATCGCGGAGACGAAACTCGCGGAGGCCCGCGCCAAGTACGCCGCTGACTCCTCGGCGGTGGTGGCGGCTGAGGCCCGGTTGGAAGCGGCGAAACGCGGCGAAGTCACCGCCTCCGAACGGGTGGTGGTGGCCGAGTCCAACGAGGGCCGCGCCAAGACCGAACTCATCGCCCGCAACGATGCCCTGGCGGCGTCGAACGCCCGCGCCGGGGAGTCCTCTGCGGCAGGCAGCTCCAAAGCGTTGGGTTTGGTCGGCAGCCTCGGCAAGTTGGCGGTCGGCTCGACCACGGTGTCGGCGATCCTCGGCGGCGACGCCCTGCACCAGGCCGGTAACTACCAGCAAAGCCTGACCAAGTTGGCGACGACCGCGGGTGAGTCCACCGGCAACCTGAAGCTGGTTGGCGACGGCATGTTGAACATGGCCGGGCAGGTCGGCGTTTCGGCGCAGGACCTGTCGAAGGCCATGTACGTGGTGGAGTCCTCGGGGATTCATGGCGCGGACTCCTTGGTGGTGCTGAAGGCTGCTGCGCAGGGTGCGAAACAGGAGAACGCCGACCTAGGTCACGTCACCGACGCGGTGACCACCGCCCTGCACGACTACAACCTGCCCGCCTCGGACGCCGCGAAAGTCACCTCCCAACTCGTCACCGCTGTCAGCCACGGTAAGACGACGTTCGATGATTTGACCGGGGCCATGCACTCCGTGACCCCCGTCGCCGCAGCCGCAGGTATTTCCCTGGCCGACGCTGCAGGCACGTTGGCGTCGATGACCGCCTCGGGTATGTCCGCGGATCAGGCGGCGCAAAACCTCGGCGCCACCATCAAAGGGTTGTCCGCCCCCACCCAGCCCGTCATCAAGGAGATGGCCGCCCTAGGGCTCAACTCGGTCGAGTTGTCCAAGAACTTGGGGCAGAAGGGGGTTGCCGGGACCCTGCAGGAGGTGTCCGAGGCGATCATGCAGCACATGGGGCCAGCGGGCACCACGTTGCTGAACACCATGAACCAGTCGAAGCTGGCTGGTGCTGACGCCGACAAGATGTACCAGTCGATGCCGCCCGCGCTACGCGCAGTCGCCGACCAATTGAAGAGCGGCGCGATCACCACCCGCGAGTTCACCACAGGCACTGGGCGCCTTGATGCTGCGTTGCAGGGGCAGGGCAAGTCGTGGTTGACCCAGTACAAGAACGCTACCGGGTTCTCCGCTGCGCTCAAAACGGGCGGCAACGACACCCAAACCTACATGGAAGCGCTCAAGAGGGCTACGGGCACCACAGACGGCATGGCTGTGGCCCTGCAGGTCACCGGTGAGCACGCCGGTGCCACCAACGAAGCTATCCGGGACATCACCGCTGCCGCACCGGAAGCGGGCGGCAACATCAAGGGCTGGTCGGAGGTTCAGGGAAACTTCAACCAAAAACTGTCCGAAGTGGTCGCCGGAATCAAGTCGTGGGTCATCGAGCTCGGGCAGAAGTTGCTGCCCGCCGCCACCTCGTTCATGAACATGCTGATCGACACGGCCCACTGGTTGGGTGAGCACTCCCGGGTGATCGGTGAGGTCGCCAAGTGGGTCGGTATCGCCGTGGGTGCTTTTGTGGCATGGCGGGCGGCGATGATCGCAGGACAAGCGATCACGGTCGCGTGGGGTGTCGTGATGGGCGTCTTCAACGGCACCATCACCGCGGGCACCGTCGCCACCAAACTCGCTGCGGCCGGGCAGTGGCTGTGGAACGTGGCACTCGACGCCAACCCGATCGGACTCGTCATCGTCGCGATCGGTGCACTCGTGGCCGGGGTCATCTACGCCTACACCCACTTCGAGGGCTTCCGCAACGTCGTCAACGACGTGTGGGAAGCCATGAAAGTGGCGTTCGAGTGGGTGAAAACGGCTGGGGTAAACACCTGGCACGCCTTGGTCGCCGCCTTCGATTGGGCCAAGGACGCGTTCAACTCGGTGAAAGATTCGGGGGTCTCCCTGTGGCATGAGTTGCAGTCGGCGTGGAATTCACTACTCGAAGTAACCAAGACAGTCGTCGGCGCCATCGTCGGAGCTTGGCATTCCTTCACGGACACCTTGTCCGGTTACTGGACCGTGCTAAAGAATGCCACAACCATTACTGTCAGCCAGTTGGTTAATACCTGGCATTCTTTCACCTCCGCGATCTCCACTGCCTGGAATGAAGTAATCAAGCCCACTTTCGAGTGGATCGGCAACGCTTTCGAGCTGGTCGGTAAGATCATCTTCGCCGTCGTCGGGACCGTGATCTTAGCGCAGTTCCGCGTATTAATGGCAGCTGTGCACTCGCTTTGGAATGACGCGATCCATCCCGTCCTCAACTTGATCGGTGACTTGTTCCACTGGCTGCATGGCGACGTGATCAAGCCTGTGATCGGTTTCATCAATGACGCGATCAACGCGTGGGGCGCTGCCGTGCACTGGCTGTACGACAACGTGGTCGAGCCTGTCATGGACGCCATCGGCGCAGCCTGGCACTGGGTCTACGACACAGCCGTCAAGATCGTGACCGATTTGATCAACGACGCTATCCGAGGCTGGGCAACAACAACCACCTGGATTCACGACAACGTGATCAAGCCCGTATTCGATGCAATTGCGGGCGTGTTTCACTTCCTGTACGACACGAGCGTCAAGGTTGTCACCGACCTGATCAACGACGCTATCCGAGGCTGGGCAACAACAACCACCTGGATTCACGACAACGTGATTGTGCCCGTGTTCGGTGCGATATCGACCGCATTCCACTGGCTGCACGACACCTCAATCAGGGTCGTAGTTGATCTGATCAACGCCGCTCTTGCCGGATGGGGTGCGGCCACCCACTTCCTGCACGAGCAGGTCATCAAGCCCGTTTTCGACGGCATCTCCACGTCCTTCCACTGGCTGTACGACAGCGTTGTTCTGCCAGTGATTGATCTTATCGAGGCTGTGATCACAGACTTGCAGAATGCGCTGCATTTCCTGTACGACGACGTGGTCAAGCCAGTTTTCGATGCGACCGGCAGAATTATTCGAGGCTCTTACGACAACGTGATCAAACCGGCGTTCGAGGCACTGAAGACCGGGGTCCACGATGTCGGGTCCACGTTCGACACCGTGGTCACCGCCATCGGCGGCATCTGGAACAAGATCAAAGAAATTGTGGCGGTCCCGATCAACTTCGTGATCAACACCGTCCTGAACGACGGCCTGTTCAAAGCCTGGGATGACGTGGCGGGGCTCGTAGGACTGCCGAAGGCACCGCACCTCGACCCGGTGAAGTTCGCTGATGGTGGTGTCATGCCCGGATACACACCAGGGCATGACGTGCACCAGTTCGTGTCTCCCACCGGTGGGCGTTTGGAGTTGTCCGGCGGTGAGGCCATCATGCGCCCGGAGTGGACCCGAGCCATGGGGGGGCCGGGGGCTGTCGCGGAGATGAACCGCGCCGCCCGCTCCGGCACGCTGTCGGCGTTCGCTGATGGCGGGATCGCCAGCTTCGCCGATGGTGGGGTCACCTGGCCCGCGATGTTTGACATCGTCCGTAAGCAGTTCCCGTGGGCGTTGGACAACTCCGATGTCCGCCCCGGCGACCCTGGTTACCACGGCAAGGGTGAAGCCCTCGACGTCGGCGCCCCCGGCGACAACCCTGGGCAGTTGGCTCAGGTGGCCGCCTGGATCGGCTCCAACTACTCCAACTCCACCGAGCTGATCCACAACCCGAACGGCAGCATCAAGTTCGGTAAGTCGGTGCCGCCGTCGTTCTGGGGTGAGCCCACATGGTCGCAGCACGCCAACCACGTGCACTGGGCCAACGACCGCGACCCGCACCTGAACTCCGGGAACCTGCTGGGCACCATCGGCAGCGACATTTCCAGCGCCGCGGGGGCGGTGACCCACTTCCTGCGGGATCAGGTGGGCAATCTGTTCGACCTGGCGATGAAGCCGGTCGGCGCCGCGATCGGCTCGTTCGGTTCGCCGCCACCCGCGATCAAAGGTCTACCGAAGGCCATGTTCGACAAGACTGAGAGCAAGATTCGGGACTTCATCGTCGGCTTTGCCGACGCGAAGGACGCCGCGAGCAGTGGTGAAGGCTCGGCGTCTCTGGGTCCTCTCGGTGGTAACGCCGATGCTTACGCACGGGAGATCACCCGCTCGGCCATGGAACACGGCTTCGGCAAGCCCGGCGCCGCGATCGGTGTCGCCACGTCCATCGTGGAGACCGGCCTCAAGATGTACGCCAACTCGAACGTGCCGGAGTCATTGGCCTTCCCGCACGATGCCGTGGGTTCTGACCACGACTCGGATGGCATGTTCCAGCAACGCCAAGCGGGTTGGGGGACCCTTGCCGAGCGCATGAACCCGCACGCTTCGGCTGACCTGTTCTTCAACAAACTGGGCGCGTTCGACTGGCGGTCGATGGACCCCGGAGCGGCTGCGCAACGGGTGCAGGTGTCAGCGTTCCCGGACCGGTACTCGCAGGAGATGGGTCGCGCTAATGCCATGGTCGCCGGCTACGACGATGGCGGCTGGATGAAACCCGGCGATGTGGGTGCGAACTTCTCCACGAAGCCGGAGCCGGTGTTCTCCTCCGCGCAGTGGGAGGTGTTGCGCGCCAACCTCAACACCGGGCAAGGCGGTGGCGGCAAGGACGTGACGATCAACGTGCATTCGCAGCCGGGGCAGTCGGGGGAGCAGATCGCCCTGGAGGTCAAACGCCAACTGCTCTTCGAGATGAGGTGACGATGTGAGTTTGGTCGTCACCCTCGCCGGGACGCGGTTCCTGCTGACGGACACTCCCGACTCCAGCGGGGTGGGGAGGATCGTCACCAAGCTCGACGGCTGGTATGACACCCCAAAGTTGCGGACGGCCTACACGCCGTTGCCGTTCGCGGCGGGCAGTCTGTACACCCCCGCCTACGCCGACCACCGGGTGATCGTCCTCGACGGGGTGCTCACCACCACCGACCTGGCCGTGTTGATTCGGGCGCGGCGTGGGCTGGGTGGGTTGTGCAACGACCCGAACCAGTTGTACACGCTGCAGGTCGATGACGAGGTGGGCTCGTTGTTCTGCCTGGTGCAAAGGTCCACCGAAATTCTGTCCAAGTCGCCGGACGGGATGATCGCCACCTTCTCGGTGTCGTTGACAGCCCCGGACCCCCGCCTGCTGGATGTGGTGTTGCAGTCGGCGACGACGCAGATGGCGCAACCCGGCGCGGGTGGGGTGGCGTGGAACGGGCCGTCCCTGGTCGCGCGCCCAACCCTGACCCTTGGTGCCACGACGGCCTCGGGCGGTACGTTCGCCGCGGGCACCTATTTCTGGCGGGTGACGGCGTTCAACATCCATGGTGAGACGCTGGGCTCTAATGAGGTCACGGCCACCGTACCGGCGAACGGCACGGTGGCACTGAGTTGGACGGCTGTCCCCAACGCAACCCAGTATTACGTGTACCGCGGTCCGACTTCGGGGTCGGAGATCGCGATCTACGTGGCGGGCAGCCCGTCGATCGTAGACGATGGCACCACAAATCCCGGCGGCCCCACCCTGCCCACGACCAACACGGCGACCACGGGCACCCAGTGGAACGGGCCAACAGGAACCACCGGCATCGCCTACGGGCAACCCGGCCCCACGGGCATCGTCACCGCCGACAACACCGCGGGCAACGCCAAAGCCGATGTGCTGCTCACCATCCAAGGTCCGGCGACGAACCCGACGATCATCACCAACGCCGGGACCATCGTGTTC
>JAABUI010000761.1_pt1 | contig 21557 bp, 19 predicted proteins | sample 5559111 | NCBI WGS metagenome assembly JAABUI01 (sample SAMN10711870, study PRJNA513365) | rock metagenome | isolation source: Antarctica rocks | place: Antarctica: Victoria Land, Buttleship Promontory
GGACGGCGGCGAAGTTCCCGGATCTGCTCAAGCGGGACTTCACCGCCGCCGCTGCGAACCTGCGGTGGGTTGGGGACATGACGGAGATCCCGACGGATCAGGGCAAGCTCTACATGGCGACGGTCCTGGACCTGTTCTCGCGCAGGTTGCTGGCCGCGCCTACCTCAGATCACCCGAACGCCGAGCTGGCGATGGACGCGATCAAGATGGCCGTCGCGATCCACCGCGGCGCCGAGAATATCCGCGATGTCATCTTCCACACCGACCGCGGATCGACCTACACCGCGAGTGACTTCACCAAGTTGTGCTCGGGTCTACACATCCGTCAGAGCATGGGCCGCGTCGGGTCATGCTTCGATAACGCGGCTGCCGAATCGCTGTTCTCCACCCTCGAGTGTGAAGTGCTGAGTCGGCAGCACTTCCGCACTAAGGACCAGGCCAGGCAGGTCATCTGCGCCTGGGTCGAGGAGTTCTACAACCCCAGGCGCAGGCACGGCTCGGCGGGAATGAAGTCCCCCATCGAGTTCGAGAAATCCCCTACCATTAAGGCCATCGCGGCTTAACCGAACCCTCCACGGTTCAAGGGGAAGCTCATCAACGCGCGCGGGCCTGGCGCATCGCGATCCTGAGCTCCTACACAGCTCCAGAGCCTGAAATCGTGTCGAGGACGCTGGGTGTGTCGAGCGGCCTTCCCGCCTGGCCGCGCGGCTGCGACACCTACCCGTCGACGGCCACGCAAGCCTTCGGTGCCTTGGCCTTGGGCCCCCCGGTGGGCGCCGACGACCCGGCCAGCTGGCTCATGAGCACGAGCAGTCGGTGCTGCACCGCGCCGGCAGCTTGACGCAGTCCATGCCGCCGTACGGTCCCGCCGCGAGCGGTCGGCACCCCCTCGGCAGTCAGGCTCGCGGCGATGCCACGGACGGTGCAGCGGCCTGCTCCCCGGTTTTGACCCTGGGGTGAGAACTACCCGGGCCGGCCCGGTCAGGTCCCGCCGCGGCCCTGGCACACACCAGACCGTACGTTGAACCGTCGTACTACGTACAAGCGACGACACCCAGCACCCGACCGGGGCGGCGCAGCTTCCCGGTTCGGCTTAGCCCGGATTCCGGTGGCACTCTGGGTAGGCCGCCTGATCTTCGCCCAAGTGCTCATCACTGGCTTCGTCGGCGGCACCTGCTACGTGGTTCTTCAGCGTCGCGGAGAATACATTCCTGCCCTCGCTGGTTCCCAACTCGCACTAGGCCCCTTGAGGCGACTCATACGCCGCCACTTCCATTTCTCACCCATCTTCGCGTCCCCTTGGAGGATGTTGCGAGATTAAACAGCTCAAGTTCCGATCCTTCACCAGAACGTTAACCCGGGGCTTTCGACCTCCCTTCGCACCACATCGACAGGCGTGCCAGGAGAGCGAGGTACGCCCCACCACCCCGTGCAGGTCACGATTGCGCGACACGCTCCTTGACACCGTTGAACAACCGTGTTCTTCTTCCCACCCGACTCTCATCCAGTCAGATTGATGCAGTCGCCGTGGACTGGAGAACTGATGTCGCCTCGCCCAATTCCTCGCCGGCTCACTGCTTTCGGCGCGTCCTTGCTCATCGGGACTGCCCTCTGCGCATCGTTAAGCACGCCAGTTTCCGCCACGGCAGCGAGCGGAGACCTACAGCCCGCCGCCCGTGGCGCCGCTGCTTGCACGCCCGCGGCCATGCGTGGCAAGACCTACATCCACCCGGACGGCAGTGCTGCGCAGGCAGGAGATCCCAGCGCGGCGACGGTCTATCACCTCGACTTCGGGCCAGGCAGTGACGTCACGCAGATCGTGCCACCCCGCGACTTCCGGCCGGTTGACGCCACCGACGATTTGCTCACTCGCTACAACCTAACGACGCGCCCCAAGGCTCCGCTGGCGCGCGCGCACTGGCAGAAGACGATGGAGAACTTCAAGGGGATGGCAACACCTGGCCTGTGTGCCACGACCCGCCGCAATCTGCTCAGTCAGGGCACTGACACAAACAAGATTTGGTCCGGACCGCTGGTGACGGACCCCAGCGCGGCGGTGACCGAGGTCATTGGAACCTGGCATCAGACGGGCTTCGACGCGTCCTGCCCGTCCGCGTCGGCGTACTCCACCTGGCCGGGCATCGGGGGCTACGGCACCGGGGACCTGTTGCAATCCGGCACCGACGTCGACCAGAGCAATCTCAACGCCACCTATGCGTGGTGGGAGGCGCTGTCCCACACGGGGGCGTTCGTGTATGAAACCAAGTTCTCGGGTTTCACTATCAATCCCGGCCAGGTCGTTTCAACCTCGACGCAGTATGTGCCCGGCGGCTACGGCAAAGCGATCTTCAACGCCTATAACGGGACGACCGGATATTCAGCCCCGGGAGTGTCATTCACCTCTCTCCAGGGGCAACCTGCGGTCTACTACTACGACGGCTCCCACGCTGAGTTTATCAACGAGAGGCCGACCCAGTCGAACGGCTTGCCGTTTCAGCTACGCAAGCCTCACTACAACAACACAGCCTGGACCGACAACAGCATCACCTACGGAGCAACTCACAAGAACGGAACCGTGGCCGGAGCTGCCTACTCCGGCACGGTCTTGTTGAGTGACACGAACCTGAACATGACGCGAACCGGGAAGGCTAGCGACCCGGTCTTGGACGACATGCGCTACGGGGTCGCCTCCAACAACACGTGGACAAACTACTGGGATTTCTGCAACTAGTGACCCGCGGCAGGATCTTCGTTCTGCTGGTCGCGGCCGCAGCAGCCGTAACCGGATGCGCGCACGGACCGCCCGCGCCCAGCTTCGCAGCCTGCCTGCTGAGCGACGTCGGATCAGACCAAACCGACCTCCCCGATACAACTGCCGTCACGCTTACGACAACACGATTTCCTCGGGTGACGCTGCACCAGGGACAACGGATCGAGGTCAAACTGACGCCACCCTTTACTGGCGCGACAGCGATCGCAGCGTGCGACGGAAGCGTCCTCAAACGCATCCGGTTCACCCTCGGGTCGTCGTCGTTCCGTGCCTCACACTCAGGATCCACACCTGTGTACGCCTACGTTCTCCGCAACGACCGCCAGCGGCACCTTGTGCGGGCATTCCTGACCGTCGCCTAGCAACCGGCGCTGGGAAAACGTTCTCCAATTTCCTGACCTTCACCTTGTGCGGGTCACGCGGAGGCGCTTTACGGGACGGTCATGCTACGAACGGTACCGGAGCGCGTGAATGCAGGCTTCCATTCGGACGGCGAGTCGCGCCAGCTCAGGTACTTCGGAGTTGGCGCGTTCGCCGGCCGATTCGCCCGCTGGCGGCGGCGGTGTTGGTGATCAGCCCCGGTGCAAAGCGTTTAGCGGAAACTCAACGGTGGCGTCGACGTCATAGCGAGTCCAATCATCGACGTGCCGGATGCGTGGTTGTCGTGCCGGGGCAGCGGCGAAGAAGACCGCGCCGTAGTCGAGGAGCAGATATCCGGTCAGGAACTCGGGTGTCGCCGTGGTCGTGAATCGCAAGTCTGGAGCGGCTATGGACTGGTACCAGGCTTGGTGTGTCGAGCTGAGACGTTCCATCTCGCGCACGGTGTCGGCAACGTCCGCGGATCGGTTGGCAACCGGCAGTGTGTTGCCTCCCAGGGCCAGGTGGGCAGCCCGAGAACGCGCCTCAGCGTCGTCGTAGTCGCGGCCGGATGTGCAGACGAGCACGACTGCGTCATCTACCGACCAAGCCAGCGTTACTTCCTCGGCCGGCTGCCCGAGGGCGCCGTCCCAATGGTTGAGCCAGCGTCGAACCGGTCCGGCCGGCTAGTCGCGGGCATCGAACTCGTAGAGAGCAAACCGGGCCGGAACAAAACGCGTCATGCTCATGTCAATGCCTTGCATCTTCGCGCGGATCGTCGCGTGCTCGAAGTCGTGCGCTTACAGCTCGTTTCCTAAGACGGCGGCGCCGCGGAAGATCAGGGCGAGTTTGTCGTGGCCGCGTCGGCCTCGCTCACCAACTGCTCCAGCACCCGGCCCCAGGTGCCGTCGCGGCTGAACCGGGCGTGCCGCTTCCACAACGTCTGCCACGGCCCGAACCGCTCCGGAACATCACGCCAGACGCACCCGGTCCGGTAGCGGAACACGATCCCCTCCAGCACCTGGAGATGATCCCGAAAAGGTCTGCTCTGCTTACCCACCGAGCTGGGCAGCACCGGCAAGATTTGAGCCCACTGAGCCTCCGACAAGACCTCATCGCCTGACATGGCCAAACCATCGACACGGACACGCGAAGTCCTGAGAAACACGCCCTAGCCGCCGCCACCGCCGGTAAGGTCAGCCCAGAACGTGGCCGGGGCCTGGCGCAACGGCAGTGGAGCAGGAACCAGGTGCCGGTCACCACAAGCCCGAAACGGGCCGCTCGGTGCCCGCAGCCGGTCCATCTGCGGGTCCGCGACGTCACGCAGCCACCGAGCCATGCCTACGTGCGGGTCAAGGCGCAGCGTCTCCCAGGCCCGCCAGACCGCGCCGAGCCGGATCCGGGCTTCGACATGCTCATACCACTGGTCGCACCAGCCGCCGCCGCTGACCAGGTGCGCGGCGTACAGCGGGGCGATGACGTGCTCGACGAACTCCGGCAGGCTGGACCACCGAAACGGTGCCGCCGGGCCGTCGAGCACTGCCGAGCCCGCCGCGGCCTGGCCGGTGAGCAGGTCCGCGACGGTGTGCTCCAGGTCGTCGAGCTGCTGGACTTGCCGCCCGAGGATCGCCTCGACCTCGGCCGGCGTCACCGCACCACCCGCAGCGGCCGGGCGGTGCGGGTGGTGATCTCGTGGACGGCTGCTGCGTCGGCCGCAGCGACCTCAGCGGCCCGTGGACCCTCATACCACGGCAACAGCCGCACCATCGCCGGCTTGGCCCCAGTAGCCAACAGCAGCGCGGCGCCCTTGGGCAGCGCCCGCACGTCGGCGGCGCTCAGGATCCGCTCGCGCCGGGTGCTGCTGGTCCGGGTAGCCCGGCCGGCGCCAGTGGACCAGGAGTCGGTGGGCACGTCGTGCTCACCGACCAGCCGGGACACGTCCTCCACGAAGCTGGCTTCGTCCAGGCCGGCCCCGAGCAGCTTCACCGTCGCCGCGCTCCACAGCGACCGCATGCCGCTGCGGCCCCACACAGCGCCTCGCCTTGCGCGTAGCTCTGCAGGATCGTCAGCGGCACGACGCCGCGCGATCCCAGGTGGGAGTACAACTGAGGCAGGTCCGCGATCCGGCAGACGTTCGCGGCCTCGTCCAGCACGGCCAGCAGCGGCGGGTCCAGGCGGCCGCCGCGGTCCTCAGCAGCGCGCACCGCACAGCGCAACACCCGATCGGTCAGGGCGGCGACCAGCGGGGCGGCACTGCCCCCACCGTCCTTGCTGAGCAAGTACAACGTCTGCCGAGAACGCACAAACTCCTCCGGGTCGAACGTGTCCAGGCCGGCCCGGGGTGTCGTCCAGGCGGTGATGTTCGGGTCCCGCAGGCAACGGGTCGCGGTGCGGGCGGTGAACACCACCGACCCCCGGGTCTCCGCCGGGGCCTCCATGCTGCCGCGCACCGACCGGGCCAGCGCGGTGTAGCCGCCCTGTTCCAGCAGCACGACCGCGGTCGGATCCAGCTCGGACTGCAGCCAGGCGTAGGCGCCGGCCAGATCGATGCCGGCGAGCTTGGCGGCCAGAAACAGCGCAGCCAGCAGCTCGGCGGCCGCCGGCCCCCAGATGTCGCGGGCGCGCTCGTCATCCACGGTGAGCACGAAGTGCGACGCCAGGCGCTCGGCGTCCTCCACGCTGGCCAGCTCCGCGATCGGGTCCCACGTCCAGCCCTGGTCGCTGCGGGCGATGCCCTGCGGGTCGAAGGTCCAGGACCGCTGGCCGGTGTCGGCCTCGCGGAGCCGCGCAGGCGCCGCCCAGGCGTCGGCCTTGTTGCTGGTCACCACCACCGCGCCGGGAGCTGTCAGGGTGGCCGGCACCGCCAGGCTGGTGGTCTTACCCGACCGGGGCGCCATGACCGCCAGCAGCACGTCCTCCCACGAGGCCACCAGCCCCGGCCCGCGGGGCAGCAGCTCCCCCAAGGCGACTCCCACGTCGCTGGCCGGTAGCGCACCGCGGGCCGGCAGGGCCGGTCGTAGCGCCCGCGCCCTGCGGGCCGCGGGCGCCGGCAGCATCGGCTCGACATCGACGCGCCGGGCCAGCGAGCGGGCTGCCCCGCCAGGTTGGCGCCGGACCCACCGGCGGCCCAGCCAGGCCACCAGGGTCAGTAGCAGCAACCCCACGGCGCCGGCCAGGCCCAGGGTCAGCACAGGGTCTACGCCGGGCCACAGCCCGGCCGGCCCGCCGGCCCGCACTAGCCGCACCACGAGCAGCGGTGAGAGGGACGGGGCCGGTCAGCCCCGGCCGGTCAGCGTCGACGCCAGGCCCGCGCCGGCCCACAACGCGAACGAGACCACCGCGGCGACCGCCACGACGCCCGGGATCAGCCACGCCACCGCCGCGTCGCTGCCGCTGCCGTCCCGCCGTTGTGCCGTCATGCCGTCCACCGACTGTTCGTGTCGTGCACCCCGGCCTCATCCTCGGCGTCGGTCAGCACCGTGCGGAACGGCACCCCGGGGCGCTGGCCGACCTTCAGCAGGAACCGGCCGCGGCCGGGTGGCTCGGCGGCCGCACTCCACCCCGGCGGCGTCGACCAGGACGTCACCATCTGGGCCTCGGCCGCGGTGAACGGCAGGACACCCTCCAGCGCCGCCAGCTCCTGGCGAGGCAGCCCACCGACGATGACCGCGCCGCACCGCTCGAACAACCCGCGGGCCTTGGCCCGGTCCTCCTCCGACCGCAGCGCCGCTAGGTCCGACAGCGAGTGAGTGATTAGGCACTGCCCGACACCCTGCGCCCGGTTCAGCCGGCTGAGCTCATCGACTCGGTCGACCAGGCCCTCGCCGGCCCGCAGCACCCGCCACAGCTCGTCGAGCACGACCAGGAACCGGCGCTGCGGACCGGCCTGGGCGTCAGCCAGGGCGTTCGCGGCTTCCACCGCGCCGAAGCCGGCGGACCAGCAGGCCAGCGACGCGGCGGCTTGGAGCTGCGCGTCGCCGGCCGAGATAGAGGAGACGTCCACGCACACCACGGAGGCGTCCAAGCGCAGCCGCTCGGTCGTCGGCCGGGCGAACACCGCGCCAAGGGGGCCTTCGGTCAGCGAGCCCTGAATATGCCTCGGCCCGTACCGCAGTGGACGTGCTGTCGCTGGACGGGGCGCTGAGCGTCAGGCAGGCCGCTGATCTACTGGGTTTCACTGCCGGTCGTGTACGCCAGCGCCTGACCGCCCAGAAGCTGCCGGCCCAGCTCCGCCACCGGCCGGGAGCTACGTGGCCTGGAGCTACGTGGCCTGGACGGGGTGCTGGCCGCCTTGCCAGATGATGTGAGCCCGCTACCGGAGCGTTACGACCTTGATCCTTTCACCCGCTCAAGTCTCGCGACACGCCGTCTAGGCGAACGTCCCAACTACTAGTCGCTTAGTTGCCTAGGGTCCCTGATCAATCAAGGAGGACTGCACTATGCGGACTATCGCCATCGCCAACCACAAAGGTGGCGTCGGCAAGACCACCACGTCAGTGAATCTGGCTGCTGGCCTGGCCAGGGCAGGTCTCCGATCGTTGCTCGTCGACGTCGACGCTCAGGCCCATGCCACCTTCTGGTTCGTCGAGGACCCGTCTGACATCGACTTCGACCTGCAAGACGTCATCTCTGGCGGGGTACCTATCGACAAGACGATCCGCAATACCCGCATCGACGACCTAGACCTGCTGCCGGCCACTCTCGCGCTGGCGCCACTGGAAACCGAGCTGGTGTCGATGACTCGTCGCGAGGACCGGCTGAAGCGAGCCCTCGAGCCCGTTGAGAACACTTACGACGTGGCCGTACTGGACCTTGCCCCCAGCCTGTCGCTGGTCAGCCTCGCAGCACTGGTGGCCGCCACCGACATCATCGCTCCAGTCAGCGCCACCAAGTTGGCGTTAGGAGGGCTAGGTGCCTTTCTGGGATGGACCGACGACTTCCGCTCCGAGGGTCTGATCACCGCTCCCCTGCTCGGCGTCCTCGTGACCATGGCCGAACAGCGGACTCGGGTCAGCCGAGAGGTAACTGAGGCGCTGGACAACAGCAATCTGCCGATCTTCGACGCCAGGATCCCTCGCCGGATCGCTGCCGAGGATCAGGTAGGGAGCCGCTTAGTGGTTGGCGACCAGGAGGCCAATCGCGACTTGGCCGACGCCTACCAGCGCTTCACCGCTGAGGTCATCGAGCGGGCTGGGCTGACCCGTGGGTAAGTCCGTCTCGGCGCGCGACATGCTGCAAGCCGGTCGCGCACCATCAACTCGACAACTAGACACCGAGTCTTCTACCCCGATGGTGCCGAAGCTGCTCGACACCGCCGCGCCACGCACTGAGCAACTAGTGAACTTGACTACAAGTCCACAGGACGCTCAAGTAACTAGTCACCCCGAGGTGCAGGTGTCTAGTGGCTCCAGCGACTGGACAACTAGGCCACTAGGCGTTGTGCCTCCTACTCACGTTACTTATCAGCGAGCCACTGTCTTTCTTACGCCTGAGCAGCGTGGATGGCTGAAACAGACCGCGAAGGGGATGCCCGTCGACGGCCTGTCGGCGTCCGATGTCGTACGCCTGGCTCTTAATGAACTGCGACGTCTAGTGGGGGAGGGGTCCATCGACTTGGTGTCGGCACTGACCAAGCAGGCGCACCAGGAGGCAGTCATCCTGACTGGGCGGCGCAACCGAGGCCTTCCGCCCAGCAATTGAGTCGCTCAGCCAGTCCCGACGCCCCCGCTCGGCGTCGGCAAGCCAAAGGCATCCCCGGGCTCCTCCCGTTACCGCCTCGCGGCTGAGAAAGGCTCTCTGTTCAGTTGGCGCGACAGTTGGGCGGGGGCAGGTCGATATCCTTCGTTGGTGAGCGAGCTGCTGCCGGGTTTGTGCAGGTGAGCGGCCTGTTGCCACCGGATCGACCGGAGTCGGCGGGGGAGCGGGGTTCGGGGGCCGCCGGGGAGTTGGGGGGGTCGGTGCGGGCCCGCCGGGAGCAGCTGGGCTGGTCGCAGTCCCGGTTGGCCCGGGCCAGTGGGGTGTCCCGCACGGTGGTGAACGAGGTGGAGAACGGACGGCGCAGCCCATCGCTGCCCACCTACGACAAGCTCCGGCGGGCGCTGGGCCTGGACCTGGCGAGCTCGCTCGCGCTGCTCCCCACCGCTACCCCGGCTTCTGTGTCGGAACGGTTCCTGACCACGGTGGCAGGGCTGCTGATCACCGCCGGCCGCATTGAGCTCACTGAGGCCGCCGCGGCGCTGCAGGCCGACGCCACCGCCGTACGCACCGCGGTGGCCCGGCTGGCAGACCGGTTCGCAGCGGTCGGGGTCGCCGCGGTCGATGACGGCGTCACCCTCGAGCTGACGGTGCTCGCCCACGCCGCCCAGGCCGTGGAAAGCATCCGGCCGCTGGAAGCCGTCCCGACCCTGAGCGCCGAGGCGGTGATGACCTTGGTCATCGTCGGGCACCTGGGGGAGGCGACCCGCCGCGACGTCGACGAGCGACGCGGCGCCGACAGCACCAGCGTGCTGGACCGGCTCGCCGCCCGCGGCCTACTGACCCAACGCACCGACCAAGGCGCCACCGGACGACCCAACACCTACCGGCTCACTACCCGCGCGCTGACTTTGGTCGGCCACGCCACCCCGGAGTCCTTCCAAGCCTGGTGCCGCCAGCAGATGAACCCCACCGATCAGCCAAGCCGCGTGCCCAGTTCGGCGCCCACCGATCCCGAGCCGGACGACGAACTGGGCTCATAGCGACCCGGTACGTCAGATTCATGCTCCGCGGCTGCGCGGCCTGCGCCGCCGCGACTCGGGCAGGTTCGGTGTCCTTGCCAACGTCCCGGGCCGCCATGACCTGCAGTGGGAGCGCGCGCGTAGTCAGCCGGTCCAGCTGAGGCGGTGGAGCTGCAGCAGGCGGTGATGGCTGAAGTCGACCTCAGCGCCAGCGCTGTGCTGCGCCAAGCCCTGAACAAATATGTGGACCGTCACGGCTATGACGGTGTCGTGGCCTGGTGCGCCGAGCACGGGCGTTCGGCATAGCGCTCCTCCCGACGGTACAGTGGTGATCATGAGTGCGGTGGACGGTTGGGACCTGACGGTCCCGGAGGACGCGGCCGATCTGGCCGAGGAGTTCCGCCGGCACGGTGTGCGCCCTGGTCAGCGACTCCACATCGTCAGGGCGCTGGACGCCCCGTCGCCGGATCGCGCGGTGCCGGCTGCCCAGCCCGGCCGATTCGCCTTCATCGGCTCGGTCCAGGGTGGTCCGGCGGATGTGTCCAGACTCGTCGATGAGTACCTGCAGCAAGGCTTCGGCCGAGGGTGATCCTGGTCGACACCAACGTCCTGGTCGCGGCCGCCCGCACCGCCGACACCCACCACGTTGCCGCCGCCCGCCTGCTATGTGAGACCGACGACCGGTTCCTGGTCGCGCCGACGGTACTGGCCGAGACCTGCTATCTGCTGCATGAGTTCGGTGGCCCCGCACCTGAGGTGGCGTTCCTGCGCAGCATCGCCGCCGGCGAACTCGAGCTGGCTGTGTTGACCGTCGCTGACGTGGCGCGGATGGCTGAGCTGGCCGAGCGCTACGCCGACCTGGGCCTGGGCGGCACCGATGCCTCACTGGTGGCCTTAGCCGAACGCCTGGGCCTGACCACCCTGGCAACCTTCGACCGCCGACACTTCACCGTCGTGCGTCCCGCACATACCCCCAGCTTCACCCTCCTGCCCGCCTGACCCCGCGCCGGCATCCACCTCGGGGTCAGGGGTCACCTTGGCAAACTGGCTCGAGTCGGCCGCGTGTAGGCATCGGACGGCCGTCACAGGCGCTGGGCTCCCGGGCAACAGCCCAACAGCCCGTGTGTAGGCACCATCTGGCACACCCCTGGCCCTTCTGCCGCGGCACCTGGGCGTGCACGTTCCGGGTGCAGCTCCAGAACCGCTTGCGAAGGGACCACCCGAACGGGCGGACGTCGACTCGCTCATGCAACTCACCACTCCACGGCGACTCCCGCGCACCTTCGGTGCCTGTGCTGCCGCGGCCCCAACACCAGGGGCCTTGCCATCGAGTACCGCAGCCAACCTTCGCGGTGACAGCCGGGCTCGCAGCACCACCCGAGGCCTGCTGTCTGCTGTCCTGGTCAGTGCCACTCACCCTGGCCAGGGCAGGAAGGACCAAGTCGGACACTAGGAGTCTTGAACCCGGCGTGAGACTAGTGACCAGTCCGGTCCAACAAGCCACCGTGAAGCGATCCTGCGACTCAGGCGAGCCATCTGACCGTGCTTGGCGCCGGCCCGGCGGCGGTCAAGAGCTCCTCGGGGCGGCACGGCACGCTCGGGACTGGCTTACGCCGCCCCGACGGGCGCGGGTGGGGAGCCGGGGCTGTCCTGACGGCCCCAGGAGGCCGTGTGCAGGGCGTGGAGCCTGACAGCGGGGCAGGGGAGTGGGGGAGGGGTCGTGCTGCGGAGGTTGGCGGCCGGGTCAGGCGGCCTGGGGGAGGGGGAGCTGGGGTTGGTCGGGGCGGTACAGCCCGCGTTGCACGGACCAGCCGCGGCGGGCGGAGAAGTCCGTCCAGTACGCGGTGAACGCCGCCCGCTGCGCCAGGTGCCGCTGCCGGCGGCGTTCGGTGACCCCGGTGCACTCCAGCAGCACCGCCGCCTCGCTCAGCGCGCCGCCGAGCTGCTCCGGGTCGCCGGCCGCCAAGCTGCGCGCCCAGGTCCGGCCGCCGCCGCCGGCGGTTATTAGCCCGGCGGCCTGCAACCCGACCAGGTGCCGGCGCACCGTACGCGGGTGCAAACCGGTCAGGGCGGTCAGCTGCGACACGCTCAACCCACCCTGGGCGCCGTCGTCCAGGACGTCGAACAGGCGGGCGGCGACCCGACCCAGGCCGCCGTGCACGGTGTGGGTGAACGCATCGTGGGCGCGGGCGCTACCACCGGCTGGCAGCAGCGGCCGGGGTGGCAACGCCTCCAAAACCTGCTCCACCGCCGCAGGGGGTTGCTGGAGGTGGTCCGGGCGGACCAGCCGCCAGGTGGCGGCCTGGGTGCCGGCGGCCGGGTGTTCCAGGCGCAGCCAGCCGCGGGTGCGCAACCGACCCAGCGCGACTGCGGCGGTGGCCGGGCTGATGTTGGCCAGCTCGGCCAGCTGCCGGGTCGACGCCGACGGCGTCACCGTGCACGCCGCCAACCCGATCTGCACCAACACCCCCAGCACCGCCCGGTCACTGACCCCCGCCGCCCCCCGCCACACCCCCGGGTTCCGATCAGCTGCGGCCAGGACCGCCGCCAACTCCCCGCGTACGCAGGCGGCGTCGGCGACCGGCGGCCGCTCCACGGCCCGGCGGGCCGCCTTCGCCCACGTCGTGGCCAGCCGGTGCTCCACATCCGGCAGGTTGCGGTGCCGGCGAGTACCGGTCCGGCGGCGCTGCACCTGCGCCCACTCACCCAACGCACTACCAGCCAGCACCTCCCGCCACCCGGCCTCAGTCCAGCCGGCGCCCGCCGCCGCCAACGCCGTTGCCAGCACCGCCTCCGACCGGCTCGCATACCGCCCGTCAACGTCCCCGTCCCGCAACAACACCGTGATCGGCACCGACAACAGCCGGGTCAGACCCGCAGCCGGGGAGTGGCGGTCCACAGCGACCGCCGGTGGCCTCACCGCCGCAGGCGGCGCCGGCCACGCGCGTGAAGCAGGGGCGGGTCAGGCAGGCGCGCTGAATACCTGGCGCGTCCCACGTGACCGCCCGGGGTGGGCGAGGTAATCTTTCCTCCGAGAGATCGACGAAGCCCTGCATCCCGTCAGCGCGGCCAAACGACGTTGGGGTGCGGGGCTTCGTGGTGTCTGGGCTCCGGCGGCGCCGACCCAGTCGAGCTACATGGCCAGCGGTAGCGCCTGGCTCTGGTCGGCGTGGGCGGCGGGCATAAGCAGGTGACCGTGAAGCGTCGGGCGGCCAACCTCGTCGAACTCGATGGTGTTGATCAGTGCGCTCAGCAGCACGCTGAGCGTGCAGTCCGCAGCGGCGGCGGCTTGGTGGAGCCGCTCGTGCTCCTCGATTTGGAAGCGACCCGTGACGGCGATTCGCCGGGGGATGCCGGGCGTGCGTCCGCCGGCGGGGTTGGGGTTGTAGCGCTGGCGTGTCCCGGCGGGTACTGGCATGAGCGCATCTTGTCGCGCAAGCGGCGCAGCCGCGGGGACCCGGCTCGGCGTGTCGTACGTGCCTCGCTTGCCAGACACGCTGCCGAACTGGTCGCTCTCCGCGACTAGGGCACAGCACGCGCCGCGGCGATGCGACCGGTTCACCGCCGCGGCGTCACTTACAGGGGGACAGCGGACAGGCGAGCTGCGCGCCTGACCACGGGAAGAGGCGGCGCTGTATACGGCCGTGGGCGAGAAGGGAGCGCTACACGCTGCTGCCGTCGTAGCCTTCCGACGTCGAGTCTCCGTCGGTCGTCGTGGACTACGACCCCTCCTGGGAACGGGCATTTCAGGAACTTTCTGCTCACCTCCGAATCGCCTTGACAGCGGACATCGAGATCGAGCACGTCTGGAGTACCGTCGTCGTGGGCCTCGCGGCCAAGCCCATCCTCGATGTCGACGTCGTGGTCCCCGTCGAGGCCCTCGTGGCTTCGACAATCGCAGCCCTGACAACACTCGGCTACCAGCACAAGGGGAACCTGGGGATCGTTGGGCGCGAGGCCTGTCACTGTTCTGGAAGGCTTCCAGTACCACCATCTGTACGTGGTGGTGTCTGGCAGCCTTCGCCTGCATCCGGGGCAAGCGGCCGCCTACGGGCGGGAGAAGTGAAAGCACGAGCACCTGCTCGCTACGGACCAAGAGGCCTACGTCGCCGCCAAAGGACCCTTCGTGCGGACGCTCCTGGCGGAGTCCCGAGTGCGCGTGTAGGTGCCGCTTCCAACCGCGGGAAGGCGTTCTTCCGTGCTGTGGATCACCGCCCGGGAAATAAGGTTGTCCCGACAGGATGGGTCTGGAACCCTCGACCGAGTGACTCTCAGAGTTGATCTTTGTGTTCGTCCCGAGGTAGGCGCCGACCCAAACCAGATCGCCGACTTGATGCCCAGCGAGTCTTATGGGCAGCACGGGTCTGAACGCCTTGCCGATGGCCGACTGCTGCTGTTGATCTACCGCCTCACTGGTCGCGACCGGCTGTATACAGGTGAGACGCTGCTCAGGTCACTCTCGGAGTCCCCTCTGGTCGAGCAGGCGTACCTCCGCACGCTTCGCGGCCCCGCGCATGCGAGGGTCCGGAAGCCAAAACCAGGACGATCCGACTGACCTTGTCCGAACGCGGCGCGGTCGAGGTCGACGGCCTGTCGAGAACCGGGATAAGCGTTATCGCCGACTAATGCGGCTCATCGTCATCTCGGGCCTGCGCAAAACGGGGAAGACCGCCGTCGCGCGTGTACTCGCTCTGCGGACGAAGGTGCCGTCACGATTGATGTCAACGGGCCAGGGCACCCCGCGCGAAGGGCGGTCGCCCCGACGAATCGACTGAACAGGCACGCTCGGCGTCAGCTGGCGGTGACGGTGGTGGCGGCTCCTTGTGGAGCGGGTGCTAGCAGTGCCCAGTAGCCGCGGTCGCCGACGGGTGCCCGGTGGATGGAGCCGTCGATGGTTACGGTGACGGAGGTGGCATTCCACCTGCCGACGGCCCAGGTGTGACCGTAGGCCCACCCGCTGGCAATGGGTCCGGAGCCTTCGCTGATGAACTCGCGCCAGCGCCCGTCGTCGTCGCGGTGCAGGACGACGAACTCGATGAAAGTCCCGTCGTCGTTGGTGTCCACCGCGGCCACGACGAGCCGGCCGAGGTCAGCCCGGGCAAGGGTCGTTCCCGCGGACGCGCTCCCCGCGGCGGCGCGGACGAACTCATCCGAGGGGCGGGCGCCTAGGTCGCTCACGGCCGGCTCAGTGCCCTCAGTGCGTAAGACACGGATTCCCACCGTTTGCCGTCCAGCGGAAATCGACCCTCGACACGTCCGCCACCCATGTCCGTCACAATCGGTCAGGACGGCCTCGCTGGGGTGACCGCCGCCATGCCTCTCGAAGCATCTTGCCCTCCCTCGGGGCGCGGAAACACAATGAACAGGCCCATGGTCGGAGGCTACGGCTGCTTTGGGACCCCGCGTAGGCATGGCCAGGAGCAACACCGGCGGGGTGAGACAAGGAGCCGTTAGCCAAGCTCACGACTGCGTGCGCTCAGGGGGGAGTCTCGACTGCCACAGGCACGTACGGCGGTCAGTCGGAGGTGAAGAAGGAGACGCTCGGAGGCAGGTCGAGCCTGCGGGCGTCCACGGGCCAGACTCCGTGGTCGACGGCCCGCCGGAGGAGCCGCGCGTTGCGCTGCCGTTGGATGTGGCCTGGTTCGAGCACCCTTCCGCTGTAGTGCTCCTGGTAGTCGACCGCCTCGCCGGCCCGGCGTCGGCGCTCGAGGTCGTCGGTGAGCTGGATGAACACCCGGTCGTAGGACCGCCGGTTGGCCAGCACTGCCACCACCTGGTGACGCCGCTCCCGGCGCGCCGGGTCAAAGGCATACCGGAAGATCACGAACCGGCGCACGCCGTCGTCCCCCAGGTCCATGTCGGTCACGGCGCGAGTCTCCCGCACCGCCGGCCCTCCTTACCCTCCCATTTCGAACCGACGTGGCCTGGTCCACCGCGATGTGCGGCTGCGGGACCTGGTCGACTGACACGACCGTGAGCGGGCCGCGTCAGTCCTCCCGCCGCACCAGTGGCCCGTCGACCGCGCCGAGCACTGTGAGCGCGCTGTGCACATGCACGCGCAATTCGACGACCAATGGGCCATGCACCGCGGCCGGTGCCGATCCATGACACCAGGAGGTCAGCGGGCAGCTCGCGCTTCGCTCAGGCTGAGGCTTGCCATGCCCTTGTTCGACCGCGAGTGGCGATGGCGGCGGCGTAGACCTCACGAGGGGGCTGTCTTGCTCCTCCTCGGGCAGAAGGGCACTTGGACACACCTCGTGGACAGCCCCCGCCATCTGCCTCGACAACGAGCTTTCCGGTGCGGAATGCGCGCAGCTGTCCTGGCCGGCCGACAGCGGGATCATGCTCGGCGCGGTCCGCGATCATGAGGAGGACCATTGGCCGCTGCCCCCAGGCAGCTTCGGCGCCTACGTGGTGACCGACGTGGTCACCCACGAGCCCGGCGTGCTGCACGCCCGCGCGGTCGCCGCGGACGCGCAGATCATCCAGGGTCTGCACGACACCAACTACGGCTCGCGTGATTTCGCCGTCAGCGACCCCGAAGGCAACCGTTGGTCATTCGGACCTACTGCGGCGAGCCACGTCGGTAGCAGTTGACAAACCCGCCGAGCACCGGGATCGGGAGGGGTCGGTGCCGCTCTCGAGCGTGAGGACGCGATGCTCCTGCGCCGGGGCAGGTCACCATCCTCGCCGTTGGAGTGACTCCTTGCCAAGAAAGCTCAGTCGGGAACCAGGCCAACCCCCGTTGCGTCAGCTAAGGCATGAAGCGGGGGCGCTGGGTGCTGCTGGCAGTTGCCTGGTTGGCCTTCCTGACGGCCGTGGCTGTCGCGCTCAGCGGCGGGCAGCAGGGTTGCACCCTCCCGACTGACAGAGCGCCCATCGCGCCACCGCTCGAATGCCCCCCGCTGGGGCACCCGTACGCCGTCGCCACAGCAATCACCTGTTTCGTGATCACGGTCCTGCTGGCCGTCAAGTTGTTTCGCACGCACCGCAAGGGAACGGGGCGGGGCGATCAAGGCTAGGACTCTGCTGAACAAGGCCGTTCGTGGGGTGGCGTGGCGGCTGGGGGTGCGTTGGGCGGCGTTCTCAGCCTCTGAGCGTGTTGTTGAGAGTGGGTCCTGCGACCTCGGTCGTGGTGGTGATCGTCGAACCGCAGTCGGCCGAGGGACGCTGAGGCACCTGTGACTGCTGGGTTTCGCCTCTCCTAACTCTCAGCCCACCGCCCAGGCTCCGTCGTGTCGGATCAGGCCGAGGTTGAGCAGCCGGCGAAGGTTGAGGGCGGCGCTGCGGTTGTGCAGCCAGGCGTTGTTCTTGCTGACGCCGCGGTATCGGACCTTGCGGTTCCTGTTTCCGACGAGCCAGGCGATGGACCTTCGACCATCGGTCGGTGTTGGCGGTAGTCCGCCTGCCAGGCAGGGTCTTTCGCGCGCTTACGGTGCTCGCTGAGCAGCCCGTGATGCTTGTGCAGGATCAAGTTGCGGCCGTCCTTGGCGTTGGTGCACTGCGCCCGCAGCGGACATCCGCGGCAGCCGGCTCCGAACGCGACGCTCCGGCTTGGGGTGATGCGGCGCGTCAGACCGTTCGGGCAGGTCACCGTCCCTGCCGTCTCATCGACGGTGAAGTCATCGAGGGTGAACCCACCCTCGACGGCCGGCTTGAGCGGGCCTGGCTTGACCAGCGGACGCCGGCCGGCTTTGGTGAGGCCGCTGGAGAACCAAGGCCGGGTCACGTTGCTCTCGACCTTGTGCTGAGTCGGCGACCGCCGCAGGTGCGACCCTAAGCGCAAGAGACGAGCCGCAGGTACGGCCTCATACGGCAAACCTGACATAATATAAGTTCTCGGTGATCATTTCGGTGGCAGGTAGGTGCTGCTCCTGCCGCCGAGACCACGGGACGGCGGATCGGGCGGGCTTGGCGTCGCACGCACGCTGAGGTGCCAGCGGCGCTCGTGAGCGAGATCGCAAGCCGACATTCGCGCAGACCTAAGCTCGCCGGCCGCCGGCGAGGTCCCGATGTCCTTCCTTCCCAGGCCGGGCACAAAGATCCTTGACCGGACGACCGGCCACCCTTACAGTCCCGCATCCAAGCGGAGTGACCAGGATCACACAGCGGAGTGGTTATGCACCTTAGCTGGAAGTTTGCCGGCCTCGTTGCAACCGCAATGATCGCCAACTCGCTGAATCCGGCACCCGCCTTTGCAACCTGCGACCCCCCCGACCACTTCGACACCTGCGGCGGCACCGGTAGGGGGGCCGTTGTCACGGTGTTGACAGATGCTGAGTCGAATCCGTACGTGAACACAGCCTTGTCGGGTTGGGTGCCGAAGGGACAACCCGTGCCGCAGCCGCCCTCCGTCGTCACTCCTTCTAACGTCCCCATTCAGAGCGCTGATGGCTGCAGTGGCGATGTCTGCATCGACGTCCGGGGGGATGGAACCACGGTGACTGAGTGGGGCACGACCGCCTACGGCAACGTCGGCTGCCAGGAAGCCTACTTCCTGCTGAACAACGGGACCGTCCACATGGGACGCTACATCTGCCCTGAGCCTGGGTCAGGAGACGGTGTTTACTACGACTATACTGGGTCTACCGGCTACTACCCCGACGGTAGCCAGTTGTGCAACACTTGGACAAACTCTTATGGGCGCCCTTGTGAAAGTGTCCATTCCTAAAGTCGACGACCCCCGCATAGCCGCTCGTAGTGGGGCCGATGCTCTGCGTTGCTTGGCGGTACATCACTTTACCGATGTAGTCAGGCTGGCCTCAGCAGGACGAGCCGAGACGCAGCCTCAGCGCCGACACTGGAAGAGATCCGCGTTGCAGCCTCCTCCAGAATGGAAGCACGTATCTCGCGGTTTCGTGCCCGCCGGCAGCGCTGTCGCATTTCAACTCCGCGTGGCGACACCCCTACGGCGCGTCGCCACGTGACACGTGACTTCCACCACGCTGATGCTTCAAAGAAGTCAGCCACCCTGCGTGAGTGACTGCCGCCTTTTTTATGAGCAGGTGCGCTTTGAGCTGAGCCACCACGAGCCTCGCTGTTTTCGTGCATGGCTGAAAGGGTGCTGATGATTGATGGCTGAGGCGGAAGGCCGTGAGGTCCTCAGAGGGGCTGCGGGCATCCTCAGTTGGAGGATCACGGCGGCTGGCACGCGGGACAACTTGTCCACGATGATCGAGGTCTTTGACGGCGATCGCAGGGTTGCTTGGCAAGGTTTCGCTGGAGAGTCTCTGCCGCCGGGGAGGCTGGTCAATGAGTGGCGCGGCCGCGCCGCGGGTTACCCGTATTTTGTCATCGCCCGCACTGCGCCCCAGGTTAACCGGCTGATCGCAGTCACGGACGCCGGAACGCGGGTCGAACTCCAACTGACCGACGTCGATCCGTCTTTGAGCCTTCGCTTCAGTGGCGGACCGTTGCCGGCGGGTGAACAGCCAATCTCCCTGCTGTTCGGGACTCACGATTCACAGGGGCTGAGCGCAGTGACGGCACGCGTGGCAGACCGACCTCCAGGCGGGGGCGCTAGTGGTTGGCAGCCTGGGTCACGGGCAAGAAGGTAACCGCGCACGCTGCGGAACGGCTGCGCCTGGGCAGTGACGATGTTCAGGCGGGCGTGCCGACTCAGTTGCCCCGGGCGGTCCCGACGGTGTGGTTCTGGACTGCCTGTCCGAGTCTTCACCGCCCTGGGATACGCGAGCTCGCGGCGGGCCCGCTGCCAAGGTTACGGCAGCGGAAGCCCAAGAGACACGATTGGCCACCAGATGACATCCTGCAACCCTCAACCTGACATAACGCAGCTTATCGGCGCGTCATCTTTGCGGTGGGGGAGGGGCTGGGCTAGCCGTAGTTGGCGGCTTCCAGCTACGACGCGCTCGGCGTAGGCGCTGCGCCGGCGGTGGACAACAGTTGTGAGCGCGCCCTCGATCCTGGCACGGCACGCGATGCCGGCGCATCGCATGTGGATCATCGAAGTGTCGGGCAGGACTGGGCGGGCAGGCTCCGGTAGCGGCGTGGGCGCCTGGCGCAGGGACCGCTGGGCTCGCTGCGCTGGTCGGATGAGACAGCGTCTGAAGCCTCGGCTTTACGGTTCAGCTGGGTACCGTGCGTTTGCTTGGCAGGTTCCTGCTTGACCCTTGGCAGCCGACCGTCGGGGTGGGTGGCTGGGCGGCGGCTATGCGGTCGAGGTGGTGATCAGGTCGGCGAACACCACGATGTTGTCGCGGTAGCTGTGGGCGCTGTGGTCGAACGAGCCGCCGCAGGTGATCAGTCGGAGGGCCGGGTGGTCCACGTCGCCGTACACCTGCTGGGTGGGGAAGCTGCCCTTGGGTACCTGCTGCACGCGGGTGACGGCGAACACCGCGGTGCTGCCGTCCTGGCGGGTCACCTCGATGCGCTTGCCGTCGCTCAGCTGGTGCAGGTCGAAGAACACGCCTTTGCCGTTCCAGTCCACGTGCCCGGTCATGATGGCTGGGCCGCGTTCGCCGGGAGTCGGGGCGCCGGTGAACCAACCGGCGCGGGTGCCGTCCGGCGGCACCTGCAACGTCCCGTCCGGGGTCACTGCCAGGTCGATCAGGGGGGTGTCCACTCCGATCGACGGGATCTTCAGCCGTACCGGTACCGACCTGGTCAGCGCTGCGGCGGCCCGTCCGTGGGCTGGCGCAGCGGTAGCTGGGGCCGAGTAGGCGGGCCTGGCTGTCGGGGGCTCGGCTCGAGGGCGGGGGTCGGCCGAGCAGGAGACGGCACCGAGCGCGCCGGCGGTCAGGGCGAGCGCCAGCACTGCCCGCCGCGCACCACGCTGACCCGGCCCGGACCGGGCCGGGTCAGCTACGCGCTGCCTGCGGATCAGGGCTGGCCGTGGCGACGTCGGCCTGCGACGACCACCCCGCTAGCGCCGGTGACGACCAGCGCCAGCGCGACGCCCGACAGCACCGGCGAGCGCTGGTTGTCCGTGCTGGCGCTGCCGTCACCAGCGTGCACCGCCCCGATCGGCACCTGACGGATCTGAGCGGCGGCGGCGACAGGGCTGGTCGCCGGACCCTGCCCGGTCACCGGCACCTGCCCGGCGACAGGAGCTTGTCCGGTCTGCTGGTTCGGCGCGGCCGGCGTTGCGAAGAAGGTGCCGGCAGGCAGCCCGCCGGCCGGGGTGAAAAGGCTCCGTGCTCGGCCCGGAACTACGACAACACCCGGGGTGCCGGCGGCCGGCCTGGTGTGGCTGAAACCGGAAGGGCCGCCTGCGGTCGGCGGGGACTTCGCCGGCGGGGTGCTGGCCGGTGGGGACTTCGCCGGCGGGGTGCTGGCCGGCGGGGTGCTGGCCGGCGGGGTGCTGGCCGGTGGGGTGCTGGCCGGTGGGGACTTGGCTGGCGGGGTGCTGGCCGGCGGGGTGCTGGCCGGTGGGGACTTCGCCGGCGGGGTGCTGGCCGGCGGGGTGCTGGCCGGTGGGGACTTCGCCGGCGGGGTGCTGGCCGGCGGGGTGCTGGCCGGTGGGGACTTCGCCGGCGGGCTGCTCGCAGGAGGGTTGCTGGGTGGGCTGCTCGCGGGAGGGCTGCTGGGCGGCGGGTTGCTGGGTGGGCTGCTGAGGGTGCTGCAGCTTGGGGTGGTGATGGTGTCGGTGTCCAGGGTGACGGCGCCGTTGCGGGCCAGGACCCGACCGTCGATGGTGACGCCGGTGGTGACGCTGATGGAGGTCAGGGCCAGGATGCTGCCGCGGAACACCGAGG
>JAABUI010000762.1_pt1 | contig 21473 bp, 21 predicted proteins | sample 5559111 | NCBI WGS metagenome assembly JAABUI01 (sample SAMN10711870, study PRJNA513365) | rock metagenome | isolation source: Antarctica rocks | place: Antarctica: Victoria Land, Buttleship Promontory
TAGCTTATGTTCTCCTGAGTCATATAGATAGCCGGCTCTTCCCTTCTAGATACTTTCCTTCCTTAGCATTTATATACTCGTTACATTACACCCATATGACTCGCTCTATGCTGGCCCCTAACAGCAACATTCAAGCAAAATTGCTAAAGAATGCTCAAATAAGAAGCTCTTCATTCTGCATATCATGAACATTTATGACAATGACGTCGTCAATATAAATGAAGAAGTCTCTCTGTCTGCGAGAAAAGTTTAGTTTCTGAGCTAAGTTGCGCTCAGAGATCTGTATACATATCATCTTGTCTACTAGTCTTAATCTTCTCACTCTCACTTCAATCATATAGAAAGTTTTCTGCTAAATCTGTCTTGAAACTCTTTGAATTCAATTCAACATTCAAAGATAGTCACATGATAGTATTCTGTATTCTACGTCAAGCTCAATCTAGAGTTTTCGCTCTCGCTCTGATTGATAGTGAAGTTTTCGCTTATGTCTTTATGAATAAATTCTTCACGCAACAACATCATCTTTTCTTGCATCAATTAACTCATTCTCATAGACTTCGAGAATTTGATGATCAAGTCGCTTTAATCGATGACATTATTCATGTCGTCGAAATCACAATGATTCTCGACGAACACATCGAAAGACTATTCTTCTATGTCATTGAATTAAGTCAATACTTCATCGTCATGAGTCTGTCATGACTTCATCGTCACGTCATTGATGTCAATTTTGAACACAATATTCTCATCTTGTCTTTCTTCTTCTGTCTTAATCATTATTGTCAAACTTTCGTCAAGATCTATGATCTTAATCAACAAGAAGAAAATTTCTCGCTCGAAGTTAACAAAGTAGCTTCTCTTCAGTCTCGCTCTCAATTCACTCACAAGAAGTAACTCAGTTCACGAATCGCTCACAAGAAGCAATCTAGTTTCTCATTCGCTTGAAAGAAGCAACTCAGTTTCTCATCTGCTCACAAGAAGCAATATAATCTCTCGTTCGCTCATGAGAAGTCAATTAATACTCAGTTCATTCACAAAAAACAAATCTCGTTCAGTCTTGTCTCTCGTCTGAAACAAGAAGCTTCTAGTTGTATTCTTCAAGTCATTCAAAAAGAATACTTATCAAAAATTAAGTATTGAAATTCTTTCTTCTTTAGAACTTCTGTTGTTTCTTGAGCAGATCAATTCAATCAATCTTCTATACAACTTAACATAGTTGAGTTGAGAGCTTGAAGCTTTGATCATGCTGCTCATGTCAAAGACATTGAAGTGTTTAGCGTCACTTTAAAGAAAATCGATGTCTTCTTGAATCTTGAGTCAATCTCGTCTTCTAGTCTAGACTCTGACGAGTCAAAATTGCATCACGCGACTTTGATTGTCTGTTCAAAGAACATCTCAACTCTTGCTCAGTTCTCGTCTCGCTCTCAAGACAGTATGTATGATAAGAATCATCGTCTGAATCTTCATCAAATGAAAAAGAAATTTCAATTGACTGCATTCACGACACAAGAAGATCTTGAAGTCTATTGACAAAGTAAGAACGTTGATTCAGTCACAATTCTATCATTCAGATATTTTGAGTTTCTAGATGTCTTCTTCAAGAAGAACGTCGATATCTTGTCTTTGCATTGAGCTCATGATCATGTCATACATCTTAAAGAAGATGCTCAATTCTCAGTCTTTGCTTTGTACGACATGAGTCGTGACGAAATTCTAGAACTTCGTCGTTATCTGAATGAGAATCTGAGCAAAGATTTCATTCGAGTCAGTCGCTCTCAGATAATCGTTTCTGTTCTCTTCATCAAGAAATTCGAAGAAGAACTTTGCTTCTGCGTGAACTATCGAGATCTGAATGCTATCACAGTCAAGAATCGATATTCTCTGTCTCTGATCTCAGAAACGCTGAATCGTCTAAGTCGAGCTAAAATCTTTATCAAGCTGAATATCATCTCTGCGTTCAATCGACTTTGAATCAAAGAAGAAGATGAAGCTCTCATCATCTTTCGCATTTGATTTGAATTATTCAAGTATCTAGTCATGCTCTTTGATCTATGTAATGAGTCTGTCTTATTTCAGAAGTACATCAACAATACTCTTCGCGAACATTTAAATAAGTTCTGTACAGCTTATCTGAATGACATCTTGATTTATTTCGACAATGAACTCGAGCACGAGATTCATGTCAAGCTCATTCTGTGAAAGCTGCGAGAAGCAGACCTTCAGATGAATATAATCAAATGCAAGTTTCACGTCACTCAAGTCTCATATCTAGAATTGATAATCATCATTGAAGAAGTCAAGATGAATTCTTCTAAGATAAACATCATTGTCAACTGACTCATCTTGATCAATGTTAAAGACGTTTAAAGTTTTCTAGATTTCGCGAACTTCTATAGAAGATTCATCTATGACTATAGTAGAATAACTATTTCGCTCACTCGTCTCATTAAAAAAGATGTACTCTTTGTCTGATCTCAGAAATGTCAGATTGCATTCAACATTCTTAAGAAAGTCTTCACTTTCAAGATTATTCTTCGTCACTATAATTCAGATCACAAGATTGTGATAGAAATCGATGCTTCAAACTATGTGTTCAAAGACATTCTTTCTCAGTACAATGAGAACGAGATTCTTCATTCAGTCGCTTACTTTTCGAAGAAGCATAATTCAGTCGAGTGTAACTACGAGATCTACGATAAAGAATTCATGATCATTGTTTGCACTTTCGAGAAATGATGATCAGAGCTCGAAGACTTTATCTATTCTGTCGAGATGATCACGAATCACAAAAATCTTGAGTATTTCATGTCAACTAAGCAGTTGAGTCGTCATCAAGCTTGTTGAAGTGAGTTTCTGTCTAGATTCAACTATCGCATCGCTTATCGTTTCGACAAGATCGACGATAAGTTGAATGCTTTGACACGTCGCTCAGAAGATTTTTTTAAAGAGAGAAATACATTTGATTCTTGACATCAATATCAATATCAGACAATTCTGAAAACTCATGTTTTAGATCTCGATATTGTTGAGAATCTCACTCTTGATGTCTTCAACATCAAAGTCATGAAGCTTCAGTCACAAATCATCGCTCTAGATTCAGTTCAGTTACATCTGTTCTCAGTTACTTCAGCACTCTCGCAAATTCTAATTCTCATGAATCTAGAAATCGAAGAATTTGACGTTGAAAATGTCAAGTCTCAGCTAGATCAAGACATTCTGAATCTTGATGAAGATTCTGCTGACATTCTCACTCAGACATTGTGAAAGCAAGTCGAAATCAATGACAAATTTGCAGCTCAGATAATCGAAGCGCTTTGCAATGAAGCACGACATCACAACAAGATTTTTCTAGTCGAGTGTGAAGAATACGAGAATCATCTGTACTTTCAAGAAAGAAAGTATGTGCTCAACTCAGATAAACTACGTCTTCGTATCATTCAGCTCGCTCATGATAATGTCATCGATGATCATTCAGAAAGAGCAAAAAGCTATAAACTGATCAGTCGAGTCTACTGATGATCAAACATTTATAAGTATGTTCAACGCTTCGTATGAAACTGTCACGTGTGCACACGTTTCAAGCTCTCTAGACAATGAACTCAAGAATAATTGTATTTTCTTTCAGTTCTCAAATGTCGTTGACGTGATGTCTTCATAAACTATGTAGATTCTTTATCGTTCAGTATCTTCATGAATATCACATATAGATATGTTTTAGTTTTCGTCGATCGTCTTATCAAAATGAGACATCTAGTTCTCATCACTTTTATGAAAGTTGAAAAAGTCATCAACTGCTTCTATGCTCATGTTTGAAAACATCATGATTTACTCGAGTTCTTCATGTCTGATTGAGACACACAATTCATCTTCAATGTCTGAAAGCATATGTGTAAAATGCTGAAGATAGATGTTAAGTTATCAATGACGTATCACTTTGAGATCGATGATCAAATCAAGAGAGTCAATGCTGTCATGAAGCATTATCTTCGAGTCTTCGTCCACTACATGCAGAATGACTGAGCTAAATGACTTTCTGAAGTCGAATTCGTCGTTAATAACACATCATCATCAATCACTTTAACATCATTCTTCTTGATCAATTCAAATCAGAACTCACATCTAGACTTTAAGTTTTCTGAGTCTCTGCTTGAGAATCTTACGTTTCAAGCTCGAGACAAGTTAATCAATGTTGAAAAGTTCATCAAGAAGATGAAGAAACTAACTGAGCATTTATGTGATGAGATGCTTATAGCTCAGATCATCTACGAATTCAATGTCAATCTCTTTCATCATTCTTGTTTTAAATACTTCGTCGAAGATGAAGTCTGACTGAATGTTTGCAATTTCAGCATCGCTCGCTTTGCTGTCAAGTTAGACGATCATAATGTTGATCTCTTCAAGATCAAACATGTTTTCAAGAACAATTTTCTGATCATCGAGTTAAATCTTTCAGCATTCATGAAGATTCATTCAGTCTTTCATGTCATTCTTCTGAGTCATATCGCAAGTGACTTTCTCTCAAGTCAACGTCAGAAATTTCGAGAACTCGTTGTCATCAAGAATGACGAAAGATTCTGATATGTAAACAGCATACTAAACTTCAAGCGTGATAGATGTTATAATTCATCTCTGCTCAAGTATTACGTCGATTGAAAAGATCACTTTTCTACTTGAGAGTCTTTTCATCTTCTGAATAATTGTGAGCAAGCGCTCGATGAATATCATCTCGTCAATTCTGTCGCTGAAGAATCACATGTACTGTCGTGTGTGATGTCTCAATGTCAATGTCAAGAACTCTAAGTTCAATCTTCATCATCTCAATTCAGTCTCAATCTGATTCAGATCTTGTCTAGATCTGACTCAGACATCTTGTCTAAATTTGATTCAGATGTGATTCAGATGTATTCTAGTTTCGTCTGTGCATCATCACATTAAACTGCGTTTCGTCTTTCTCTTGCTCAGATCTGACTCAGATCTTGTCTAGATCTGACTCAGACATCTTGTTTAAATCTGATTCAGATGTGACTCAGATATGTTTCAATTTTCTGTGCATCATCACGTTAAAATGCGTCTCGTCTCGTCTCATTCTTCAGACATCTTGCTCAGATCTGACTCAGATGTGACTCAGATCTATTTCAGTTTCATCTGTGCTTCATCACATTAAAATGCGTTCTCATCAATTCTCGTCTCGTTTCAGTCTTTGTCTTCGATTCTTTCTCATCTCATCTTGTTTCTTCTCATTGTCTCGCAGAAGCTCAGTCTTGAAGAGAAGAATTACTGTCATGATGTCAGATCATCAACTCAATTTAGAACATAGATCGTCAATATCTTAAATAATCTCGATTCATTGAATCTGTTTCGCAGTTCAATGAATCAAGTCATCAATCTAGTCATCATCATCTTAATCTAGTTTCAGCAATTCTGTTTCAATCATCTCAGTCGTGTGCGCGAACTTTTGCAATCTTAAGTCAATAAAACTACTGTCTAGTCTTGATTCTGCTCGATTCATGTATATAGAAGTCGAGTTCTCATTCTTTTCTTTCGCTCTTTGTCTTTCGTCTTGTACATTATCTGATGTATTGTCTTGTATCTAAATTCTATCAAAGTAATAATAATATCAGTCATCTATATTGATAGTATCTCTAGTCTAGCTCAGTCTCTGACATCAACGATGTATTGTTTGACTGTCTGCACAAGTTTTGTCAGACATACTTGAATGATATTCTCATTTATAATAAGATCTTGAAAAAACATAAAACTCATGTGAAAGAAGTGCTAGACAAGCTTCGTGAAGCTAATCTGCAGATAAACATTGACAAGTGCAAATTCAAGATTCAGAAAATCTCGTTTCTTAAACTACTGATATTCATCAATGATTTATGAATGAACTTTCGAAAAGTAGATGTGATTCGAAGCTGAGAAGTGCTTTGATTGTTGATTCATGTGCAGATCTTCATTGACTTCTGCAATTTCTATTGATGATTCATAAAGAACTTCTCAAAGATCGCTCGATCTATGATAAAGCTGACTTGAAAAGATCATCTTTTTGAATGAACAGAGATCTGTCAGATGATCTTTGAAGAACTAAAGCAACAGATAATGACAGTCTTCGTTCTGAAGCATTTCGACTCGATCAGAGAAGCTATTCTGAAAACTGACTTCTTGAACTATGTCAACAACGAAGTATTGTCTCAATATGACGATGAAGACATTCTACATTCAGTGATCTTTTATAGCAAGAACATGATTTTCGCAGAATGCAACTACGAGATCTATGACAAAGAACTGCTGATCATTATTTGCTGCTTGAAGCATTGACGCTCTGAATTAAAATGTACAGATATTTCAATCAAGATTTTCATCGATCATCTGAATTTGAAGTACTTCATGATCATCAAAGAACTGACTTGACGACAGACTAGATGAGCTGAGAAGTTATCTGAATATAACTTCAAGATCATATATCAGTCAGAAAAACAGAATCTGAAAGTCGACGCGCTGATCAAAATGTCAGACGTTAAGTCAATTGAGACAAACGATGATCGAAAGCTATATCAGCATCAGATGCTATTGTCAGAAAGCAAGTTTGAATTGCAGTCAATAGAAGCTGATCAAGAAGATGATCAGAAATCTGACTCAAATCTTGCTCAGATCTTGCTCAGATCTGACTCAGAGTTGAAACAAGAATCGAAAGCTAATGAAGATTCAATCAAAGAAGTGATTTCTATTCAGAATCAGATTATAGTTGAAAATCGAACGAATCAACTATGTATCAATATTTAAGCAGTCATGAAACAAAATAGAAGAACTTGTCAAGATATTAATCTAGACAATTGCAAAGTACTTGATGAAGTACTCTGAAAAGATGATAGACTATGAGTTTTTCAGTCAATGATCACTTGATTGATAAGAAAAGCACATGACTCTTCAATCAATGAACACTCTGACATGAATTGAACGTTGAACTTGCTGAGACGATCATATTGCTGATCGAAGATGAGAACGATGATCAAGCGCTACATTCGAAACTGTTACGTTTGTCGTAGATCAAAAGCATCGAGAGATTGAATCAATGAACTGCTGAAGTCATTGCTCATACTCGAGCAGCGATGACAGAACATATCATTAGACTTCATTATCGATTTATCAGAAAGTGATGAAAACAACGCGATTCTGACAGTCATAGATCGATTGTCTAAGAAACGACATTATATATCGTGTTGATCAGATGACGAAGAAATCTTCGCAGAACAAACAGTCAAGCTGCTGTTGATATGAATCTTCAGAATTCATGAACTATCAAGATCAATAGTATTCGATCGTGATTCACAGTTCATATTGATTGTCTGAAAGTCTCTATGTCTGAGACTCAACATCAAGATAAAACTATTCACAGACTATCATTTGCAGATCGATAATCAAACAGAAAGAGCGAATCAGAATGTGAAATGATATCTACGAAGCTATTGCTCATATATGCAAGATGATTGATTCGTCTGATTATCTATGACTGAATTCGTCGATAACAATGCTATTTCGTCGTCAATTGAACAGTCAGCGTTCTTTCTGAATAAGAACTTTCATTCTTGTATGAGCTTCGATTTGAATTCAACTGAATATGAGATTATTTGAACTAGAATCGAAGCGAGCAAAGCGAAGAATATATTCGAACACATGAAACGATCACTAGCATTGATCAAGCAAGCATTAGCAAGAGTCAGAGTCACAATAAAGAAACAGACTGACAAGCATCGAAAAGAAATGATCTACAGAATAGATGACATGATGTTTCTGAACTCAAGGAACATCACGATCTCAAGATCATCAAAGAAACTAAACGATAAGATGCTAGAATTCTTCAAGATTCTGATCGAGATCGAACATGCATATCGACTGAAACTGTCGTCGACTATGAAGATTCATTCGAAGTTTGTGTCAAATCTGCTGCGACTAGATTTGAAAGATGCTCTAGAAGAACAACGAAATAAGTCGTCTGATTCTATAGTGGTTGAAGACGAAGATGAATGAAAAGTGAAGAACATATTGAACTTCAGGCACTACGAACGAGGCAAGCGACTACAATATCGTGTCAATTGAAAAGAATACGACGTCGATCTACATTGATACAACGTCGATGAAAGTGAATTCGAAGATTGCTCGGAAGTCGTCAATGACTTTCATGAACGTTATTCGAACAAGCCAAGATAGAAATCGGCTCAAGAAAGGTCGGCTGAACTGCAGCAATGAGGACATTGCTAGATGAAGGGGGGGGGTAATGTTGCGAGCGTGCACTTCGGGTTAGCCTAACATAGGTCATGTTAGGCTATCATAGACTAGTATAGGGCTGATGTTGACACGCTAGCGGCCTAGCGTGCCTTCGTGGGTAAAACCCACGACGTGTTCCATCTTCCTTCTTCTTTAGCTTTGAACTCCTAGTTAGAATACACCCATATGATCCGCTCTATGCAGGCCCATAACATGAATAGGATTGTTCCAAAGAGTGTTCACATTTTGGCCGATTCGTAAACTCAACAACAGCCTATGTTGAGTCGAAAGCTAAAGAACAACTGAACCCTTGGACGTATGGTATGATGGGATGGAGTATGTAAGTTGTTCTTGCTCGTAGTGACACCGTCGGGTGCTCTGCAGAAACCGCTAACCCAATTGAGTAGTCTATCTCGATTACGTAATACGAAGTTAAACTTCATCAGCTTCACATTTCCAATATCGTCAGCAACACACGGTCCTCATCAACTTCCATGGGGCAGATCACTTCTGCTGACTGGCAATTGAAGGCTGGCTCAACAGCAACTGTTAGCTACTATACGTAGACCTCCCAGTCTACAAATCTCTCGAGATAAACGTGCACTTTTTCGACCTTGAGACTAATACAAAGCTACAAAGAACGAAGTCTATCCTTGTTGGTGAATGTTCCGCTCTCGCCATCCATTTCTTGAACCGCAAGCCTGCAAGCGTCGACAGCACCTTTACTAGAAGTCCCCCCAATGTCACCCGATCCTTTCTTGGACTTTGCGCCTTGCCACGCTTGACAGCGTAGGTAGCCTACCATATTCATGGCAGCTTCGGAGACCTTACAAGGGACGATGGAAACACTGTAGTATGAGAAGCCGAGGTCGATTCGGTGTGAACCCATAACGTGGGGTGATTAAGATTATGCGAGAGATATCTGGCTTCTTGAGCAAGGGGATGCATGCATCCGTAAGGCAGGCTGCGCCGTCGGCCATTGTATCCAGACATTTGGCAAACTTTCGTTGCAGGGTTGGCTCGCTGTCAGCGATGGAGCACTGGTCCCGGCGTTGTTGATAAAAAGGTGAAGTAGGAAATCAAAGAGATTGGAGGCCGTTACTTCCCACTCATCGTCTGACTGTTATGATCGCTGAATTATGTCCAATTATCGATGTGATCTTCTCGATGGCTCTTTGTGATTCTCCTTCCTCGTTCATCTTACTTCGATGTAGAATAACCGAAATGTCGAGGTTTTCACCCATCATGGCAAAGAGCTAATGCTTCACACCAAGAAGATTAACAGCCTTGCACTTCGAAAATTCTTGCCACAGGCGCCAGCCATTGGTAAGAGCTGTGACAGACAGCGACTCAAATGGAAAGCCTGCAAGTTCAGCATACTCACTTAAGGTAATTGATGTGCTGGTATACGATCTTAGGCATTAAGGATAACCTCGAACGCGGCTTTCGCTCTGGATGTCAGATGGGCGAGCCCTGAAGTCGGCCAAGTCCGCGCTCGTTCTCCCATGACATGCTAAACGGTACCGGAGCGGTCCCCCTCTCCTACTCTCACTGTATCGAGTGGCAGCTGTGAGGTTTAGAAATTGCTGCGGTACCATTGGTATTAGAATACGTCATAAAACCTACTTGTACCGCTCTCATGGCCGAAATGAAACCTTGACGTTTGATAATGCCACTGATCGCTGAGACCGAACGGTCGCAGAACGCAGTTAGTTTACTTGAAGCTACTCACCGTCAACGTACTCTCACATATCGCCGGTCGAAAAACAAAACGTTGCAAATTTCTCGGGGCAATTACGGTCTCTATCGAGAACACTACTAAACCGGCGACAAGTATAATCTTGCTCTTCGTTGAGTCATATAACGTGGCAACGGCGCAATCAACGTCTACAGGGGCTTTCTCCGAAGATCGAATTAGCATAAAAAGAGAGCTTGGAAGATATATTCGACTGCGCTGTAGGGTTTTCGGTGGTATTAAATGCTCCTTCAGCAGCTTCAGCACAACAATCAGGGAATATAAACGTTATACGCACTTTCCACTGTGCCCTCGCTACCACTCTATTCGCTTGCTCTTTGAATGCTCCAATGCAATCATCTTAGTCTCGGTCAAGACACGGATGTAGATAACCTAAAGTAAAGTATAGATCACAACCGATCTTACACCAGCTTTGGTGAGCCGAACCTCGAACTGTGCCGTTCTTATTTCGTGTTAGCACCAGTGAGCAGATGTACCAGGAATGCATCATTCTGGAGTAAAAGACCAGTATCATTTCGAATGAACAAGTCACCTGCAGTCTTCGCATCTCCATTTCGGGAGCTGACGTCTGCACCCTTCTCGATAAGCGATTTCGCGGCCTCCATCCTGCCTTGTGCCATGTGGCCTGATAGACGACCATTCGCTAGGGCATGTAGTGCTGTATCTCCTCTGTTGTTCTTGGCATTGACGCCTACCGTACTTTGCATAACCATTTTGAAGGTCTCGAGCCGGGGATTGGTCCCACGGCCATCGAGATGGTGGTAATTGAGGCAGAATCCGGACATTTCGTAGGCGTATTTAATCAATGGTGTGTCTCCATGGCTGTTGCGAATTGATGTATCTGCACCCGCGCTTAAAAGTAGCTGAACGCTCTCGGGATTGCTCCATCGTGCAGCTTCATGGACTTGTCGGCAGGTCAGTGTAGTCTTTAGCCCATAATGGTGGATGGAAACTTACGAGGCGCGTCGCCGGTAGTGGACTGAATCGAGATATTGGCTCCCCTCTCGAGCAATCTCCTAATTATGTGTGGGTATGGTTTCTTTCCCTGGCAAATGGCGAGAAGCGGAGTTTCCCCTATAGAGCAGTCCTTTGTGAAGGCATTGACGTCAAAGCCTTGCTCAACAAGGAGGTTCACAGTGTCTAATCGCCCACCGGCAGCGGCCCAGTTCAGAGCATCGCAACTACTCTTGAGTTCTGCATCGTCAGCATGAGAAAGTAGCAGTTGAATGATTTCTGTATCGCTGGTGCCCGCTGCATTGGTTATGGCAGATGTTTTTCCTGGCGCGGCGATAATCTTGGCACCTTGTCTGAGAAGGAATTTGACCATCTCATAATTGTCCACCGCGCAGAGCAGCGCACTATTGAGGCGTGCTCCTCTGTCAATCAAAACACGCACTAATTCAACACTTCGTAATGCGGAGGCTTGATCGATCTGTCTGTTGTTATTCATCGGTCCCAATTAGCACCCTAGATGAAGGCTTACTAGAGTACTCCCCCAACTGTCGGCTTCTGCGTTCACATGCGAGCCTCGATCCAGAAGGAGCTCGATAGCTTCAATCTGCTGTGATGTAATCGCATTTTTGTGTTTCAGGACATTATGCAGTGCAGTGTAATTATAATCCCCAGTTTTGAGATGGATGTTAGACCCAGCATCAAGCAGGGCATTTATAGCTTCTGGATGGGCATAGAACGCCGCCTCGTGTAGCGGTGTTTCATACTCTGAATTACGCAAATCCACCTTGGCTCCACGGGTAAGGAGAAATTTTATGGCTTGAACACTTCCAGTCTGTGCAGCCATATGCAGAGCCGCTCGGCCTTGTAAGCGATCGGCTTCTAAGGCATTAACATCGAGTGACGGTAGGAGAGCTGCTTCCAGGCGTTCAACATCGCCTCCGCTAGCTGCGTTGAAGAATTCTTCGTATTCGACACTGTCCTCTGTGGCACGGAACCTGTGCTCTTCCATCGTATAGAAATTACGGAGTAAGCTTTGGCGGCCAGACCGCTAGTCAAGCTGTGTAGAAAAAGGACTTCTTCCTCGTAATTGGTTGAGTTTGATTGTGGAAGCGAGAAAAACAGGAAGATGTTATTTCCAAGGCATGATCGTTCGACACCAGTCTAGCCGCTCTGGCCTCCATGGCTTGCGGCACAGATATGTGTAGGGATGATGTTCCGTGTGGTAGACGCTGCAGAATTCTCCTCGTAGCGCTGAGGGTGTTTCGCCGCACCACGCCGTTATTCCTCCACATCGGTGAAAAACAACTTGTCCTGCCGGTTATCATATGCGTTGAGAGACGCCCTCTTTATACCCCTCTTCCTCACCCTGTTTTATAGACTCCCCAAAATTCGTCTCCCATTGCCTGCTCTTTGCTGAAGCGGTAGTAAGTAGCTGACGCCCGTGAGGGGTACACATTGTAGCTGTGAGGTCCATACTTGACAATGTATTACGTACGATCAATTAACAGAAACTGCTGCAGAATGAACTGCCCAGAGGCCTTGTGCTTCAGTTCTACTGGTGGGACACCATCGGTCGTCTGACCCCAACGAACGAATCAGTACTTCCAGCAAATCATTTGGTGGATGCCATCTTTGCTAACCGAAAACCGAGTCTGAATACAGTATTCGAGAGGCCAGATTTACGGCTGCGAACCCTTATTGGCGAAATATGACTGCTACGGATGACCTCCATCCCACGCTATGCTGGTCTTAATGTCATATCTTAGCCTTCCATACCCAGCGGTATTCCAAACATGCCCACCGAGCCATCGTAAAGCTCGCAAGCGCAACCACCAGTATCCCGCCGAAGAAGCAGACAAAGACTGTTGTGCCGGCAGCCGATAATATTTGCCCCCCAACTGGGATGCAAATGAGAGTCCTGCCATAGATTATCTTTCTATTTGCAGCAAGCTCAAACAGGAGACTCACGCAAAGCTTACTACACTGTAGCTTGTTCCGAACCATTGCCCGAACTCGTCGGCTTTGCACAGCTGCCCAACACATACAGGCGCCAAGCTGATGATACTGCCAGAACCAAACCCAAAGACCGGCGCCATGACGTAAAATAGGACAACATTGTGATCCACAGGAAGCCAAAGCGCGAAAATGGCGCTGAACGATATGATAAGAGTTAACGCCATGCTATTGAAGCGTCCATAGTGATCGCTGAGGTGACCGGATGTATAGCGTCCTATTGCAGAACCACTGCTGAGGCGTTACTAATTTTACCTACTGTAAGTACATGGGATGACAGACGCATTGAGCACAGCAAGTACATAGAAGCTCGTTCGATTGCTAAAGCCTTGATCGAGAGCGTATGTAGGAAGAAGGCCCAGGGCTCCAAAAAGTACAAACTCGAAACCTATCACAAAGGGGAGAATTAGTCATACATACCACATCTCTGAAGCTATTATGTACAGCACCAATACACATACAAGCAACTCCCAATGTCGTCCAAGCGAATCTTGCGTCCCGAAAGCATTTCAAGTTGATAGAACCTTGCTGCTTGCCGGTTGGAAGCCCAGCTCAGATGTTGCAGGGTCGGTTGAAGTGCGATTGGGAAAAATATACCACCCAGTGAGGATCCCATAAGAGTAATTCCTGTTGCCAAGCCCCTCCTTGCCTCAAACCAATGGGCTATAACGGCCAACGCAACGGTCGTAAGTAGCGCACCACTGATTCCACCTAGGAGACCAAAATTGAGAATAAAGTGCCAGTACTTGGTGCATTGTGCAAGAATAAGAAAAGATGCAACGTAGCCGATCGAGCCACAGAACAAAAGCCATCGGGGACCGTAGCGATCAAAAAGAGGGCCAATTTGAATTCCGAGAAAGAGATTAAGAGAGACTTGGGAAGAGGTTATCCAACCCACGTTCTGAGAAGAATAATTTGAGAGCTGGTGACTTTGCCAATAAGATTGGAAGAGGCCAACGGAGGTGGTAAGGCCAAAGGTTGCAGCGATCACGGCGAATGATCCTGCTACAACCAGCCACGCTTTGAGGCCTCCTTCTGGGAACTCAGAGGTAGCGATTACTGGGGCCGATACGTATCGGTCGATGGGGATATCGTCATGTTGCTCAGAAGGATTTTCTGGGATACGTGTATAGATTAGATCAATGAATCACTGAAAGAACCAGAGAGCACGAGACACGGCGCGAGGGGGTTCTGCCAATATTGAGGAGCCATACCGATCATTGTGTTCAATTGCGGTCCTGACAGGACAATGCTGGGTGAACTGGCCATTACAACAAGTTTGAATCGTTGATGGAAATCTTCTCGTAACGGATAGTGGTAAGAAGACTCGATGGAAGAAAGGCAGGAGAAGAGACTTTTGAAGATTGACAGTGTCGAGCAAGTGTTTATAGAGTCGTTAAAGTGAGGTACAGTTTTCGGTGATTGTAAGCATCCGAGAGCGGAGCAACTGCCGCCCGCCGATTTAGAAATCTCATCACTGAATTCTCGCTCATTTAATATCAGCTCGCATTTGACTGCAGTAGATAAGCTTCTAACCATTCAGACTTTCCTCTGCTCTTACGAATTATCATGTCTCGTACTTACAAGCTAAGTTGGGTTAAATGTAATACACAGCGGACTATTGAAACAAAATCCATGTTGTTGTAATGCACATATGCGGATTGGGTATAGTAGAGTTTGATCGGGCAACCGAAATCGCTCCTTGAGGTTCCCTGGAAACGCCAACTCCATAAATCGACTATCATGCAGCACCTGCGGGACCCTTGCCACCAATATTACTGCTGTTGATTCCGCGGACAATTCCATAGCTTGTGCCCGCTGCCAAAGTGCCAATAAAAAGCGTCTGCACCGCACCGTAGAGGCCAGCTCTCTTCGTCCGGATGGTGATGTAGTTCTTGACGAAGCCGAAGACGATCAAGACTACGAACGTGATGCCGATTGATACGAACAAGGCGTGAGTGACGTTTTTCATTGCAAAGTAGGGAATCATCGGAATCAGACCACCTTTCAACTGTTAGCACCTTTTCGAATGTAAGACAAGACGGTCGCAAAGTGAGACTTACCAATGAAGTAGGCCAGACCCATCGTCGCGGCTGAAATCCAAGCTCGTGAGACATTTGGTTTTTCCAACTTCAGCTCAAAATCCATCATGAACTACAATATCTTCTTGTCAGCTTACTCCAGGTTCATCAACAAATGGGAGTGGTGGGCATACCCTGATCCAGCTTTCGTTATCCAGTAGCAAATCCTTCACCACCATCACGCTCGCCTCCCGGCTGATGCCGTATCCTTCTAGTATCTCATATATCTCTTCCTTCTCCGCCTCCGGCTTTGTAGCAACCTCTTCCCGCTCGCGCTTCTCCTCGCTGATATAATGATCACGATCTGTCACTGCAGCTAGATATGCACCCAGTCCCATGGAGATCGCTCCACTGAAAAGTTCTGCAAGGCCGCCGATAATGACGAGTTTGGCGGAACCAAGACTGGATAGGCCGGCCGTCAAAGCAAACGGTACAGTGAGACCATCCGCAAAACCAATAATGACATCTCGGATCACTTCGCCAGAGTTTGAATGTTTCTCGGCGGCATGGTGAGCCTTTTGGCGCACCTCCAAGTTGGAGCGAGTTGACTGCATTCGCTTTCGCAGAGGTCGTCTAAGTTCTACGCCGGGCTCAATAGGCTGGGCGTCTGCCATTGTGGCCGTCGAGGTTATCGGTCAAGGTTCGTCGGAAATTGGATTTCTGCTGGTACTGAAAGGACGACTCGAGTTTGATGGAGAGAATGGGAGGAGAGTCTCTGTTAAATGGCGTAGGGTGGTCCGAGTAAAGGTCCTAAACGGCATAAAGACACTGTTTATTATTTACAAAGGCATTATTACAACAAACTATGATAACAAGGCTAAGGACAAGCACACATGCGCTCGAAAGAACCAATCATGCAGTCCGTGTTTCCAAGCAGCAGGCGATCACGGTTAACGGGCTCATGCCAGCAGACGAGAAAGAAAGAAAGAAAGCGCAATGAAATAAGGTACTCAATAACAAGGCTCAACTCATACTACGTACCTATATCACAGTGAGGTGACGCACGAAACGAGCCTAATTCTACCTAGCTCCCTGGAGAGCCAGCCAATCACAGCATCGGTATAATAAGCACGGGAGAATCTCAAACCTTGTCAAAACAGCTTGTTTGGTCTCCAGGCATGCCAGGGAATTGATTGAACACGTGACGTCCTCGAGTAAGGGACGGTAAGGTAAGGTACCTAAAGTAAAGTACAGTATTCCACTGAACATTACCTCACGGGAAACAGGTGGTTAGCAAATCGTATTTTAATATATAATCAAATCTAAATCTACCCTGTATGTCAGGTCATAACTAGTTGAGTTCAATGGTTTGCAGGTACCTACCATACTTTACGCAAAAAGGTTATGCATACTCCAAAAGCATAGAGCTGACATCTTCCCATCTAGCCTAATATCCAGGTTCTAGTACAAGCTTCTCAAGCGTAGTAATGTCAAATCGATCTCCAGCCCATGAGCCTTTACAACCCCCTACAACAACACTAGAAGGATCCGAGGTCCATTGGAACTGGGTCATCATAACGTCGACGAATTCTACAGACTCTACGGAGGGCAGTGATTCCATGGATGCCAGTGTATCTGCTCTGACGTACTCGTGCTTGGAGAGATTTCTTAGAATCCATATTTGGTCTGGTCGAGTCTCGCCCATGGCAGATCATCGGGACAACTGGTTGATAATGGTCCTCTCAGCGTCGTCGAGACTGGTTGACACTTTTGTATATTCTCCTGCGTCTAGCGTAGTCATATTGATCTTCTGCATGATAATACGGACGCCGAGGGGACGCTAATTCTTCCTGATCATCTTCAACGCCCTCTTGCTTTCGGAGGCTCAATTCGGATTCCTCCGGCTCGCTTAGCGAACTGTCCGGTAGGCCATATGCATAGTCGCGCAGCAGGATTATTCGGTCCCCAACCCAGGGCGCAGCATCGGTCTGCAGAGCGGCTCTAACCTGCTTCTCCAATATCGAGAGGAAATGTCGACAGGTAAGGGCAAGACAAATAAGATCCGCATCATCGTCCAGGTGATGCAGAATCTCACTGAGGAGTTCTTGTGGTAGACATGACAGACGAGAACAACGGATATTCATACTATAGAGATTCAACATCTGGTGCTAGAAGCCGGACTCAGAGGTGTCATTACTTACCTGCTGATCCAGGTCTCCAAATGTTCATCTTCAGCGGCTGGCGATAACGCTGTCCGAGAAGTGTGAAGGGTGAGATATGGAATAAGCCGTGTGAACACTGCACGCGTCCCCCCCATGATTGCCGAATTGCGACATTGATCAATATCCAATATTGTCCCATGTCGAGTATGTCGTCGACTCCGAGAATTAAGGTATTCAATGCCGACTTCTTGTTTCTACTATTTCCATTGCTGCCTTGCCATGTTTAAGCTTGAGCTCCTTGCATTGACGTGCAGGGGTGCCTGACATGCTTCTGCTTTACCTTGGTGCCGAATTATCATGCAAGGTTTTCAATTTCACAGGCAGTCCTAGGTAGTCAGCATACCCTACCATAGTGGTAGAGAGAAAGACGTTGTACAGGACTAGACAGGGCATTCGAATGAAACAACAAACAGGTCGGATGGAGATGGCTATATCAGCTACAGTTCCAGATAATGCTTTCCCTTAATCCTGTGCCGTTAGGTTGGTCAAGATTTTGAAGGTCCAATCCGACGACTGCCAGTCAGTCACATTACCAAACATCAAGCGATACAGAAAAGCAATAAATCGGAACGGCCGGTCTGTTCGGGGAGATGAGAGGCCGTCCAACCGTAAATCATTTCGGGTCGCCCTCCCCAGCTTCCCATGTAACGGATGTTGATGCAGAAAACGGTAGACCTTGCGAATCTTGGTGTACGCTTGACGAAGCTGAGGCACATTCGGATACTGAGCCTTAGTCATCATCGTCTAGCATCCAATCACGGCGTCGACAATTGTAAGCGGCTACCTCGGGGCCGAATCCTCTCGCTTACTTTACCCATACTGTAACCTCTGCTGTGGTAGCTTCAGCATCAACAAACATAGCGAACTGTACAGTAGGACAGGTAAGAAGGTATGGGCCACATCTTCGTCCTTTCTTTGGCTCTGGACCTGAAAATAGACATGAATGATGTCCAGCTTTGTTGATGAGCCATCAACCGCTCTTCCTCGCCCCGATGCCAGATACCTTGAAGTATTTTATGCTGCGTGCCGCTCATGAGCTAAGTACGCGTACTACCTAAGAAGATACTAAGGTAAGGTAGGGTACTTCGCCGCGTCCCTCTGAGGCTGATGGGCTGACGACTACCAACAAAGACACCTCTTGGCTTATCTCTATTTCTACCGTTCTAACGTCCAAATCTTTCCAATATGCCATCTAGTATCTCAAGTGCTTTTCCTGAAGCTGTCCCACCCTCGCATCTCTCAGACTTGGCTCGATGATGATCTGCTTCCGTCCTTTCTCCACCGGTGTGTTAGCTGGTGAGTATCTTCCATATCCATAGCTGCAATCTGGACCCCAATTGACAGAAGCAGCATTTTCTCTTTCGACTCTGTTTGTCTCCACAGCGTTGGCTCAGACTTCGACCTTTATACAAAATGCAGTCGACGGCACCTCGTCGAATCTTACCTTTGCGGTTCGCATCCCAGCCAACTCTTCGGACTTGGTCTTCAACCTCACGGGCCCTGCAAGTAAATCGTGGGTCGCCGTTGGCACGGGATCCCAGATGGCTGGCTCGATGATGTTCATAGCATATTCCGACGCCGGTGGCCAAAGTAAGCAAAGCTAAGTCGTGCGACCAACAACCACTTCTCTGATATGTGATTTAGATGTCACACTTAGCCCAAGGATATCCCCTTCGCATAGCGAGCCCCAATACTCCAAGGACATCGACGTATCAATACTGGCGGGGACCGGCATTACGAACGGCATATTGGTGGTCATTGCGCATTGTCGAAATTGCAAAACCTGGACCGGTGGCTCACTAGACTTTTCGTCCACAAATCAAGACTGGTTCTATGCAGTTGGGCCGTCTCAGACCCTCCGAAGCGACTCACCTTCAGCCAGTATATCGCAACATGATGTTTACGGTATACATCGCAAGAGCAAGCCTTGCTAGCATATGCTAATACATGCTCAGGACCATTTTCGGTTGACATGGTACATGCCACTGCGCAATCCAGCGATATAGTCGCTCCCACAGCAAATACAACTATCTCGGGCTCCAAAGCTAGCGTTAGCACGACATCGACGGGCGTGCTCGTAATCCACGCCGTCTTGGCTGTTCTAGGTTTCCTCGTTCTCATGCCTCTGGGGGCCGTTGCCCTCCGCTTTTTGGACAGCGTACGCTGGCACTGGATAACCCAACTTACAGCGTCTATAATCGCAATTGTTGGGGGCGTCATAGGCTTCCCTGTCAGCAACGCATACTACGATAGCAAGAAACAAGCCAGCGGTCACAAGGGCATTGGCGTTGTGGTCCTTATCGCCACAGTCGTTCAATTCTTGATAGGCTGGTGGCATCATATGGTATACAAGCGCAAAGGGCACGGGACATTCTTCGGCGTCATCCATCGCTACTTTGGCTGGCTCGTCATGGCTGTAGGTATCGCAAACGCCGGTATTGGGCTCGATCTTGTTGTGAGCACGACTTCCGTCGTCGTTTACATCATCGTCGCCTACATCTTCTTCGTAGCTGTATTCACGGCAGTCATGGTGATCAAGTGGCGAAAGGCAAGGGCGAAACAGTTCCCGGAAATTCGGCACAACGTGGAAGGGAATTATGACTCGAGATATGCCAGCAGTATACCACTTGAAAACTACACACAACCAACCCAACCCCACGAGCAGCGATAATGGCGCAACCATGGCTTTGGTGGTAGTCTTTGGACCTATTCCCTTTGGAACAAGAGTTTGGCAAATAGATGATGGATATGTATCTGAACCCGCCTGTTAATATTTTATACCTTTGAATAGCCTCATTAGATGATTTCTCGCCTTATCACGCCACACAAATTATGTGCTTTCATTACTTGGATAAAATCACTTGTGACACCGAACTTCAAAGCAGTTACGTGGAAACACGGTGTTCGAGTCTTGGATATTGGCTGAGCAGTTAGTATTCTTTGTAGGGCGACTGGAAGTGTCAAGTATCCTAAGGTCTTCCAACTGCGACAAGTTTTATTGGCCGCTTCTCACTTCGCGCCACGTCCTCGTTCCTCGATAGAGCACTGATTTGGAACTTCCATGGCAAACACCTTTTTACTACGAAGAACACGCCACTCTTTCCAAGCTCGACCCGATATAAAGAGCACTAATGGCAGCCGATGTAGTCCCGGTTACTTCACAAACACCCTTCCCACCTATGTGCGCTTTTGAAGATGTTTCCAATCTCCATTTGGGTCCGAGGGATACACTTCAATCATCGCTAAGACCCGGGGGTTTTGAGCGTGGTCGAGTCTTGTATTTTGATAGCATTGTTGGATTTTCTCTCTGCCGACACTGCGTTGGTTTTCTGTGTTGGCGTGCTGTACATCTCCTTGTCCTTCGTTCACAATACTCTCTCTCATGCCCTTCTCGCAATCGCCCTTCTCGGTGTATCTCAAGCAAAAGCAGCGGCCGTTGTGGCCTCAACATAGACTTTCCCCGCCCTCAACCACGCCACGACAGCCTGAGTTACCGCCTCCTCGCTTCAAAGTCGCCACGCCCCCGATCTGGATCCCCCATACCACAAAAAATCCACAGATGTCACCATGCCCATCCCCTCGAGCCCTCCAAAGCTGGCTCAGAAAAAGAGCACAAACAACCACCCTCAGCGAGATCTCGGACTCCCCGATCGAAAAGCCAAAGGATGGTTCCCCGAAACAGTACATAAAAAAAACCACCCCTCTAACCAAGTACGGCAGTCAGATTTCTAGCGGCGCTGAGCACCACATTGATTCCGACTCCCGACCTTAATAAGAGGAAATGCTCCATCACCGTTTTAACATACACACATCGAACCAGAACCACAAAGGTGATCATTTATTCCAACAATCTCCCAAACCCCCCCAAAAAAAACAGCAAAAAACCAAAAGGAATCAAAGCCTCCAAGCAACCCCCCCCAAAATGCCTTAAAACGCAGAGCCAAAGATTCCGCGTTATGGACAAGGCCCAAGATCCTGAACCTTCTATCTGCGGCCCGTCTTCGCTATGCCCATGGTGTCGAATCTTCCAGAACGCACAATGCCGGATCTTTGCAACAGTGAGGATGAAGCAGGGCTTTGGAATTGCGTATGCGAAATCTCGATAGCGCCCGCTCGAACAACCCCCCCCCCCCCCCCCCCCCCCCCCCCCGCGGGGGGGGGGGGGGGGGGGGGGGGGGGGGGCGGGGGGGGGGGGGGGCGCCCCCCCGCCCCCCCCCCCCCCCCCCCCGCCGGGGGAGGGTG